>Ga0164241_10002370_pt1 | contig 20626 bp, 23 predicted proteins | sample OricomyardsoilBY_FD_108780 | JGI IMG/M metagenome (GOLD analysis project Ga0164241, IMG submission 108780) | Backyard soil microbial communities from Emeryville, California, USA - Original compost - Back yard soil (BY) | ecosystem: Environmental > Terrestrial > Soil > Unclassified | place: USA... | reverse complement strand
GCTGGCGCGGCGCGTGGGGATCGAACTGGAGGTCGAGGACGAGGATCCGGCCGCGGCCGAGCGCCGCCAGCGCGAGGAACGCCTGCTGGAGCTGCTGGCGCGCACGTCGGCGTTCTACGAGCGCTACCTGTGGGAGGCGCGCGAGGCGGGCCACGCGCGCGAGTACCTCGCGGGCCGCGGGCTCACCGAGGAGACCCTGCGCACGTTCGGCGTCGGCTACGCGCCCAGCGCCTGGGACAAGATCCTGGTCGCCGGCCAGCGCGCCGGCTTCAGCGTCCAGGAGCTGCACGGCGTCGGCCTGGTCCAGCGCGGCCGCGAAGGGCGCGAGTACGACCGCTTCCGCTCGCGGATCATGTTCCCGATCCGCGACCGCCGCGGCCGCACGCTCGGCTTCGGCGGCCGGGCGATGCGCGCCGACCAGGGCGCCAAGTACGTGAACACGGCCGAGACCGACTTCTTCCACAAGAGCCAGCTGCTCTACGGCGTCGACAAGGCGAAGACGGCGATCGCCAAGGCCGCGCGGGCGGTCGTGGTCGAGGGCTACACCGACGTCCTCGCCCTGCACCAGGCCGGTGTCGAGGAGACCGTCGCGGTGATGGGCACGGCGATCACCGGCGAGCAGGTGGCGACCCTCTCGGGGATGGTCGAGGAGGTGGTGCTGGCGCTCGATGCCGACTCCGCCGGGCAGGAGGCGATGCTGCGGGCCCAGCGGGTCGCCGCCGGGCGCAAGATGCGGCTGCGGGTGGCGACGATGCCGGCCGGCGAGGACCCGGCGGAGATGGTCGCCGCCCCCGAGGGCGCGGAGCGCTTCCGGGCCCTGATCGAGGCCGCGGTCGAGCTCAACGCCTTCCAGGTCGGCCTCGTGCTCGACCGCACCGACGTCACCTCGCCGACCGAGCGCGACCGGGCACTGACCGAGGTGGCGCCGATCCTGGGAGCGATGGGGGAGACCGCCAGCCGCGACGACCTGGTCCGCCAGGTGGCCGAGCGGCTCGACCTCGAGCCGGCGATGGTGATGGGCCGGGTGGTGGCGGCGCGACCGCTCAGCGGCGGCGAGCAGGCAATCGACCGCAAGCAGCCCGCGGCGGCGACGGCCCCGCGCCCCGCGGTCGAGCTGACCTCGCGCGAGCGTCGCGAGCGGGCGCTGCTGGCGATGTGCATCGCCCTTCCGGTCGAGGGCAAGGAGTACCTGGCCCGCCTCACCGACGCCCACCTCTCGCCGACCGGCCTGCGCGCGGCCGCCTGGCTGCGCGAGCACCCCGACGACCCCGCCTCCAACCTGCCCCAGGACGACGATCTGACTGGCCTGGTCACGGAGCTGGTAATGCTGGCCCACGATCAGCCCGCCTCGCAGGAGTCGATGGAGCTCAACTTCCTGCTGCTGGAGCAGCGCCGGATCGAGGCCGAGATCGCCGCGGCCGGCGAACGCGACGACTACGAGCGCCGCGCCGCGCTCAGCCGCGAACGCGCCACCCTGGTCGAGCGCATCGCCCGCACCCAGCGGGTCGAGAGCTGATCCAGGGCATCTTTCTGTCTGCATCACCTGAGATCATGCGGCATGGACAGGGGTTGGCTGGAAGGGTGCTTGAGGGCGGGGATGTCGCTCGAAGCGATCGGCGAGAGAGCCGGCAAGCACCCCTCGACGGTCAGCTACTGGCTCAACAAACACGGGCTGCGAGCGGCCAATGCGGCGATCAACGCCCCGAAGGGAACGGTGGATCCGCTGCGACTGCGCGAGTTGGCGGAGAGTGGGGCCTCGATCAGAGAAATCGCGGCGGATCTGGGTATCGGATATTCGACTGCTCGGTATTGGCTGGGCCGCTGCGGTGTTGAGACAAGACGCGCTGTCCGGCGCAGGAAGAGCTCGGCAACGCGAGAGATGGGTTCCTCCGGGGCATATCGGGAGTGTCCGACGCACGGTCATACGCCCTTCTTTCGACGTCGTGATGGAGGATTTCGCTGTAGGCGGTGTAGCTCAGCAGCAGTTTCCGAGCGGCGTCGCAGGGTAAAGCGCGAGCTGATCAAGGAGGCGGGTGGATCCTGTGTGGTCTGCGGCTTCTCCGATCATCCTCGTGCTCTTGAGTTCCACCATCTCGATCCTGCTACCAAGAAGTTTCAGCTCAGCCATCAAGGCCTCACCAGGAGCATTCGCGAGATGCGAGCCGAGGCAGCAAAGTGCGTTCTGCTTTGCGCGAACTGCCACGCTCTTGTGGAGGCCGGCGTCAAGAAAGTGTCAAGCGTAGACCGCTAAAGTGACGACGCTGCTCGGACGTTCCTGGGTAGCTCATTCGGTCCGGGGTAGCTCAATTGGTAGAAGCGCTCGACTGTTAATCGAGAGGTTGTGGGTTCGAGCCCCACCCCCGGAGCTTCTTTAGCTGCGGTCCATGCTGGTCCGTGCCAGTTCCTCCACTAGTTCCGCTCCACGCTGAGCGCCGTCGTGCTCGCGCCCCCAGACGGCGATTCGGCCCGCCGCGGCGGCGAAGGACGGCTCGTGGAGCAGGCGCCGCGTCGCCCAGCGCAGCGGCTGCGGCCGGCAGAGGCGCCAGGGGACGGAGAGCCCCGCTCCGGCCCAGGAGACGCGCATCGCCGTCTCGCTCATGTCGCCGGCGATCGGGCAGATCAGCAGCGGGGTGCCGGCGCCGAGGGCGCGGGCGACGGTGCCGTGGCCGCCGTGCGAGATCACCAGCGCGGCGGCCGGCATCAGCTGGCTGTAGCTGAGCCAGTCGACGAGGATGGCGTTGGCGGGCACCTCGATCGGGCTCTGGGGGGCGACGCGGTTGGTGGTGGCCACCACCCGCACCGGCTCCGCCGCCAGCGCCCGCAGCGCCGTGCGGACCAGGCGGTTGCCGGAGTCGTGGGCGGTGCTGGGGGCGACCAGGACCAGCGGCAGGTCCCCCGGGGGCAGCTCGATCTCGGGGTGGGGGACCTCGAAGGTCATCGGCCCGGTGATCTCGACCCCCGGGGGCCAGTTTCGCGGGTACTCGAGCTGGGGGTAGGTGGCGACCAGCGCCAGGTCGGGGCTGATGCCGCCGTGAAAGCGCTCGACCGGCGGCAGATCGAGGCGGCGGCGCTGCAGGTTGAGGTCGCGGCGCCCCTGCTCGAGGCCGACGTCCAGCGCCCGCTGCCCGGCTCGCCAGACCGCCCGCCCGACGGGGGTGCGCGGCCGCCGCAGCCCGATCGCGAAGAACGGCAACCCGGGCTCGACCACCGGGTAGATGTGGGGGATCAGCGTCGCCAGCGGGACCCCGGCCCGCTCGGCCGCCAGGGCCGGCGCCAGGGTGAGGATGTCGCTGACGACGACGTGGGGGCGCATCTCCTCCAGCAGCGGCAGCAGCGCCCGCGCCGCCTCGGCGGCTTGCTGCCCGTCGGCCGACTCGGGCTCGGGCGGCGGGAACATCCGGTATTCCTCCGCCGCCGCGAAGCCCAGCCCGGCGCCCTCGACCGCCCCCCGGCGCTCCTCCCAGGTCTCGACCACGACCTCGTGCCCGCGCCCGGCAAGCGCCTGCCCCAGGGATATCGCGGGGAAGATGTGTCCCGGATCGCCGAAGGCCGCGATCAGGACCCGGAGGTTCCCGCCGCTCCCCCTCACGCCGTCGCTAGGGGGTGTCGAGTCCCTCACCCGGACGCGTGAAGACGATCTCCGGCACGTGGCAGTTGCGGGAGGTGCGCAGCAGGAAGCGGACCGCCTCGCCGAGGTCGGAGGGCTGGATCATTGCCTCGGCCGGGACCTGGCCCTTGGCGAACTCGGTCATCGGCGTATCGACGAAGCCCGGCGCCAGCGCCGTGCACTGGATGCCGGCGCCGCCGGTCTCGCGATGGGTGGACTGGGTGAAGTTGATCACCGCGGCCTTGGTCGCGGCGTAGATCGAGAGCCAGGCCTGGCCGCCTTTGCCGGCGATCGAAGCGGTGTTGACGATCAGCGCCTTGCCGTGCTCCGCGCCGGCCTCGCGCAGCAGCGGCAGCCCCTCGCGAGTGCCGAGGATCAGCGCCCGCAGGTTGACCGCCAGCTGCATGTCGAGATGTTTGGTCTGGATCTCCTCCATCGGCGCCCCGATCCCGACTCCGGCGTTGTTGACCAGGGCGTCGAGGCGCCCGTAGGCGGCGCGGTGGGCGGCGAAGACGGCGAGGACGTCCTCCTCCTCGGTCATGTTGGCGGCGACGGCCTCGACCGCGAAGCCCTCGGCCCGCAGGCCCGCCGCCGCCGCCTCGAGCTTCTCGGGGCGGCGGGCGGAGATCGTCAGCGCATGGCCCTCCTCGGCCAGGGCGCGGGCGATCGCCAGCCCGATCCCGCTCGAGGCCCCGGTCACCAATGCAGCTCGCTCCGCCATCTCGCTCTCCTCCTGTTTTCGAACGCCGCCGCGCACCTTATATGCCGTATCCAGCGGGGCGCCAGGGGCGTACCGGTCTCGGGCCGTGCCTCAATAAGATGCTGCCGATGCGCGCCGCCCCTCGCCTCGCCTTGGCCCTCGCCTGTCCGCTCGCCGCCGCCGCGCTTCTTGCCGGTTGTGGCGGCGACTCCGATTCGACCGGCTCCACCGCTGGCTCCGACGACACTGCCGTAAGCCGCCCGGCGCCGCCGAAGAGCGCCTTTCCGAGCCCGGAAGGAAGGACGCTGCGCGAGGTCGTGAAGGACGCCGACAACCGGGCCGATCTGGTCGTCTCACCGGCCGCGATGGTCTTCTACGAGGGGCAGAACCGCTACCCGTTCGGCGTCTTCGAGCCCGATCGCACCCAGGTGCCCGACGCCGAAGTGGCGCTCTACTTCGCCAAGGCGCCGACTCCAAAGCCGGGCGCCAAGTCGAAGTCGGGCAATAAGGGACCGGCGGCGAAAGCGCAGCAGCAGGCGCTCGACGCGCCGGCAATCGGGCCTTTCCCGGCCTCGATCGAAAGCCTCGTCACCCAGCCCGCCTTCCGCGCCAAGACGACGAGCGACGACCCTGACGCCGCCAGCGTCGTCTACTCGACCCAGATCGACTTCCCCAGCAATGGCGAGTGGGGGGTCGCCGCCCTGATCAAGGAAGACGGGGAGATCAAGGGAACGCTGCTGCCGAGCGCCGTCGTCGGCGAGTACGACAAGATTCCGCGGCCCGGCCAGCCGGCGCCGAAGATCCATACCCCGACCTCCGCTGACGTCGGCGGCGACCTCGCGCAGATCACCACCCGCATCCCCCCCGACACCCAGAACAGGGTTGACTATGCGGACGCTCTTGGCAAAGAGCCGATTGTGCTGTTGTTTGCGACCCCCCAGTTCTGCCAGAGTCGGGTTTGCGGCCCCGTCGTCGACGTGGCCGAGCAGGTCAAGCAGGAATACGGAGACAAGGCGGCCTTCATCCACATGGAGATCTTCAACGACAACGATCCCGGCAAGGGCACGCGTCCCCAGGTGCGCGCCTTCAACCTGCCCACCGAGCCCTGGCTGTTCACCGTCGACCGCCAGGGGACCGTCAGTGCCGCCGTCGAGGGCGCCTTCGGCCCCGAGCTGATGACCTCCGCGGTGAAGGCGGTGAGCGAATGAGCGGGAAAAAAGAGAAAGCCAAGGAGAAGGAGCCCTCGCAAGAGGAGATCGCCTCCAAGGAAGAGCTGCGGGCATCCTTCGCCGAGGAGGCGCGCCGCCGCTGCGACGTGATCGCCGCCGGCCTCGCCACCGAGACGACCGACTTCGAGACGATGCGGGCCGAGGCCCATGCCCTGCGCGGCACCGCCGCCGTGATCGGCCTGCGCCGCCTCGCCGAGCTGGCCGGGCTGATGGAGTCCGACCTTGCCGAGGCGAAGACGACCGGCGTCATCCGCGGCGGCCGCGCCCATCAGATCGCCGACGCCGCCAAGGCCCTCGCCGAGGGCGCCGGCGCCGCCGCCAAGGGCGAGGAAGAGCCGCCCGACGTCGGCCGCTCCCTGGCGCAGCTCTTCAGCGCCTAGGCGCCGTGGCACCCATGCGCCCCGCTCTGCCAGCGCCGGTCGAGGCCTGGGGGAGACGAGGCCATGCCGAGGACTTCCACGGACGCTGCATCCACTGTTTCCATCAGCCAGGGGAGGGGCCGCTGCTGCTCCTGCTGCACGGCTTTCCCACCTGTTCCTACGACTGGCGACAATTGATCGAGCTTCTGCCGGGCCGCGCGATACTCGCCTTCGACTTCCTTGGCTTCGGTCTCTCCGACAAGCCCCGTGACCATGTCTACACCCTGGCCTGGCAGGCGGATCTGACCGAAGAGCTGGTCCGGCGCCACGGTGGCGGGCCGGTTCAGCTGCTCGCCCATGACATGGGCACCTCGGTGGCTACGGAGCTGCTGGCCCGGGACATCGACGGGCGAGCCGGCATCGAGGTGGCAGATGCCGTCCTCTTCAACGGCAGCGTGATCATCGAGCGGGCAAGCCTGACCCCCGGCCAGAAGCTTCTGCGCAGTCGGCTCGGCCCGCTCTTCGCCCACCTCTCGACCGGGTGGTTCTTCCGTCAGCAGCTCGGCTCGGTCTTCGGCGAGAGCCACCCGCTGAGTGTCGAGGACAGTGCCGAGCAGTGGGCGTTGATGAGGTTCAAAGGTGGCAACCGCGTCGCCGACAAGCTGATCGTCTACACCGCAGAACGCGAACGCCACGCCGAGCGCTGGCACGGCGCGGTCCGCGACTGGCCCAAGCCGCTCTCTTTCCTCTGGGGTCTGCGTGACCCCGTGGCTACCACCCATGTTCTCGACGGCCTCTGCGAGCTGCGCCCGGCCGCCCCGGTCTTCCCGCTCCCCGATCTCGGCCACTACCCCCAGGTGGAAGACCCGGGGGGTTTCCTGGCAGTTCTTTCGAACGCCCTTGCACCCCGCTAGGCTCGCCCCCTCCGGGGCAGTAGCTCAGCTGGTTAGAGCAGCGGACTCATAATCCGTCGGTCGAAGGTTCGAGTCCTTCCTGCCCCATGGATCGCGGGGTGGGTACTTGAGCAAGCTTGCGGTCAGGCCGGTGCGGCGGATAGCATCGCTACGTCATTCGTCCACCGCCGCCGCGGCGCTCCGCTTGCGCCCAAAGGAGATCTCGATGCTCAAGAGGACCGGAACGCTCACTGCCATCGTGGCCAGCGCGGCGGTGATGCTGGCTTCCGCCGCGCCCGCCGGAGCCGCCAATTTCGAGCCGGGGGCCGGCACTTACGAGGTCGATACCAGCGCTCTGACGCTGACCGGGCCCGGGACCAGCGTCAACGGCGTCGACCAGGGCGGCGTCGCGGTCTTCAGCTTCGACAACGTGAGCATCCCCGCCAGTGCGGAAATCCTGATTGACGGCACCCGCCCGTTCAGGCTCGTCGCCTCCGGCGACCTGGCGCTCGCGGGCCTGATCGAAGGCAGCGGCTATGACGAAGTTGTCAACGGCGGCAACACGGCGAATCCCGGCGGTCCGAACGGCGGCGCCGGTGGGGCCAACGGGACGCAGCCTGGGCAGGGAGCGGGTGGCGGCGCGACTGCCAGTAGCACGTTGAGCGGTGGCGGCGGCGGCGGCTTCGGCGGCGCTGGCGCCGCCGGCGGCAACAGCAGCGGTACGGGTGGAGTCGGAGGGCTGCCGTATGGCGATCTGGCCATCCTGTTTCAGGGGGGCAGCGGCGGCGCCGGGTCGGCCCCCGCAATTGCGGGCCAGGGCGCTGGCGGCGGCGGCGGAGGCGGCGCGGTAGCTCTCTTCGGCTCTTCGGTGCGGATCACCGCCAGCGGCGAAGTCCTCGCTGAAGGCGGCCATGGGGCGATCGGTGCCGGCGGCGGCTCGGGAGGCGGTTCCGGCGGTGCGATCGTCCTCCACGCGGACTCCCTCCAGCTGGACGGCCTGCTCAGTGCCGACGGCGGCGACGGCGGCGCCGGCGGTTGCTGCGGCGCCGGCGGTGGAGGTGCCGGCGGCCGGGTAGCGCTGGAGTACAAGACCTTGAGCATGACCGGCTTGACCAGCGTCGCCGGCGGAATTTCCGGCACGGCCGACAACGGACTGCCGCTGGGGCCAGGACCCATCGGGGGCGCGGCCGGTGGCGACGGCGTCGTCACGAAAACCCTGATCCCCAGCCCCAGCCCGGTGGTCTCGACCCCGCCGCCGGCGGTGGTCGCGAAACCGAGCTGCATCGTGCCGAAACTGAAAGGCAAGAAAGTCGCCGCCGCCCGGGAAGCGCTGAAGAAAGCGCACTGCGCCGCCGGCAAAGTCCGGAAGCGTTTCTCCGCCAAAGTCAAAAAAGGTCGCGTGATCGGACAGAAAACGAAAGCGGGCCAGGTTCTGCCCGAGGGCGCGAAAGTCGGGCTCAAGGTGAGCAAAGGCCCGGCCTGAGGGCAGCGCCGCCCCGGCCCGGGGACGATCCGATATCTTCTTTCGCTAGTACGGGGAAGTTGAGTGATCGATGATCCTCAGGGGATGAAAGGGCTTGGGAACGGCGATGAGCGTGCTTTCGAAGGAGATCGCGGAGGACTGGTACCAGACGGCTTTTGCCGACACGGCCGACATGGCGTGGACCGATCGCACCGAGGCGGAAGTCCAGCGGGCGATGCGGATGCTGAAGCCGCAGGGCGGCGAGCGGGTGTTGGATTTGGCCTGCGGTTCGGGACGTCACTCCCTGGAGCTGGAGCGGCAGGGATTCGACGCTGTCGGGGCCGACATCTCGCCGGAGCTGCTGGAGATTGCCAGGCGTGACGCCGAGAAGGAGGGGCTGGAGGTCAGCTTCGTCGAGGCGGACCTGCGTGAGCTCGACTTCGAGGCCGAGTTCGACATCGTCCTCAGCCTCAACGACGGTGCCATCGGCTACCTCGAGACCGACGCGGAGAACCACCGCACCTTCGAGGTGATCTCCCGCTCGCTGCGGCCCGGCGGGCGCCACCTGATGCAGCTGCCCAACGTCCTCTACGCCCGTGAGCACCTGCCGCAGAAGTCGTGGATTTCCGGCTCCTCGATGATCGAACTGGTCGAGCACCGCTGGAACCGCAGCGACAAGTACATGGAAGGGGCGATGATCCCGATCCGCTTCGGCGAGGTCCTGGACGAGCTGAAGCCGATCGAATTTCGCCAGCGCCTGTACACGGTCGAGGAGCTGACCGAGATCATGTCCTCGGTCGGCATGGAGCTGGTCCGCGTCTTCCACGGCAACGGCAAGGTCCGTGAGCCGACCCACAAGCAGTTCGAGATCTTCGTCGAGAGCCACAAGAAGTAGCCCCGGCGCCCCGGCTCAGCGTTTCCTTCGTTTCTCCTTCAGCTCCCGGCTCTTGACCTTGGCGTCCTCGTAGGAGGACTGGACCAGCGCTTTGCCGCCGGACCAGCCGAAGACCCAGGAGACGAGGACCACCGCCAGAACCACATTCCAGGCGGAGACGATCAGCTGCTGGCCGATCGAGTAGGCGGTGGCGGTCGAGGCGTCGACCGAATCCGCGAGGGCGGCCGAGTTCATCGCCTGGGTGACGCCGACGCCGCCAGGGGTGGCGGAGACGCTGTTGGAGATCGAGTTGGAGGCGGTGACGGTGGCGACGTTGTGGAAGCTGACGGGAATCCCGTAGGCACCGAGGAAGACGGCGACGATGGCGAGCCGGGCGGCGTAGCTGCCGAGCTCGGGCAGGAAGAGGCCGGTGAAGGTGCGGCGCGGGTTGCGGAGGATGGCCCCGCCGCTGATCATCTGCGCCCGCAGCCCAGCCAGTCGCTCCCAGAAGATCCGTGCCAGCAGGGCGAGCAGGACGATCGCCCCGATCGCGAGCAGGACGATCAGCCCGGTGTGGTCTTCGAGCAGGCCGAGCTTGATCGAGAAGGAGCCGCTGACCGAAAGGAAGAGATAGAGGTAGAGGCCGATGTTGAAGAGCGAGAAGAAGATCTTCTCGACGACCTGGCCGGAGAGGACCATCGCGAAGGTCGCGCCGGCGATCAGGGTCGTGAACATCAGCAGCATCACCCAGGTGCCGAGATTGGCCGGCAGGAAGCTGTTGAGGGCGACCGCCACCGCGTAGGAGGCGAGGATCAGCCGGTAGGGGATGGCGACGCGGGGGAGAGCGGCGCGGAGGATGCTGTACCAGGCGAGTGCGGCCAGCGCGGTCTGCGCGGTCTGCAAGACGACCCCGGCGACCACCGCCCACGGCGGCACCTCGCCGACCTTGCGGAAGAGGTCGCGGATCCACTCTCCGGCCGGCACTCCGAGCAGGTCGAGCACGAAGATGAGCAGGGCGACGCCACCGAGCCAGGCGGCGATTCGCATCAGGCGGCGGGCCGGCGTTTGCGATCGGTCGGTCACGGAGGCTAGGTTGGCCACCGATGAAGCCGTTCCTGCGCGCCCTGTCACCGATTCTGCTCGCGACGCTGCTCGTGCCCGCCGCCGCGGGTGCCGCGGGACCACGGCTGCAGCGCTGCGATCTCGGCCTGTCGCGCCCCTTTCGGTGCGGGCATGTCGTGGTCCCGATGCGCCGCGCCGATCCAGCTCTCGGCAGCACCAGGGTCGCCTTCGCGGTGCGCACTCGCTCGGACCGATCCCGCCCCTCGCTGGGGACGATCGTCGGGATCGACGGCGGCCCCGGCTACGCCTCGACGGCGGCACCCTACGCGCGCTCCCTGGTGGCGGCGCTGGCGCCATTGCTGCGCCGCCGCGACCTCGTTCTCTTCGACGAGCGCGGGACCGGACGCTCCGACGTCGTCGACTGCCCGACCCTGCAGAACGGGCTGACTCCGGAAGCGATCGCGGTCGCCGAATGCGCCAACCGGCTCGGCCCGCGCTACGCCGGGTACACCACCGCCGAAGCGGCGACCGACCTCGAGGCGGTGCGCCGGGCGCTCGGCCTCGGCCGGGTCTTCCTCTATGGCGACTCCTACGGGACGCTGTTCGGCCAGGCCTACGCCGTCCGCTATCCGGGCTCCCTGCGCGGCCTCGTCCTCGACTCCGCCTACCCCGGTGACGATCCCTACTACCGGACGCTGCTGCCGGCGGGACGGGACGGGCTCCGGATCGCCTGCGCCCATGCCCCGGCCTGCTCGGGCGACCCGGTTGCCCGCCTCGTGCGCGTCGTCCGCCGCTTCCACGCCGGCGGGCGCTCGACCGAGGGCCTGCTCGACTTCCTGCTGCAAGCGGGGACGCTGGCGCCGCGCTCCTATCTCAGCCTCGACGAAGGCAACCGCCGCTTCCTGGCGGGGGAGCCGCGGCGCCTGAACCGGCTGATCGCCTCCGGCTCGCCTGGACACGGTCCGCTCGGCGAATTCTCCTATGGGCTCGAGATCGCGGTCGAGTGCAACGACTACCCCTTGCTCTGGGACCCCTACGCCGGAGTCGACGAGCGCGTCCGCCAGTTGACGACCGCCGTCACCCGCCTCCCCGCCGATTACTTCGCCCCCTTCGGGCGGCGCGAGTACCTGCTCTCGGCGGCAGCCCACCTGACCAGCTGCCTGACCTGGCCGGCGCCGCCGGCCGCCGGCCTCGAGCCACCCGTTCCAAGCGGCTGGCGGGCCCCGGTCAGCTTCCCGACCCTGATCCTCGCCGGGCAGGTCGACGACATCACCTCGCCGGCCGAGGCGCGGCAGGTCCAGCACCGCTTTCCCCGCTCACGCCTCTATGTGGTGCCGGACCGCGGCCACGCCTCGAGCATCTACTTCCCCTTCCGCTCGCCGGCGGTGGGCGCGATCCGGCACTTCATAGCCGCGAACTAGGGCAGGTACTTTTCCGCCTGCTTCTTCGCTTCTTCGATTCCCTTTTCGGCCTGGGCCTTGCCTTCTTCGATGCCCTTTTCGGCCTGCTTGGTGCCCTCTTCGATGCCCTGCTTGGCACTGCCGTTGCCCTCTTCGATCTGCTTCTTCGCTTCTTCGAGGCCCTTCTTCGCTTCCTCGGTGCCTTCCTCGACGCCTTCTTCGGCCTTCTTCACGCCTTCTTCGACTTCCTGCTTGGCGGTGGCGGTGCTGTCGGTGGTGGTGTCGTCGCTGCTGCCGCAGCCGGACCAGACGACGCCGCCGGCGACGATCGCCACGAGCGCGAGCATCGCGCTCAGGACGCGAAGCCTGGTGCTGCCTGACTGTGCATCTCTCATCTAGCTCTCCTGGGGGTGGATTCTCGGTTCGGTTGACTCTACCGTTGGCCCCGGTGACGGATAACGGTCAGATGGACGAGTTCGAAGGGCTGGTCGCCGACGCGATCGACGCCCTGCCGGAGCAGCTGCAGGAGCTGCTCGCCGAGGTCGCGGTGGTCGTCTCCGACCTCGGCACCGAGCACCGCGCCTACGGCGAGTACTTCGGCGACGGCATCGCCCATCAGGGCTTCGAGGACAAGATCGTCATCTACCGCGACACCCTGGAGCGCGACTTCGGCCACGACCGCGCCCTGCTCGCGGCCCAGGTCGAGCGCACCCTGCGCCACGAGCTCGCCCACCACCTCGGCTGGGACGAGCGCGGGGTCGGCGACCTCGGGCTCTGAGCCGGCCGCGAGGGACTGGGAGGGGCTAGCCGCGGACGCGGCAGTCGCGGGTGAGGGTGGTGTCGATCCGTTTGCCGTCGGCGAAGTGGAAGCTGCCGCGGGCGAGGGGGAAGATCGCCCCCGGGAACCCGGCCGGGGCGGCGCAGCTGGCGCTGATGAAGCCCCGACGCTGGCCGCGGTAAGTGTAGGTGCGCCCGATCGTCAGGTCGATCTCGGTGACCGACCCGAGGCCGCCCGCCAGCGTCGGGATCCGGGCCGAGAGGATCGTCCCGAACTGGCCCTTGGCCCGGTTGGAGATCGTCAGCGGCAGGATGAAGGTCGTCTGCACCGGGGCGGTGGCGTAGAGGTGGAGCACCAGCGCCGGCCGACCGTTCTTCTGGCCGAAGAAGGCGAGCATCGTGCCGGAGGCCGGGACCAGTTCGGTGCCGGGGAACTGGACGTCGGCCTTGAAGCCGCCGCGGCCGACCAGCGAGGGGCGGCAGCGCTGCAGCGCCGTCGCGGTGCTGGTGGACTGCAAGGCGCCGGCGCTGCAGGGCGGCAGACCCGCGGTCGAGAGCCTGCCATTGCGGTTGAGCGCGATCTCGATCCGGCGCAGGGCCGGCGGATGGCTGCCGTCGGTGGTGCTGATCGCTCCCTGTAGGTCGACCGTGACCGGTGCCGGCCGGTCGCGCGGCAGCGAGTGGGGCGCGAAGCCGCCCTTGAAGGAGATCCGCAGGTTGCCGTCCTGGCTCAGCTCGGCCTGGGCCAGCCCGGCGCCGAGCAGAACGCCGAGCACGGCGATGATGGCGATCAGCAGGCGCGAATGCATGGGATTCAGTTTAGGCGCCGCCCGGCGGCGGAGGACCCGGGCTCAGTCGTCGTCGCGCTTGCGTTCGGCCGCGTGGGCGACCTGTTCGGCCCGGTGGCGGACTTCTTCGGTGGCCTCGCGGGTGGCGGCGATCGCCTCGTCGCGGGCGGCGGCGACGCCCTCGCTCGGCTTGCCGCCGACGATGTCGCGGAAGGCTTCCTTGAAGCGCTCCGTCCGTCGCTCCGGACGGAAGCGCTGCGCCGCCTTCGCCTGTTTCTTCGGCTTGCGCTCGCCGTATCGCCGCCGCGCCCAGGCCGAGTCGGGCTTGCCGATCCGGCAGGCGCCGTAGAGGGCGATCGGGAAGATGAAGAAGCCGATGATGCCGTGCAGGCTGCGGCCCTTGAAGAAGCAGATCGCAACCACGAGGACGAGCAGGAGGCCGGAGGCGATCAAGGCCAGCCAGCCTTCCGATTCGGTCCCGGTGTCGAGCGGGTTGACGCCGAGCACGACCAGCCCCATCATCGCCGCGGCGATCACGGTGGCGTCGATCGAGCTGCGCCCCTCCTCGGCCCAGTAGACGTCGTCGAGGTAGACCCAGAGGGCGAACTCGTCGATCGTGAGGCCGGCGCCGACGCCGAAGAGGAAACCGCAGATCTCCGCCCAGGGGCTCTCGCCGTGGGCGGCGAAGCCGAGCGTGCCGGCGATCATCATCGTCACGATCCCGAAGACCAGGTGGTGCAGGTGGACGCCGCTGTCGCTGACCACGCTGCCGGGCCACCAGGGCACCTTCGGACTCCGCATCAGCCTCGTGCTCATGCGGATGAAGGCGAAGGAGAGGATGAACCCGACCAGGACCAGGAAGACGCCCTGGCGGTTGTTGGCGAGGATGTGTTCGTTCCAGTAGTCGGAGACGAAGGAGGCGTAGACCGAGGTCATGCGCTCACCGGCGTCGATCCGAGACTGGAGCCAGCACCCGAGTCAGTCTCGCTCTTGCGGGCGATCAGGTCCAGGGTCAGCAGCACCGCCGCCACCGCGAAGATCGGGGTGAAGACGATGTTCGAGGCCGACTCGGCCAGCCAGGTCGCGAGGAAGGTCTCGCCGAGGAGGTCGTGGACGAGATGCCCGACCAGCTCGGCGACGACGTCGCCGAGGATCTCGACCGGGGCGAGGACGAGGAAGACGAGCCAGAAGTTGTGGCGCACCAGGCTGGCGCTGCGGCTCAGGGCGCCGCGCACGGTTCGTCCCTCCAGCTCCACGATCGGACCGGAGAGGCCGAACCAGACGAAGACGAGGATGCCGGGGATGAAGAAGGCGAGGAGGCCGAGGATGACGAGGGCGACGTAGGCGATGTCGACCAGGATCAGCCGGCGGTAGTCGAGTCGGCGGGCGACTTCGGCGATCGACGGTGGCTTCTCGTGCGCGGGGTGGGTGAGGGAGACGGCGACGGCGCCGCTGAAGAAGACCTCGCCGAGCAGACCGGTCATCGTGATCGCGGCGACGGCCCCGAGCGCGGCGGCGAGCTTGACCAGGCTGCCGGGATCGAGCGACTCGACTTCGATCCCGGTGGTGAGCGCGTCGAGCAGACCGATCGGGATGAAGACGACCGTCGCCAGCAGCAGCAGCGAGCCCGCTTTCGAGAAATAGGTCTGGCCGATGCGCCAGTAGATCGAGCCGAGCCGGCGGGGAAAGCTCACGCTAACGGCGCCGACGACCGGCAGGGTGCCTGCCGCGCCGCTCCAGTCGCGACTGACTCGATTCGGCGGCCGGTGTCCGCTTGAGGCTGCCCAGCTCTGGGATCAGCAGCTCTTCGGCGCAGCGCCGGTGCCAGTGGTGATGGTCGGTGCCGCCGAGGCGCCGGACGAACTGGACGACGGTGTGCTCGGCGCCGACCTCGATGTCGCCGTGGCAGCCCGGGCAGTGGTAGAGCTTGCGGGCGATTCCGCGGATCAGCCAGACCTCGTCGCCCTCTTCGTTGAGGCCGCGGAGGCTCCAGCGGATGCTTGGCTGACCGTCGAAGCTGCCCACGTCATCGCCTCGACATCCAGGCGAAGCCGGCGGCCATCGCCAGGTTGGAGGCGCCAGCCAGGCGCAGGCCCGCCTTGGCTCCCGGCCGGCTCACCGCCGGCGAGCCGGCCCAGAGGGCGTCGGTTGCGATCTCGGTGCCGCGCAGCCAGGCCAGCGATTGCCAGTCGCCGGGGGCGCCACGGCGGTCGGCGACGGCGTGGGCGGCGGCGAAGGTGAGCCAGATCGGCCCGCAGCGCCGGAACAGATGCTTGGCGTCGGGCGCGGGCTCGTCGTGGCCCAGCGCCCTGAGAGTGGCGGCCGGGGCGGCGAGCGCGGCGCTTCCGAGCGCCAGGTCGAAGGCGATCATGAACCGATTGGTTAGGCGCAGAGCGCGTTCGAGCGTCATCCCTGCTTCCAATCCAACCAGATCGAGGCCGCGACACACGCAAAGAGAGTGACCTCGCAAGAAGGGAAAGAGTGAGGTTCGGCGAAATCGACCGCCGTGACCAAGACCGCGACGAAGTCCCCACAACTTAAGAGTCTTTCCGACTACATCCAGGAGCGCTTCGAAGAGTTCTCGCGTTCCCAGAAAGACGTCGCCCGCTACATCGTCGATCACCTCGACGAGGCAGCCTTCCTCACCGCCGAGGAGCTGGCCCGGAGAGCGAGCACCTCGTCATCGACGGTGGTGCGCTTCTCCCAGGCCCTCGGCTTCGAGGGCTACCCGGAGCTGCAGCAGGCGGCAATCGAGGAGTACCGGACGACGATCGCCGCTGCCGCCAGCAACGGCGGTGCCCTCTTCTCCTTCGATCACTCCGAGCTCGAGGGCTCGCTCAGCGCCGACTACGCCAACCTCGAGGAAACCGCGCGCAAACTGACGCCGGAGCAGGTCGACGCCTCGGTCGCGGCCCTGGCCACTGCCCAGCGCATCGTCATCGTCGGCGTCGACCAGATGGCCTTCTTCGCCAGCTACCTGCGCCACACCCTCAGCCTGCTCGACATCCGCGCCGAGATCGTCGCCAGCACCGGTGGCGAGTCCCTGCAGCGGCTCGGTCGCATCGGCGAAGACACGCTGGTGATCACTCTCTCCGCCGGCCGCGCCCACCCGCTGCTGCTGCGGGCGATGAAACTCGCCCTGCACCGCGGCGCCCGCACCCTGGCGATCTCCGACGCCACCATGTCGGAGGTCGGGGAGCACGCCGAGCTGACCCTCTACTTCTCCTCCAACAGCCCCTCTTTCGCACGCTCCAACACGGCGCTGATGGCGCTGGTCCAAGCGCTGGCCCATGGCCTCTACGCCAGGGACGAAGCGGCGCACAAAGACCGGATTCGGGCTTACAAACTGAAGTAACAGGGTGGGAGCGGGGCGGGGCTGGCGTTGCCTCCTCCACTCGCATCCTTTGAGGGGCGGACGCGACCGTCCGTGTGAGCTGCGCCGGCAAAGTTGCTCATACGTTTCGGAGGCAACGCCAGCCCCGCCGGACGCCACCCCGATTGATTTGTGCTTCGGGATCGAGGTGTGCAGCACCTGCGCCGGGCTTGGGTGGCATATCCGTGTAACCGGATCGGTTCCGTGGGGCCGTGTGGGGGCTGCCTCCGAAACGTATGAGCAACTTTGCGAGAGCACGCTGGCGGACGAATGCGTCCGCTCCTCAAAGGATGCGAGTGAAGGAGACAGCCCCCACACGGCCCCATGCATCCCCTCGACCCTGCCGCGTAATATGCGACCCATGACCGAGCGCGCCACTTTTAGGCTGAAAACGGGACTTGCCGAGATGCTCAAGGGCGGCGTCATCATGGACGTCGTTACCCCGGAGGAGGCGAAGGTCGCCGAGGATGCGGGGGCCTGCGCGGTGATGGCGCTGGAGCGCGTGCCTTCCGACATCCGCCGCGATGGCGGCGTCGCCCGGATGTCGGACCCGGCGATGATCAAGGGGATCCAGGAGGCGGTGACGATCCCGGTGATGGCCAAGGCCCGGATCGGCCACTTTGCCGAGGCCCAGGTCCTGCAGGCGCTGGAGGTCGACTACATCGACGAGTCCGAGGTCCTGACTCCGGCGGACGAGCGCAACCACATCGAGAAGCTGGCGTTCGAGGTGCCCTTCGTCTGCGGCGCCACCAATCTCGGCGAGGCGCTGCGGCGGCTCGGCGAGGGCGCGGCGATGATCCGCTCCAAGGGCGAGGCCGGGACCGGCAACGTTGTGGAGGCGGTCCGCCACATGCGTGAGATCATCTCCGGCATCAGGCGCCTGGCGCAGCTGCGCCCGGAGGAGTTGGCGGCGGAGGCGAAGGAGCACCAGGCGCCGCTGGAAGTCGTCCAGGAGGTCGCCGCCCGGGGCAGCCTGCCGGTGCCGCTGTTCTGCGCGGGCGGTATCGCCACGCCCGCCGACGCGGCGCTGATGATGCAGCTCGGTGCCGAAGGCAACTTCGTCGGCTCCGGGATCTTCAAGAGCTCCGATCCCGCCCGCCGCGCCCGCGCGATCGTCGAGGCCACCACCCACTTCAACGACCCGGAGCGAGTCGCCGCCGCCTCGATCGGCCTCGGCGAGGCGATGCCGGGCCTCGAGATCGCCGATCTCGCCGCTGCGGACGCCCTGCTGCAGAACCGCGGAGCCTGAGCTGCGCGTCGGCGTCCTAGCGCTGCAGGGCGATTTCGAGGCGCACGGCCGCATCCTGCGCCAGCTCGGCGCGGCAGTGACGGAGGTCCGTACCCCCGCGGACATGGAGGGGCTCGACGGCCTCGTCATCCCCGGCGGCGAGAGCACCACGATCGCCAAGGGCATCGTGTCCTCCTCGCTGGAGCCGGCGCTGCGAGCCCACCACCAGGCCGGTCGCCCGATCCTCGGCACCTGCGCCGGCCTCATCGTCTGCGATTCCGAGCACCTCGGCTTCCTCGACGCCGACGCCAGGCGCAATGCCTTCGGGCGCCAGCTGCAGAGCTTCGAGGCCGACCTGGCGGTCGAGGGGATCGGCGACGAGCCGTTGCGCGCCGTCTTCATCCGCGCCCCCTGGATCGAGCGCTGCGGGGATGGGGTGGAGGTGCTGGCCGCATACGAGGGCCATCCGGTGGCGGTGCGCGAGGGCACGGTGCTGGCGTCCGCGTTCCACCCGGAGCTGACCGACGACCCCCGCTTCCACGCGATCTTCATGGCAATGACTACGTCGGCGCGCGAGCGCGCCGGGGAGGAGGCGGCTAGATGAGCGATTCCAGGACGGAGGCTCTGGCGAGGATCCTGGTCGGCTACTCGACCGAGGTCAAAGCGGGGGAGGTCGTCTCGATCGACGGCGAGAGCGCCGCCGCGCCGTTGCTGCTGGCGGTCTATGAGGAGGTGCTGAAGGCAGGCGCCAACCCGGTCCTCAACGTCGCTCTCGACGGCCAGATCGCGGCTTACTTCAAGCACGCATCCGACGCCCAGCTGGAATGGATCTCCCCCTTCGCCGAGTGGATGGTCGACAATGCCGACGTGCGGATCGCGATCGGGGCCAGCACCAACACCCGTGAGCTCTCGGGGGTCGCGCCGGAGCGCCAGACCCTGCGCCAGTCGGTCACCGGCGACCTGATGGCGCGGGCGATGAAACGCAGTGCCGAGGGCGACTTCCGCTGGTGCTACACGCTCTACCCGACCAGCGCCTATGCCTCCGAGGCGGAGATGAGCCTGGCCGACTACGAAGACTTCTACTACGGCGCCTGCCTGGCCGGCGACGGCGACCCGCTCAGCGCCTGGAAGCGGGCCTCGGAAGAGACCGTGCGCCTGGCCGAGTGGATCGAGGGTCACGAGGAGGTGCGGGTGACGGCGCCGGGGACGGACATCAAGCTCGGTATCGCCGGTCGCAAGTTCATCCCCTGCGACGGCCGCCACAACATGCCCGATGGCGAGTTCTTCACCGGGCCCGTCGAGGACTCGGTCGAGGGCGAGGTCAGCTTTCACCTGCCGGCGGTGATCGGCGGGCGCGAGGTCTCCGGCGTGCGCCTCCGCTTCGAGGCCGGGGTGGTCGTCGACGCCAGCGCCGCCCGCGGCGAGGAGTACCTGCTGAAGCTGCTCGACACCGACCCCGGCGCCCGCCGCCTCGGCGAGCTCGGGATCGGCACCAACTACGGGATCGACCGCGGTACCCGCGAGGTCCTGCTCGACGAGAAGATCGGCGGCACCGTCCACATGGCGGTCGGCACCAGCTACCCGGAGTCGGGCGGGGTCAACGAGTCCGCCGTCCACACCGACTTGGTCTGCGACCTCCGCCTCGGCGGCAAGCTCGAAGTTGATGGCGTCGTCATGCAGGAAGACGGCCGCTTCGTCGTTTGAGAGGGCCTCAGAGCTGGGTGAGGACGGCGAGAAACCCGATTACCATCGTCGCGATCATCCCGCCGAAGAGCTGGAGAATCGTGCGGTGCAGCTCGGACATCTGACCGCCGAGTTCTGAGCGCACGGCCCTGAATTCCTCGTGCATCTCCCTAAAGCCATCATCGACTCGATGGTTCAGATCGTCCAGTCGCCCGTCGGTCCATGAATCCCTTGCCATCACCGCCATGATGGCACCTTAGCCGGAGAGATGTAACTCGTTGTCTGCGCAACGCAAAGATTGCGTCGCGGAAGCGCTACTGATTTGGCAGCGGCGAGCCGGCGAGCAGGAAGAACCAGACGGTGAGGGCCAGCGCGGCGAGCATCACCGAGCCCATCAGCACCGCCTCGACCACGGTGACGGAGCTCTGCAGGCTGCCGGTGTCGCGCATGCTCTTCAGCCAGCTGGGACGCATCGGCGCCAGCCGGTTGGTGCCGGTGATGCGGATGTAGAGGTTGTTGAGGCGGCCGATCAGCCAGGCCACGACGAGGACCGAGGCGATGATCCCGACCGCGACGACGGCGTAGGGGCCGCCGCTGGGGAACTGGGTCTCGGAGACCTTGGAGGCGATGTAGACCCAGCTCAGCGGGATCGCGGTCCAGAGCGAGAAGGCGGCGAGCAGCATCGCCACGAAGACGACGCCCGCGGCGACGCCACGAGCCGGGTTGTGGGTGTGAGTGTCGGCTGCCATCCCTGCTCGTAGAATGACAGGCACATGTCTGGTCATTCCAAGTGGTCCTCGATCAAACACAAGAAGGGCGCCGCCGATGCCAAACGAGGCAAGCTCTTCAGCAAGCTGGCCCGGGCGATCACCGTCGCCGCCCGTGACGGCGGCGGCGACACCGATGGCAACCCGGCCCTGGCCACCGCCGTGCAGAAGGCGCGCGAAGCCTCGATGCCGAAGGACAAGATCCAGAAAGCGATCGACACGGGCACCGGTGCCGGTGCCGACGGGGCGGCGATCGAACGGGTCCTGTACGAGGGCTACGGCCCGGGCGGGGTGGCGATTTTGGTCGAGGCCCTGACCGACAACCGCAACCGCGCCAGCGCCGAGATCCGCTTCGCCTTCTCCAGCCACGGCGGCAGCCTCGGCGAGCCCGGCTCGGTCGCCTGGATCTTCGAGAAAAAGGGGG
>Ga0164241_10002369_pt1 | contig 20636 bp, 17 predicted proteins | sample OricomyardsoilBY_FD_108780 | JGI IMG/M metagenome (GOLD analysis project Ga0164241, IMG submission 108780) | Backyard soil microbial communities from Emeryville, California, USA - Original compost - Back yard soil (BY) | ecosystem: Environmental > Terrestrial > Soil > Unclassified | place: USA... | reverse complement strand
TCTATTTGACGGGTCTTCTCATCAACCGTGAAGTGCCCGACCTTACCCGCCTCTTCATCATGCAACTGCAACTGAGGAATCAACTTGTTCATCAACAAATAGATTTCAGTGTGGTTTTCCGTGGCCCCGGAAATAATGAGAGGTGTCCGCGCCTCATCGATCAGGATGGAATCCACCTCGTCCACCACGGCAAAATTCAATCCGCGCTGGACACGCTCTTCCTTGCGCAACACCATATTGTCGCGCAGATAATCAAAACCATACTCGTTATTGGTGCCATAGGTGATGTCGGCAACGTATGCCTGACGCTTCTCCTCCTGAGGCTGCATGGAAACGACAACGCCTACGGTAAGACCTAGACCTTCGTATAGGGGGCGCATCCAGTTCGCATCGCGCGAGGCCAGGTAATCGTTCACAGTCACTATATGAACGCCCTTGCCGGAAAGTGCATTGAGGTACGCGGCGAGAGTTGCCACCAGGGTTTTGCCCTCACCGGTTTTCATTTCCGAGATGCGGCCCTCATGCAGCGTGATGCCACCGATAAGCTGCACGTCAAAATGCCGCATGCCCATTATCCTGCGACTGGCCTCACGACATACCGCGAAGGCTTCCGGCAGCAGCGCATCCAAAGTGTCTCCACTTTGAATGCGCTGCTTGAACTCGAGAGTTTTTCCCTTGAGTTCTGCGTCCGATAAAGCCTGAACTGCCTTTTCATGGGAGTTGATCTGAATAACCAGTCGACCCATGCGCTTGAGTTCACGATCGTTTTTTGTGCCAAATATGGCTTTTGCTAATTGTCCAATCATGGGATTGCCGAATTCCAGAACGGGGGCTTTTCAATTGAAAGGCCCGCATCATAAATGAGTTGTTTTTGGGGTTAAACAGAAATTGCGCGGACGCGGGAAAGCAGGGGAAGGAACTAGCGGCTGGCGCGATGTATGTAAGAAGAAGGATCCACGGCTCGGCCGTTTTTATAGACTTCAAAGTGAACATGATGACCGGTGGAACGGCCACTGCTGCCCATAAGGGCAATGATCTGGCCCTTTTTGACTACGTCACCCACTTTGACAAGGTTTTCCTTGTTGTGGGCATAACGGGTGGTGAAACCTTTGCCGTGGTTGACTTCCACCATATACCCATAGCCGTTGCGCTCATCCGACCACGTCACTACGCCCGCGGCAACTGCGATAATTTCCGCCCCTTCTTTCCCGGCGAAATCAACACCTGAGTGCCATGCGATGCGCCCGGAAAACGGGTCAGTCCTACGACCGAAGCGGCTCGACATCCAACCTTTAGTGATAGGCCGGCCAGCGATAAAAACGTCGTTTTCCAACTTACGATTCGCGAGCAGGGCTTCAAGGGTTTCCAGTTGGTGCTGTCTATTTTCGATCTGCTGCGCCAACTCCTCTACAGCTGTAATAAATTCTGGCGGAGCAAAACTCTCGCCCGACGTTTCCAGCTCAGGCCCACCGAGAGCAGGTGGTTGACTGAAATTAAATTCACCGCTGTCGAGTTTTGCCATGGAAGTCAGGCGCTCACCCAAGGCGTCAATACGCACCAATCGGGCCTGGAGTTCGGCAACCCGCAGAGTCAGAGCGGCAAGTTTGTTTTCCGCATCCTGGCGCGTCTGCGCTAGCAGCTTCTCCTGCTCCTGGATACGCTCTACCCAAATCTCGCGAATATCCGGTTCCAGCATCTGGTTTTCCGAATCGGAAAGTAAATTGGTGTAGGTGATATAAGCGGCGGTGGGAACACCGATCAGACAGGCGAGGCAGGCAGATAATATGGCGCCGGACCAAGCTCCAAGATTGAAGCTGCGGCAGTTGCCATATTTCTTGCTAAGAATAATAACTTTCACTGATCTATATTTCGCTCGTTGGGTTCAGCTCTGTACCAGCACTGAATGCATTCTCGATTAATGCACAACCACAGTAAGATTTTATTGTAGTAATAATTAGTACAAGTATTTCCATATAGGCAAGCGAAAGGGGATTCCAGCCACCCTTGAGTGGGCCGGACTATGGCATAGACAACGCCAAAAAGGCAATACTCATTCTAACGAGTACGTTTTTTGAGCAAATCTATAACAAAACAGTCTCAAACCGTTGCAAGAGGTTTGGAATAAGAAATCGGAGCAAGCGCCTCTTCAGTTTCAAAGGTCACCATTTCCCAGGCATCTTTCTGCAGCATCAACTCTCGAATGGATTTGTTGTTGAGCGCGTGGCCAGACTTGTACGCGTCGAACTCGCCGATAAGGCTGTATCCCAACAAATATAAATCGCCGATTGCATCGAGTACCTTGTGACGGACGAATTCGTCCTCATAACGCAGGCCGTCTTCATTTAAAACGCGATATTTGTCGATGACTATGGCGTTATTGACGCTTCCACCCTTAGCGAGTCCCTTCGAGCGCAGATACTCAATTTCATGCATAAAACCAAAGGTCCGCGCACGCGCCACTTCTTTTACGAACGAGGTGGTGGAAAAATCCACGGAAGCTTTCAACGCACGGTCGCGAAACACCGGATGATCAAAGTCGATGGCAAAAGACACTTTAAATCCGTCAAAAGGATGGAAGCTGGCGACCTTATCGCCCTCTTTCACACTTAACGATTTTTTTATGCGAATAAAACGCTTGGGGGCATTCTGTTCTTGAATACCCGCAGACTGGATTAAAAATACAAATGGACCGGCACTCCCATCCATAATCGGTACTTCATCGGCACTGACTTCGATAATGGCATTATCGATCCCTAAGCCCGCCAACGCGGACAACAAATGCTCGACAGTGGAGATGCGCACATCACCCTTCACAAGGGTTGTGGAAAGAGTGGTATCTCCCACATTTTCTGCTTTGGCTTTAATCTCGACAGCTGGCTCCAAATCGACCCGCCGAAAGGTGATACCGGAATCCGCAGGGGCGGGGCGCAATGTCAACAGAACCTTCTTGCCGGTGTGCAAACCCACGCCGGTAGCACGAATTTCGTTTTTCAGGGTTCTTTGTCTGATCATTGCCGTTCTCAAAAATGAATAGGAAAACACTGGCCGAGAGCCGCTGGCCCTGGCGAAGGGCGCGCATGGTAACAAACCATAGGCGTTAACGGAAAAGTAAGGGTGCCCCGAAAGGCATCACCACTGTGAGGTGGTCCTGACGCCGCAAATTTTCGGGGAATCTATCTGAACTTCACCTGAACGGGGCTGCCACACCAAATCGTGCGGCCGCCCTATCTACCCCGAGCTCAGTCCGCCTGTCGGCGAAGAAACGCGGGAATATCCAGATATTCCATATCCCGCTCACGCGTTTCCAGAGCTCGCGCAGCGTTGCCAACGGAGCGATTGCCAGCAGCGTTAGCTCGCATCACCGTAGGTTTATCCAATACAGCATAGTTGGGGCTGCCGTCAGCGGAACGGGTGTTATCCACTATTTTGGTGGGCGACAAGCTGACCTTGTGAGCGTCATTTTGACCGAGGCCGGTCGCCACCACAGTTACCCGTAGCTCGTCTGTCATTTCTGGATCTATCACCGTTCCCACAACTACGGTCGCTTCGGGAGAAGCGAATTCTTCAATGGTATTACCCACCTCAGTAAATTCACCCAAAGTCAGATCCATTCCGGCGGTAATGTTCACCAGGATGCCACGCGCCCCCTGTAGATTGACATCTTCCAATAACGGGCTGCGAATCGCCGCTTCAGCCGCTTCACGTGCGCGGTTTTCGCCGCGAGCAGAAGCGGTTCCCATCATCGCCATGCCCATTTCCGACATGACAGTACGCACGTCCGCGAAATCCACGTTAATCATGCCGGGACGGATGATGAGGTCCGCGATACCCTGTACAGCACCGAGCAATACATCATTGGCCGCTTTAAAAGCCTCTAGCAGACTGGTGGTTTTACCCAACACTGCCAGCAATTTCTCATTGGGAATCGTGATCAATGAATCCACTCGTTCCTTTAATTGCTTGATGCCGGCTTCAGCGACCGCTATGCGCTTGCGACCTTCGAAAGGAAAGGGTCGGGTTACCACCGCCACCGTAAGAATGCCCATTTCCCGCGCGACTTCCGCGACCACCGGTGCACCGCCGGTGCCAGTGCCACCACCCATACCGGCGGTGATGAATACCATGTCGGCGCCACTCAACACCTCCGCGATACGCTCGCGGTCCTCCATGGCGGCCTGACGGCCCACTTCAGGATTGGCACCCGCTCCGAGTCCCTTGGTCATGTTGTTGCCAAGCTGCAATACCGTGCGGGCGCGAATATCCTTCAGCGCCTGAGCATCCGTATTCGCGCAAATAAACTCCACGCCTTCAACATCGCTGGCGATCATGTGTTTAACAGCGTTACCGCCGCCACCGCCAACCCCGATTACTTTGATTACCGCACTTTGCGGCAGACTATCGACTAATTCAAACATACATACCCCCTCAGTTCCCCGAAACCCGCTGTTTAAAAAAAGTAAAAATTTTAACTACGATTAGAAATTCTTTTGTATCCATCCCTTCAGCCTCGTCCATATATTCCCATTTGCATTCTGAAATCCTTTGCCGACCCCCTGTTGTTTCATTCCATAAATCAGTAGACCTACCCCAGTCGAATAAATCGGATTGTTTACTATGTCTTTTAAGCCCCGTACATTTTGTGGTGCGCCCAAACGTACCGGCATGTGAAAAATTTCTTCCGCAAGTTCAACCACGCCTTCCATTTTGGAGGTGCCTCCCGTCAACACTATGCCCGCCGGAATCATATCTTCGAACCCGCTGCGGCGCAGTTCAGACTGGATCAGCGTGAATAATTCCTCGTAACGCGGCTCCACTACCTCCGCGAGCGCCTGACGTGACAGTTCACGAGGCGGGCGGTCGCCGACACTGGGCACTTTGATGGTTTCTTCTGCGCCCGTCAGTTTGGCGAGGGCACAGGCGTATTTGATTTTTATTTCCTCGGCATATTGCGTGGGCGTGCGCAGCGCCATAGCAATATCGTTCGTAACCTGGTCGCCAGCGATGGGAATAACGCTTGTATGGCGAATGGCGCCTTCGTAAAACACCGCTATGTCAGTGGTGCCGCCGCCGATATCCACTACGCAAACACCGAGTTCTTTTTCATCTTCGGTTAAAACCGCATAACTGGAAGCCAGTTGCTCCAGGATGATGTCTTCCACTTCCAAACCGCATCGCTTTATGCATTTTTCCACGTTGTGCGCCGCATTGAGTGCGCAGGTCACCAAATGCACCTTGGCCTCCAGGCGTACCCCAGACATGCCAAGCGGTTCCTTAACACCTTCCTGATCGTCTATTACGTATTCTTGCGGGAGCACGTGCAGAATTTTCTGGTCTGCTGGAATGGCCACAGCGCGCGCGGCGTCAATTACCCGATCTATATCCTGGGTGTAAACCTCGCGGTCCTTGATCGCCACTATGCCGTGGGAATTCAGACTGCGAATATGATTGCCAGCAATACCGGCGTAGACGGAATGAATCTGGCAGCCCGCCATGAGTTCCGCTTCTTCAACAGCGCGCTGAATGGACTGCACCGTAGAATCGATATTGACCACCACGCCTTTTTTAAGGCCCATGGATTTATGCGACCCGAGACCGACGACGGACAGCTCCCCCTCCGGCGAAATCTCACCGACAATCGCCACAACCTTGGATGTTCCTATATCCAAGCCGACGATCATTCTTCCCCCACCCGACTGTGCCATTGCCCAATTTCACTCTCGTTTGATTTTATTAAACTGGCCTTGTCCAAAATTTCCTCAACCGCCTGCCACTCGTGTATCCGCTGCCGGCTCTTCTACGGGTGCTTTCCAACGCACGGCAAATCCGCCGGGATAACGCATATCCACAACCTGGACCCGATCGAAGCGCTCACCCAGATCACCGGTTTTTGCAGCGAGAAGATTTTGTAATTTTTCCCAGAGCCGATCGCGACCCAACTTAATAATCAGGCCGGATTGCAGAGTCAGCGACCAGGAGCGGGAGCGGTCGAGCTCCACAGCACTCAATACCAGATCCTGCTGTGCCAATAATTTTCCCATGCGGAGGTATTGGTTCATAATTTCCCGAGCATCGCGATCGTCGCCATGCAATAAAGGCAATGATTGTATTTTAGTCGTTTTTTCAACTTCTATAATGTCGCCGCGCATATTTAAAAAACCTTTCTTGCCCCAGCGCGCAATCGGCTGTTCTTCCACAACCCTAACCACTAATTTGTCGGGCCACATTCGCGCCACTGCGACTGTGTCGATCCAAGGATGCTGCTCAAGTTGGTGTTTCAGATGATTGAGATCCAACTGCAAAAAGGAATCCTGCGCGTAGAGCTCAATTGCACGGTGCAACTCCTCCTGCTCAGTGAATTGAAAACTGCCCTCAATTTGCACTTGTTTGATAGGTCGATGGGTATATTGCTGGAGCTTATCCTGGGGACTGAACCGCAAAATAAACGTGAGGAGTGCACCGATCGTGATCGCCACCAAAGCGATTTTGATCGCAATGTTCGCCATGACACCATAACGTTCCCAACGAATGGGATTGCGGCTGCGGGAAGCGCCTGAGCGCACCGATCGCGAAGCATTATTTTTTGTCAGGGCGGCTAACATGAATCAGGCCAAGGTCTGGCGCAAAATCGCCAGGACCAGCTGATTGAAACCGTAGCCCGCCGCCTTGGCCGCCATCGGCACCAGACTGTGGCTGGTCATGCCCGGAACAGTGTTGAGTTCCAGCAAATAAAAATTTCCCTGCTGATCGGCCATGACATCCACGCGGCCCCAACCTTTCGCGCCAACGGAGACAAAAGCCGCGAGCGCCAATTCGCGCAAACGCATTTCCTGCGCAGCATCCAAGCCGCAGGGACATATATAACGCGTGTCGCCGGCCTGATACTTCGCGTCATAATCGTAGAACTGGTGGTGTGTCTCCAATTTAATTGGCGGCAAGACCTCTTGACCGAGTATCGCAACCGTATATTCGGCGCCGCTGATATACCGCTCAGCCAACACCTCAGAGTCGTATTCGTTTGCGATATTAAATGCCGCTGCCAGCTCCTGGGCACCGTTGGCTTTGGTCATGCCGATACTGGAACCTTCATGACAGGGCTTGACCATGGCGGCGCCACCCAAAGACTGCATGATAGCCAGCCAATCGGAATTTTCTGTCAACAACGCGTAATCCGGTGTGGATAAACCTACACCACGCCACAATTGCTTGGTGCGCAATTTATCCATGCATAAGGCTGAAGCCGCTATGCCGCTGCCGGTGTAGGGAATCTGCAGATATTCCAGCAGTGCTTGGATTTTTCCGTCCTCGCCCCCCGCGCCGTGCAGTGCAATGAAAGCGCGATCGACTTTTAATTGCTGCAATTGCGCCAACGCATTCTCGCCTATGTCCACAGGCTCCACTTGAACGCCCTCTTCCCGCAGAGCATGTATTACCGCTGTACCGCTGCGCAGGGAAATTTCCCGTTCCGCCGATACACCGCCATACAGCACAGCGACCCGGCCCAGCCGATCGATCAAATCCGTAGATGACAGTGCCGACGTCATTTGGCTTGCCCCTTGTTATTCGGTTCTTTGTTAAAAATTTGCTGCACCAGCTCCTGTGCGAGGGCTCCCACATTTCCGGCGCCCTGGGTGATAACGATGTCACCCGGCTGCACAATTTTTGCGAGCGAGGAAGGCACAGCATCGACGCTTTCGACAAATATTGGATCCACTACACCGCGTGTGCGAATGCTGCGACTCAAGGTCCGCCCGTCCGCGCCGGGAATGGCATCTTCACCGGCGCTGTAGACTTCCAACAAAATCAGTTGATCGACCGTCGACAGCACGTCTGCAAAATCTTCGAATAAATCCCGCGTTCGTGTATACCGATGCGGCTGATAGATCATCACGAGACGGCGCTGCGGCCAACCGGCGCGCACTGCGGCAATGGTGGCCGCCACTTCACGCGGATGATGCCCATAATCGTCCACCAACATGACCGGTTCCCCCCGACTCAGGGGAAATTCGCCATAAACCTGAAAACGTCGACCTACACCGAGAAATTCGGCAAGCCCTGCCTGTATCGCGCTGTCCGGCAATCCCTCATCCGTGGCTACCGCAATTGCGGCGGTCGCATTCAAAACATTATGCCGTCCGGGCAAATTGAGAAAAATCGAGAGCGGCTCTGAATGATGTGGCCGAATTACCCGAAACCTTTGGCTTTTACCCTGCTGTACGACATCCACTGCGCGATAGTCATTGTGCGTATCAAAACCATAGGTGAGTGTGGGCCGAGCCACATACGGAAGAATTTCACGAATAACGGGATCATCTCCGCATAAAACAGCCAAACCGTAAAACGGCAAGTTGTGGAGAAATTCAATAAAAGTCTGCTTAAGCTTGTTGAAGTCGCCACCGTAGGTATCCATGTGATCGGCGTCGATATTTGTCACAACCGCCACCATGGGTTGCAAATGTAGAAAAGACGCGTCGCTCTCGTCGGCTTCCGCCACCAAATAACGGCTTTCGCCCAAACGCGCATTGGTGCCGGCGCTATTGAGTAGACCACCGATCACAAATGTCGGATCGCAGTCACCCGCAGCGAAAATTGAGGCTATCAAACTGGTGGTGGTGGTTTTGCCGTGGGTGCCGGCGATGGCGATGCCGTGACGATAACGCATCAATTCGCCCAACATTTCGGCGCGACGCACCACGGGAACGCGCAACTCGCGCGCGGCGATAATTTCCGGATTGCGGTTATTAACCGCGCTGGAATTAACCACCACATCGATACCTTTTACATTCTCCGCGGCATGCCCGATAAAAATTTTCGCGCCCATGGATTGCAAACGGCGGGTGGTGTCCGAAGCCTTCATGTCAGAACCGGAAATCTCGTAGCCCTGATTCAGCAATACCTCGGCAATGCCACACATACCCGCACCACCGATGCCAATAAAATGGATACGGCGGATACGGCGCATTTCCGGTACGCAGTGCACCTTAACGCTGGCCACGCGCCACCTCCAAACAAATATCGGCGCACAATCGTGTCGCCTCGGGTTTTGCCACAGTGCGGGCGGCCTGCGCCATGCGCAGCCTGCGGTCCGGCTGCTGGATAAAAGTCATCAACAGTTCCTGCAATTGTTCCGCGCTTAATTCACTTTGTTGACGCAACTCTGCTGCACCACAGGCCACCAGCCAATTGCCATTGGCGGTCTGGTGGTCATCGATCGCGTGAGGGAAAGGAATCAAAATTGCCGGCACACCTGCGGCACTTAATTCCGATACGGTCAGGGCACCTGCGCGACAAACCACCACATCTGCCCAAGCGAGCGCTTCTGCCATGTCCTGTATGAATGCGGTGACCTCGGCATCCACAGCATGCTTTTGGTAAAAAGCCAGTGTCGCTGCCAAATGATTTTCACCAGTCTGGTGGCGGATTTGCGCAGCATTTTCCGGCAACTGTGCTGCAGCAATGGGCATGATTTCATTTAGCGCACGCGCACCCAGACTACCTCCCAATACCAATATGTGTACGGGACCGGTGCGTCCACGCAAGCGCTCTTGCGGTTCCGGCAGCGCGGCTATCTCATCACGCACCGGATTGCCCACCCACTCACCGCGCGGTAATACCTGCGGAAATGCCGTCAATACGCGGGTGGCGATTTTAGCCAGCCATTTATTGGTGGTGCCGGCGCGCGCATTTTGCTCATGCACCACCAGCGGAATTCCTAAAATCCGCGCCGCTATTCCACCGGGGCCGGAAGCATAACCGCCCATACCCAACACCATCTGTGGTTGCAGCGTTTTTAATAAACGCGTTGCAGCGCCGATCGCATTTAAAATTTTCCAGGGCGCCATGACTAATGAGCGCCAACCTTTGCCACGCAACCCGCGAATATCCAGAAAATGAAGTGGAATTTGCGCCGCTGGTACCAGACGCGCTTCAATTCCCGTGCTCGTGCCCAACCAGACCACGTCACAGTTGCGCCGCAATAATTCCCGGGCCACTGCCAATGCGGGAAACACATGACCGCCTGTGCCACCCGCCATCACGAGAACTTTTACAGTATCGGGCCTCATGATCGTGTCTCCGCTCTTTGCACAGGGTCCATCTGATTGCGCACCAGATCCATATGCATGCGCATCAGCAGTGCAATAAACGCGCAGCTGATAATCAAACTGCTGCCGCCAGCGCTGACAAACGGCAGTGTTAAACCTTTTGTCGGCAATAGACCGGATGCCACGCCCATATTGATAAACGCCTGAGCCGCGAAGAGCACGCCTATTCCTGCAGCCGCATAGGCTATAAAGGGTTGTTTTTTTGCGCTCGCCAAACGTGCAATTGCAAGCACGCGCCAAACCAACAGACTGAATCCCAGCACCAACGCCAAAGCGCCAATAAGACCGAATTCCTCGGCGACGATCGCGAATATAAAGTCCGTGTGCGCCTCGGGCAGAAAAAACAATTTTTGCAGACTATTGCCCAGTCCCAAACCAGTCCATTCGCCCCGCCCGAAGGCGATCAGCGACTGCACCAGTTGATAACCTTCGTCGTATTGATTGGCCCAAGGATCGAGAAAAGTGACCAGACGCTGCCACCGATAAGGCGTGGCAACGGCCAACAACGCCAGCCCCACCACTCCGGACAACGCAAGCAGGATGAAACGAATCAATGGCACGCCCGCCAAAAACATCATGGCGCCCGCGGTAATACAAAGCACCACGGCGCTGCCGAAATCCGGCTCCAGTAATAGCAACAATACAAACACGGCGAGAATGCCGATCAATTTAAAAAATTCCTTCCAGAGCGTCTGGAATTCGCCACGCCGCCGCGACAGGAAGCTGGAGAAAAATATAATGAAGCAGAATTTCGCCACTTCCGATGCCTGAACCGATACAGACCCGATGGAAAACCAGCGGCGGGCGCCATTGACGGATTTTCCGATACCGGGAATGAGCACCGCAGCCAAAAGCGCCACACCCAGCAACAACAGCACAATGGAAAATCGATTCCACAAAGCTACCGGCACGCTGTACACCATCAAACAGACACAAGCCGCCAATGCCAAAAACACCAAATGGCGTTTGACAAAAAACCAGGGATCGCCATACGAGCGCGCGGCAAAGTCGATGGATGCGGATGCAACCATGATCACCCCAAATGAAATCAACGAAACGACCAGCAAAAGCAGCGTCCAATCCGGAGCTTCCTGACGGGGCGCCAGCCATGCGGGTGTACGTAGACTCAAGCTCAGCATAATTCCTCCACCAACTGGCGGAATTGCTGCCCGCGATCTTCGTAATTTTTGAACATATCCAAACTGGCGCAGGCGGGCGATAACAAGACGGTGTCGCCCGGCGTTGCGAATTCCGTCGCTTTACGCACGGCTTCGGCAAAATTTCCGCAAATCACCACAGGCATAGAGGACGGACAAACCTGCGCGAACCTGGTCGCATCTTTACCGATGAGGGTCACCGCTTTGACGCTGCGGCGGATCACCTCCGCCAGCGGCGCAAAATCCGCTCCCTTGCCGTCACCGCCGGCAATTAAAACGATATTCGGGCGCTCCTTCGCCAGTCCGCTCAACGCCGCTTCGGTAGCGCCGATATTGGTGGCTTTGGAATCATTGATAAAATCGACACCATGATGTTGGGCTACCAATTCGCAGCGGTGCGGCAGTCCGCTGAAGCGGCGTAAAGTGTCGAGCATGACGTCTTCGGAAATTCCTACGGCGCGCCCCAAGGCCAGGGCTGCCAGCGCGTTGGCATAATTGTGCAAACCGCGCAGTTTTAATTCCGATACATCCAACAAATTACGCAGGCCATGAGCGAGAAATCTGTGGTTGTCTTCCAGACGCAAACCAAAATCTTTTAAATCCGGGTCGGCCAAGCCAAAACGAGTTACCTGCGCATCCTGTGCCAGTGGAGGAAGTGTTAAAGGATCGTCGCGGTTGACCACCAGATGCTGCGCATATTTGTAGATACGCTGTTTGGTAAAGGCGTACTCCTGCAAATTGTCGTAGCGGTCCATATGGTCAGGCGTGATATTCAGGATGGTCGCTGCAGCGGCTTTCAGGCTGAAGGTGCTCTCCAGTTGAAAACTGGATAATTCCAGTACGTAAAGCGCCGCTTTATCGTCCAGCAGATCCAGTGCCGGCGTGCCCAGATTGCCGCCCACCCGCACCATTATTCCAGCATTTTTTGCCATTTCACCCACGAGGGTGGTCACAGTGGTTTTGCCATTGGCGCCAGTGATGGCAACTATGGGCGCGCGCGCAGCGCGCACGAACAATTCGATATCGCCTATGACCGGCAAACCGTCCGCGAGCGCGGCAGAAATCGCAGGATGTTTGCGCGGCACGCCGGGACTTAAAATAATTTCAGTCACACCTTGCCACTGCGCGTAATCGAATTCGCCAATCAGCAGCTCAGCTCCCGGAAACTCGCGCTGAAATAAAGCCAGGCTCTCCGCTTTGGGCGCTTTGTCTGCTACAACGAACGCACGGCCCGACCGCGTCAAATAGCGCGCGACAGACAGCCCGGTAATGCCGAGGCCGACAATCATGCTCATTTCACTGGTCGCTATGAGTGCGGACATGCTCATCTCAGTTTCAGGGTCGCCAGACCCACCAATACCAACATCACGGTGATGATCCAAAAACGCACGATGACGCGCGGTTCCGGCCAGCCTTTTAATTCAAAATGATGGTGCAGGGGTGCCATGCGGAAAATTCGACGGCCCGTCAATTTGAACGAGGCCACCTGCAAAATTACCGACACTGTCTCCATGACAAAAATGCCGGACATAATAAAAAACACGATTTCGTGGCGCACCATCACCGCAATCACGCCGAGTGCGCCGCCGAGCGCGAGCGCGCCCACATCGCCCATGAATACCTGGGCTGGGTAGGTGTTGAACCACAAAAATCCCAGGCCTGCCCCCGCCAGTGCGCCGCAGAACACCACAAGCTCACCCGTACCCGGCACATAAGGAATATGCAAATAGGAGGAAAAATTGGCGTTGCCCACCAAGTAGGCAATTATGCCGAGCGCGGAACCCACCATCACCGTGGGCATAATCGCCAAACCGTCGAGGCCATCTGTAAGGTTCACAGCGTTGCTTGCGCCCACCACTACGAAATACACCAGCAACACATAGCCCCACCCCAAATCGAATACGACATTTTTAAAAAATGGTACGTAAAGCAGGGTTTCCACCGAGCTCTGCCGGGTGTAAAACAAAAACAATGCGGCGCCAAATCCCGCCAAGGACAGCCAGAAATATTTCCAACGGGCTGGCAGACCGCGGGAATTTTTTTCGATAACTTTGCGGTAGTCGTCGACCCAACCCACCAAGCCGAAGGTTATGGTGACAAACAGCACCACCCACACAAAACGGTTACTCAGGTCCGACCAGAGCAACACACTGCTGACGATGGCAAATAGCAACAAAGTACCACCCATGGTGGGCGTACCGGATTTGCTCAAATGGCTTTTAGGACCATCGTTGCGCACTGCCTGGCCGATTTGTTTTTGCACCATGGTGCGAATAAACCAGGGACCGAGCATTAACGAAACAAACAGCGCGGTCATGACACCCAAAATGCCGCGCAGCGTCAGGTACTGGAATACCCCCAGGGGGCGGAAATAAGCCTCAAGATACTCGGCCAGCCACACTAACATGGGAGTTTTTCCTCAGCGTCGCAAATGAGCTGTACAACTTCTTCCATACGCGAGCTGCGCGAACCTTTAACCAGGACGGTGGTTTGCGCATCGAGTTGTTTCAGCAGGTTTTCAATCAACTGGCTTTTATTTTCGAAAGCAGCACCACTGGTGCCAAAAGTTTGCGCGCTCAATGCCGCAAGAGAGCCGACTGTGTAAAGCGCGGTAATATTTTTTTGTGCGGCGTAATGGCCCAGCTCACGATGGGACTGCGGCCCCAGCTCGCCGAGCTCCGCCAAATCTCCCAACACCAGAATCCTTTTGCCGGGTCGCAGACACAGATAATCGACAGCGGCCATTACCGATCCGGGATTGGCGTTATAGGTATCGTCGATCACCCAGGATTCCGACTTTCCGCGGCATAATTTCATGCGGCCTTTTTCACCGTGGAAATTTCCCAGCCCCTCTGCCACCTGCTCCAGTGAACAACCCGCCGCCAGAGCACATGCCGCCGCCGCCAATGCGTTGCGCACGTAATGCAGGCCAGGCACTTTTAAATGCACCGCTGCACTTGCACTGGCGAAATGCACAACGAAAGCCGCTCGCCCCCATTGATCCCATTCCAACTCGCGGGCAAATACCGTTTCCATATTTTTATGCGCCGGATCCAATGCAAATCCCAATTGGCGGCATTGTTGTGTATAGGTGCAAAACAGCGCTGCAAATGGATCGTCCAGATTGATCACCGCCGTCTGATGAGGTTGCAGGCGTCGATAGATTTCGCCTTTTTCCCGGGCTATGGCTTCCAGAGAACCAAAGCCGCCGATGTGCGCGGGCATCACATTGTTCACCAATGCGATATCCGGCATAACTAAGCCTGTGAGATACGCGATTTCGCCAGGATGATTGGTGCCTAATTCGACGACCGCATAATCTTCTTTTTGCAAGCGCAGCAGCGTCAGGGGTACACCGATCTGATTATTGAAATTTCCCTGGGTGGCCAATACCGATCCGGCACAAGCGAATATTTCCCGCAGGAAACCTTTCACGCTGGTTTTGCCACTGCTGCCGGTCACCGCCACCACAGGCCCCGGAAATTGCCCACGCCGCAATGCGCCGATAAGCCCAAGCGCAAGGGTGCTATCCGCCACAATTAATTGCGGAATTTCGAGGGACGGCAACTCGCGCTCCAGGATCAACGCGCAGGCGCCACGCTGGGTCACATTCGCGGCAAAATCATGACCATCGAAGGAATCGCCCCGAAGTGCTAAAAAACAATCGCCAGCATTGAGCTGGCGCGAATCCGTACTCAGGCGCTCGAATGCGCAGTCGTTACCGACCAACCGCGCATTCAGGGGTTTTATCAATTCAGTCAGACGCATGCGCTATGCCCTCCTGAATGATGCGCCGCTGACGCAGCGCGCGTTCCGCCTCCAGCACATCGCTGAACGGCAGTTTTTCCTCCCCGATAAGTTGATAGGTTTCATGGCCTTTGCCAGCAATCAAAATGGTGTCGCCCGGTTGCGCGTTCACAATTGCCATTTGAATGGCGATTGCGCGGTCGGCTTCGCATTCGTACTGCGCGTCGCGAAAGCCGGCGCATATTTCGCGCAATATCAATGCAGGACTTTCTGTGCGCGGATTGTCGCTGGTGACGATCACTCGGTCGGCAAAACGCTCGGCAATAGAGGCCATCAAGGGACGTTTGCCGCGATCGCGGTCACCACCGCAACCGAACACCACCCAGAGCTTGCCGGAGGTGTGCACACGCGTTGCGGCTATGGCTTGAGCCAATGCATCAGGCGTGTGGGCGTAGTCCACCACCGCCACCACATCGGCCGACACCGCGACCCGTTGCATGCGCCCGGGAACAGACTGCAATTGCGGCACTGCGGAAAGGAGCGCCTGCATATCGTTGCCTAACGCGCCGAGTACCGTGAGTGCTGCCAACAGGTTGTAAACGTTAAATTCTCCCAGCAATGGACTCCGTACCAACGCTTCGCACCAAGGGGTGCGCAAGTGGAACGCCACACCCTCATTGCTGTAATGCAAATCCGTGGCATAAACATCCGCTGCAAAATGCAGCAGGGAATAACTCAACACCTTGGCGCGCGGACGCGCAGCCGCGAGCATCTGCGGTGCGAAAGGGTCATCCAGGTTGATTACTGCCGCACCGGATCCAAGTGCCTCAAAGAGCTTTTGCTTGGCGGCGGCGTAGTTCTGAAGGGTGCCGTGGTAATCCAGGTGGTCGTGAGTGATGTTGGTAAAAATGCCCGCACGGAAATTCACACCCGCCACGCGGTTCTGATCCAGACCGTGGGATGACACCTCCATACCCACCAGTGAGACATCTTCCGCGCGCAGCTGCGCCAGCAACTTTTGGCAAAGCGCGGCGTCCGGTGTCGTCAATCCAAAATCGCTGCTGTTGACGCCGTCCACCACCACTCCCAGGGTGCCGATGGTGGCAGCGCGGCCGGCGACCCGGTTGTAGAGCTGGGCGATGAGTGAGACGGTCGTGCTTTTGCCATTGGTACCAGTAACGCCCACCACTTGCAGTGCGGTTGAGGGTTCGCCGTAGGCTTTGCTGGAAATTTCGCTGACACGCGTCGCCAGATCGGCAACGGCGATCACCGGTACGCCCCTCTCCAGGTGCAGGCTGCCCGCCGTTTGCTGCGGAGTGGATTCCAGGAGAACGGCCACGGCACCGCGATCAATGGCGTCCCCGATGAATTCCAGCCCGTCCACCCGGTCACCGTGCAGAGCCACAAAAACATCTCCGGCACCGACGCGCCGACTGTCCAGGGTCACGCCAGAGACCGAGCGCGAAGCAACCCCGGACGGCAGGGTCAACTCCGGCAGCAAAGCAGCCAGGGTGACGACGGGGGTTTGCGGAGAAATGGCGCCACCCATCAGCGCACCGCCACTTTGCCGGGTGTCGGCATCTGACTCGGCGGCACCTGCAACAGGCGCATGGCTCCCTCCGCCACCTTCGCGAACACCGGGGCCGCAGATTCACCGCCGTAATAATGGTCTGGAGACGGCTCATGGATAATCACCACCATGACAATCTCCGGCCGGTCAGCCGGAACCAGGCCGGCAAAGAGCGCCACATATTTGTCGGAGGCGTAGCCGCTTCCACCCACCTTATGAGCCGTGCCGGTTTTTCCCGCGACGGAATAGGCATTGATCTGTGCCCGAGTGGCAGTGCCTCCTTTCTGGGTGGTGGTTTTCAACATGTCCATAACCTGGCGGGCATAAAGCGCGTCGATCACACGGGTACCTTCAACCGGAGCTGTCTGCCGCAGAATGGATGTGGGACGCAAAATGCCCTCAGTGCCGAATACGGTATAGGCGTGCACAAGTTGCAGGGCTGTAAGCGACAGTCCGTGGCCGAATGCCAGAGCCGCCCGCTCGGTGGGATGCCATTTGCGCGGGTTGGGCAACTTGCCGGTTACCTCGCCCGGAAAGCCGGTGCCCGAAGCCTGGCCTATGCCGACCCGATGAAACACGTCCCGCAGATCCTCCGGCGGCAGGTCCATGGCCAATTTGCTGATGGCCACCTGACTGGATTTCTGGATGGTGGTGGTGAGGTCTATGACGCCGTAATCGCGAAAGTCGGAATAGGTTTTCCCCCCCACTCGCCAATACCCGGGACTGGTATCGATTTTGGTGCCGGGGAAATACCGTTTGCTCTCCAGGGCCGCCACTATGGTGAAAGGCTTCATGGTGGAACCCGGCTCGATCACATCCGTAACCGCGCGGTTCCGCGTCTGGTCCGAGCGTATATTGGCGCGATTGTTAGGGTTATAGGACGGCTGGTTGGCCATGGCGAGCACTTCACCTGTATGCACGTCCATCATCACAATGGAACCTGACGCAGCACCCTGCGCGGCGATCGCATTTTTCAACTCGCGATAGGCGAGGTACTGCAGGCGCAAATCCAGGCTGAGTTGCACATCGTTACCCGAGGCCGCAGCGCGCGATACTCCCAGGTCCTTCACCACACTGCCCTTACGGTCCTTGATCAACTGGCGCACACCCGGCGCACCGGCCAGCCACTCGTCCAGGGCCAGCTCCATGCCTTCGCGTCCGCGCTCATCGGTATCGGTAAAACCCACTACATGAGCCGCCACTTCCCCAGCCGGGTAGAACCGTTGAAAGCCGTCTTCTCCGGTTACACCATCCAGCTTGAGGGCCAGGGCCCTGTTGGCTTCCTGGGGGGGGAGGTTGCGGGCGAGATACATGAACTGTTTATCGCCAAAACGCGCGATGCGAGCGGCAACTTCCGATTTTTTCATGCCGAGCGCAGTAGCCAGTTCCCCAGCGCGGGCCATGTTGAATTTCTGCGGATTTACTACGATGGATTTGGCCGGTGTGCTCACGGCCAGAATTTCTCCATGACGGTCCGTGATCACGCCGCGATAAGCTTGGATTACCTCCTCACGCAGGGTGCGGGCCTCCCCCTGTTCCTGCAAAAAGCTGAAGCCCTTTTCCTCTCCGGGCACCACCTGCAGATGCGCCAGGTGCCAAATCAATACCGCCGGCAGAACAGTTAGCGCAAGTACTACGAACAAAACGCGCAGACGCGCGAATACCAGCCCACCCACTGTGGTTCGCGAAATCCTTCTGGCGCTCGCATTTTTTTTCACGGTTTAACGATTACCACTTGGTCAATGGGTGGAACAGTCATATCCAATTTTTTCAGTGCCAGTTGCTCCACCCGGGCATAAGTGGCAAGAGAGCTCCGCTCCAACATCAATTGGCCGGACTCTGCGTGCAGATCCGCCGCTTCATGGCGCAGCTTTTCCAACTCATGGGTGGCGAGGCGCGCGCGATGGGTGGAATGGACAACGCCCAGAGCGGAAACCATCACCATCACCCACAAAAAGAGGAGACCCATTGCCTGCGCCGCGTTTAAAACCATGCACACCTCGACTTTGCCCTTATCACCATGGGTCAGAGTTTTTCCGCCACTCGCATAATGGCACTGCGGGAGCGCACGTTCTGTTGCACCTCAGCACCACTGGCCTTCTGACTTTTGCCGACCAGAGTGAGCGATTGGCGCAACTGATCGGCAGTCACGGGCAACCCCTTGGGGAAGTGTTCGCCCCGCACTTCTTGCTTGAAAAACCGCTTTACCAGACGGTCTTCCAAACTGTGAAAACTGATAACTACTATCCGGCCGCCTGATCGCAATACCTGCAACGCCGCAGGCAGCACCCGCTCCAGGTCCTCCAGCTCATGATTGATGGCAATGCGAATGGCCTGAAATACCCGCGTGGCTGGGTGCTTGTCGCGCTCCCATCTGGGGTTGGCCGCTGTGATCACTTCAGCCAAGTCACGGGTACGAGTGAAGGGTGTCTGCAGACGACGAGCCACTATCGCCCGGGCCATGCGCCGGGAGAAACGCTCCTCGCCATATTCGAAAAACACCCGCGCCATTTCTTCTTCCCGAGTGGTGTTGACCCAGTCAGCGGCGTTGATGCCGCGCGTCGTATCCATGCGCATGTCCAATGGGCCGTCGTGCATGAAACTGAAGCCGCGTTCTGCCTGATCGAGTTGCGGGGAGGACACCCCCAGATCCAATAAAACCCCCGCAACTCGGCCGGCAACCCCGCGCTGCTCCGCCACAGCGGTCAGCGCCGCGAAGGAGTCGTGAAACATATTGAAACGTGCATCCTGCTGCTCAAGTTCGCGTCCCACCTGTACCGCTTGAGGGTCCTTGTCGAACGCCAGCAACTGTCCCTCTGCCGACAACGCGGACAGAATGGCTCGACTGTGTCCTCCGCGTCCGAATGTTCCGTCGATATAGATTCCGCCGGGATCCGTTACCAAAGCGGCGATGGACTCCTGCAGGAGCACAGAGAAGTGATTGGACGGATTCATGGGCTTTTAAAGCACCAGAGTCAGCATTTCGGGCGGCATAGGCACATCACTCAGATCCGCCGCTACCACACTCTTCATCCACGTCTCTTCGTCCCACAATTCCATCTTGTTGCCCAATCCCATCAACAGCAGGTTTTTATTGAGGCCGGCATGATTGCGCAGAGGCGGCGCCACCAGAACGCGGCCGTTACCATCAATCACGACATCTGCGGCGTTGCCAATCACCAGTCGCTTCGCTCGAGCCGCGTGCGGGTTGAGACTTGGCAGCTTCTGGATCTCCTCTTTCACCCTGTCGAACTCGGGTTCTGGATAAATCGTTATGCAGGGGTCGTATAAGCTCGGCGTCATAATCAGACTCCCGCCGCACAGCTTCGCCAGGCACTCCCGAAATTTGGCGGGAATGGCGATGCGGCCTTTGGAATCCATGACGATGTTGTGGCTACCCTGAAACACGCTTTAACCCACCGGGATACTATTTCATCCCACAAAAAACCCTGGAAATACACTAATCACCACTTTAGCACACTATCTTTTGGGGCGTAACGCGTGCCAACGTGACTCTGTGAATGGCAAGGGTAAATAGGGGAGAAATCCGTCGTTGTAATCAGTAACCAGATTTATTAAGGAGATGATGCAATGGAGTTATAACAGGCAAAAACAAGGCGTTAGAAACGAGACCTCAGAGTCCACATGAAGTACAAGATTATTTCGAGTTAAAACCAGGAGGCAGTAGCGCTGGCGGATATATACGCTTCAGCGATGTTGAAGCAGGCGATAGACTTGCGGGTAAAAAAAGGGAGTCGGCCTGTAAGCCGGGTTCTGTCGTGGACAATCATTCATCTGGGACATGTGTCACCACATGCCTCAAGCAACCTACCCGAATCCAGCGCGGGCCGCGCCATAGGATTCCTATTTGGTCTTGCTCCGAACGGGGTTTGCCGTGCCGCAAACTGTTACCAGTTGCGCGGTGCGCTCTTACCGCACCCTTTCACCCTTACCATCCGAAGATGGCGGTCTGCTCTCTGTTGCACTTTCCGTAGGCTCGCGCCTCCCAGGCGTTACCTGGCGTTCTGCCCTATGGAGCCCGGACTTTCCTCCCCCGCTTGC
>Ga0164241_10002368_pt1 | contig 20640 bp, 22 predicted proteins | sample OricomyardsoilBY_FD_108780 | JGI IMG/M metagenome (GOLD analysis project Ga0164241, IMG submission 108780) | Backyard soil microbial communities from Emeryville, California, USA - Original compost - Back yard soil (BY) | ecosystem: Environmental > Terrestrial > Soil > Unclassified | place: USA... | reverse complement strand
CGAACGGCGCGATCGCGACCGGGATCATCCGGCCGCGTACCGGCGGCCTCAGCCTCACGGCCGCTTTCTGATCGTGCCGGCGCTTGCGGCAGAGTCTGCGGACGCGGAGGAACCCGACGCACCCGCTTTGCCGTCGCCCTATCTGCTGTTTCTCGGCGATACCGTAGAACCGGGCTTTGCCAAGACCGCGTTCGGGTTGCGCGACTGGGCGGGCGACCGGTGCGTCGGCGAATACCGGCTCCCCGGAGCGCGCGTCAGCGCCGGCCTGGAGCCGTTGCGGCCGGCCGAAGCCGCCGCCAGGGGCGGGCGCGCGATGGTGATCGGAGTCGCCAACCAGGGCGGGGTGATTCCCGATGCGTGGTTCGGCGCGCTGCAAGAGGCGCTGGCGGCGGGGCTCGACCTGATCTCCGGGATGCACCACCGATTGAGCGAGGTCCCCGCGCTCCGCGCCGCCGCGGAGCGGTTCGGGCGGCGGCTGATCGATGTGCGCGTGCCGCCTGCGGATATTCCCGTCGGCAGCGGGCGGAAGCGATCGGGGCGGCGGCTATTGACCGTCGGCACCGATTGCGCGCTGGGCAAGAAATACACCGCGCTCGCGCTCGTGCGGGGGCTGCAACGCCGCGGCATCGACGCCACGTTCCGGGCGACCGGACAGACCGGCATCATGATCGCCGGCGGGGGCATCCCGATCGACGCGGTGGTCGCCGATTTCGTGGCGGGTGCGGCGGAGATGCTGACGCCCGACGCCGCGCCGAACCATCTCGATGTGATCGAAGGGCAGGGATCGCTGTTTCATCCCGCTTATGCAGCGGTCTCGCTGGGACTGCTGCACGGCAGCCAGCCCGACCTGTTCGTCGTCTGTCATGAGCCTTCGCGCCACCACGTCCTGGGCTTTCCCGAGCGGACCTTGCCCGCCATCGTCGACGTGATCGCGCAGACCGTGGCGATGGGGCGGGTGACCAATCCCGCGATCCGCTGCGCCGGGATCAGCCTGAACACCGGCGCCATGACCGAGGCGGACGCGGCAGTCACGATCGCCGAAACCGCGCGCCGCCTGGAATTGCCGACCGCCGATCCGCTGCGTGGTGGACCGGCATTCAAGCATCTGCTCGACGCCTGTCAGGCGGGGCTGTGAACGAATAGGGAGGCCGATCGATGAGGAAGATGCTGCTCGCCCTTGCGCTGGCCGGAAGCGCGGCGCCCGCGCTGGCCGATGTGCCCGCCGGTTTCGACGCGCATGTCGATGCGGTGATCAAGCAATCGGGCGCGGTGGGTGTGGCGATCGCCGTCGTCGAGAACGGCAGGGTCACGCTCGCCAAGGGGTATGGCGTGCGCAAACTGGGCACGCCCGACAAGGTCGATGCCGACACCATCTTCATGATCGGATCGACCGGCAAGGCCTTCACCACCGCCGCGCTCGCGACCCTGGTCGATGCCGGCAAGCTGAGCTGGGACGACAAGGTGGTCGATCGCCTGCCCGGCTTCCAGATGTACGATCCCTGGGTCACGCGCGAGATGACTGTCAAGGATCTGCTGGTCCATCGCAGCGGATTGGGGCTGGGCGCGGGTGACTTGCTGATGGTGCCGCGCGGCACTTATTCGCGCGAGGAGATCATGCGCCGGCTGCGTTATATCAAGCCGGCGACCAGCTTCCGTAGCGCCTATGCCTATGACAATATCCTCTACACCATCGCCGGCCACTTGATCGAGGTGGTGAGCGGCGAGCGCTGGGAGGATTTCATGCGCGATCATGTCTTCCGCCCCGCCGGCCTGCCCGATGCGGCGAGCGACATGGCGACGCAGACCTCGCGCCCCGATCGCGCCTTTCCGCACGGCCGGATCGGCGGTCCCGTCCGCGGCGACGGCCCGCAGACCTTGCTCGACGAGCATGATCGGCTGGGCCAGGCGGGGGCGCCCGCCGGGCTGATCGCGATGAGCGCGAACGACATGGCGCGCTGGCTCCAGATCCAGCTTGGCCACGGCGCGGTTCCCGGCGGCGGCCGGCTGTTCAGCGAAGCCGCCTCGCAGATGATGTGGACGCCGGTGACGCCGATCCCGATCGATCCCGCGCCGCCGGGGCTCGAGGACATGCAGCCGCAATTCGACAACTACGCGCTCGGCTGGGAAGTGCGCGATTATCACGGCCACAAGATCGTCTGGCATGCCGGCGGGCTGTTCGGCTTCACCTCGATCGTGGTGCTGATCCCGGAGAAGAATGTCGGCTTCGCGATCGAGGTGAACAGCGAGGATATCGAGCCGCGCTATGGCCTGATGTACGAGCTGATCGATCATTATCTCGGCCTGCCGCATCAGGACTGGCCGGCAAAGTTCGCCAAATATCGCCACGATCGGATCGCCGCCGCCGAGGCAGTCGTCGCGAAGACGGCGGCGGCACCGGCCAAGGTCGGGCCCTCGTTGCCGCTGTCTGCTTATACGGGTTCCTATACCGATGCCTGGTATGGTGCCATGGCGGTGGGGCGCGACGATCGCGGGCTGACGATCGATTTCAAGCCGACGCCGCGCATGACCGCGCGGCTCGAACATTATCAATACGACACCTTCATCGCGCGTTTCGACGACAAGAATATCGAGCCGGCCTATGTCACCTTCGGGCTCGACGCGGAGGGCCATGTCAGCCGGATCACGATGAAGCCGGTCTCACCGATCGCCGACTTCAGTTTCGATTATCAGGACCTGCTGTTCAAGCCGGCGGCCGAGGGCGCGTCGGCGGCACCATGATCGGAGCGATGGCGAGCGACCTGCACCGGCGTCTGCTGACGCTCGACACGCATCTCGACGCGTCGATCCACTTCACGCGTCCGGGCTGGGACTTCGGCGCGCGCCACGACCTCGAGTCCGACATCGCCCAGCTCGATCTGCCGCGCATGGAAGACGGCAATCTGTCGGGCGGGTTCTTCGTCATCTATACCGGGCAGGGGCCACTGACGCCCGAAGGCTATGCCGATGCGCTCGACTCGGCGCTGCGGCGTTCGCAGGCGATCGACGAGACCGTCCACCGCTTCGCTGATCGCATCGGGCTGGCCGCATCGGCTGGCGAGGCGCGCGCGCTGCACGAGCAGGGCCGGCTGGTCGCGCTGAAGAGCATCGAGAATTGTTATCCGATCGGCGAGAATCTCGGCCATCTCGACACGTTCCGGGAGCAGGGCGTCCGTCTCGCGGGCCCGGTCCATTCGCGCACCAATCAGCTTGCCGATTCCGCGACCGACGCGCCGCGCTGGAACGGGCTGAGTCCCCTCGGCGAGGCCTGGGTCGAAAGGATGAACGCGCTGGGCATCGTGCTCGATCCCAGCCATGCGTCGGATGCCGCGTTCGACCGGATGCTCGCGCTGTCGTGTACGCCGATGCTGGCGTCGCATTCGGGATCCCGTGCGATCTACGACCATCCGCGCAATCTCGACGACGGCCGCATTCGCGGGTTGGCGAATAGTGGCGGCGTGCTTGGTTATACGACGATCTTCCTGTCCGAAATGCGTCTCGGCGCCGAGCGTGCCGTGTTGTTCGACGCGCATGGCCGGGTCGACCGGATGAGCGCCGACGAGCAACGCGATCTTGCGGTCGGCTGGCGCGCGCTCGACGCCATCGAGCCGATGTGGGACGCTGATTTCGTGCGCTATTGCGCGGGCCTGCTACACGTCCTGAACGTCGCCGGCATCGAGCATGTCTGCTTCGGCGCCGACTGGGACGGGGGAGGGGGCCTGCCCGACATGCCCGACATCACGGTCCTGCCGCGGATCACCGATCGCTTGCTCGCCTCAGGCTATTCGGAGGATGAGATCGAGAAGATGTGGAGCGGCAACGTGCTGCGCCTTCTTGACGACGCCGACGCGCAGGCTACGCGCGAACCATGATGGCGGGGTCTGTCGTTCTGCGCGGGTGTTCCACGCGCAGGATGCTGGACTACACGCCCTTCCAGCTGAAAACCTCCCGGTTTTTCGGGAAGGCGCAATATCCGGATGAGGATGGCGTGCGCTATTCGCTGCCAAGCCCGATCCGCTTCGCCAGCCAGTCGGCAGCCTGGTCGGGCGTCGCCTTGTTCGTGTCGCGATCGACCATGTAATTGGCTTCGCGCATCGCCTCGACCGGAATGTGGTTCACCAGCGGGCGGAGCAGGGCGGCGAGCTTCGCGTCGTGCGCGTGGCCGGGCGCGAGCAGCAGGATCGCGTCGTAACTCGGGATCGCATGGCGCGGATCGCTCAGCACCGTGAGGTGATCGGTCGCGATCCGCCCGTCCGACGAAAAAGCCGAGATCACGTCGGCATCGCCGCTCTTCAGCGCCTGGTACATGAAGGTCGGTGCGTAAGGATGCGCGCTGGCGAAGCGCAGCGGATAGGCGCGGCGGATCGCCGCCCATTCGGGGCGATCGAGGAATTCGAGATCGGCGCCGAGCTTGAGATCGGGGCTGGCGGGGACGAGGTCGCTCAGCGAAGCGATGCCGCGCCGCTTCGCATCCTGCTGGCGCATCGCGAAGGCATAGGCGTTCTCGAACCCCAGCGGACCGAGCAGGGTGACGCCGTGTTCGCGCTGCGCCCAATCGCCGATCGCCGCGACCATCCGCGCGCGCGGCCGGATGTCGCTGCGGCGCATTTCATTGGTCCAGATCGTGCCGGCATAATCGACATAGAGATCGATCTGGTCGCCCGCGAGCGCGCCGAACACCACCGCCGAGCCGAGCCCCTCGCGATAGCGCACGTGGTAGCCGGCGCGTTCGAGCCGATGTCCGATCAGGCGCGCAAGGACATATTGCTCGGAGAAGTTCTTCGCGCCGATCGTGATCGTGTGGCTCTGGCGCGGCCACAGCGGCGCGGTCGCGGCGAGCACACCGATCGCGAGCACGGCCAGCGCGATCCATGCCTGCTTCCGCTTGCGTGTCGCGATGCCGCGCTCGACCAGTCCGAGCAGCGCATCGACCGCCAGCGCCAGCGCCGCGGCGCTCACGCAGCCGGCGAGTACCAAAGCCCAGTTCTGCGTCTGCAGCCCGGCGAAGATCATGTCGCCCAGGCTCGGCTGGCCGACCGTGGTGGAGAGCGTCGCCGCGCCGATCGTCAACACCGCGGCGGTGCGGATCCCGGCCATCAGCACCGGTGCGACGAGCGGTGCCTCGACCAGCCGCAATTTCTGCCAGCTCGTCATGCCGACGCCATCGGCCGCCTCGATCACCGCGGGATCGAGTTGCGCCAGCCCGGTCACGCCGTTCCTGAGGATCGGCAGGATCGCGTAGAGCGTCAGCGCGAGCAGCGAGGGCAGGAAGCCGAGCGCCGGAATGCCGCCACCGACCAGTGCCGACAGCCACAGCAGCAGCGGGAAGAACAGAGCGAGCAGCGCGAGGCTGGGGATGGTCTGGACGAGGCTGGCGAAGCCAAGCGTCACCCGCGCCAACGCGGGCGAGCGCGCCGACCACACGATCAACGGCAGGCTGATCGCCAAGCCCAGCGCCAGCGCAGCCATCGCCAGCAACAAATGCTGTGCAAGCAGATCGGGCACGCGGTGCATGGCGTCGAGGAAGGGGCTCACGCCCGCCTCTCCAATTCCGCCAGCCGGTGCGCCTGTTCGCGCGGCACCGCGACGAGCGCATCGGCTTCCGCGCCGCCTTTGCCGGCGAGCAGCTCCGCCGGCGTCGCGTCCGTGACGATCCGGCCCTTCGCCATCACCAGAACGCGGTCTGCGAGCAGCAAAGCTTCGGCCATGTCGTGCGTCACCATGATCGTGGTCAGGCCGAGCCGGTCGTGCAACTCGCGCACGCGGCGGCCCAGCTGATCGCGCGTCACCGGATCGAGCGCGCCGAACGGCTCGTCCATCAGCATCAGGCCCGGTTCGAGCGCCAGCGCGCGCGCGACGCCGACGCGCTGGCGCTGCCCGCCGGAGAGCTCGTCGGGCATCCGCGAGGCGAAGTCGCGCGGCAAATCAACCAGATCGAGCAATTCGCCGATGCGCTCGCCGGGCTTTCTGCCTTCCAGCCGCAAGCCGATCGCGACATTCTCCCCGACAGTCATGTGCGGGAACAGGCCGACATTCTGGAAGACATAGCCGATCCGCCGGCGCAGCCGGTGCGGCGGCTCGCGCGCGACATCGGCACCATCGATCCGCACCGTGCCGGCATCGGGCGCGATCAGGCGATTGACCGTCTTGAGCAAGGTCGACTTGCCCGATCCCGAGCTGCCGACCAAAGCCACGAAGATGCCTCCGGCGATCTCCAGCGAAACGTCGTCCACCGCCGTCTCCGCGCCGTAGCATCTGGTCACGCTATCGAGCGTGACGGCAAGGCTGGAGGGCGGGGGTGCCGGCATTCTAAGGTTGTGGTGGATGTAGGGAACGGGGTCAAACGCGCCATCGTCACCCCGGACTTGTTCCGGGGCCTACCGTGCCGCAAAACAACGTGTCGGCGTGCGTGGAACAGTGGGTGCCGGAACACGTCCGGCATGACGAAAGGGGGAGCGGATGGATCAGGCAAAGGCGATCTTCATCACCGGCGGTGGCTCGGGCATCGGTCAGGCGACCGCGAGATTGTTCGCCGCGCGCGGCTGGCGCGTCGGGCTGGCCGACGTCAACGCGCAAGGCCTGAAGGCCACCGCCGCGATGATCCCCGCGGGCATGGCCGAGACCTATGAGATGGACGTGCGCGATCGCGCCGCGTGGCAGGCCAATCTCGACGATTTCACCGCCAAGGCGGGCGGGCGGCTCGACGTGCTGTTCAACAATGCCGGGATCGGCACCGGCGGCCCGCTGGCGGACATGAGCTTCGACGACATCGACCGCACCGTCGAAATCAACCTGATCGGGGTGCTCAACGGGGCGCGGATCGGCTATGCCTATCTGGCGAGGACGCCGGGATCGTGCCTGCTCAACACCGCGTCCGCTTCGGCGATCTACGGCTCGTCGGGGCTCGCGCCCTATTCGGCGACCAAGTTCGGCGTGCGCGCGCTGACCGAGGCGCTCGACGGCGAATGGCACGGTGCCGGGATCAAGGTGCGCGATCTCGTTCCCGCTTTCATCGAGACGCCGCTCCTGAACGGTACGACCAGCGGTTCCAACCAGTCGATTCGCGAGCATGTGACGTCGGCCGGGTTGGAGCTGACGCCGGTCGACAAGGTCGCCGAGGCGGCGTGGGACGCGGTGCACGGCGATGCGATCCACACCTATGTCGGCAAGACCGCCTTCCGTCTCAAATTCGCCGCGCGCTGGATGCCTGGGCACTTGCGCAAGATGATGCGGCGCGGGGTGGTGGGGGAGTAAGATCCTCTCCGTGAACGGGGGAGGATCAATCCAGCAAAGCGTCGATCGCCGTGGCCATCTCCACGTCGCGCGCGGAAAGGCCGCCGGCATCGTGCGTGGTGAGCAAGATGTCCACGCGGTTCCAGACGTTCGACCATTCCGGATGATGATCGGCCTTCTCGGCGAGCAGCGCGACGCGCGTCATGAAGCCAAACGCCTCGACGAAATCGGCGAAGGTGACGCTGCGCGTGATCGCGTCGCGCGCCTCGTCATAATCCCATTCGTCGAGCTCATCGAGCGCGTCGGCGCGCTCCTCCTCGCTCAGTTGCTCGATCATGTGCCTCTCCTTGGCTTTGCCGTGGGACAACGCCTATGGCTGGCGCGATGAGCGGGCAAGCCCCAGATTCCGGCCGGATCGAAGCCATCGCCCGCGCGACGCTGGCGGGCCTGCCCGCGCCGTTCGCCGGGCATCTGAAGGGCGTTGTGCTGATCGTCGAGGACGTCGCCGACGAGGAGACGCTCGACGCGCTCGGCATCGATCATCCGCTCGACCTCAGCGGGCTCTATCACGGCCGTCCGGTGGGCGAGAAATCATCGATGGAATCGGGCGCTTTGCCCGATCGCATCCACCTTTATCGCCGCGCGATCCTGGAGGAATGGATCGAGACCGGCGTCGATCTCGACGCGCTGGTGCGGCACGTCGTGATTCACGAGGTCGGGCATCATTTCGGGCTGAGCGACGCGGACATGCACGCGCTGGAGGACGAGGCGTGAGCGCGCTGGCGTTCGAGGGCGTCAGCGGGGCGCGCGGCGGGCGCGTGTTGTTCGCAGGGCTGTCCTTCGCGCTCGGGGCGAGCGATGCCGCGCTGGTGACGGGGCCGAACGGGGCGGGGAAATCGACGCTGGTGCGGATCGCGGCGGGATTGCTCGCGCCGGCGTCGGGGCGTGTCGCGGTGGACGGTGATCGCGCCTTGCTGACCGAAGCGCATGCGCTCGATCCCGAACTGCCGCTGGCGCGCGCGGTCGGCTTCTGGGCGGGCATGGACGGGCGACGCGACGCGGCCGGCCCGGCGCTCGCCGCGCTCGCTCTGGAGGCGTTCGCCGCAGTGCCGGTGCGCCTGCTCTCCACCGGCCTGCGCCGCCGCGCCGCGATGGCGCGGGTGATCGCGAGCGGCGCGGGATTGTGGCTGCTCGACGAGCCGGCGAATGGTTTGGATGCGGCGGCGGTGGCGCGATTGGAAACGGCGATCGCGCAGCACCGGGCGGGCGGTGGTATGGCGCTGATCGCGACGCATCTGCCGGTGGCGTTGCCGGGGGCGGTAGCGGTGGAATTGGGAGAAACCTTGTGACCTCCCATCCGTCACCCCGGCCTTGTGCCGGGGCCTACCGTCGCGCAAATTCCGCGCATGTAATTTTCGCGGAACAGTGGGTGCCGGAACAAGTCCGGCATGACGAAGAAGGGCGAAGCGCGTGATCCGCGCGCTCATCCTCCGCGATATCCGCCGCGCCTGGGCAAGCGGTGGGGCGATCTGGCCGGTCGGGTTCTTCCTGCTCGCGACGATCCTGTTTCCCTTCGCGATCGGACCCGATGCGAAGCTGCTCGCGCGGGTCGGCGGGGGGGTGATCTGGGCGGCGGCGTTGCTCGCGGCGTTGCTGCCGATCGAGCGGCTGCTCGCACCCGATGCCGAGGCAGGGGTGCTCGATCAGCTTGCGGTGCGCGGGGTGAGGATGAGCATGGTTGCCGCGATCAAGACGCTCGCCCACTGGCTCGCCTTCGCGCCGCCGCTGATGCTGGCGGCGGTAATCGCGGGCGGGTTGCTCGATCTGCCGGGTGCGGTGTTGGCGCGGGTCGAGTTGGGCTGCTGGTGGGCACGCCGGGGCTGGCTGCACTCGCCGTCGCCACCGCCGCATTGGTCGCTGGGCTGCGCGGCGCGGGCGCGCTCGCGGGGCTGGTGATGCTCCCGCTCGCCATCCCCTTGCTGATCTTCGGCGCCGGGATGATCGACGGCGGGATGGGAGCGCTGAAGCTGCTCGCTGCGGTCAGCCTGCTGCTGGTCGCTGGCGCGCCGTTTGTTGCGGGTGCAGCGCTGAGGATGGGCGATCAGCTCTATGGATGACGACGCTCTGTGCTATTACACGCTGTGGCAAGGTGACATAGTCACGTGCGCTTCTAAGAGGCTCACAGCATGGTGGTGATTTTATTACTTTTGGTCGTAGCGATCATGTTGTTCGGAGCCACCGCTATCAAAGGCGTTTTTCGTGCCGCTTTTTCGGCGATTAGGTACTTGTTTGGACCGAATTTGGTAAACCGCAAATGAACGGCGCGTTTCCGTTTTGTTAATCATTTCGTTAGGGTTGGTGGATTATAAGTGCTCGTGCCTCGAAGGAGGGGCGGGCGTGACCAGAGGCGACGCCTAGCTCCTCGACATAGGAAGCGATAAGATGACCGACCTTATGGCGTTCATAGCGAACGCTGTGACGGTCGCTACCGGCGGAGCCTTGGCTTACGCGTGGTATCGTAATCGGCGCGGCAAATAAGAACGGCCCTGCTCACCCCTTATCTGGGGTGGGCGGGGCTTTCTTGCGTTTGGGGCGCTCAGGTTTCTCTGGCGGCTTCACTTGTAGGAGGCCGGACAAGGCCTTGCCGACATCGAGCGGCGCGAGGCTGACGGGCTTTTCGTCAGGCATTGAGGTTGTCGAAGTCGTTGTCTGACTCCGGGTCCGGGTCGGCCAAGATTTCCTTGTCCATTTCCAGCTTTCTCAAAAGTCGCTCGATTTCAGGTTCGCCGACCGGCCCCGACACCACGACCCGGAAGGTCGCCTGTTTCGAAAGCATGCCGGACGTAAGCACGCGCTCGTGAACGCCCATCGCCAATCCCATCTGCTCGCCGCCGGACCGTCCAGCGGGCGGGTCCTTCGGCTTCGGAAACGGCATTAGCTGGTTCATCATGTCATTTAAGGACGGGTTGAACCCGCTCTCGGGTGCCGCTTCCGGCTCCGAAGCACCGGAATCATACGACCCGGCTTCGGCGTTTACAAGGTCTCGGCTTTCAAGAAACACCTTGATTAACTTATCCGCTGCATCGTCACGAAAGTTCGCCTTAATGAGATGCCAACGCAGCGTGTCGGCACTCGCGCCTTCCTTCGACCGGAGCACTGCAAAGGCAGGCGGGGCTTCAAAAGCACGACGAATCGCGTCCGCGCGCTCCTCGCTGTCTTTGGGCGCATTTAGGATCGTAATCGCGTCGTCGCTGACGCGCACGTCATCACCCCGCCCATCCAACAGCCCGTAGGCGCGCAACGCCGCGAGAACACCGAGCGACCGTCCGTTGATGCTCGTGTAGCCGAGCGGCTTCACCGCTGACAGCTTCGGCATTTTGGAGCGACCCTCCCGCTGATAAACGAGCCGGATGTTGTCGATTGCCTCCGCGAGGCTGACTTGCGGAAAGTTCGGGCTGCGATCTGCCATTGTGTCCTCCTGCGATTGAACGCAGATACGCGTTTGGAAGAATTTGTCAACGCGTTTGGATCAATCCGCTTGTTCCGCGATTAGAATCGCTGTAGGGGTCCGATTCACCAAGTTAGGAGAATCCCGATGCCGCCACCTGCTAGCTAGCCCGCGCGCCGCGAGAAACTGACTTGCGCGTTGGGCATGCCCGAGGGTCGGGCCGGATCGAAAGAGCTGGAACCTCTTATCGACCCGGTGGGCGAACCCAGTTTGGACCCTGTGCCCCCGTGGTGGAAGGTAGACACGCTAGGCTAGGAGCCTAGCGAGCATACGCTCGTGCCGGTGCAAGTCCGGCCGGGGGCACGTTTTTTTATAGCATGGAACTACTATGGCGCTCAACTTCTATCCACGCGCAGGGCAAGTGCTTATGTGCAGCTTCAAGGGATTCCAGGTGCCCGAGATGGTGAAGCCGCGTCCCGTGGTGGTGGTCTCACCACGCCTCCCACGCAGATCGGAGGTTGTCGCCGTGGTTCCGATCAGCCTGACCGAGCCTCAGCCGCTGATGCCGTACCAAGTTCGCCTTTCCAAGAACTACCATCCCGGAGAGGCCGACGATCTGCCCTGCTGGGCAATCGCTGACCTACTTATGAATCTCGGCACGTATCGCCTTGAGGCCTTCAAGATCGGGCGGCGCAAGTGGGCTACGCCTCAGATGTCGGGCGACGATCTGGCGGCTGTGCGGGATGCTGTGCTCAATGGGTTAGGGTTCTTTCCGGTTGCTAAAGCTTAACCGGATTCCTATATCGTGAGCACTCCCGGTCATCGGGCTCTAAGACCTAGCTTGCTAGGCAGGTTGCTCACCGGACGATGACAAGCCCAGAGTAGCCTAGATATTGTCAATGTCCGAAGCCCCGCCCTAATCGGCGGGGCTTTGTCATCTTAGGCCACTGTCGCCTTGTAAGTCAGTCGCTTCCCGAAAGCGGTTTCGATAACGTTGGTGGTACGGGTTCCATCACGCTCCTTGCGAGTGTTCCACCGGCGATCAAACTCGGCGAGGTAGCGGGCAAGGTGCTTGTCGCTCACGTGGTGAAACGCACCGATAATGCCGCGCTTCAAAAGGCTGTGATAGCTCTCTGCAAAGTTCGTATGCATGATGACACCGCGCACGAACGTCTTGCTGTGATCGACCGTGTGGTGCCCTGCGAAATGCTCCGAAAGCCCCTCATACGACAGGTGCGCGTCCGTCATGATCGTTGCCGACTGATCGACGATAGGACGTGCCAGTGATTGCAACGTGCCCTTGCGGACGTTCGGCACAACGACCGTCTTAACGTCCCCCTCGCGGTCGATCAGCGTCATAACGGCAGTCTTCTTGCCAGCGGCGGCCGTGCGGTTTGCGTGGCGGTTGTTCTTCTTTTTCCCGCCCACGAACGTTTCGTCCAATTCCACGATGGAGTCCGGTCCGGTGCCGAGCATGCCCGCCAGAGGCTCTTGCAGCATCGCCTCGCGTACCCGGTGACACATAAACCACGCGCTCTTGTAGCTGATATTCAGTTCGCGGCTTAGCTGATTGGCGCTCACGCCCTTCTTGCTGCTGCACATCTGGAAGATAGCGTAGATCCACTGACCGACGCGGATATGCGCGCCCTCAAAGATCGAGCCGCTCGTTACAGAAAACTTCTTTCGGCAAGCGCCGCACTTCCACTGCTTGCGGACGGACGGCTTGACCTCGCCAGTGCGGGCGTCGCGGCGAACGTAGGCAACCTCATAGACCTTCTTGCCGCCCTCGCAGAGCGGGCACGCGACGTTGCCGTCCGGCCAGCGCAAATCGGCCAAGGCTTGCTGCGCTGCTGCTTCGTCGGTGAGGAAGCGGGCGACATCGGCGATGCTGTTGATTTCCATGCACCATCATATGGCGCATTCTTTTGGTCCAAACAAGTATCTAATCGCCCAAACAACGGCTTCGTCGGTAGCTAGTCACCGCGACCACCGCGCGAAAATCGCGGTGGGCAGCAGCAGCCCGCGCGCTTCTTCGCGCACCGCCATCTCGCCGACCTCGACCGTGCCGCCGAGATTGGCCAGCGCCTGGGCGACCAGCTCGCCGATCGCGAGCGCGGACATGCGCACGGCGTAGACGGTCAGGACGAGGAACTTGCTCTTCTCGTCGAGCAGCGCGCGGCAGTCGGCGATCAGGCCGGGCAGGTTCTCCTCTAGCCGCCATACCTCGCCGTCCGGGCCGCGGCCGAACTTGGGCGGATCGAGCATGATCCCGTCATAGCGCCGCCCGCGCCGCACCTCGCGTGCGGTGAACTTGGCGGCGTCATCGACCATCCAGCGGATCGGGCGATCGGCAAGATCGGAAAGGAAGGCGTTGGCCTTGCCCGCCTCGACCGACTTCTTCGAGGCATCGACATGCGTGACCGCCGCGCCTTTCGCCGCCAGCGCCAGCGTGCCGACGCCGGTATAGCCGAACAGGTTCATGACCTGATCGCCCTCGGCGATGCGCTCGCGCATCCACGCCCATTGCGGCGTCATGTCGGGGAAGAAGGCGAGGTGGCGGAACGGTGTGTTTTGCGCGAGGAACAGCAGTTCCTCCCAGCGCACGTGCCAGCCGCCGCGCGGCACGTCGCGCGACAGATGCCAGCGCCCGCCGCCATCCTCGTCCGACGCGCCGATGAAATCGCCGTCGGCTTCCCAGCTGTCGGAGGCGGGCGCCCACATCGCCTGCGGCTCGGGCCGGATGAAACGGAAACGGCCATAGCGCTCGAGCTTGCGGCCGTGGCCGGAGTCGATCAGTCCGTAATCGGCCCAGGGCTCGCCGATGAGGGTCTGGAGTTGCATCAACGGGTGCTCCTGCGAAAGCAGGAGCCCAGGGCCACAAGCGCCGCGTGCTAGTAACTCTGGGCTCCTGCTTTCGCAGGAGCACGATAATGCAGCAGGTTCAAGCGCGAGGCGTCGCGTGCTCCGCGACATACGCAGTCATCGCGTCGAACGTCGCGGGGAGCGTGTCGTAGCGCTCGGCGCGCTCGAACAGGTCGCCCACGCGCGAGGGCAGGATCGGCCGCTGGCCGGTGGCGCGCTCGACCGCGTCGGGGAATTTGGCGGGGTGCGCGGTGGCGAGCGTCACCGTCGGCACGTCTGCGGGCAGATCGGCGCGGCGAGCGGCGGCGAGGCCAATCGCGCTGTGCGGATCGATCACCTGCCCCGCGCTCTCGTGTGCCCAGCGCATCGCCAGCGCCATGTCGTCGAGATCGACGCGGTCGCTGGCGAAGAGCGTGGCGGCGCCCTCGCGTTGCGCATTGGTGAGCCGCATCGCCTTCGACGCTTCGAAGCCGCGCATCTGCTCGGCCAGCGCCTTGCCGTCGCGCCCGCCGACATCGAACAGCAGGCGCTCGAAGTTCGAGCTGACCTGGATGTCCATTGACGGGCTGGGCGTCGGCACGACTGTCCCTTGCGAATAATCGCCCGCCGAGAGCGCGCGGTGGAGGATGTCGTTGACGTTGGTCGCGACGATCAGCTTCGCGACCGGCAGGCCCATCTTCGCCGCCACGTAGCCGGCGAACACGTCGCCGAAATTGCCCGTCGGCACCGAGAAGGCGACCGGACGCTCGGGCGTGCCGAGGCGCACGGCGGCGTAGAAATAATAGACCACCTGCGCCATCAGCCGCGCCCAGTTGATCGAATTGACCGCGCTGAGCGTGAAGCGCCCGGCGAAGTCGCGGTCGTTGAACATCGCCTTCACCAGCGCCTGCGCGTCGTCGAAGCTACCCTCGATCGCGATGTTGTGGATATTGGGCGCGAGCACGGTGGTCATCTGGCGGCGTTGCACGTCCGACACGCGGCCCTTCGGGTGGAGCATGAACACATCGACGCCCGCACGTCCCGCGAGCGCGTCGATCGCCGCCGAGCCGGTGTCGCCGCTGGTCGCGCCGACGATCGTGAGATGCTTCGTCGTCCCCTTCAGGAATCGCTCGAACAGCAGCCCGAGCAATTGCAGCGCGACATCCTTGAAGGCGAGCGTGGGGCCGTGGAACAATTCGAGCAGCCACTGGCGTTCGTCGAGCTGGACGAGCGGCGTCACGGCGGCGTGTGCGAAGCGGCCATAGTCCTCGGCACACAGCGCGCGCAGCTCCTCGCGCGAGAGCGAATCGCCGACGAACGGCGCCATCACCGCAACCGCCGTATCGACATAGGAAAGCCCGCGCAGCGCGGCGATCTCGTCGCGGCTCAGCTGCGGCCATGTTTCGGGCAGATACAGCCCGCCATCGGCCGCAAGGCCCGCCAACGTCGCGCCCTCGAAGTCGAGCTGCGGCGCATTCCCCCTGGTGCTGATGTAGCGCATCGTGCCCGCGCGGTTAGCGGCGGCGGCGGCCATGCACAAGCAAGGCTCGCTATCAGCCGCAGAACCCTCGCCCGCTTTCGCGGGAGAGGGAGGGCCCCACGAAGTGGGAGGGTGAGGGTCTTCTTCTTCTTCTTCTTCTTCTTCTTCGCGATCAGGAAGAAGGAGAAGACCCTCTCCCAACCCTCTCCCGCTTGCGGGAGAGGGCTAAGTGGCGCGCATCCGCTTCCTCAGCGCCAGCGCATAGATGCCCAGCGCCATGGCCGCGAACAGGAACCATTGCACCGCATAGGACAGATGGTTGTTGGGAATGGTCGAAAGGTCCGGCCCCGGATTCGCGGCGAGCGGCGCGGGGGGCCGGTCGGCGACCAGCATCAGCGGCGGTGGCGTGTGGTTGCCGAACATCAACGCGATCAGCGGCCGGTGATCGGGCGCGTGGATGATATAGCCCGAGACGTCGCCGCCCTTCCAGGTCACGCGCACATCGGGATCATGGCTGGTGCCGAGCTGGACCGCGAAGCCGGGGCCTTCGGCGCCGGTTCGGCAATGCGCGATCACGCGGAAGCCGAGCGCGCCCGCGCCCTGTTTGTCGAACGACACCGGCTGGAGGCAGAAGGCGCTGGCCTTGCGGAACAGCAGATCATCGCCCAGCGCCACGCGCGGAAAGGCGATCGGCGCGGCGTGGATGTTGGCGGTGTAGCGTGCGAGCAGCGCTTCCTTCTCGTGCAGGCGGCGGATCTGCCAGAAACCGAGCGCGATCATCGCCGCCACCGCCAGCGCGACCACGATCGTGGCAACCACCGGAATCCGCTTCATGGCCGCTCCTTCAGCCGCCCCTCGCGCGCGGCGTTCTTATATTCCAGCCCGATCAGCGCCGCCTTGGCGAGGCGCAGCGCCACGATGACCAGCGCGACCGTTGCCGGGATCCAGATCAGCGCCTGTAGCCAGAAGGGCGGGTTCAGCGCGAGCTGCAGCCAGATCGCCAGCCCGACGACAAGGCCGCCGACCACCAGGATCAGCAGCGCCGCCGGCCCGTCACCGACGTTGAACGCGGCGAAATCGAGCCCGCAGGCGCGGCAATGGTCGGCGAATTTGATCCAGCCGGCGAACAGGCCGGGCTGGCCGCAACGCGGACACAGCCCCTTGAGCGCCACATCGCGCGGATGCGGCGGTGGCGCGGAGTGAAGCACTCCGCGTCCGCCTCAGCCGGCGTGGATCGGCGCGCCCCAGCCGCCCCAGACGTAGATCGAGGCGAACAGGAACAGCCACACGACGTCGACGAAATGCCAATACCAGGCCGCCGCCTCGAAGCCGAAATGCTGCTTCGGGGTGAAGTCGCCCTTATAGGCGCGGATCAGGCACACGATCAGGAAGATCGTGCCGACGAGCACGTGGAAGCCGTGGAAGCCGGTCGCCATGAAGAACGACGCGCCGTAATTGATGCCCTTATAGGGGAAGGGCGCGTCCGAATATTCATAGGCCTGGATCGAGGTGAACAGCATCCCGAGCACGATCGTGCACCACAGGCCCTTGAGGACGCCGTCCCTGTTGCCGACGCCGATCAGGCCCCACAGGCCGGTCTTCTCGCCGCCGCGCTGACCATGGATCAGCGCGTGGTGCGCCCAGGTCACCGTGGTGCCCGAGGTGAGCAGAATGATCGTGTTGAGCAGCGGGAACTTGAAGGCGTCCATCACCTCCAGCCCCTTGGGCGGCCATTGGCCGGCCACGGCGGTGACCGTTTCGGTGAGGCGCGTGACCTGATCGCCGATATAGGTGACCGGCGCCGGGAACAGCGAGAAATCGAAGAACGCCCAGAACCAGCCGAGGAAGAACATCACCTCGGAGGCGATGAACAGGATCATGCCGTAGCGGAAATGCAGCTGCACGACCGGCGTATGGTCGCCGTGATGCGCTTCCCCGATCACCTTGCCCCACCAGCCGATCATCGTCGTCAGCACGCAGGCCACGCCGACGAAGAACAGCACGCCGCCGCCATTGGGATGGCCGACATGGCCGCCGTGCATCCAGGCGATGCCGCCGGCCGCCATCATCAGCGCCGAAAAGGCGCCGAAGATCGGCCAGGCATCGGGGGGCAGGATATGGTAATCGTGGTTCTTGGCGCCGGCCATGTTCGGGTCCCTGTGTTCTAAGCTTCCGGTTCGCTCTAGCTCGCACTTTTCGCGGAATCTACCGGGTAAAACGTGTAGCTGAGCGTGATCGTCTGCACGTTGTCGTTATCGTGGTCCTGAAGGATCTTCGGATCGACGTAGAAGATGACCGGCATCCGTGCGGTCTCGTGCGGCGCCAGCGTCTGCTGGGTGAAGCAGAAGCACTGGATCTTGGTGAAATATTTGCCCGATTGCGGCGGGGTGACGTTGTAGGTCGCGGTGCCGGTGACGGCATGATCGGAAGTGTTGGTGGCGATGAAGAACGCCATGTCGCGCGCGCCGATATCGACCACGTCGGACGGATTCTCCGGCCGGAAGGTCCAGGGCATGCCCGGGGCGACATTGGTGTCGAAGGCGATGGTCAGCTTGCGCGACACCGCACCAGGCGCCGCGGTGCCGCGTTGCGTGGTGCCGTTCAGCCCGGTCACCTGGCAGAACACGCGATAGAGCGGCACGCTTGCCCAGCCCAGGCCGGTCATGAGCAGGAAGCCGAGTAACGCGAGCAGGGCGGTGCGCAGCTTGGGCGTGATCCGTGCGCTCAATGCATCGTCCCCGCCTTGATCTTCACGAAGGCGATTCCGAAGATCAGGATCACGAACGCGCCGAGCAACAGCGCCATCACGCGGGCGCGGGAGCGGTTGCGCGCATCTGCCATTGCCTGCTGCTCGGGCGACAATTGCTCGAAGACGAAAGGCGGCGGCCCGGGCGTGAGATTGCCGCGCGGCGGCTCGTAGGGCCCGTCGGGGGGCATGTGGCTGCGCATCACATCATCATCATCGGGCTTGGGCATCACGCGATCCAATGGTCGACGACCAGCGCGCCGAACAGAATGAAGAGGTAAAGTATCGACCAGGCGAACAGCCGCTTTTCGGGGCGCATCGCATCGTCGGCGCGCGTGCTGCGGGTGGCGACGCGCGCGGCGAGCAAGGCGAAGACCGCGGTCGCGGCGATCGAGACCGCACCGTAAAACCATCCGACCAAGCCTAGCGGCCAGGGCGCCACCGCGACGACGGCCATCGGGACGGTATAGAGCCCGATCTGCGTTCGCGTCGCACGCTCGCCGGCGACCACCGGCAGCATCGGGACGCCGGCCGCGGCGTAATCGGACTGCACGAACAACGCGAGCGCCCAGAAATGCGGCGGCGTCCAAAGGAAGACGAGCGCGAAGAGCAGCAGCGGCAGCGCCGCGACATGCCCGGTCGCCGCCGCCCAGCCGATCAGCGGCGGGAACGCGCCGGCCGCGCCGCCGATCACGATATTCTGCGGCGTGCGGCGCTTCAGCCACACGGTGTAGACCAGCACGTAGAACAGGATCGACACGGCCAGGATCGCCGCGGCGACCAGGTTCACCGCAAAGCCCATCAGGATCACCGAGAAGGCGGCGAGCCCGACGCCGAAATGCAGCGCCGATTGCCGGTCCATGCGGCCCGCCGGCAACGGGCGGCCGCGGGTACGGCGCATCTGCGCGTCGAGATCGGCCTCATACCATTGGTTGAGCGCGCCCGCCGCGCCCGCGCCCAGCGCGATGCACAGGATCGCGGTGAAGCCGAGCACCGGATGGAGCGACTCGGGCGCGGCCAGCATCCCGCACAGCCCGGTGAACACGACGAGCGTCATCACCCGCGGCTTGGTCAACGCCAGGAAATCGCGCCAGTCGGCGGGCAGGGCAGTGGGGATCGCGGTCATGGAATGCCGCGCCTATAGGACGATGGCCGGGCGGGGGAAAGGGCGAGTTCACCGTCGCTTCCTGGGCACGCCGAAACGAAAACGCCCCGGCGTGGGCCGGGGCGCTTCGTGTCAGCCGGTGGGCCGATCAGTGATGATGGGGATCACCCTCGTCTATCACCGGCAGCGTCTCGAACTGGTGATAGGGCGGCGGGCTGGACAGCGTCCATTCCAGCGTCGTCGCGCCTTCGCCCCAGGGATTGTCGGGTGCCTTCTTGCCCGCGATCAGCGCCCAGATCATGTTCACGAAGAACACGATCATCGAGACCGCCATGATCGCATAGCCGATGCTCGCGATATGGTTCCAGAACGTATAGGCTGGCGTGTAGTCCGGGATGCGGCGCGGCATGCCCTGCAGCCCCAGGAAGTGCATCGGGAAGAACAATACGTTCACGCCGACGAAGAACATCCAGAAATGCACCTGCCCCAGGACTTCGCTGTACATCCGGCCGGTCATTTTCGGGAACCAGTAATACATGCCGGCGAACAGGCTGAACACCGCGCCGAGGCTGAGCACGTAGTGGAAGTGCGCCACCACGTAATAGGTGTCCTGCATGTAATCGTCGATGCCGCCGTTGGCGAGCACCACGCCCGTCACGCCGCCGACGGTGAACATGAAGATGAAGCCGATCGCCCAGACCATCGGGGTCTTGAAGGTCAGGCTGCCGCCCCACATCGTCGCGATCCACGAGAAGATCTTGATTCCCGTGGGCACCGCGATCACCATCGTCGCCGCTGTGAAATACATCTTGGTATCGACCGACAGGCCGGTGGTGAACATGTGGTGCGCCCACACGATGAAGCCGACCACGCCGATCGCGACCATGGCATAGGCCATGCCGAGATAGCCGAACACCGGCTTCTTCGAGAAGGTGGCGATAATCTGGCTGACCATGCCGAAGCCCGGCAGGATCATGATGTACACTTCGGGGTGGCCGAAGAACCAGAACAGATGCTGGAACAGGATCGGATCGCCGCCGCCGGCCGGATCGAAGAAGGTCGTGCCGAAATTGCGGTCGGTCAGCAGCATGGTGATCGCCGCGGCGAGCACCGGTAGCGCCAGCAGCAGCAGGAACGCGGTGACCAGGATCGACCACACGAACAGCGGCATCTTGTGCAGCGTCATGCCCGGCGCGCGCATGTTGAAGATCGTGGTGATGAAGTTGATCGCGCCCATGATCGAGGCCGCGCCCGCGAGGTGCAGCGAGAAGATCACGAAATCGACCGACGGCCCCTGGGAGCCGCTCGTCGACAGCGGCGCATAGACTGTCCATCCGGTGCCCGCGCCGTTGCCGGTGCCGCCGGGCATGAAGGTCGAGATCATCAGGCTGCAGAAGCCCGCCACGGTGAGCCAGTACGAAATGTTGTTCATGCGCGGGAACGCCATGTCCGGCGCGCCGATCATCAGCGGCACGAACCAGTTGCCGAAGCCGCCGATCATCGCCGGCATGACCATGAAGAACACCATGATGAGGCCGTGCGCGGTGATCAGCACGTTCCACATGTGCAGCATCTGGTCGAAACCGTCTTCGCCGCCCATCAGGCGGACCCACCAGCCGAGGTACTGGATGCCCGGCTCGGCCAGCTCGTAGCGCATGACGCCCGAGATGGTGCCGCCTACGAGCCCCGCGCAGATCGCGAAGATCAGGTACAGCGTGCCGATGTCCTTGTGGTTGGTGGACATGAACCAGCGGGCGAAGAAGCCCGGCTTGTGATCGGCGTCGTGATGG
>Ga0164241_10002367_pt1 | contig 20645 bp, 12 predicted proteins | sample OricomyardsoilBY_FD_108780 | JGI IMG/M metagenome (GOLD analysis project Ga0164241, IMG submission 108780) | Backyard soil microbial communities from Emeryville, California, USA - Original compost - Back yard soil (BY) | ecosystem: Environmental > Terrestrial > Soil > Unclassified | place: USA... | reverse complement strand
TACGACGTCGAGGAGATCGGCTTCAACTTCCGGATGGACGAGCCGCGCGCCGCGCTCGGCCGCTCCCGGCTGGCCGGGCTCGACGCCGAGCTAGAGGCCCGCCGCGCGCACGTGGCCGCCTACCGGAGCGCGCTCGCCGACGTCCCCGGGGTGACCGTGCCCTACGCGGCCGCGGACCTCGGTGAGGCGGCCGGCTACGTGCTGCCGGTGCTGCTGGACGACCCGGGCCGGCGCGCGGAGGTCCGTGCGCGCCTGCGGGACGAGCACGGCGTGGCGACGAGCCACCACTACCCGCCGATCCATCGCCTGACCGCCTACCGCCGGCTGGTCGGCGACGTGGCGCTGCCGCGCACCGAGGACGCGGCGCGCCGCGAGGTGACGCTGCCGCTGTTCCCGACGATGACCGCCGCCCAGCGCGACCGGGTCGTCGACGGCGTCCACGCCATCCTCGTCGAGCCCCACCTCGGTCCCGCTCAGCGGGACTGAGGTGGGGCTCGACGTCCGTCAGCCGCGGGCGTGGCGCGTGACCCGGTGGGTGCGCAGGAGCGGGACGCGCGCCCAGCGCGCGTAGGCCTCCGCGCTCGGCAGCCGCCGGGCCAGCGGCGGGAGCAGCGTGACGGAGTGCGCGCCGGTGCGCGGGCCGTAGGCCGCGGCCACCTCGCGGGTGCGGATCAGCCGCGTCGACCGGTTGGCGGGCGTCGGCACGCGCGGCTCGAAGACGATCGCCGCGCCGCCGGGCGCCGTGACGCGCCGCAGCTCCCCCAGCGCCGCGCGGACCCGCTCGGCCGACCCGACCGACGACAGCACGGTCATCAGCAGCACCGCGTCGAAGGCGTCGTCGTCGTAGGGCAGGGCGAGCAGGTCGCCGGCCGTCACCGCGGCGCCCGGCGCTCGGGCCGCGGCGGTCGCCACGCGCGCCGGATCCCGGTCCACGCCCCACAGGAGGTCGGCCGGATGGCCGACCTCGATCAGGGACGCCAGCCACCAGCCGGTCCCGCAGCCGGCGTCCAGGACCCGGCCGCCGGCCGGCCCGAGCCGGTCGCCGGCGAGCGCGCGGGAGGCGGCGAGCGCCTCGGCCCGGATCGCCCGGTTCCCCGGGTTCGCGGCGGACCAGGCCGGGCGCCCGCGGGCAGGGGGTGGCGCCGCGCGGTTGAATCCCTGGCCATGCGGGTCGTCTTCCTCTCCCACTACTACCCGCCCGAGGTCGGGGCGCCGCAGGCGCGGATCCAGGCCCTGGCGCACGCGCTCGCGGACACGGGGATGACGGTCACGGTCCACACGGGCTTCCCACACTACCCCGACGGGATCGTCCGCCCGCCCCACCGCCTGCGCCGGATCGCGGTGGAGGACGACGGGCCCGTGCGGGTCGTGCGCACGTGGGTGCACCCCGCGCCCAACCGGGGGACGGTGCGCCGCCTGGCCGGCCACGCGTCGTTCGCGGCCGGGGCCGTGGCCCACGCCCGGACGGCGGGCCCGGCGGACGTCGTCGTCGCCGAGAGCCCGCCCCTGTTCACCGCCGCGGGCGCGGTCGCCTACGCCCGGCGCCTGTCGGCCCCGCTCGTCCTCAACTGCTCGGACCTGTGGCCGCAGAGCGCGATCGAGCTGGGGGCCCTGCGCGGCGCGGCGCCCGTCGCGGCGGCGGAGTGGCTGGAGCGGTGGTGCTACCGCCACGCGCGCGCCGTCACCGTCCCCGTGGCGGGCATGGCCCGGGCCGCCGCGGCCCGGGGCGCGCGGGCCGAGGTGATCGGGCCGGCGGTCGACGCCGCGCGCTTCGCCGGGGTGCCGCCGCTGGACCCCGCGGGGCCGGCGGGGCCGCTGCGCGTCCTCTACGCCGGGACGCTCGGGCTCGCCCAGGGCCTCGGCTCGGTGGTGGAGGCCGCGCGGATCGCCGGGCCGGACGCGGTGGCGCTCACGCTGGTGGGCGACGGTGCGGACGGGCCCGCCCTGCGCGCGGCGGCCGCGTCGCTCGCGCACGTCGCGGTCCTCCCCGCCGTCCCGGCCGGCGAGGTCCCCGGGCTGTACGCCGCGCACGACGCGGCGATCGTGGCGCTGCGCGACCGGGCCGTGTTCGCCGACGCCCTGCCGACGAAGCTGTTCGAGGCGTTCGCCGCCGGCCGCCCGGCCGTGGTCGCCGCGCCGGAGGGCGCCGCCACCTCGCTCGTACGCGACACCGGCACGGGGGTCGCCCTCGCGCCGGAGGACCCGGTGGCGCTCGCCGAGGCGCTCGCCGCGCTGGCCGGGGATCGCGAGCGCCTGCGGACCATGGGGGCCCGGGCCCGCTCGCTCGCGGGGGAGCGGTTCGACCGCCCGGTCGCCGTCGCCGCCTGGCGGGCGGCGATCGAGCGGGTCAGGGCGACGTGACGGGCAGGCCGGCCAGCTGGCGCAGCCCCACGTCGAGCGGGTCCAGCGCGAGCGCGCGGCGGTAGTAGGCCCGGGCCCGCGCGGCATGGCCGGCCCGGGTCTCCAGGTCGCCGAGCAGGCCGAGCGTCGTGAGGTTGCGGGGCTCCAGGTCCAGGGCCTGCAGCAGGGTCGCGCGCGCCTCGGCGCGCCGGCCGAGCGACTCCAGCGCCCCGGCCTCCAGGTAGCGCGGGGTGACCGCCGTCGGGCTGAGGGCCGCCGCGCTCTCGGCGGCGCTGAGCTGGGCGGCGGCCGACCGGCCGATCTGGGCACGGGCGTCGCGGACCGACACGTCGCTCAGGTAGAGCAGCGCGATCGACGCCGCCGCGGCCAGGAGGCCGCCGCCGATCGCCAGCCGCCAGCCGGTCGCCAGGCGGGGCGCCCGTCCCGCGGGATCGTCCGGGGCGCTGCGCACGACCATCGCCCCGGCCAGCGCGAGCGAGAACAGCCCGAGGCCCGTGATCCCGGGGATCAGCCACATCCAGTCCACCGCCGCCTGCCCGAGGAGGACGGCTCCGGTGGCGGCCGCGCCCGAGGCGGTGCGACGGACCTTCAGCGGCACGCTGCGCCAGCCCCGCAGCACGGCGCCGGCCGCCCCGACCACGAACGTGGCGAAGAGCAGCGCGCCGACGAGCCCGAGCTCCCCGAGGATCTGGAAGGGCAGGCCGTGGGGATCGTCGAGGTTGCGGTCGCTGTGGCGCTCGCGGTAGTAGTCGAACGGGTAGCCGCCCGCGCCGACGCCGGCGACGGGGTGGGCTGAGAGCTCGCGCAGCGACACCCGCCACAGGTCCGATCGCTGGCCGCCCGCGAAGGTCAGGCGGGTGCTGCCGGTCGAGGCGGCGTTCAGGTCGGTGAACTGCTCCCACTTGTCCTGGACCTTGGCGACCGGGTCGCCGACGACGGCGAGGGCGCCGACCACGCCGACCACCGCGACGGCGGCCAGGGCCCAGCGCGCCGTGATGTGGACGTTGTGCAGCGCCTGGGGGCGCAGCCCTCCGTCGAAGATCGCGATCAGGAGGCCGAGGAGGAAGCCGCCGCCGGCCAGGACGAGCAGCCCGACCGCCGCGCTGGTGATGTGGTGGGACTCCACGATGCCGTGTCCGCCGTCGAACGCCTCGTAGGGGGTGAGGAGCATCGGCGACACCGCGACGAGCAGCGCGACGGCGAGCAGCGCGATCCACACCCGCCGCACCCGCTCGGGGCCCAGCGCGATCGACACCACGGCGCCGCAGAGCAGACCCAGGACCGTGCCGCGGGACTGGGCGAGGAAGGCGAGGCCGAGCTCCAGGCTCGCCCACGACAGGGCCAGCGCGCGCAGGCCGCGGGGGACGTCGCGGGCCGCCATCGCGCCGATCAGCGGCCACACGCCCAGGCAGAACAGCAGGGCGGTCGCGTTGCGGTAGTGGATCGGCCCGTCGAGGCGACCGGCGAGGAACAGCGACGGGCCGTCCACGAGCAGGACGGCGGTCACGACCATCGCGATGAGCGCGATGCCGATGGTGATCGCCCGTGCGGCGATGCGCAGCGTGCGCACCTGGCGCACCGCGACGAGGGGCACGGTCACGAGCGCCGCGTAGAGCGTGCTGCGGGCCGCGGCCTCCCAGGCGGCCGACGGCGACGGCGACCAGGCGGCGCTCAGCAGGGTCCAGGCGGCGAAGCCCCAGATGCCGGCGAGGACGACGGCCAGCCACGTGCGGGCGACGGGGATGCCCCCGCCCCGCACGGTGATCGTCACCAGCAGCACGAGCGTGAAGATCGTCGGCGGCGCCCACTGACGCAGGTGGAACGCGCCCTGGAACGGTGTGGCCACGAGCAGCAGGAGGACGACGAAGGCGATCGGGGCGAGCGCGAGCCAGGACGGCCGGTCCTCGCGCGGGTGGGAACGCGGCGCCTCGGAGGTGTCGCTCGCCGGAGGAGCCGTCCCTAGACTGGAGGTGGTGAAGACGGCGTCGTCCATTGTCGTGATGCTGCTGGCGGCGGGTGCGTGCGCGCCCGCGGCCTGGGGGCAGGGTGCGGAGCCCCAGCGGACCGATCCGGACGCTACCAGCCCCGCTGGCGTCATCTACGAGATCCCCCTCGACTCCGGACGCAAAGATGGCGCGCCTCATCGCGATGGGGCGGCGGGCGGCACCGGCGGCTCGGCGAACGGCGGCGACGGCGGCACCGGCGGCGCGGCGGGTGGCGGGTCGTCCGGCGGCGATGGCGCGGCGGGCGGGGAGACGCCGGCCGGCACCGCGACGGGCTCCGGAGACGGCGCGGGCGCCGGATCCTCGAGCGCCAGGGTGGCCGCTGCCGGTGGCACGGCGGCCGGGGCGGGCGCGGCGGCCTCTGCCTCCTCGTCCATCCACTCCGAGAACGGGTTCGGCTCCTCGACGGCCGTGCCGAGTGCCGTCGCCGCGGTGCCGAAAAGCGCTGCTGTGCAGGGAGAAGGATCCTCTCGCCTGCCGGAGTACCTGCTGCTCGGACTGCTCGTGGCGGTCGGCGTGTACCTCGGGTGCGTCAGCTTCGCGCCGCGCTTTCGCACCTAGCTGGCACGGGCGCGGTCCGTACAAGGACCGAATGGCGAAATACCCCGCACACGTTGGGACAGGTGGGCGCCCCACGCCCTGTCAACGCGCGGTTACGATCCTGGACGCGCCCGGCTGGGAGAGTGGCTTTCGGCGGCGCAGCGATCACAGGGGACTTACGCATGTCTCGCAGGAACTCCTTGCCGCGGCTTCGCCGCCGCACCATCGGCGCGGCATGCGTCGGTGCACTCGTCGTAGCGGGTGGTCTAGCGCCGGGTGCGCAGGCCAAGCCGCACTCTGGAAGCGGCATCACGCCTCAGGTGGGTGCCTTCCAAGCCCTCAGCGGACCCAAGCTCCTCTCGGCCGGGGTCACGACGCCGGCCAGCGCCGGCGCGGGCAGTTCGTTCGTGGCCAAGGGCCGCGTCATCAACGACGGCACGGGCGCCATCGGCGGCACGGTGAGCGTCAAGCTCACCCGCCAGGGCGTCAAGCCGCGGACCGTCGGCACGGCGAGCTTCGCCGCCGTCGGCCCGAACAAGACCGGCACGTACAAGGTGAAGGTCAAGATCCCGAAGAAGGGCCTCAAGAAGGGCACCTACCTCCTGACGGCCTGCGTCCCGCAGAACGGCGCCTCCGGCCCCGCGACCTGCGCGACCTCCGTCAACCGCGTCACCGTCGGCAAGGCCGCGGCCGCGGCCGGCCCCAAGGCCGACGCGGCGCGCAACACCGCGCTGCGGTCCGCCTCCTCCTCGTCCCGTCGCGAGGAGTGCACCTCGGGTGCACGCACCCTCTCGCAGCCGGGCGACGTCATCTACCCGGACGCGGGCAACGGCGGCTACAAGAGCGTCCACTCAGACGTCAACCTGCGCTACGACGCGGACGCCAACCTGTTCAAGCCCGGCACCTACGTCGACCTGACGCAGCTCAGCACCCAGTGCCTGAGCGACTTCAGCCTCGACTTCGAGCCGACCAACACGGTGACCGGCGGTCCGAGCCTGACCATCAGCGCCATCACGATCGACGGCGTGCCCGCGACGTGGGCGATGAAGCAGCCGACGTACCCCGGTGACCCGAACGGCCCGGACGATCCAGATCCGAACGCGCACACCAAGGGCAACGCCAACCCGGTCAACGCCACGGTGAACAAGCCGCCGGCCTGCTCGCCGAACTCCACGCAGAGCAGCCAGATCGGCACGCAGTGCCCGGCGACCAAGCTCGTCATCACGCCGAGCGCGCCGATCCCGAGCGGGACGACGTTCAAGGTCAAGGTCGAGTACGCGGGCAAGCCCGGCCTGCACAGCGACGCGGACGGCTCCACCGAGGGCTGGTTCCGTGACTCCTCGGCCAACGGCCCCGGCAGCTTCGTGACCACGGAGCCGATCGGCGGGATGGCGTGGATGCCGCTGAACAACCACCCGCTGGCCAAGCCCACGTACGACCAGTACAGCACCACGCAGACCAACCGCACGGTGGGCGCCAACGGCGAGTACGCGGGCGCCACCCTCAACGACCCGGACACGGACTTCCCGGCCGGATCCAAGACGTGGCACTGGCACATGGCCAGCCCGATGGCGAACTACCTCGTCACGAACAACATCGGCAGCTACGACATGACGCAGATCGCCAGCAGCAACCCGGCGGTCTACAACCAGCTGCAGAACAGCGCCATCAGCTCGTCGCAGAAGACGACCAACACCAACGTGCTCGTGCAGCAGCCGGCGATCACGGACTTCCAGAAGACGCTGAACGGGCCGTACCCGTTCACGACGGGCGGCGTCATCATCGCCCTCCCGTCCGTGTCCTTCGAGGAAGAGATGCAGACGATGATCACGTTCCAGGGCAGCAGCATCGGCCTGAGCACGCTGGTCCACGAGAACATGCACCAGTGGTGGGGCGACAACGTGTCCGAGGGGGCGTTCCGCTACACCGCGCTCAAGGAGGGCTTCGCGTCCCTGGGCGAGTACTACTGGAGCGCCCGCACGGCCGGCAACACGGCGTCGACCACCTGGCTGAACGGCCACCCGGGCGACACCGCCGGGGCCAAGGTCGCGTACGACACGGCCTGGGAGAGCAGCCTGAACACCCAGTTCAACTCGACCCAGGGCTGGCGCGCCACCTCCTGGGGCACCGCACCGTTCAACCCGACCGCGGCGAGCCTGTTCACCAGCGCCAACGCCTACCGTCGTCCGTCGACGGCGTACCTGGCCATGCGCAGCATCCTGGGACAGGCCCGGATGAACGCCGCCATGACGTACATGCAGACGACGTACGGCGGCGGCAACATCGACCAGGACCAGCAGGTCGCGGCCTGGCAGAAGTACCTGCCCAACCAGAGCCAGGCGTGCAAGGACCGCGTCGTCACCTGGGAGAACCAGTGGATGCGGGGGACCGTCAAGCCGACGATCGCCGGCGCCTCGGGCCTCACGGGCACGACGTCCGCCAACGACTTCTTCACCTCGACGGTCCCGGGCTGCAGCTTCGCCTCGGGTCCGACGACGACGACGTCGCTGAAGTCGGGCAACGGCAAGCTGTGGAGCCAGGGCACGGTCGCGCTGACCGCGGCCAACACCACGGGCAAGGGCGTGGCCTCGACCACGTACACGCTCGACGGCGGCTCCGCGCAGACGTACTCGGCGCCGGTCTCGGTGTCGGGTGCGGGCGACCACACGATCGTGTTCCACTCGGTGGACACGGACGGCAACACCGAGCCGGACGTCAGCAAGACGTTCCAGGTCGAGACGACCCCGCCGGTCTCGGTGGCCAGCGTGTCGCCCGACCCCGCCGGTGACGGCGTGGTCGAGACGCCCGCCACGGTCACGCTGACCGCGACGGACGCGGAGTCCGGCATCGCGTCCAAGGAGTACAAGGTCGACGGCGCGTCGTCGTGGACCACGTACACGACGCCGATCGTGCTGACCACCGGCCTCCACACGGTGCTCTACCGTGCGACGGACGGTGCCGGGAACGTGGAGGCGCCGCAGACGCTGAACCTCGACGTGCGGGATCCGGCGGCCACCGCGGCGCCGTCCAACGTGACGTCGGAGACGGCGACGCTCAACGGCACGCTCGGCCCGGTCACCACCTCGTACCAGTTCCTGTACCGCAAGTACGGGGACACGACGTGGACCGAGACGGCGAAGAAGCCGGCGGGCAGCGATCTGCTGGCCTCCGCCGACCTGTCGAGCCTCACCCCGTCGACGCTCTACTACTACAAGATCCGGGCGATCCTCTCCAACGGGGCGCCGTACTACTACACCGCGCAGGCCTCGTTCGCGACGCCGGCCGACCCGTTCGGGCCGTCCGACATCGTGGTCAACGCGCCGACGGACGTCACCACCACGGGTGCGACGCTGTCGTCGTCGGTCGACACGCACGGCGTCGCCACCACGGCGATCGTCGAGTGGGGCACGTCGGCCGGCACCTACACCAAGTCCGCCGCGCTCTACCGCACGGGCACGGGCGACGTGAAGGTGTTCGACCGCAGCCTGCCGACGTCGTTCGCACCGAACACGCTGTACCACTACCGCATCACCACGACCAGCTCCCTGGGGACGAAGTCCAGCACGGACCAGACGTTCTCGACGCTGGCGCCGGGCGGCCCGTTCGTGACGATCGGGGCCGTCAGCCCGATCGGCCCGAACACCGCCACGGTGAACACCGTGGTCGACGCCGACGGTGACACGATCACCGCGACGTCGGTGGAGTGGGGCAAGACGACGGCCTACGGGAAGTCGCTGCCGATGCTCTCCGGGGCCACGGGCCCGACCGGGAAGATCTACACCCGGCCGCTCCAGTCGCTCTCGGCCAACACGACGTACCACTACAAGGTGACGGTCTCCACCGCGAGCCACACCTACACGAGCGGTGACCTGACGTTCACCACCACCTCGTAGTGCGCTGACCCCGGCCGGATCCCGCCTCGCGGCGGGGTCCGGCCGCCGCCGGCTCGACGCCTACCGCGCCCTGCGGTAGGCGTCGAACGCCGGCTTGGGCTTGCCCCGGTAGTCCAGCAGCCCGCTGGTCAGGGGCCGGTCGATGTCCTTGGGGCTCTCGTCGAGCAGCTCGTACCAGCCCAGGCCCTTCACGTACGACGCGTCGTCGGCGAGCCTGAACGCGGCGGTGATCCACCGGGCCTGCTCCTTGCGCGAGACGTAGAACGTGAACGCGCGGTTCGCGCGGTCGGAGCCCACGGTGTACTCGCTCAGCCACAGCGGCGGGGTGCGCCCCCGCGAGCGGTACGCCGTCTTCAGCTCGGCGTACAGCGTGTCGGTGTCGCTGATGTCGCGCAGGCCCGGGTAGTAGGTGCCCTTGCGGATGTCGGGGAAGCGGGTCGCGAACGGGTTGTGGCCGAAGTAGTCCAGGCGCGGCGGCTTGCCGTTGGGGAGCTTCATCCACTTCACGAACTCGGCCGGGTACACCTCGCCCAGCGTCCACGTCATCCCGCCGATCACGACGTTGCTCGAGCGCTCGGCCTTGAGCGCGGCGTAGGAGGCGTCGAGCAGCGTGGCGTAGCGCCGGGGGCCGACCGGGGAGTGGGCGGGCATCGGGGTGAACACGCCCGCGCGCGAGGGCTCGCCCCAGATCATCCAGTACTTCACCTTGGCGTAGTGGCGGGAGGCGGCCCGCAGGAAGTCGGCGTAGTCGGCGTCCTTGTTCGGGGCGCGAGCGTCCCCCCGGTCGCCGTTGGCCCAGTCCGGGGTCTGGCGGACCATGATCGCCAGTTGGATGTGGGCGGCGGCTGCGCGGGCGGCCGCCTCGTCGAGCGAGGCGGGCCATTCGTAGGCGGGGTCGGCGGGGTCGCGGGGGGAGGCGGGCCGGCGCGTGGCGGTCGCCCGCCAGCTGAGCTGGCGCTCGAGCACGTCGACGCCCAGGCGCTGGTAGGTGGGGAAGGCCGAGGTGCCGTCCGGGAGGTCGTTGGGGCCCCAGATCAGCTTGAGCGCCGCGCGCGAGGCGGCGGCCTTCGCGGGGGCCTGGCCGGCGGCCTGGGCCACCGGCGGCCGGGCCACGTCGTCGGCGGAGAGGGCGACCGCGGTGGCCACGGCGACGCCGGCGCCGACGCTCACCGCGAGTCGGACCCAGCGCCGGGAAAGGGGTGCTCGCACCTCCCCGATGCTAGCGAGGGGGATTCGCGGGGGTGCCGCCTGCCACGTAACCGCCGAGTGTCACCAAATCCCGCCATGGGCGGGAAAATATGACCTTCGGCGTGAGGGGTGGGGGATCAGACGTACGGGCCGAGCACCATCACGAGGACGGCGAGCAGCACGAGCAGCGCCAGCCCGCGCTCCGCGACTGCGGTCTGCTGGAGCTTGACCTCGTCGCCGGAGTCCTGCACGAGCTCGCGGTAGCGGGGCACCAGGAAGCCGTCGTTGAAGCCGAAGATCACGAACAGGATGACCAGGGGCGTGGTCACCCACCACTCGCTGAACAGGTCCAGGTCGGCGGCCATGTAGATGCCGCTGAGGAGCACGAGCAGCCCGCCCCAGCGCACGACGGTCTGGGCGAGCGCGAGCTGGAGCCCGGCGACGGTCGAGCCGGCGGTGGGCGACGAGCGGCGCATCGCCGGCGCGGCGACGGGAACGGCGAGCAGGACCCCGAACGCGAAGACGACGCCGAGGATGTGCAGCGCGAGCGCGACGTTGACGACTTCGATGGTGGCGAACATGGGCGTGCAGCCTAATCGTCCGAGCGGCACTTGTGCTCTCTAACAAGTTGGTGCAAGCGGGCTGGTCCCGGTGCCCGCGTCGCGTTGTCACGCGTTATGCCGCTCCTGTACCGTGCTCGCGCGGCCGTCAGGGAGACGTCGGCGCAGGCAGGGGAACCGGGATATGCGAAGGAACATTGTGACTGAAGAGAAGAACGGCGCACGGCGGGCAACCGGAGGATCGCGGCGACGACTCCTGGTCGTGCTCGCCACCCTGGCGACGTGCGCCCTGATCGGCGTCCTCGGGAGCGGCGTCGCCGGCGGCGCGTCCCACGCGCCCCGGGTCGACATCCCCGGCGCGGACACCACCCTGGCCCCGGCCGACTTCCCCAACGACCCCGGGTTCGCGGGCTGCGAGAGCCGGGACCCCGACGACGACTGCGCGGGCCAGGACGACTGGTTCCTCTACGGCCGCCTGACCGGCGACACCTGCCGGGCGCCGGGCTCGACCGTGGCCAACCAGCCCCACCCCGACGGCGGCCTCCCCTGCTGGGCGATCAACGCCAAGGACCCCCAGCACTCCGCGGGCATCAACGCGACAGGCGCCTGGGCCCAGGGCAACACCGGCCGCGACGACATCCTCATCGCCTACATCGAGGGCGGCGTCAACTACAACGCCGACGGCGTCAAGGACGCGCTCTCCAACGTCTACATCAACCCGGGCGAGTCCCCCTACCCGCAGGATCGCGCGGGCAACGACCGCGGCCGGCTCGACTTCGACGGCAACGGCCGCTTCGACATCCGCGACTACGTGGAGGACCCGCGCGTCAACCCGGCGTGCCCCGCAGGCGTCGAGCCGTACGCGAAGTTCGAGGAGGGCACGACCCGTGGCTGCGTGCCCGGCGGGCAGTACGAGTACCGCAACGCCGTGAGCATCGGCGGGACGAAGACGAAGTACCTCAGCCCCGAGGACCTCATCATCGTCTTCGGCCACTGCCGGATCACCGCCGGCAAGCTCGCGGAGTGCCCGCCCGGCGGCAAGTTCGACAACGACGCCAACGGCTACCCCAACGACGTCAGCGGCTGGAACACATACAGCAACACCAACGACGCGCAGACCGAGGACCCGGGCTACACGCACCCCTCCGGCGGCTTCCGCAACACGGTCTCGGTGGCGAACAACGGCTACGGCAGCGCCGGCAACTGCCGCGACTGCCGGATCATGCCCGTCAAGCAGGGCGCCGAGTGCCTCGGGCTGAGCGACAACTGGGCCCAGGCGATCATGTACGCCACGAACGCCGGGGCGAAGGTCATCAGCTCCGTCGTCGTCTCCTACCAGTACTCCAGCTACGGCCGGCAGGCGATCGAGTACGCGAACAAGCGGGGCGTGCTGCTCGCGCTGGACTCCAACGACTTCGACTCCACCGACCACACCGACGGCATGCTGTATCCGCACGCCATCCCCGGCAACTCGGTGGTCGCCGACATCGACGAGAGCACGGACACCAAGTGGTTCCGTGCCCGCTCCAACATCACGAGCTACGGGCCGCACAACGTGTTCTCCGGCGAGGAGACCACGACCTCGGGCGCGACGCCGTTCATGGCCGGGCTGCTCGGCATGGTGCAGGCCGCCTCCGAGAACGCCGTCGACGCGAAGCGGATCCCGCGGGCCTACACGCCCAACGAGGTCCGCCAGGTCCTGATGAACACGGCCAGCTCGGTGACGCCCCAGGTCCAGGCGCCCGACGTGCCCAAGCAGTGGCCGGGCAACCCGGCGAGCCTCACCGACGCCACCCACACCAACTGGTCCACGCAGTACGGCTACGGCCGGATCGACCTCGGCGCCGCGACCGCGCTGGTCAACACCGGCCTCGTGCCGCCGACCACCGAGTTCGAGGCGCCGGACTGGTACGCCTACTACGACCCGACCAAGACGAGGTCGCTGCCGATCAAGGGGTACGTGAACGCGAGCGCCTGGAAGTCCCAGGGCGTCACGTGGACGCTGGAGTGGGCCACGGGCGGCGACCCGGCCGACAAGGACTTCCACCCGATCGCCACCGGCAAGGGCAGCAGGACGGGGCTGCTGGGGACGCTGAAGCTCAGCGACATCCCCGAGGACTACGCGGCCAAGGCGCCGTCCAACACCAACACGCCGAACGGCCCGCAGAACTACGCGGTCACGCTGCGCATCCGCGCGGTCGACGGTGGCCTGAAGGGCGAGGACCGCCGCGCGATCACCGTCCGCACCGACCCGCAGCTCGTCGCGTCGCCGCGCAACCTGGGCGGCGAGCCGGCGGCCGGCACCTCCTACGTGGACCTCGAGGGGCGCCACGAGCAGGACCTCGTCGTCGGCACGGCGGACGGCGACGTCCACGCGCTGCGGCCCGACGGCACCGCGGTGAAGGGCTGGCCGGTGCGCACGCGCACGCTGGCCAAGGTCGACCCGGGCAACCCCGAGAACGGGGGCGGCGCCGGGTACAAGGCGGTCGCCGCCCTGCGCGACGCCCGTGACCCGGTGTCCGGCACGGCGGTCGGCGACCTGGACCACGACGGCACGCTCGAGGTCGTCGCCACCACGTCGAGCGGCACCGTGTACGCGTGGAGCTCCACCGGCAGGCTGCTGAAGGGCTTCCCGGTGGTGACCGACAAGCAGTACTGGACCATGCCGGTGCCCACGCCGCAGACGGCCGTCGAGGGCAGCCGCCTGCCGGTCCGGGGCAACTGGTCCCCGCCGGTGCTCGCCGACCTGGAGGGCACCGGGCGGCTGTCGATCATCGAGTCGTCCTACGACGGTCACCTGTACGCCTGGCGGGCCGACGGCGCCGTCGTGCCCGGGTGGCCGGTGAAGATCGCCACGCCGCAGGCCAGCCTCGACGCCACGGGATCCAAGGCGAGCAAGCTCATCCAGGACCCGAAGCTGGTGTTCTCGGTCGGGGTCGGCGACGTGCTGGGGACCGGGAAGCCGCAGGTCTTCGTCAGCGGCTTCGACTGCGCCGACGACACCAACACCGTCTTCCTCTACGGGGTGTGGCCCGACGGCAACCAGCACCCGGGCGGCGCCTACCTGCCGAACTGGCCGGTCGCGATGAAGTCGCTGGCCAGCTGCTACGACGAGTCGATCGACTTCGTCGAGGAGGGCTCGAGCCCGCCCGTGGTGATGCCGGTGGACGGCAAGATGAGCGTGGTCTCCGCGCCCACCGGCGGCAGCCCCGCGATCATCGGGGCGGACGGCAAGCAGGTCCGCAGCCTGTCGCTGGCCTGCACCGGCGACGCGTGCGCCGGGACCGCGCCGTACATGCCCAAGGACGCCCTCACGGTGGTCATCACCGGGCAGGGCGGCGCGGGCGACCTGCTCGGCACCGGCACCCCGAGCTTCGTCCAGAGCGTCGCGGGCGCGCCCTCCACGCTCGACGCGGTCGGCGGCGACGCCGGCCAGGCGACGCTCGGCCAGTCCTACGAGAAGGCGTGGGACGTGAGCACGGGGCAGACGCTGCCGGGCTACCCGGCCAAGCAGGAGGGCTTCTCGTTCTTCACGGCGCCGCTGATCGCGGGCCTGCAGGACGGCTCGTCGTCCCGCGGCGCGGTGGAGGGCAACGACTCCTCGTGGATCCACTCCTACCAGCCCGACGGCACCGAGTCGCCCGGCTTCCCCAAGTACGTCGGGCAGTGGCCGGCGTTCAGCGGGGTGGTCAGCGACCCGCGGTTCGACGGGACGATGCGGATGGCCTACGGCACCCGCGAGGGCTACCTGTTCCAGTGGGACGTCGAGGGCTCGCCGGACGCCAACGACCAGTGGTGGCACTACCGCCACGACGAGCACAACACGGGGCAGTACGGGGTCGACACCCGGCGCCCGGCGATCGTCGAGGGGATCCACGTGACCCGGAAGGGGAGCCGCGTGACGGTGCGCTTCCGGGCGCCCGGCAACGACGGCGTCACCGGCCGGGCGCGGCGCTACGACGTGCGGCTGAGCGCGAAGAAGGGCGCCCGGGCGGCGGCCACGGTCAAGGCGCCCCGGCCGGCCGAGGCGGGCACGACCCAGAAGGTGACGGTCGCCGGCCGCCGGACCGCCAAGACGTTCGCGCTCACGTTCCGCACGATCGACCCGGCGGGCAACGTCTCGGCCCCGCGCGTGGTGACGGTGAAGGCGCCCACGGCCAAGAAGGCCCGGGCGAAGGCCAAGCGCCGCCCGGCCTTCGCCGGGTCGGTGCGCCCGGCGGGCTGAGCGGCGCACCGGCCGCCGGGCGCCCCGCGCTCGGTTGGCACATCCGTTCCCGTTCGGGGAACGGATGTGCCAACCGAGCGCAGAGGGGGGCCCGGTCTAGCCCTCCGCGGCGAGCAGACGCCCCACCGCGTCGTCCAGACCGGGGAGGTCCCGCTCGATGATCGCCAGGATCCGATCCATCTCGATCTGGAAGTACTGGTGGGCGATCATGTCGCGCAGGCCGGCGACGCTCCTCCATGGAACTTCGGGTTCCGCGCCCCGCAGCTCGTCGCCGAGTCCCTTGACGGCCTCGCCGATCACGACGAGCTGGAAGAGCAGCGCGTCGTGCAGCACCGCCGCCGCCGCCACGTCCTCCCCGGTCAGATGCGCGCGGATCGCGGCGATGGCCTGCGCGATGTCGCGCAGCCGCGCGCGCTCGTCTCGACTCACAGCGGCAGTGCCTCAGCCAGCGCGCGTTCGCGAACCGGCTGCTTGAGCATGTCCCGGGTCGCGACGTCGACCGTCAGGCCGAGGATGTCGTGCGCCTCGAGCTGGAACGAGGCGAGGTCCAGGAGCGTCCGCCCCGGCGAGAGCTCCACCAGGAGGTCCACGTCGCTGGACGGCGTCGCATCGCCGCGCGAGACCGAGCCGAAGACCGCCACGGCGCCGACGCCGTGACGGTGCGCGGCTCGCAGGAGCGCCGCCCGCGATCTGCGCAGGGTTCGCGCGTGATCACCGAGCTGCCCGCGCATCGAGGTCGCCGTCACGTCGCCCGGCCCCACCCCGACCGTCCTCAGCTCCAACCGCCGCCCCACCGCCAGGAGCAGCCGCTCCAGCGTCGGCAGCGTCGGGATCACGGCGCCCGACTCGTACCGGGCCAGCGCAGACTGAGACGTGCCCGCCTTGAGCGCCGCTTCGCGTTGGGTCAGGCCCGCCGCGGTGCGGCCTTGCACGAGGAGATCGGCCGGTGAGCAGCTCATGTGCCCACGATACCTGAACAGGTATCGTGGGCCCTCGAAGCTCAGTGCGCCGGGCGCCCCGCGACCCGCTAGAAGGTCGGCGCGTACTTGCCGAAGACGTCCTGCATGGCCCCGCAGACCTCGCCCATCGAGGCGCGGTCCTTGAGGGCCTGGCGGATGAACGGCACGAGGTTGTCGGTGCCGCGCGCGGCGCCGCGCAGCTCCTCCAGGCGCGTCTGCACGAGCTCCTGGTCCCGGTTGGCCTTGAACGCGGCGAGGCGGTCGAGCTGCTCGCGCTCGGACTCGGGGTCGACGCGCAGGAGGTCGGGCACCTGCAGCTCCTCCTCGACGTACTCGTTCACGCCGACGACCTTGTCCTGGCCGATGCGGTAGCGCTCCTGGTAGCCCCAGGCCGACTCGTCGATCTCGCCGGTGATGAACTCGATCGCGTTGACCGACCCGCCCAGCTCGTCGACCTTGCCGATCAGCTCGTAGGCGCGCGACTCGATCTCGTCGGTCAGCGACTCCACGTAGTAGGAGCCCGCGAACGGGTCGACCGTCTCGGTGGCGCCGGACTCGGCGGCGATGATCTGCTGGGTGCGCAGCGCGATCTTCGCGGCCTCCTCGGTGGGGAGGGCGAGCGCCTCGTCGAAGCCGTTGGTGTGGAGCGACTGCGTGCCGCCGCACACCGCGGCGAAGCCCTGCAGCGCGACGCGCACCACGTTGTTCATCGGCTGCTGGGCGGTCAGCGTCACGCCGCCCGTCTGCGTGTGGAAGCGCAGCATCTGCGACTTCGGGTTGGTGGAGCCGAACCGCTCGCGCATGATGTGCGCCCACATCCGCCGGGCCGCGCGGAACTTGGCGACCTCCTGGAAGACGTTGTTGTGGCCGTTGAAGAAGAAGGCCAGCCGGGGCGCGAAGTCGTCGACCTGGAGGCCGGCGTCGACGGCGGCCTGCACGTAGGCGATGCCGCTGGACAGCGTGAACGCGACCTCCTGGACGGCCGAGCAGCCCTTCTCGCGGAAGTGGTAGCCGGAGATCGACACCGTGTTCCACCGCGGGATGTTCTGGTGGCAGTAGGCGAACAGGTCGGTCGTCAGCCGCATCGTGGGCTGCGGCGGGTAGATGTAGTTGCCGCGCGCGATGTACTCCTTGAGCACGTCGTTCTGGGTCGTGCCGCGCAGCTTCTCCGACGGGACGCCCTGCTCCTCGCCGACGAGCTCGTAGAGCATCAGCAGCACCGTGGCGGGCGCGTTGATGGTCATCGACGTGGAGACCTGGTCCAGCGGGATCTGGTCGAACGCCGTGCGCATGTCGTCGATCGTGTCGATCGCCACGCCGGTGCGACCCACCTCGCCGAGGCAGCGCGGGTTGTCGGAGTCGAGCCCGAGCTGCGTCGGCAGGTCGAAGGCCATCGACAGGCCGGTCGACCCCTTGGAGAGCAGGTAGCGGTAGCGCTCGTTGGACTCCTTGGCGCTCGCGTAGCCCGCGTACTGGCGCATCGTCCACTGCTGCTTGCGGTACATCTCCGCGTGGGGGCCGCGCGTGTACGGGAAGTCGCCGGGGGTGCCCAGGTCGAGGGACTCGGGGAGGTCCTCCTCGGTGTACAGCGGCTTGATCTCGATGCCGGAGTCGGTGAACTTCCGGGGATCGTCGGGGCCCACGATGGGCGCGACGGTGAGGCGTTCGGGAGTCGTGGCCATGCGGCGAAGGGTATCGGTGAAGCGGTTCGCTACGGCGCGCGCCGAGCCCGGTGGTCCCGGGGAGGCTGGGACCAAATCGGCACCCACGGGCTCGTCAACCCAGATACACTCTGTACGCGGTGCGCCCTCCGGCGTTTCCGCCGCAGATGATCAGGGGATCTGCGGAAGTCGCTTCGCATCCGTCCGTTTCTTCGTCAGGGACCGCCCTCCGCAGGGTGGAAAGGAATTCCGCATGTCACCCGCTCGTCGTATGACGCTCGCGCTCGTCGCGGCCGTCACCCTCTGCGGTCTGGGGGCCACCGCCGCGTCGGCCGCCACGCGCGACGTCTGCGCCTCGGGCTGCTCGTACGCCACGGTGCAGGCCGCCGTCGATGCCGCCACGGCCGGAGACACGATCTCCGTCGCCGCCGGCACCTACACCGGCAACGTCGTGGTCAACAAGGCCAACCTCACCATCGACGGCGCCGGCAGCGGCAGCACCACGCTGACCGCCGCCTCCGGCAACCGCATCGCGCCCGGGGTCAACGCCGACGGCCTGACCGTCTCGGATCTGCGGATCGCGGGTGGCGGCAACGCCGTCCACAGCGACGCCGACACCGACGACGTCACGCTGCTGCGCCTCGTCGTCGACGGCGTCACGTACGGCGTCAACTTCAACGCGCCGAACACCGTCAGCACCGACGGCTGGCTGCTCAAGGACCTCACCGTCCGCAACACGTCGGTCGGCGTCCGCTTCTCCACCCGCTCCGTGATCAAGGACATCGAGATCTCCGGCGGCCTGTACGAGAACAACGGCAGCGCGGTCAACGGCGCGACGACGGTCGCCAACGCGGGCCTCGTCGACGGGTTCGACATGCACGACGGCACCGTCGTCGTCCCGGCGCTGACCACGTCGAACAAGGGCCTGTACTTCGAGGCGCTGAAGAACGCGACGATCGAGGACGTCGACGTCGGCGGCACCGCGCTGCCCGGCTACCCGTACAACAGCGGCATCGAGCTCAACGAGAAGTACGCCGCGTACAGCAACATCACGCTGCGCCGCGTCAACGTGCACGGGGCGTTCACCGACGTCGCCGCCGCCAACGCGCAGGGCATCAGCATCAAGGCCCGCAACGACGCGCCGAGCTACAACGCGAACCCGGCGTCGCTGACCAACGTGCGCATCGTCGACAGCACGGTGACCGGCAACCAGATCGGCGTCGGCATCGGCAACGACGTCAGCGACGTCGCGATCAACCGCAGCCGCATCGTCGGCAACACCGGCGCCGGCGTCCTGGACTACCGCGACGCGGGCAAGGGCGCGCTCGACGCCAAGAACAACTGGTGGGGCTGCAACGCGGGCCCGACGGCGTTCTCCGGCGTGCAGAGCGTGCTGCCGGGCCGCGCGGGCGGCTGCGACACGTTCGTGAGCGAGCAGGTCAACGGCGACTCCACCAACCCGCGCCTGCGCCTGACCGCGACGACCTCGCGGGCCGGCATCTCGGCCGGCGGCCAGACGGCCACCGTCACCGCGGGCGTGCAGCGCAACTCGGCGGGCGAGGCGGTCGCGGACCCCATCGCCTTCCCGGCGCCGCCCACCGTGCAGTTCGCCACCACGCTCGGCACCCTGGGCGATCCGTCCAAGGCGCTGGGCTCGAGCGGCGCCTCCTCGGTGCTGACCAGCGGCGTGGAGACGGGCACGGCGACCGTCACCTCGACGCTCGACGGGCAGTCCGTCACGACCGACGTGTCGATCGCCGACCTCGTCACCGCGACGCCGCCGTCGAACGTCACGACGACGACCGCGACGCTCAACGCCACGATCGCCCCGACGGCGACGGCCTACCAGTTCCTCCTGCGCAAGTCGGGGGAGACGGCCTGGGTCGAGGGCGCCACGACGAACGTCACGGACACGGCCGCGGCCGAGAACGTGTCGGACCTGAGCCCGGCGACGACCTACTACTACAAGGTCCGCGCCTCGCTCGCCAACGGCGGCTTCGCCTACTCGGACATCGTCTCGTTCAAGACGCTGACCCCGGCGCCGAACCAGGCGGACATCGTGGTCTCCCAGCCGACGGACATCACGACGACGGGCGCGACGCTCGGCGCCACGGTGGACACGCACGGCGCGGCGACGACCGCCGTCCTGGAGTGGGGCACGTCGGCCGGCGTCTACACCAAGTCGGTCGCCCTGTACCGCTCGGGCGACGGTGACGCGAAGGTGTTCGACCGCAGCCTGCCCACCTCGTTCGCACCGGGCACGACGTACCACTACCGGATCACCACCACGAACGCGGGCGGCTCGGAGTCGAGCACCGACCAGACGTTCACGACGCTGATGCCGGCCGGTCCGCAGGTGACGATCGGCGCGCCCGGCCCGGTGGCCGCGAACACCGCCACGGTCAACACGGTGATCGACGCCGGCGGCATCCCGATCATCAGCAGCAGCGTGCAGTGGGGGACGACGACGAGCTACGGCAAGTCGCTGCCCCTGCTCTCCGGGGCGCTCGTCCCCGAGGGCCGCGCTTACACGCGCCCGCTGATCTCGCTGAAGGCGAGCACGACGTACCACTACAAGGTGACCGTCACCACGGCGACGGGCACCTACACGAGTGGCGACCTGACGTTCACGACCACGAGCTAGCGCTCGGGTCAGGCTGAGCCGGACGGGCCCGCGTCACGCGACGCGGGCCCGTCCGCCGGCTCAGCGCAGCGCCGCGACGGCCGTCGCGTACGCCTTGGCGGCGGGCTTGGCCTCGCCGGACTTCCAGTACAGGCCGGTGTGCAGGCCCCAGAAGTCCGACCGGCCCGCGTACGGCGGCAGGTCGGTCCAGCCGTAGTAGACGAAGCCCTGCAGGCGCAGCGCGCGGCGCTCCCGGCTGATCGCCGCGATGGTCGACGAGAGCAGCGCGGCCTGGCCCTTCGTGCCGGCGTTGTACGTGCCCTTCGGGCCGCCCGCGGACCAGCCGAACTCGGTCATCCACAGGCCGGCGGTGGTGTCCCGGCGCCGGTCCACCGCCCGGCGGACGTCCCGCAGCGACGCCAGGAGGGTGCGGCTGGACGTCGCGTAGGCGTTGACGGCCACGACGTCGAACGTGCCGCGGGCACCCGCGTCGTACAGCTGGTCGAGGTAGGTGGTGAGGCGGCTGCCCAGGTGGCTGGCCACGGGCATGCCCGCCAGCACGATCCGCGCCGCGGGGTCGACGAGCCGGATCGCCGTGCGGGTGACGGCGACGAGGCGCGCGTACGCGCGCG
>Ga0164241_10002366_pt1 | contig 20652 bp, 21 predicted proteins | sample OricomyardsoilBY_FD_108780 | JGI IMG/M metagenome (GOLD analysis project Ga0164241, IMG submission 108780) | Backyard soil microbial communities from Emeryville, California, USA - Original compost - Back yard soil (BY) | ecosystem: Environmental > Terrestrial > Soil > Unclassified | place: USA... | reverse complement strand
GCGTCGTCCGGGTGCACCTCGAGGTAGGGCTCGGGCACCTGCTCGCGCAGCGCCGGGATGCCCCGGCCGGTGCTGTGCGTGTACTGCGGCAGCTTGCCGGACGTGAGCACCAGCGGGAACCGGGCCGAGAACGCCCCGGACCGGTCGTTGCCGACCGGCAGCGGGTCGTGGCCGTGCTCGAGGAACGTCTCGGAGTACAGCTCCACCTTCCGCGTCGGCGTGGCGAACCCGGTCCGCTCGTAGCGGCGGAACTCCACCGTCGCGTTCGGACGACGCAGGCCGCCGGGGTGTGCCCGCAGGTCCGCGAGCGTGAGCCCGGTGCCCCGCAGCTGCTCGGCGTACGCGGCGTCGACGTCACCGTCCCAGAAGGACCCGCCGAGCCCGAGCCGGACCGCCAGGTCGAAGATGACCTCGACGTCCGGTCGCGACTCGTGCCGTGGCGCCAGCACCGGCTCGCGGTACTGCGCGTACGCCTGGGTCTCCGGGCCGCCCCCGAACGACGCGGCGAGCCCCGGCGACTCCCACGGCGTCGCGGCCGGCAGCAGCAGGTCGGCGAAGCGGGCCGTCGGGTTCTCCACCATGTCGGTGTGCACGTGGAAGTCCAGCGACCGCAACGCCTCCCGGCCCCGGCGGCTGTCCCCGTTCTGCAGCAGCGCGTTGCCCCCGAAGGCCACCAGCCCGCGTACCGGGTACGGCCGGCCCTCGAGCGCGGCGTCGTAGAAGTCGTACGCGGCCACCCCGTGCTTCGGCCCGCCGAGCGGCCGCTGCGCGAACCCCAGCCGCCGGGTCGGGTCGGCCTTGGGCTTCGGCAGCCCGGGGGAGTCGAACGTGACGTTGCCGCCCGGCGCCTCCAGCCAGCCGGTCAGCGCGTACAGCACGGCCAGCGCGCGGCTGGTCTGCGCCGTGTCGGTGTGCTGCTCGACGCCGTTGTACGTGTCGTAGCACAGCGGACCCTCCGCGACGAACTCAGCGATCCGCCGCAGGTCCGGTTCCGGCACCCCGGTCAGCCGCGCCACGGTCGGCGGGTCGTAGGCCGCCGCGCGCTGCGACAGCAGCGTGAACGCACTGCGCGCGTCCGGCCGGTCCACCCGCAGCCGCGGCCGCACCGGCCAGGTCGACGGATGCCGGGTGACGTCCACCGCCACCTCGGCCGAACCGTCCCACACGACGAAGTCCGTGCCGTGGCGGCGGAACCGGCCGGTCGGGGTGTCCACGAGGAACGGTCCGTTCGTCCACAGCGTCACGAAGTCGTGGTCGAACGTGCCGGCTGCGAGCAGCAGGTGGACGACACCGAGCGCGAGTGCGGCGTCCGTGCCCGGCCGCGGCCGGATCCACAGGTCCGCCCGCTCCGTGGTCGCGGTCGCCCGCGGGTCGACCACCGCCAGCAGCGCGCCACGGTGGGTCGCCGCGCGGATGCGTCGCCACGTCTGCACGTGCGAGACGGCAGGGTTGTGGCCCCACACCAGGATGTTCGCCGCCTGCTCGTAATGCGCGGTCGGCAGCCGGGAGCCGAACGTGTACGCGGTGCCGCCGTTGCGGCCCCAGCTGCAGATGTGGCCGGTGGTCAGCACGTTGGGGGAGCCGAACGCGGCGGCGAGCCGGTCGAGGAACGGCGACCAGTCACCGGCGTGGCTGCCGCCCGGCGCCGGCCGGGTGAACACCACCGACTCCGGCCCGTGCCGCTCGGCCAGCGCCCGCAGGCACCCGGTCGCGAAGTCCAGCGCCTCGGCCCAGGAGATCCGCTCCCAGCCGGGGTCGTCCGCCGTCTTCGGTGCCGTGCGGCGCATCGGGTACCGCAGCCGGCCCGGGTCGTGCACGAACTGCGGAGCCGCCGCGCCCTTCATACAGAAGCCGTGGTTGGGGTGGTCCGGGTCGGGCCGCACCGACACGAGCACGTCGTCGGGGGAGACCATCGCCACCGTTCCGCAGCGGGACTTGCACTGCGCGCAGTAGCCGCGCACGACTCGACCGGCCGCCATGGCTGGGTTGTTCCTCTCACTCAGCCGCGGCGGCCCCGTCCTTCACGCCCGGCAGGCCGGCTAGCCGATCGCTTCCTTGACGATGTCGGCGGCCACGGCCTTCTCGTAGTCCACGCCCAGTGGCTTGCCGGCCGCGGCGGCGAAGTCGGACAGCGCCTTGAACACCTCGGGCGTGATCAGCGGGGAGTCCGGCACGGTCTTGACCGTGGCGGCGTAGGCCGCGTCGAACGTCTTCTGGTCGAGGTCGGCGAACTCCTTGCGCAGGCAGGGCTTGCCGGCCTCCGGGTCGTCGCGCAGGAGCTTCATCGCGTCGCCCATGCCGGCGACCAGTGCCTTGATCTTGTCCGGGTCGGACTTCAGCTCGCGGGTGTTGGCCGAGCCGACCAGGTACGGGTAGTTCTTCAGCTCGGCGAACTCGTCGCCGGAGAACAGGATCTGGCCGATGCCCTGCGACTCGGCCTGGTTGCCGTTGGGTGGCGAGCCGGCCAGCACGCCGATCTTGTCGATCTTCATGGCGGCGAACATGTTGCTGTAGTTGTTCAGCGCCAGCATCCGGATGTCCTTGTCCGGGTTCAGACCGTACTTCGGCAGGACGAACCGCAGCAGCTGGTCGATCGAGTCGCCCGGGTTGAGGATCGCGACGGTCTCGCCCTTCAGCGCCTTCACCCGGTCCTCCAAAGAGGACTCCTTGGTGATGTGCTTCGCCGCGAGCATCTTCTCGCTGCCGACGACCTGCACGCTGTAGCCCAGGTTCGCGTTGAACAGCATCTGCACCGGCGCGCCCTCGCGGATCGGCGCCACTGCGGGCGGTGCGCCCGTCAGCGCCGCGAGCGCGTCGCCGGAGACCAGGCCCGCGATCGCGGACGTGGTGCCCTGTGGTGACACGGTCACGTCGACGTCCAGGCCGTGGTCCTTGAAATACCCCTCGCACACCGCCACGTACGCGGGGGCCCAGGTGATCACCTTGCCGCCCAGCACGATCGTGGCCTTGCCGAGGTCCTGGGATCCGGCGTCGCCCGAGGAGCCACCGCTGTCACCACACGACGTGATCCCCAGGGCGAGCGCGACGACCGCGGCGACAACCGGGAGTCGGCGAATTTTCGGACGGATCATCACTGGCCTCCATAGATGATATATCATCTTAAGGAGAACCTGATGTGGTGTCAACGGAGCCGACTATCACTTCGAGTTCGCGACACGCGCGGAATGGGGCTTTATCAAACCTGGGCGAGTTGGCTATATCGTTTAGTTCACCCTGCGTACACTGAGGCGTACCGCAGTGCGAGGAGAGGTCATGGCGGGCACATCGATCATGAGCAGTGAAGGCAGGCCGGACGGCCTGCAGGACTTCGTCGCGCGCCGGCTGGCCAAGGCGATCGCCTCGGGGGACCTCCCGCCGGGCACCCGGCTCTCCCCGGCCCGGCTCGCGGAAGACCTTGGTGTGTCGCACATCCCGGTGCGCGAGGCGCTCGCCGCGCTCGAGGCGGTGGGGCAGGTCAAGCGCATCCCGCGCGTCGGCTTCTTCGTCGCCGAGCTGTCCACGGACGACATCGAGGACATCTACCACTGGCGGCAGGTGCTCGAGGACGAGGCACACCGGCTGGCCGTGCCGAAGCTCGAGGAGGCCGATCTCGCGCGGATGCGGGAGATCAACTCCGACATGCTGCAGGCCATCAAGGAACGCAACACGCCCGCGTGGGCGGAACTCAACCGCACGTTCCATTTCGTGCCGTTCGAGCGCGCCGGCAGCGAGCACCTGCTGCGGTTCATCACCCACCTGTGGGATGCGGCGGCCCGGTACCAGAACACGATGGCCTATGTGCGGGTGCCGAAGGGCACGCTCCAGGAGCACCACGACGGGCTGATGCAGGCGTTCGAGGCCCGCGACGTCGGCGCGGTCAACGGCTGGATGGCCAAGCACCGGGGGATCACCCTGGACGCGATCCGCAAGATCCACGCCGCGGCCGCCGAGGCGGACAAGGCGGAGGCCGCCAAGGCCGGCGCCAAGAAAGCCTGACCCGCCCGGTCACATCTCGCCGCCCTCCAGCATGTCGTCCTGGAGGATCGCCCAGAGCTCCTGCTGCAGCTCGCGGAACCGGTCGTTGAAGCGGACGTCGAACACGTCGCGCGGCCGGGGGATGTCGATCGTCTTGATCGTGCGCATGGTCCCCGGCCGGGAGGACACCACGACCACCCGGTCGGCCAGCGAGACGGCCTCGGCGAGGTCGTGCGTGACGAACAGGATCGTGGTGCCCGCGTCGGCCCACAGGCGCAGCAGCTCCTGCTGCATCACCAGCTTCAGCTGCGCGTCCAGCGCCCCGAACGGCTCGTCCATCAGCAGCGTCTCCGGCCGGTAGATGAGCGTGCGGGCGAGGATGACGCGCTTGCGCATGCCGCCGGAGAGCTCGGCGGGGTAGTGGTTGCCGAACTCCGTCAGGCCGACCTTCTCGATCATCTCGTCGACCAGGCCGGCCCGCTCGCCGCGAGGGTGGTGGCGGATCTCCAGCGGGATGCCGACGTTCTGGCGCACCGTGCGCCACGGCAGCAGCGTGTCCGCCTGGGTCACGTAGCCGACGTTGGTGTTGACCGCGTCGACCGGCTTTCCCTTGTACCGCACGGATCCGCTCGACGGCTTCATCAGCCCGGCGGTGATGTTCAGCAGCGTGGACTTCCCGCAGCCGCTGGGGCCGACGATGCTGACGAACTCGCCCGGCGCCACGTCGAAGTGCGCGTCGCCGAGCGCCTGGAACGGCTTGCCCTTCTTGAAGAAGCGCTTGCCGACGTGGTCGAAGGCGATCATCGGCTCGCTGCCCGAGCCGACCTCCGTTCCGCCGTCCAGCACTTGCGTCTCCTGCCGCATCGACCGTCCTCCTGCGCCGTCGTACCCGGATCCGCGCCGCTCCGCCGCGCGGGTCAGCCCTTCGTGTCAGGCCCCGTGTCGGGCCTCGTGTCAGCCCTTGTCCCGCCGCCGCAGCGACCACATCTGCGAGCCCCGTTCCAGCTCCACCGCCGCGGCCCAGGACACGCCGGGCGGGTCCAGCTCGCGGCGCAGCGACCCGACGACCTTGCGGGACAGCTCCGGGTCCTTCGCGGATGTCGCGGCCAGCTCGCGGGCGCGGGCGTCGACCTCCGCGTCGTCCACCGCCTCCCACGCCAGGCCCAGCTCGGCGGCGCGGGTGCCGGACACCTCCGCGCCGAACAGCCCGATCGCGGCCGCCGCCTCGCGGCCCACGAGCCGGCCGAGCAGCGTGAAATGGCCGCCGCCCGGGTGCAGGCCGATGCGGGTGAAGCCGGCGATGATCCGCGCGTTCGCCGCGACGATCCGCAGGTCGGTGGCCAGCAGCAGGTTGACCCCCGCGCCGACGGCGGCGCCGCGCACCGCGGCGATCGTCGGCACGGACATCGAGCCGACCCGCACGAACGCCTCGTAGACCGCGCCGAGCTCGGCGTAGCGCTCCGGATCGGCCGGGTCCTCGCCCGCCCGCGCGAGCACCTCGCGCTCGGCGCCGGAGCAGAACGTGCCGCCCCCGCCCCGCACGATCACGGCGCCGACCTCGGGGTTCGCGTCGACCTCGTCGCAGGCCGCGATCAGCCGCCGCGACGACTCGGGGTTCAGCGCATTGCGGGTCTTCTCCGAGGTCAGCGTGATCGTGGCGATCCCGTCGGCGATCTCGACATCGATTTCCGCGGTCATGTAGGCCCTTCTAGTGCCGGTACTCCAGGACGCTCTTCACCGGGGTGCCGTCCTTGAGCGTGATCGGGTTGACGGGCACCATCGTCGCCTCTCCGAAGCTCGGGGAGATAACGGAGTGAGGACCGGCACCCCCGGCGACGATGATGGTGATCTCCGCGGGGCTGTCCGCGAGCGGGATGCCGGCGTCCGGGTGGTCGGAGGTGTAGCGCCGTGGCCTGCGGTGGCGCACCATCCCGTTGAGCGTCTCCGGTGGGAAGTCCGCCACCCGCACGCGGGCGTGCTCGTAGAGGAACTCCCGCACGTCGTTCTTGCTGAACCCGCCCTCGGACAGGATCTGTGCGTGCTCCGGGCAGAAGATGATCAGCGGCCCGCCGCCGAGCTGCACGTTCTGGTGGCCCACGGTGGCCGCGGCCGAGCAGAACGTGCGCAGGATGCCGGTCGCGCCGCGGCTGGCCAGGTCGAGCACGTTCTGGGTGCCGGTCACCGACACCAGCGACACCGTGCTGGTCTCCGGGTCGAAGCCGCGCTCGACGTGGAACGGCTCCCACGGCGACTCGGCCTCGTTCTCCGCGATGCACATGCCGTACTTGCCCGGCTGGCCCTGGGTGGCCTTGTCCATCGTTTGCGGGGCGCCGCCGCCGATGTTCATCATCACCAGCCGCACCGCGCGGCCGACCGTGGCGTTGGCGCGGAAGCCCTGGCCGAGGCAGTTGCCCTTGCCGTTGAAGCCCAGCTCGTCGGCGATCGGGCCGTTGACCACGACCATCACCGCGACCGGGTTCGTGGTGGCCTGGATGCCGTAGGTGTTGAAGTCCGGGTGCGCGAGCCCGCGCACCGCGGCCAGCACCACCGGCAGGAACTCCGGGCGGCAGCCGGCCATCACCGCGTTCACCGCGACGTTGTGCACGGTCGCGTCCACCCGGGTGGCCGGGATCTTGCCCAGCGACTCGTGCGGGTCCAGGTCGGTGTACTCGAGCGCGGCGGCGACCAGCTCCTCAGTGGGCGGCACGATCGGCAGCCCGTCGGTCCAGCCCTGCTCCTCGTAGTGGTCGAGGACGTCGGTCAGCTCGCCCTCGATCGTCAGCAGCTCGGGCATCAGATGACCCCGTCCGCACGCAGCGCGGCGATCGTCGGCTCGTCCAGGCCCAGCTCGGCGAACACCGCCTCGTTGTCGCTGCCGCGGGCCGGCCCGGCGCGGCGCACGGTGTGCTCGCGGCTCGGGAACTTCGGCACCACGCCCTGCATGAGCACCGGGCCGAGCACGTCGTCGGGCACCTCTATCAGGTCGCCGCGGGCCTGGAACTGCGGGTCGGCCACGATGTCCTCGGCGGAGAACACCTGCTGGTGCACCGCGTCCGCCTCGGCGAGCCGCTTGGACAGCGTCGCCCAGTCCCACTCCGCGGCCCAGCGGTGCAGCAGCTCGTCGCACTCGTCGAGGAACTCGACGACCGCCGCCGGGTCGCTCATCATCACGCCCGCGTCGACGCGCGCCATCTGCGGCACCGCCTCCGCCGCGGCCAGGATCCGCCGGATCGCCACCGGCCCCACGGCGCTGACCACGAACCACTTGCCGTCCGCGGAGCGGAAGAGGTTGCGCAGCACGCCGTGGCTGGTCAGCTTGTTACCCGGGCGGTGCGGCGCGGTGCCGAACTGCTGGTAGCTCGCGATCTGCGTCGGGATGATCCGGAACAGCCCCTCGAACAGGGCCATGTCCACGACCTCGACGCCTGTGTCCGGCCCGTTGCGCGCGCGGCCCCACAACGCCGACATGATCCCGAACGCGCCGAACGTGGCGGCCACGCCGTCCGCGAGCGTCGTCGACGGGAAGGTCGGCGGGCCGTCCGGCTCGCCGTTGAGGTGCGCGAACCCGCTGATCGCCTCGGCGATCGTGCCGAAGCCGGGCCGGCCGCTCTCCGGTCCGGTCTGGCCGAACCCGGAGATCCGCAGCATGACCGCGTTCACCCCGGCCGCGGTGAGGTCGGCCGGGCCGAGACCCCACTTCTCGAGCGTGCCCGGGCGGAAGTTCTCGCAGATGACGTCGGCCTCGCGGGCCATCTGGATCGCGAGCGCGCGGCCGCGCTCGGTGTTGATGTCGAGGGTGATGACCCGCTTGCCGCGCTGGATCACCGACCACCACATGGACTGCTCGCCCTTGCGCGGCAGCATCGTGCGGATCGAGGTCTTCGTCGGGTGCTCCACCGCGATCACTCTCGCGCCGAGGTCGGCGAGCAGGCTCGCGGACAGCGCGCCGGAGTACTGGTGGGACAGGTCGAGCACGCGCAGTCCCTCGAGGATCGGGCCCGGCCCGGTGGTCTCGGTCATCTCGCCTCCGCCCTCGCCACCACGCCGGCATCCGCCAGCGCGTCGATGCGCTCCCGGTCCAGCCCGAGGAGCTTGCCGAGCACCTCGTCGGTGTGCTCGCCCATCACCGGCGGGACTGTCGCCGGTGATGGGCTCCACCGGTCGGCCTCGACCGGCAGCTTGATCACGTCCAACTCGGCTCCCTCGAGTCGCTGCACGATCTTGTTGTGCACCGCCTGCTCGGAGGCGATCGCGTCGTGCAGCTCTAGCACCGGGCTGTTCGGCACGTCCGCCTCCGCCAGCGCCGCGAGCCACTCTTCCCTGGTGCGGCGCTGGAAGATCTCCTCCAAAGTGGACAACAGAACGTCCCGGTGCGCCAGCCGGTCTGCGTTGGAGGCGAAGCGCGGGTCGTCCTTCCACTCCGGATGCCCGACGGCGTCGCAGAGCCTGCGCCAGAACCCGTTGGTGAACGCGCCGACCATCACGTACTGCCCGTCCGAGCACAGGAACGCCTGGTACGGCACGATCTGCGCGTGCCCGCGGCCCAGCCGGGGGATGGTCTTGCCGAGCGTGGCGACCGACGGGATGTAGTTGGCCATCATCGCCATCGACGCGTCGAGCATCGCGATCTCCACGTGCTGGCCCTCCGGCAGCGCGTGGCGGCGGTGCAGGGCGGCGAGGATGCCGGCCAGCGCGAACAGCCCGGTGGCGTAGTCGGAGATCGGCGCGCCGATGCGCACCGGCCCGCCGTCCACCTCGCCGGTGATGCCCATCAGGCCGGAGACCGACTGCATGATGATGTCGTTGGCCGGCCGGTCGCGCCACGGCCCCGAGGAGCCGAAGGCGGAGATCGAGCAGTACACCAGGCCCTCGCGCACCTTGCGCAGATCCTCGTAGCCCAGCCGATGGCGGTCGAGCACTCCCGGCCGGAAGTTCTGCACGACGACGTCGCTGGTGCGGGCGAGTCCGGTGGCGAGCTCCCGTCCGTCCTCAGTGGACAAGTCGATTAGGACGCTCTTCTTGTTGCGGTTGAGGCTCAGGTAGTAGTCGGACTCGATCGGGCCGAGCATCGGCTCACCCATGTAACGGGCGCCGTCGCCGCGGCCCGGCTTCTCGACCTTGACGACCTCCGCGCCGAGGTCGGCGAGGAACATCGTCGCGAACGGCCCGGCGGCGGCGTGCGAGAAGTCGAGCACGCGCAGGCCGTCCAGCGGGAGGGCGTTCTGTGCCAATGTGGGTCCCCTTCTGGTCAGCGGTCGTAGGTGGAGCGGGGCGCCACCGCGTCGCGGTAGGCGTCCGCCACCTCGTCGGCCGGCCGGGTCAGCGCGAACACGACCTCCTCGTAGGCCTCGTCGGTCAGCGCCCGCATCGCCGCGTCGGAGATCTGCCCGATGGGATGGGGCAGGATCTGGATCGGGACGGTGCCCAGGCCGAGTGCGGTCACCTCCATGCGCGCCTTGAACCCGAACGGCTCGGTGATGACCGAGACCGTCGGAATGCCGAGCTTTTCCAATGTCACTCCGTCGTGGACACTCCACGAGCTGCAGGAGCCTCAATCCCCGAACGCGGTGACGACGAGATCGCAGGTGCGCATCTCGTCGAGCACCTCGGGCTCCATGGGTTTGCTCGCGGTCGGCTTGGCCTGCCAGACGAACTCGACGCCCACATGCCGCTCGGCGATGAGCTCCTGGAGCCGGTGCAGGTAGATGTCGGCGTTGACCTTGGCGTTCCACAACAAGCCGATCCGCTTGCCGTCGAGCACCCCGGACCGCACGGCGAGGCCCGGCTCGCTGACGGTCACGTCAGCCTTGTCCGGAGTGGGCCGGTAGACACGATACGTCGCCACGAGAGTGACCTCCGACGAGGTTGATACAATATATCAGAGCCTAGGTTGTGGTCCTTCGACTGTCAATGAGCAGGCATTCCTTGCCTGTGAGCGTCGGTCGTCGGGCCGCCTGGGCTCGCTCGGTGTGCGGGTTATCCACAACCGGCCCAACCATCCACAGCGCAGCGACAAACCCCGTTTCCGTCGGTCCCCACCGATAGACTGGCGCTGAGGGGTGCCCCCGGAGAGGGTGGGGGCTACCTAGGGGCTGGCGGCGCGCGTTACGGGTTTGTGCGGGTGGATTTCCACCGCGAGGGTCACCTGTGGACAATGGTCCAGCGTTCCGTTCGGCGGGGGCCGTCCTCCGCGCGGTACTCGGTCGCCGTGGTTACCAGGAGCATGGGGCCCGTGCTGCCCTGCTTCTCCACCACCGACTCGATCGTGGCCACCGCCTCGATGATGTCACCCGCGCGCATCGGGGCGTGGAAGTCCACTGCGCAGCCGCCCATCAACCGACGCCGCAGCGCCGGGTGGTCGATCACCAACTCGTCGGGGCGTCGGCGGCGGCCGTCCGCACCGACCTCGCCGCCCACCGCAAACGGGGGCAGGAACAGTGCGGGGGCGACCGTCGGATCAGGCGACGGCACACCAACAGCCTCCGCGTAGCGCAGGATGTCCGCCTCGTGCACCGGTACCCGCACCGGTGCCCACGCCGGCTTGCCGATCAACGACTCCACCAACGACCTCGCCTCGGTCCAGCTCATGACATCGCCTCCGAAGGGAGAAGGGCGCGGTAGGCCGACAGCGCCCGGTCTTCCCGCGCGTAGTCGAACGCGTGCCTGCCCAGCGACAGCTCCTCCGGCGAACCACGGTCCACCGGATGCGCCGCGAGCCACTGCGCCGCCCGCCGCGTCGCCTCCGTGACGCCGACGACGTCGCGGTAGCCCAGAGCGCGGATCGCCCCGAGATCGAACACCGTGTTCTGCCGCAGCGCGAACGGGTTCCCGCACGGGCTCGCCGACAGCGGCACGCCGACGACGTCAAAACTGTGGCCCAGTGCGGACGCCACCGTCGCGGCGATGGCGGCCACGCTCAGCACCTGCTCGTCCCCGACGTTGAACGTCCGGCCGGCGGCAGCGGGGTGAGTCATGGCCAGCAGCACCGCCGCCGCCAGGTTCTCCGCGTAGCCACGTTGCGGCAGCATCAACCCGTCCCCTTCGAGTGCCAGCGACCGGCGGCCGTCCAGTACGCGGCGTACGAAGAACCACTCGAACGGGATGTACGCGTAGGGGCCGTACACCATCGTGTAGCGCAGGATCGACGCCTCGAACGCGCCCTGTGCCTCCGCCTCCGCGACCAGCCGCTCGCCCTGCTGCACGCCGGCGGTCAGCTTGTCGCCCGGCAGGTCCGCGAGCGGCCGCGGCGGTGGGTCGCTCTCGCGCAGCGGCAGCGGGTAGCCCGGCCGCCCGATCGGCACCTGCCAGCCCGTGTACGCCGGCAGCCCGGTCACCGCCACCAGCCTGCCGACCCGCCCCGACAACACCGACACCACGTGCCGCAGCCGCCCGGACGTCGACACCGCCACGTCGAACGACCGGTCGCCCAGCGAGGACTTCAACGAAGAAAGCACGGTCGGGTCGGTGTGCACGTGCTCGACCTCGCCGCCGAAGTCGACCTCGTGCGCGCCGGTGTGCAGGACCGTCACCCGGTCCCCGGCCGCCAGCAACCGCCGCACGACGGCGTATCCGGTCGGGCCGGTGCCGCCGACAACCAGGACCGTCCTCACGGGCGCACCCGCGCCGAGCCGCTGACCACGGTCGCGCCGGAACCGTCGCGGATCCACAACGAAGCAACGCCGTCGTCGAGCGAGCCGCCGCAGACGAGTGAGGTGTCCACCGGCACCACGGCGTGGTTGCGCCACGACAGATGCTCGAGCGTCCCGGCCCCGTCGAGCACGCGCACCAGGTACGTGCCCAGCAGCGGGCCCTGCACGATCGACCGCTCCAGGCCCTCCGCACGCGCGCGCTCGTGGTCGAAATGCAGCAACTGGAACTCCCACATCGCCGCGGCGTAGCGGACCGTGTCGAGCAGCCCGGGCCGCAGACGAAGTTCCGGCAGGTTCTCCACCCTTGCTCCTTACTTGAGGTACGGGTCCCAGCGGTCCTGCAGGCCGTCGCCGAGCATGTTCGCGCCGAGCACCAGCGCCACGAGCGCGATGCCGGGGAACGCCGGGTACCACCACGCCAGCGCGAGGTAGTTGCGCGAGTCGGACAGCATCTGGCCCCACGACGGCGTGTTCGGGTCGACGCCGAGGCCGAGAAAGGACAGCGAGGCCTCGGTGATGATGAACCAGGCGAAGTTGAACGTGGTGATCACGATGATCGACGACCGCACGTTCGGCAGGATGTGGCGCAGCAGGATGCGGATGTGCCCGGCGCCGAGCGCTCGCGCCCCGTCGACGAACTGCCGCCGGGAGATCGACATCGCCTCGCCGCGGACCACCCTGGCGAACAGGATCCACCCGCCGATGATCAGTACCGCCACGATGTTCGTGACGCCACGCCCGATCGCGGCGACCACGACGATCGCGAGCGCCAGGAACGGGAAGGACTGCTGGATCTCCGCGATCATCGTGACGATCGCGTCGAACACACCACGGAAGTAGCCGGCGAGCAGGCCGATCGTCACGCCGATCAGGCCCGCGCCGAGCACGGCGAGGCCGCCGACGACCAGCGACACCCGCGCGCCGTAGATGACCCGGCTCAGCATGTCCCGGCCTAGGTGGTCGGTGCCGAGCAGGTGGCTGCTCGTACCGCCCGCCGACCACGCGGGCGGCGCGAGCCGGTGCGCGAGGTCGATCGCGTTGGGGTCGACCGGGGTCAGCAGCGGCGCGAAGATCGCGACGAGCACGATCGGCACGACCAGCACCAGCCCGATGGTGATCTGGAGCCGTCCGGCCGCGCGTACCCGGCGGGGGCGCACCGCCGCCGCGGGTACCCGGATCGCGATGTCGGCCATCAGGTCCTCCGCAGCCGCGGGTCGAGAAACGTGTAGGCCAGGTCGAGCAGCATGTAGGTGATCACCACGACGAGCGCGACCATGAACACCGCGCCCTGCACGACCGGGAAGTCGCGCTGGAGCACGCCGTCGACCATCAGGCGGCCGACGCCGGGCCACGCGAACACCACCTCGGTGACCAGGGCGCCGCCCATCAGCGTGGAGAACATGTACGCGGTCAGGGTGAGGATCGAGATGCCGCTGTTCTTCAGTGCGTGCACGCCGACCACCCGGCTGGTGCGCAACCCCTTGGCGTTCGCCGTCTGCGTGTACTCCGACGACAGCGACTCGATCATGCTGGCGCGCGCGATGCGCGTGGTGTTGGCCAGCGAGAACGCGCCGAGCGTCAGCGCGGGCAGCACCAGGTGCTCGATCCCGCCGGAGCCCGACGACGGGAACCACTGCAGCGTCACCGCGAAGACCAGGATCCCGACGATGCCGAGCCAGAACGTCGGCACCGACTGCCCGATCAGCGCCCCGGTGACCACGAGCTTGTCCGGCCACCGGCGGCGCATCCGGGCGGCGAGGGAACCGAGCAGCGTGCCGCCGACCGTCGCGATCACGACGGCGGCGCCCGCCAGCTCCAGCGTGGCCGGCAGCCGCTCGAACACGATGTCGGCGACCGGCCGCTGCTGGAGGTAGGACTGGCCGAAGTCCAGGTGCGCGAACCGGCCGATGAACAGCAGGTACTGCACGAGGACCGGCTTGTCGAGGCCGAGGTCCGCGCGGACCGCGGCCTGCTGCTCCGGGGTGGAGGTGTCCGGCAGCATGAGCGCCACCGGATCCCCACCGAGCCGCTGCAGCAGGAAGATCACCGTCAGCGCACCCCAGATCACCACGATCATCCGTGGGATCCGCCGGAGCAGGTAACCGGCCATGGTCAGCTGCCGTTGGTCCGCTTGGCGTCGAACAGGTTGATGTAGGTGGACGGGAGGAACTTCACGCCTTCGACGCTCGGGTCCATCGCGTAGAGCCCGGGGTCGGAGTGGAACGCCACGAAGTACGCCTCGTCCTGCGCGTACTTGGCCAGCTCGGTCAGGTAGTCGCTGCGTTCCTCGGGATCGGTGATCGTGAAGCTGTGGTCGAGCATCCCGTCGAGCTTCGGGTCCGCGTCGATCTTGCGGATGTTGTCGCTGCGGAAGATCTCGACCGTCCAGGACAGGTCGTAGGCCGGCGCGTCCTGAATGGACCAGTAGTTGATCGGTCCCCAACTGCCGGCGTAGAGCCGGTCCAGCCAGGCGCCGCTCTCCATCGGGTTCTGCTTGACCGTGATGCCCACGGCCTGCAGGTACCCGGAGATCGCCTGCGCGGTCTCCTTGTCCCGGTAGTAGCGGCCGAGCGAGTAGTCGAAGCCCAGCGTGAGCCCGTTCTTGTAGCCGGCCTCGGCGAGCAACTGCTTCGCCTTGTCCGGGTCGTACGGCCGGGCCTGGAGCTCGGCGTTGTAACCGACCGACTTCTCGCCGACGAGCTGGCCCTTCAGGTCCGTGCCGTAGTCCTGGGTGATCGTCTTGCGCAACGCGTCCTTGTCGATCGCGTAGTCGATCGCCTGGCGCACCCGCACGTCCTTGAGCGGGGTGTTCGTCGTGGTCTGGAAGAAGATGTTGGCGCTCTGTCCGGACGGGACGGACACCAGCTTCTTGCCGCCGCCCTTGATCTGGTCGGCGAAGTCGGGCAGCACGCGGTAGGCGACGTCGATGTCGCCCGCCATCAGCGCCGAGACCCGGGTCGAGTCCTCCGGGATCGAGCGCAGCTCGACCCGCTTCAGCTGCGGCTTGGTGTTCCAGAAGTCCGGGTTGGGGGAGAGCACGGCCTTCTCGCCCGGCGAGAAGGTGTCCAGCTTGAACGGGCCGGTGCCGATCGGCTTGGTGACCAGCGCTCCCTTGTTCTCCTCGGTGTACTTCGGCGGCACGATCCAGGCCACCGAGGTGCGGGCCGGCCAGTTGCCGACCGGCGTGGCCAGGTAGAAGTCGATGGTGAGGGGGTCGACGATGACCATCTTCTGCAGGGCCTCGATGCGCACCCGCCACGGCGTCTTCTTGTCGTCGAGCGCGCGCTGGAACGTGTAGCGCACGGCCTCGGCGTCGAGCGGCTCGCCGTTGGTGAACTTGATGCCGTCGCGGATCTTGAAGCGCCAGTGCTTGGCGTCGATGGGGTCGAACGACTCGGCAGCCCACGGTTTGGGGGTGCCGTCGTCGGTGCTGACGAGCGTGTCGTACACGAAACGCCAGTAGGTGTAGTCGGCGGTGGCCGTTGCGCTGATGGGGTCGAAGTTCTGGGTGACGTGGTCCATCCCGATGATCAGTGATTGGTCGGCGGCGCGGCCCCCGGCATCCCCGCCGCCACCTCCACCGCACGCCGCCGCGACCAGCGCGACGGCGATGGTGAGCACCAATAGTGGGAAGTTCCTGCGCCGCACCCGTGGAAGTTGCACCGCTGCCTCCTTTGCCGGCCCGCGCGGCGCGGAAAGTTGCGCGCGCGTTGCTCCGAGGGTGCTGTGGAGACTATATATTGTCTATCAGACTGTCCAGTGGTGCACCGAAGGGAGACGCGGTCGTGACATACACGGTCGTCCATGTCCCGGGCGACGGCATCGGCCCGGAGGTGACGTGGGCGGCCCGGCGGGTCGTCGACGCCACCGGGGTCGGCGTCGACTGGGTCCTGGCCGGGGCGGGTGAGGCGGAGTTCGAGGCCTCCGGCACGACCATCCCGCCGCGGACCGCCGAGCTGGTCCGCGAGGTCGGGGTCGTCCTCAAGGGTCCGATGGCGAACCCGGTCGGGCACGGGTATGCGAGCCCCAACATCGCGCTACGCAAGGCGGCCGGCGTGCATGCGAACGTGCGGCTGGCCTGGGCGATGCCGGGGGCCCGCACGCACTTCCCCGGCGCGGACCTGGCGGTGGTGCGCGAGGTCACCGAGGACGTGTTCACCGGCGCGGCCCAGCAGGTCGGGCCGGACGCGGCGATCGCCGTGAAGTGGGTGACGCGCGCGGCGACCCACCGGGTCACCAAGTTCGCGTTCGAGTACGCGCGCTCGCACGGGCGACGGCGGATCACCGTCGCGCACAAGGCGGCCACGCTGAAGGAGACCGACGGCCTGTTCCTGGCGGCCGCGCGCGAGATCGCGCCGTTGTATCCCGACATCGAGTTCGACGACAGCCTGGTCGACGCGCTGGCGATGCACCTGGTGCGCGACCCGTCGGACTACGACGTGCTGCTCGCGCCGTTCCAGTACGGCGACATCCTGGCCGACCTGTGTGCGGGCCTGGTCGGTGGGCTCGGCGTGGTGCCGGGTGCGTCGTTCGGCCCGCACGCGGCGTTGTTCGAGGCGGCGCACGGCAGCGCGCCGAAGTACGCGGGCAAGGACGTGGTGAACCCGACGGCGCTGGTGCTCTCCGGCGCGCTGCTGCTGGATCACCTGGGGGAGACCGCGGCGGCGGCGCGGGTTCGCGCGGCGGTGGCCGCGGTCGTCGCGGGCCCGGTGCGGACCTACGACCTGGGCGGCAGCGCCGCCACGACGGAGATGACGGACGCGATCATCGCGGCGCTGCCCGGCGCCGGGGAAGGAAGTGCGGCATGAGCTTCGGATTCGGGATCAGCCTGGTGTGCGACGACCTGGGGGCGTTCCCCGGCTGGGTGCGCACGGTCGACGACTGCGGCTTCGACGTGCTCGGCCTGACGGACTCGCCCGCGCTGTACCCGGAGACGTACGTGACCGGGGTGCTGGCGGCGCAGAACACGACGCGGGTGCGGTTCGGGCCGCGGGTCACGAACCCGCTGACGCGGCATCCGATCGTGGCCGCGCAGGCGATCGCGTCGCTGGACGTGCTGTCCGGCGGGCGTGCGCTGTACGGCATCGGGGCGGGGGACAGCGCCGCGCACACCGCGGGCGCGCGGCCGGCGCGGGTGGCCGACATCGAGGAGTACCTGCTGGCGGTGCGCGGCCTGCTGCGCGGCGAGGAGGTCACCTACCGCGGGACGCCGCTGCGGATGTTCACTCCGCCGCGCGAGGTGCCGATCTACGTCGCAGCGGCGGGCCCGAAGATGCTGCGGATGGCGGGCCGCGTGGCGGACGGAGTGATCATCGGCACCGGCGTCATCCCGGAGGTCGTCGAGCACGCACTGGGCCATCTTCGCGAGGGCGCGGAGTCGGCGGGCCGCTCGTTGTCCGATGTGGACCAGTGGTGGCTGTGCGGCGCGCGGCTGGCGGACAGCCGGGCGGACGCGGAGGAGCTGATGCTGCCCGTGTCGGCCGCGCTGGTCAACGCGCACGGCCAGATCACCCTGGGCGGCAAGCTCATCCCCGACGACGTGCTCGAGGAGGCGCAGTACCTGGTGGACCACTACGACTTCGACGCGCACATCAAGCACTCGTCGAAGGTGTCGAACGCCGAACTGCTGCGCTCGCTGCCGAAGCTGCGCGAGCACGCGACGCGCCGGTACATGATCGGCGGCACCCCGGACGACTGCGTGACCCAGATCCGCGCGGCCGGCGAGGCCGGCGCCCGCCAGTTCTGGTGGACGGTCTCGTTCCCGGAGAAGATGGAGTTCGTCCGCCGCTTCTCCGCGGAGGTGATGACCCCGCTGCGCGCTCAGCCGGTCGTGGCCTGAACCGGCGGTGCGCCCGTGAGCGGGGAACTGTCAACATAGCGGACCTCGTACACCCGTTCGGCGAACTTCCAGCCGTCTGGCGTGCGCTCGTAGCGGTCGTGGTAGATGGCGTGGTTCAGGTGGGACGTGCCGTCGCGGAGGCGGCCGAACTCCGTGACGTAGCCGCGGCCCGTCGCCGTGTCGCCGTCGAGGAAGGTCACACCTGCGTGGGGGTTCTGCACGAAGTACTCCCACAGCCCCTGCAGCCGCTCGATGCCTGCGCGGATCTCCGCCCTGCTGCGGAAGTCGACGTCGGCGCCCGGGATGCACCAGCGGCCGTCCTCGGTGAACAACGCGGCAAAGCGGTCGTAGTCGTGCATCGTCGCGCTGTCGGTGAACCCGGCGCGCAGCGCCTCGATGTCCAGGCGGTCGGCAATCGTTTGCATCGTGGTCATGTCTCCATGACGTTCGGCGGGCAAGCTATGTGACCGAGCGAATCGCGTCCACTATGGACTCATCGGCAGCTGGGGGCACGGCGAGCAGGTCCACCACGCAGTGGCCCCCGGCGACGCGGGTCATCACCGGTGGGCTCGCCTGCCGCAGGGCTGCCGCGTAGGACTCCGGCAGCAGCACGCCCGCACTCGCCAGCGGCACGCCCGGTGCACCACCACCGCCGACCGTCGCCTCGGTCGGCGCCTCGGTCGCCTCGACGCCGTTATCGCGCAGCGCAAGAGCGATCGCGTCGGCCCGGCGGCGCAGCTCCGGCTGACGGGTCGCCAGCGCGGCCGCGGTCGGCGTCGGCGGCACGCGCAGCGTCGCCTCCAGCGCGGCCAGCGTCAGCTTTCCGCAGCGCAGCGCCCGCGCCAGCGGGTGGCGGCGCAGCCGGTGCACCAGCGGCGCCTTCCCCAGGAGCAGCCCGCACTGCGGCCCGCCCAGCAGCTTGTCGCCGCTCGCGATCACCAGGTCCGCGCCCGCCCGCAGCGCGCTCGCCGCGTCCGGCTCGTCCGGGAGCAGCGGGTGCGGCGCCAGCAGGCCCGACCCGATGTCCGCCACCACCGGCACGCCCAGCGACGACAGCTCCCCGACGTCCACCGCCGAGGTGAAGCCGGTGACCACGAAGTTCGACGGGTGCACCTTCAGCACGAACCCCGTCGAGTCCCCGACCGCCGCCTCGTAGTCCGCCACCGCCGTGCGGTTCGTCGTGCCCACCTCGTGCAGCGCCGCGCCCGTGCTGGTCAGCAGGTCCGGCAGCCGGAAGCCGTCGCCGATCTCCACCAGCTCGCCCCGGCTGATCACGATCTCCCGGCCCGCCGCGAGCGCGGTCGCCGCCAGCACCAGGGCCGCCGCGCCGTTGTTCACCACGTGCACGGCCTCGGCGTCCGGCACCGCCGCCGCCAGCGCCTCGACCACGCCCAGCGCGCGGCCCGTGCGCCGCCCGGTCGGCAGGTCCAGCTCGACCGCCGTCGGCCCGGCCGCCGCGACCAGCGCCTCGGTGGCCGCCGCGGACAGCGGGGCCCGCCCGAGGTTCGTGTGCAGCAGCACGCCCGTCGCGTTCAGCACCGGCCCCAGGCTCGATGCTCCGGACGGCAGCGCCGCGACCGCCGCGTCCGCCACCGCGCCCGGCGCGAGCGCACCCGAACGCGCCCGCTCCTGCGCGGCGGCGACCGCCCGCTTCACCGCCGGGCGGCCGACCCGCGCCACCGCCGCCACCAGCCGCGCGTCCGCCAGCACCTCGTCGGTCCGCGGCACCAGGCGGCGCGGATCCCGAGTCTGCAGTGGACGGTCCGGCGCGGGCGTGTTCACCGGCCCAGCCTAATATGGCTAACCTCTCGCGGGTGCCCTTCGCGCTGAGTACCGACGGCGTCGCCCTCTACTACGAGGTGCACGGCAGCGGCGAGCGGACGCTGCTGCTGCTCGCCGGCCAGGCCAACACCCACCGCTGGTGGGACTCGGTGCGGGCGGACTTCGACGCCGAGTTCCGCACCGTCGTACTCGACTGGCGCGGCACCGGACGCAGCGACAAGCCCGACACCGACACCTACTCGACCCGCGGCTTCGCCGCCGACGCGGTCGCGGTCCTCGACCACGCCGGCTGCGGCCGCGCGCACGTCTACGGCACCTCGATGGGCGGCCGGGTCGCGCAGTGGCTCGCCGCCGACCACCCCGGCCGGGTCGGCGCGCTCGTCCTCGGCTGCACCTCGCCGGGCGCGCCCCACGGGATCGAGCGCGACGCCGCCGTCCGCCGCTCGCTCGTCCAGCGCGGCGCCGCCGCGGCCCGCCGTGCGCTGCTCGAGTTGATGTACACGCCCGCCTGGCTCGAGACCCACCCTGGGCCCTACGGCACGCTCGGCGATCCGGCGATGCCGCCGCACGCGCGCCGCCACCACCTCGCGGCCAGCGCCGGGCACGACGCCTGGGCCGTGCTGCCACGGATCACCGCACCGACCCTCGTCGTGCACGGCACCGACGACGTGTTCAACCCGGCGGCCAACGCGCCCCTGATCGCGAACCGGATACCCGGTGCGCGGCTGCATCTCATTTCCGGTGCGCGGCACGCCTACTTCGAGGAATTCCGGTCGGTGGCAAGCCCGCTGGTCGTCCGGTTCCTCCGGGAATGCGCGTTGCGCCGTCTCGCCGACTAGGAGCGCTCCGGTCACCCGGATGCCGGGCCGGTGTCACGGCGTGTGTCGTTGGCCGGAAATACGTACTACTGGTGGAGGATTGCCTGCTCGGCGGGCGTCGGGAATTCTCGGATGGCTCCTTGTCCAACCCTGCGGAAAGGAAGTCCATGAGTACTCTCGAACTGATGCGGGCCGAAGAGATCGTGGCCGCCTGGCGTGCTGGTGAGTCCGATGTGGACAGCCCGGCCGGTCCGCTGTTCACCGGCGGCGAGCACGCCGAGGCCGACATCACGATGACCGGCCCCGGCCAGTCGGGCCGGTGCGGCACGGCGTGCTCCGGGTCGTCGATCTACGCGTGCTGCTGAGCAGTGAGACCGAGGGTCGCTCGCCGTGGCGGGCGACCCTCGCCGGGCCGGGGGAGGGTATGACCGCGTGAACGCCGCCACCACCGAGGAGACCACCGAGCAGTTCGACCGCACTGTCGAGACGTACCTGGTGCCGACGCTCGACATGCTCGGCGTGGTGCTCGACGGGATCGGCGGGCTCACCGTCCGGGAGCGGGCCGTGATCCTGCGCGGCGCGGGCGTCG
>Ga0164241_10002365_pt1 | contig 20655 bp, 15 predicted proteins | sample OricomyardsoilBY_FD_108780 | JGI IMG/M metagenome (GOLD analysis project Ga0164241, IMG submission 108780) | Backyard soil microbial communities from Emeryville, California, USA - Original compost - Back yard soil (BY) | ecosystem: Environmental > Terrestrial > Soil > Unclassified | place: USA... | reverse complement strand
CGCCGTCCGCCGTGGCGGGACAGGCTTCCAGCCGGGCCAGTTCATCGGCCGAAGCGGCGGCAAAAAAAACAAGCGCGAACGTGACCGGCAAGACGCCTGCCTCACCGCCGCTGCAACGCATCCGCTTCGGCATGGCCGCGATCAAAGGCGTCGGCGAAGGCGCGGTCGAGGCGATTTTGAAAGCGCGCGGCGAACATGGAAATTCCAAATCGCTGGCTGAACTCTGCGAACGCGTGGATGGCCGCAGCGTCACGCGCAAAACGTTGGAGGCGCTGATAAAAACCGGCGCTTGCGACACGTTCGGCCAGACGCGCGCGACGTTGATGGCGCAGGTCGAGCGGACATTGGCGCGCGCGGCGAGCATTTTGTCCGACAAGCAAAAAGGGCAAAGCTCCCTGTTTGGCGCGCTCGAAGAAAAGGCGCCGCCCATGCCGGAAAGCATCAGCAACCTGCCCGAGTGGCCGCAGCACGAACTGCTCGCGCACGAAAAGGAACTGCTTGGATTTTATATTTCCGGCCATCCGCTCACCCCGCTCGCGCCGTTGCTGGAAAAATATTCCCTGCACAACACCGCAAAGCTGGCCGGACTGCCGAACCGCAGTTTGACGCGGATCGGCGGCATGATCGCAGCGGTCACGCACGGCGTTTCTAAAAAGTCCGGCAAGCCGTATTCGATGGTGACGCTGGAGGACCTGGACGGTTCGGCGCAGTTGCTCGTGATGAACGATTACGACAAGTTCCGTCCGCTGCTGGAAGTCAACAAAGCCATTCTCGTCATCGGCGAAGTCAGCACCGGCGAAGACCGCCCGAAAATTTTCCCGCAGGACATCATGCCGCTGGCGGACGCGCCGAAGAAATATACCAAGCAGGTTCATCTGCGCCTGCAAATGGCGCATTTGCAGCCGGATGACATGGCGAAAGTGGCGGAACTCGCCGCCGCGCATCCCGGCAAATGCCCGCTGTTCCTCTGCTTCATGCGGCCGGACGGCGGAACGATCTTCGTCGAGACGCATGAGAAATTTTTCGTCACGCCGTCGCTGGAGATGGAACATGCCGCCGGCCAGATGTTCGGCGAGCAGACCTATTACGCCAAGGTGGACACGAGCCTGCCGGAAAAAGCGCGGCGCAGTTGGGAGCGCAAACCCGGCAACGGTGGCGGCGAGGAATAAAAATTTATGAAAACACGCCGTGAATTCTTCAAGTCAGCCGCCGTCCTCGGCGTGCTGGGCGCCACCGGACTGCCGTTGCGCGCGGCGGAAAATAAAATGGAAACGTCCGCAACCGGCGATGACCGGCGCTACTGGGTTTCCGTCACGGACAAGATCACGCGGCCCGTTTTGGAAAATCTGGCGCGGCGCGAGTTGAAACGGAAAATGCCGGTGGAGGAAAAACCCGGCGCCCACCGAAAAAACTACACGCATCTCGAGGCATTTGGCCGGCTGTTGTGCGGTCTTGCGCCGTGGCTGGCGCTGGAAGGGCTGGCGGGCGACGAACGGAAATTGCAGCAGGAATTCATCCGATTGTCGCAGGCTTCGCTGGACGCGGCGACCGATCCGCAGTCGCCGGATTTCATGAATTTCACGACGGGCGGACAACCTTTGGTGGACGCGGCGTTTCTCGCGCAGGCTATTTTGCGCGCTCCGAAAGTTTTGCGGGACGATTTGGATGCGCGCGTGAAAAACCAAATCATAACCGCGCTAAAATCGTCGCGGAAAATCGGCCGCCCGCACGGCAGCAACTGGGTGATGTTCGCCGCGATGGTCGAGGCCGCGCTGCTGGAATTCGGCGAGCCGACGCTGCCCGACCGGCTGGAAAACTGCGTGCGCGACATGCTCGACTGGTATGCGGGCGATGGCGCGTATGGCGACGGTGAATTTTTCCATTTCGATTATTACAACAGTTTCGTCATCCAGCCGATGCTGCTGGACACGCTGGCCGTTTTGAAAAAACGCGATGCCGCCTTCGCGCCGGCGCTGGACATCGTAATAAAACGGGCCGTCCGTTACGCGCAAGTTCAAGAACGGTTCATCGCGCCTGACGGAACTTTTCCTTCCATCGGACGTTCGACAACGTATCGCTTTGGCGCGTTTCAAACGCTGGCGCAAATCGCCTGGCGGCGCGAACTGCCGGAACCGGTCAAGCCCGCGCAGGTTCGCTGCGCGCTGACGGCGGCCATCCGCAAGCTGATCGAGGCGCCGGGAACTTTTGATGCGAACGGCTGGCTGCAGATCGGATTTTGCGGGCATCAGCCGGCGCTGGGGGAAAGTTATATTTCCACCGGCAGCCTGTATCTTTGCGCGGCCGGCCTGCTGCCGCTGGGGCTGTCACCAGCGGATGAATTCTGGAGCGCGCCCGCCGCCAAATGGACGCAGCAAAAAATCTGGTCCGGTGAAAACCTGCCGGCTGACCACGCCTTGCGCGACGTGAAAAACGTGGCCGTGCCAGCCTTGAAGCGGAATGGATGAATGCCTGCCTATTCGGTTGGCTGCCAAATGGGAGAAACGCGGAGGATCACTTCATGGCGGCCCAGACGCGATGCACGTCGTCATGCTCGTCCAGTTCGTGCAAGAATTCGCCAACTTCATTTAGCTGCGCTTCGGTGAGTTCGGGAAACTGCTTGGGAACGTAGCCCAGCTCGCTGGTCACCACCGACCAGCCATTGGCGGCGAGCCATTTGGAAACGGCAGCCACGGAGGTGCGTTCGCAGATGAATTTCGCACCGGCGGCGCTTTCCGGAATGTCGTCGTTTTGCGCGTGAGTCAGCGTTTCAAATTCATTCGCCCCAGCCTCAATGGCGGCGGTTTCGCGGTCACTGTTCGCGTCAGGATGATACGCTTCCACGAGGCCGACGTGATCAAAAAGAAACTTGTTGGCTCCGGTGGTGGCGAGCTGGCCTTTCTTGAACAGCACGCGGATTTCCGGCGCGGTGCGGTTCACGTTGTCGGTATAAACTTCAACAATGACAGGCACGTTATGCGGCGCACGGCCTTCATACAGCACATGATCCATCACCATCTTCTCGCCGCCGACGCCCGCGCCCTTGTTGATGGCGCGCTGGATGGCGTCCTTCGTGACGCTTTCCTTCTTGGCCTTTTCCACGGCGGTGAACAGGCGGGCGTTCATCGCGGGGTCGGCCCCGCCCATCTTGGCGGCGACGGCGATTTCACGAACGAGTTTCCCGGTCGTCCGGCCTTTTTTGAGGCCGGCGACCAGACGTTTGGCATGTAACCATTGGCGTCCCATGCGCGAAGATTAGCAAGCACCTGGAAAAGTTTCAACCATGCGCCGCACCGGTCAATAATGCCGTTTGGATTTTTGCCGGCCGACGACATGTGGTTCGCAATCCAAACGGTTAAGCCAGCCGGCGTTTTTTGAATATCAGCAGGGCCAAGGTTCCCATTCCAAACAGCGCCCATGCGCCCGGTTCCGGCGCGGGCGCGGGCGTGATCTCAACCATGTTCAGGAAGCCGCGGGTTTCGCTGGCACCGGCGCCGTCCACGGCCAGAAAAAGTGAATCGCCGGAGTTGACCGTCACATTTAACCCGACGTAGTTTTCGCCGGCTTGAAAGGTGGTATATTGGCCGGTATAAGTGGCCGAGGGATAACCGGTGTTGGCTTCGCCGCTGCCGGTCAGGGTGGAAAAATCAAACGTGCCGGCGGCGGCACCCACCGACGAATAAATGTTCATGGGGCTTGAAGCCACATCGGAATTCACGTTTCTCGCCATGATGTAAATTAAATAATCCCCGGCTGACAACCCATCCAGCCGCAGGCCGATGGCGTTGCCGGTGGTGCCATTTCCGTCTCCAAAAAAGCCATCGCGGCCCACTGCCGTGCTGCTGATGTCGTCTCCGTAAATTGACCCGGCGCCGAGCAAAGTTTGCTGGCCGGCCACGGCGCCGCCGCTGCCGGCCAGCGTGGTTTTGGTAATTGCCGTGCTGTAACTGATGACGTTGTTTCCCGCCGACGCCTCCTGCCCCAGGCTCAATGTGAGGCTTGATGCGGAACTGCCGTCGCCATAGTTTAAGGAACTGGTGGCGGCCGACGTGGTGATGACATTCCATGCGGTGTCTGAACCGGAAACGGTTCCCGCGTCATGTCCCGGATCAAGCGTCAAATAGGGCGAAGCCACCGTGGCCGGCCCGAAATCGAGCAGCAGGGATTCAGCGCTGGCAGTGGTCAGGCCAATGCCTGCCGCCAAAAGGCAGGCGGCAGTTTTCAGGTTGATGCGACTGCGGTTGATCGGGTTCATAGGCTGATTTTTAATGTTTGATTTTGGAACTGATTGTGGCCGTTGCGAAACAGAGCTTCGCTTCAGCAAAATGAAACAGTGATTTATTATGCGAGCAAGTATGGCAGGCTCCCTGTGGTGTTCCTATTACACGTTCGTGTAACACAGCAAGAAGGCGTGGAAGACCAAAAATCTTGCGAAGCTACTTGCCCAAAAATTTTACCACGGCTTCCGTGCGGGTGCTGACCTGAAGTTTTTCGTAAAGATTATGGCAATGTTTCCGCACGGTTTCGATGTTGACGCCCAGCATGTCGGCGATTTCCTTGTAAGGCAGCCCTTTTGAAAGCAACTCCAACACCTCGCGTTCGCGCGCGGAAAGCGGTTGTTCCGCGCCCGGGCGGCTGGGCTGATGATGGAAGTGCTGAACGATTTTTCGCGCAATGAGGCTGTTCAACGGCGAGCCGCCGTGCCGGGCGTCGCGCACCGCCGCGATGACTTGGGCGGCCGAATCCGCGCGGCCTTTCAGCAAATAACCCACCGCGCCGGCGAGCAGCGACTTGAAAATCACATCCGCATCTTCATACACCGTGAGCATGATGAACTGGGTGGATGGAATTTGCCCCTTGAGCCGGCGCACGCAGTCAATGCCGCTCATCTTGGGCAGATTGATGTCCATCAAAACCACGTCCGGCTGGCATAGGGGAAGCTCCTGCAACGCCGCCTCGGCGGAATAATGGCTGCTCGCGCAGGTGATTCCGTGCGCCTGGCTTAGTTGATGCACCAGTTGTTCCCGAACCACGTGGTCATCCTCGACGACGCTCACGCGAACGATTCGGGTGGCGCTCTTGTCTGAACTTTCATTGGCCTTGGTGGGCATGATGATGAACAAATCGCACAGGTTAATTGCCGGTCTCGTATTTCCGCAGACGGTTGGCCGGGAGCGTGCATTGGACGGTTGTTCCTGCGGCCGGCCGGCTGCGAATCTCCAGCGTGCCGCCGATGTCTTCCATTCGTTTTTGCATGTTCAAAATGCCATTGCCTGCCGGGGATGTGCGGCCGGGGTCAAAACCGCAGCCGTTGTCAGCGATGATAATTTTCAATCCATTCTCGTCGAATTGCAATAAAACCCTGACTTCAGCGGCCGCCGCGTGAGTCACCGCGTTTTGCAACGCTTCACGGGCGGTCAGCAATAAATTATGGCGCACCGCCGCGCTCAATAAAATTGGCGGCAGAACCGTTGGCACATCAAGATGACAGCGGACGCCGGCCAGCGTGAGAAATTCCTGGGCAAAACGACTGAGATAGTTCGCGAGACTCTCCAGCGGATCGTGTTTGGGATTGATCGCCCAGACGATTTCATCCAGCGATTGGATGGCCCGGCTCGCCGCCGTCGGAATCAGCCGAATCCAGCGTTTGACTTCAGCCGGTTCGTGACTGGCTCCCTCGACGCGCTGGCTCAGAAAAACAATCTGGGTGAGATTCGCGCCGAGGTCATCGTGAATGTCTTTGGCGATCCGGCTGCGCTCGTGTTCCACCGCGTGTTCACGTTTCAATCGTTCAAATTTTAGCTGCGCCTTCCACCGTTCCCGGCGGCGCACGCCCCAAGCCAGACCGCCAGCAAGGACTAATCCAACCATTACCTTGAACCACCAAGTCTGCCAGATAAACGGTTCGACATTTAGTTTGAGCGTCTGGCCGTTCATGTTCCAGATTCCATCGTTGTTGCAGGCTGCGATTCGGAAGGTGTAATGGCCGGGCGGAATGTGGTTGTAGCTGACTGTCCGATGCGCGTCCGCCGGCGACCAGCTGGCGTCCAGATCGTCCAATTTATGCCGGAACAAAACTTTTTCAGGCGAAGTAAAACTCGGCGCGGTGAAACGAAAATCAATGCGCCGCTTGCCCGGTTCCACTCTGAGCGTGGTTGTGTCGTGTTGGATGGGAATCAATGTTTCATCAATCGTAACGCTTTCCAGCCAGACCGGCGGCGGCAGATTGTTTTCACGGATGTGCTCCGGGTCCACACTGGCCACACCGGCGACGGTTGGAAACCACAGCCGGCCGTCGGGTGTTTTGGCGCCGGCGGGCTGAAATCCTCCGGGACATTCCACGTTGATCAGACCATCCTCGTGCCCGTAACTGACACATTGAACGGTCTTGGTTCGCCCATCAGCGCAGTCGTTCAAGTCGTCACGCCGGACACGATAAATGCCGTCGAAAGAGCTGATCCAAAAATTTCCGTGGCCGTCGGAAATGATGTCGGAAATAGAATCATTCCACAGCCCCTGTTCGGCGGTGATGCTGATGCAGCGGCCGTTCCGCCAGCGGCACAAACCGTGGATGGTGCCCATCCACAACGTGTCGTCGGCATCGGCCACGAAGCAGCGGACATAGTCCGAAGGCAGCCCGTTCTGCATGGTCCACCGGGTCCATTTTCCATTTTGCCAGCGAAACGCCCCGCCGTAATGGGTTCCGAACCACATGGCGCCGTCGGCCGTCTGCACAATTGCCCGGACATCAGGATACGCCGGCCCGGCCAGCGGTTTCCAACGGCCCGGATCGCCGCCCGGCAGCCAGCCGACGCCGGTTCCACCCGTGAAACCCACCCAAATATTGTCATGGCTGTCTTCGTAAAGAGCATTAACGGATCTGACATCGTTGCCGAGGTTCAATTTGGAAACCGACGATTGATTCTGCTGATACCAAAGACGATTATTGTCCGCCCCAACCCAAAGCGAATCGCGATGATCCACGAACAATGTTTGAACGGCGTCGGGAATGTCAAAGTTGGACCAGGCGACGGGCGTGGGGGATCCGGCGTTGATCCGGGATAGCGTGTGATCATTGAGCACCGCCCACACATTGCCCGCCGCGTCGGAACAAACCGACCGCGCGTATTTGTCAACGCTGCCGCCTGCCAATTCATGCAAGGTGAAAATTCGCGGGCGAATACGTGTCAGTCCGCCGCCGAACCCGCCGCGCCAGATGTTTTGTTCATGGTCTTCATAAAGAACGCGGTTCAAGCCGCGAAATTCCGTTTTAGGCATTTCCATCCAATTGCTGCCGCCGGGGTTTCGGCAAAACGGCGTGCCTTCAATATAATTGATCCAGAAGCGCCCGTCGGAAGCTTCCAGCATGTCCGCAACATTGCTGGCCGGTTCAGGGGCCGCCATTTGATCGAGAATTTTTCCCGCCGCCATTTTCCATAGCTGGCCATGATAATAACCCCACACGGCTCCGTCGCGGGCGCGGGTCAGCGCCTGCATCGGCTTTCCATTCAGCGGTTCCAAACCTGGAGAAACCAGCTTTCCACTGCGCCACAACTTCACGCCTGCGTCGGTGCCAACCCACAGGTTGTTATTTTTATCCACCACCAGGCCAAGGTTCAAACGGTTCATGGAATGCTGCGGTTTGAAAACAAATTCAACGCTGTTGGTGGAAATTTTTCCCAATGCGCCGGCTTCGTTTTGCAACCAAATGACGCCATTGGTTTGTTGCGCCATGAAGATGACGGGCCGGCTGACCGCATCGCCCGGCAAGATGACCCGCACCACGCCTTCTTTCCATGCCAGCAATCGTCCGCTCTGCATGGCAATCCAGAGGATGTTGTCGCGATCCTCAAAAAGATAGACAATCTGATCCGTCTCCAGCGCCGGCACATTGCTGGAGGAATATTGCACGAACCGCACGCCGTCAAAACGCACCAGCCCTACGTAGGTTCCAAACCACAGATAGCCGTCCTGCGTTTGGAGAATGGAATTGATGGTGCTGTGAGGCAGGCCGTCTTCGTTTTGCCAGCTTCGGACGAGAAATTCCGAATTGGTAATCACCTCTGCCGCCGAGGCCGAAACCAGCCAGAACAAACCCAGAAGGTAAAGCAATCGGTGGAATTGGGTCATGGCTGCATCACGTTATGCAATCTGTTTTGGCGTGCAAAGGCAGAATTGTTTCCAGGTTGTCCGGTGGAATGGCCGGCGAATAAGCAGACCGCTTCGAGAGCCGTTCCGCTTCACTGATTGGAACGGCTATTTCACCTGACCGCAGCCGGACGGCGGGGATGTTGACGTGTCGAAATTTGTGCCTCGATTGCTTTCACACTTGAAAAACAAATCACGCGGTAACTTAGCCAGTATCACGCTGGACAATTAAAATGAAAACTCCCTTGTCCTCGATTTATTTTATTTTAGGTTTCTTCATTTCTGGTGGAAACAAATCCTCCAGTGAAACTTTCAAAATGGACGCCAGCAAAAAAAGTTCCGAATCTTTCACGCAGCGCAAGCGGGCTTCCAGGTGTGACAATGTGCCGCGACTTAAATCCAGCCCGGCGATCTGGCAACGGGCAGCCAACGCCTCTTGGGTCAAACCTAGCCGCAACCGCAGCTTTTTGACCTGCGGCCCGATGACGTTGGCGGGCCTTTTGGTTCGAGCCTTGCTCATTTTGGAGCTTGACCCTATTCCTAAAAGGCGGTTTTATTGCTAGGTATTCCTAGCACTTGCCTAAAATTGTGCAGATAAACACGGAAATTTTATGAATCAAAAGCGCTAACCATGAAAACTTCACGCAATTTATTGGCCTTGGCCTTTTCCGTTCTGGCCGTTGGCGTTTTGGCATTACGCGCCCAAGAAGCGGCGACCTTAAATCAGCCTGCCATCATTCCAACGTCACCCGAAAACTTGCGTTCCCTCGAATCGTATTCCGACACGCAATTAAATCAGTTGGTCAATGCGCTGGCGGCAACTCCATTGATCTGGCCGACCAACCTGCCAGACCGCTTCATGGGCGGAGGCTACTGGTCCCTCGCCCATCCCAACTGGCCCCCGCTGCCAACACCGGGAAACACGCCGTTCTGGAATTTAACCCCGGCTTCACTCTCATCGCGGTCGCTTTCAGCCCTGTCGTCGGACGCCGCCGCCCCTGATTCAACCTTTTATCTGCTCGACGACGTGGATTTTCCGCCCATGCCCGAAGGTGGCGGCGGCACGAATGTTTATACCCCGCCGGTTTTTCAGCCCAGGGCGTTGCCGACCACCAATGATTTATGGCTTCAGGTGGTCAGCACAACCAACACCGGTGCAGGCATCACGGCTTATATCACCATTCATCCGCCGTGGAACCTGACCGGCGGCGTTTGGGACATCTTTGCCACCACGAGCCTGGCGCCAACGGCGTGGCAATGGGTGTCCCGCTCCGCGCCCGGCCAGACGAATGCCGCCATCAGCGGACTGGCTTATCCGAACGAGTTCTTCACTGCGGCTTCGACAAATGACGCAGACGGGGACTTGCTCTCGTCCGCCTACGAAAAATTTGTTTCACATACCGACGAAAATAATCCGGACACGGACGGCGACGGCATCCCGGACGGTTGGGAAGTCATGCTTGATCTTAATCCGCTGGTCAACGACAACGCGCAGGCCGGCTCGCGTTCCAATTATTCCTATACGATGGCGGACTGGTGGAATGAAGTGTCGGGGATCAGAACCGGCATGGTAATGACGGACAATGAGGGCAACGTGACGACAGTTTCACAATAAATTGGAAAGGAACATCAAAAAATGAAAACACTGTGTCTTTCAATTTTCAGCTTATTAACAATGGCGGCACTGGTTTGCCGCGCACAAAATGTCACCCCCGGATGGATTGACGTTCGGAATTTAACCCGTCCGGCTCCCGTTCAAATCACACCAAAGGTTTTAACGCAGTCAGCGGCAACGCCGCAGTTTCGCCTGCTGACAGACGGCAGTCATTCAGACGTGCCAACCGTTCCGATTGCCGAGGCGATCACACCTGAAATTCAGGCGCTGGCGCGGGGATTGCAAAACGACCCGCTGGAAATTTACCGCTATGTGCATGACCACATTGACTATGTGTTCTATTTCGGCTCAAAAAAAGGCGCGCAACTGACCTTGCTGGAAAAGAGCGGCAATGATTTTGACCAGTCCGCCTTGCTAGTGGCCTTGTTGTCAGCAGCGGGTTATTCTAATAATGTTTCTTACGAATTTGGCTGGATGCTGATGCCGTATGACAATCCTGATGGCAGCCATCGGGATTTACACCATTGGTTGCAATTGACGCTCATCAATACCAATTGGACGGCCACCGACACATTTTTGCAAAACTTGATTTATATTCGTGGTTATCCAACCTACGCCGATTTTTTTGGGGACAACATTTTCTCTTTTCAGCGGGTATGGGTAAAACTGACCATTGGCGCAAACACCTATTATCTTGATCCAGCCTTCAAGGTTTATGAACCCACAACCGGCATCAACCTTTCTACGGCGAGTGGATTTAACAGCAACGCGCTGGCAAGTGCAGCCAGCGGGACGGATACCGCCAATTATGTCATCGGCCTGAAAGAAGCCGCCATTCGCAGCAAGCTGACCAGCTACACGACCAATCTGCTCAATTACATACAGAGCAATGCCCCCAATGCCAGCGTGCAGCAAATTTTGGGCGGCTGGCAAATCACGCCTTCCACCGAAACCAGTTTGCCGTTGGGATTAAATTTTGCCGTCACCAATTTGGAAGGCGTGTTGCCGGTTCTGGACTGGACCTACGAGCCAACCAATATGATGTCCCTCTTGAGAATCACGGTTGGCGGAGTTTATGTTCAATTTTTCATGCCGCACCTGGAAGGACAACGCTTGTCGCTGACGTTTGCCACCAATGGCGTGGCCCAGCTATGGCTGGATGACAACATGGTGATCCAAGGCACGAACACAGGTTCGGCCAGCACCACCAGCGTGGAACTGTTCGTCCATCATCCGGTCGGCAATTGGAACCCCACCAACAATACCTTTGTTGATGCCGGCGCTTATGATGCGGATGTTTCCTATAACTACCAACGAACCAATGCCACCTACAATTTGCTCTACGCGTTTGAACCGGATTGGAGCTGGCTGCGAGAACGGCAAAATAAACTGGCGGCTTACCGCGCCCAAGGGTTGGCCGACAATTCGCGGCAGGTGGTCAGTGAAACCCTGAATATTCTGGGCTTAAACTGGCTGTTGCAGACCGAAGGGGCGCAAAGGATTTTATGCCAGCAGTTGAGCATATTGCCGATGAATTATCACCGCATGGGGCGAGTCGCCCAGGAAGGCGGCAAGGGATATTATGTGGATGCCTACATGGAAGAAAATTCCGACTTTGAGGCCAGCGGTTTTGACCAGGCCAGTGAAAATAATTCAGCTAAAGAAGAAGTGCTTAAAAATTATTTTGCTAGCGCCTTGGAAAGCGGGGGTCATCGAGCAATTGCAAGCTACCAATCTTCCCGCCGCCTCAACCATCAAAATGCTGGAACTGGCCAATACGAACGGGCAGGCGGTTTATATGGCAACCTATTACAACTGGTCTTCGATTGCCGGCAGCCTGGTCAATTACGATACAGCCACGTTGAACGACATTTACAATAATTACATTTTATTGGGCGATTATGTCATGTTGCCGCAAAACGGAGGCAATCACATCGCCGGAGCCAGCAGTTGGTCGGGCTATGGGTATATGGCCTATGGATATACCATATCAATGCTGATTAGTGGTAATTACAATGGAGGTTATCCGGCTTTGCCCAGCCCGGTTGACGCTTCCACGGTTCAACAAACCGGCGATAATCAACCCACGTCATTTACCCAAGCGTCTGTTTCAACCTACAACCCGCTAACTGCCGATCCGGTGGACACCGCTGATGCCACCTTCCAAATTGAGCATACCGACTTGTCATTAGGTCAGGCCGAGCCGCGTGGCATCACTTTGTCCCGCTACTACAATGGCACCCGTCGTTACAGCAATCCGGCGGGCATGGCCAATGGCTGGATAAATAACTATGCCATCAGCGCCAACACGGTGGCGGCGGCGCAGGCCGGTTTGGGCGGAACCACCCCGGCGCAGATGGCTCCCATGCTGGTGGCTTCGCGGGCTACCATCAATTTTTACGATGAATTCGTCGCCGACCCCGGCAACTGGTTGACCACCATGCTGGTGACCAAGTGGGGCGTTGATCAGCTTACCAAAAGCGGCGTCTCGGTGAATCTTGGAAAAGACCTGGTTCAATTTGTAAAGCAGCCCAATGGAATTTTCACCCCGCCGGCCAACTGCACCATGACGCTTACCCAAAGTGGGTCGGCGTATAATTTGCAGCAGCGACACGGCAATACGTTCAAGTTTGATTCGCTCGGACGGCTTACCAACATCGTTGACCAATACAGCAGGGCATTGAAAGTCTCCTACCTGAACAGCACCAGTTCGCTGCCGCAGACGGTGACCGACTGGAAAGGACGCACACTTACATTCAGTTACGCCATCGGGCAACTCGCTTCCGTCGCCGACAATACGGGACGTTCCGTTTCCTACGGATACAATTTACAGGGCGACCTCACTTCGTTCACCGACGCCGAAGGCAAGATCAGCACCTATCAATATGACACCAACCATCAGATCACTGCCACTTTGGACGCGCAAAGCCGTTTGGTCGTCAGCAATCTCTATGACACTCAAGGGCGTCTCACCACGCAATACACGCAGGGCGACACCAACAAGGCATGGCAAATCTTTTGGTCTGGCTGGCAGACCATTGAATATGATCCCGCACACGGAATACATGGTTACACATTCGACGATCAAGGTCGCCTGACCATTGTTTTAGACCCGTTGCAGCACAGTTCTGAAACCATCTATGACGGTCAAAACCATGTTGTTTACAGCGTCTCGCCTTTGCTTGAAATCAGCCATTTTTTTTACGATGGCAACAACAACCTGACCGAGACGATTGACCCGCTGGGTTTTACCAACCAGTTTTTTTACGAAAGCCAGAACCGGCTGGATCGTTCCCTGGACCCGCTTGGCAATCCCACCACCTTCGGCTACAACGCCCAGTTCTCCCTGACCGGTCAGACAAACGGAGCCGGCGATTGGGTGAATTACACTTACAATAACAGCGGCTCCGCCATCGGGACGCTAGCGACCAAAACCGATGCAGGCGGCACGACCAGTTACGGATATGATAGCACTTACGGGCAGTTGACGCACATCACCTATCCGGGCGGGCTGGGCGGGGAAACTTTTGTGAATAGTTCGCTGGGCGACGTGACCAGCCACACCGATGCCCGTGGGTTTGTCACCACGTTTGCCTACAACCACCGTCGGCAACTCACGAACACCATCGCCCCGACGAATCTGACCATGAGCGTCAGCTTCGATGCCGTGGGCAACGTCGCCAGCACCACCGACGCCCGGCACAATGTCACCAGCAACACCTGGAGCGCGACGCGTCATCTGCTCACCACGACTCTGCCCGCCACGCCCCAGGGCGTCGCGGTCATCACCAACGGTTACGATTCCCGCGACTGGCTGGCCCGGACAGTTGATCCGTTGCAGCACCCGACGCTCTACACCAACGACCTGGCCGGGCAATTGATTGCCACCACCGATCCGGTGTTGCGGACGACGACGTTTGGTTACGATGCTGATGGTCGGAAACTTTTCAGCGCCAATGCCGGCCACGAAACCAACAGCCAGACGTGGGATGCTCGCGGCCTGCCGATTCAATTGACGGACGGGGCCGGGCATTTTTCCACCCGCGCCTACGATGCCGCCGGCAACCAGATCATCCTCACCAATCGCAACGGCAAAAAATGGTCGTTTCAATTTGACGGCGCCAACCGGCTGACGAACACGATCACGCCACTGGGCTACTCGACTTCGCTGACTTTCAATCATCAGGGTTTGGTGTCCGCCATCAAAGATCAGGCCAACCAGCCCACGGCCCTGCATTACGATGCCAAAGGCCGGCTGACCAACCGCACGGACAATGTCGGCACCACGCTTTACAACTACGATGCCAACGACAACCGGACGAGCGTGGCCGGGAACGGCTTGACGAACGCTTGGACTTATGACGCTTACAATCGCGTCTCCAGTTACAAGGATGTCTATGGCAATCTCATCCAATATCGGTATGACGCGAACAACAACCTGACCAATCTGGTTTATCCCGGCGGCAAGAATGTTTATTACGCCTTCGACAGCTTGAACCGCATGACCAACGTGACGGACTGGGCGGGGCGCCAGACGAGCATCGTCTATGACTTGGCCGGACGACTGACGAGCATCACGCGCCCGAACGAAACGAAGCGGACGATTGGCTACGATGCGGCCGGGGAGACGACGAACATTCTGGAACAGATGGCGAACGGCCTGCCGATTGCGCTGTTCCACCAGAATTGGAATCCTAGCGGCACAATGCAATGGGAATTTGCCGCGCCCTTGCCGCACACGGCCACGGTGCCGACCCGGACGATGACGTATGATGATGACAACCGGCTGGCGACGGTCAACGGCACGTCCACCACGAGCGATGCGGCTGGCAATCTGACTGATGCGCCGCTGACGAATGGCGCGTTTGCGAGCTACGCTTACGACGCGCGAAATCGCTTGCTCAATGCGGGCGGAGTGACCAATGTCTATGATGGCATGAACAACCGCATCGGCCAGATCGTCGGGACGAACGTCACGGCGTATGTGGTGAATCCGAATGCGAAGTTGCCGCAAGTCTTGATGAGCATCAAAGACAACATGACAAATTACTACGTTTACGGAGCCGGTTTGCTCTATCAAGTAACAGAGACCACAAACGGCGAAAAAACGCTGACGTATCATTGTGACTATCGTGGTTCGACGATTGCGCTCACTGATGACAGCGGGCTTGTCCGAGACCGTTTTGAGTATTCGCTTTATGCGACGCTAACTTATCGAGCGGGCACGGATGAAACGCCATTCCTGTTTAACGGGCGCTACGGCGTGATGACCGACCCGAACGGATTGCTTTACATGAGAGCGAGATATTACAATCCGTTCATTTGTCGTTTCATCAATCCTGACCCAAGTGGATTCTCCGGTGGATTGAACTTCTATGCGTATGCGAATGGCAATCCGGTGAGTTTAATTGACCCGTTTGGGTTGGGGGCGATTGGGGAAGGCGGTGGCAGTTCATGGATTCAAGGCACTTACAATTATTTGTATACGGGGCAATGGAATCCAACTCCAGAAGTTTATCAAGCCGCCGTGGAAGCAGCGGGTGACTACGTTTATGACTCTGGCGGCGTGCGCGGATTTTATGGAGGGGTTGGACTTAGCGGAAAATCTCCGGGAAAAGGCTCGATTGCCGGTCAAGTTGGGCTTGCTGGAACGTGGACGGTTGACTCGGGTGCTGGTGCTGAAATTGACGCCGGTCTTGGACTTCAAGAGCGTGGTCGAAACTCGCTAGGCATATTCACAAGTCAAACCGTCGGCGTTGGTAGTTCCTATCAATTTTGGGATCAAGACTCTGGCTTTCAAGCGCCAAGTTTTGGAAGTGATGGCAATGTTTCAATGCCTGCTGTATATGGAGGCACAGGGAACCGACAAGGCGGCGCAAACTTCATGATTCAAAATCAGAATAACGCAGGCATCGGAATTAACTATGGGCCTATTTATGGTGGACTTATTGTGAATCCGTCCCTTGTGTTCCAGAACTTCATTGACTCATATCACGTCATAACCGGCACCTCGAATCCGTGAAAACAATTATTCGAGCAATGAAGTCATGCGTGCTTTACATCGTTTTCGGTTTGTTCGTGATGATGTTTGTCACTGCGCTTTTCAAAAACCCGGACCAGTTTCATTTTCGGAATGGTGAACCGGCGATGCCGGAGCAACGAATCATCGCACTTTTTGTCTTGTTGCTATTGGTAATCGCAAGTGGCTATGGAGCATTCAGGCGGGCGCATTTAGATTTCAAGCTCTGGAAAAGAAAGCGGGATCAAAACCAGCGCGACAGCAAAGAGCAGCCAAAATGATAATTCGATATATCACTGCAACCATCGGGGCATTGCTCATTTTTGTGGCGGTCTTTTTCCTTTGCGGAATTTTCGTTACGCCGCATCTGCCGGATTTTTTCCAGTATATCCACATCGGAAATTTTGGAACAAATAATCTGGCTGGTGTCATTTTAGGAGGTGTAGCGGCGGCATCCTCATTTTTTGCTACGCTGAGAATTAAAAAGTGACCACCTTCGACCCGGTTTGATACTTTGGAAACCAGTTGGAAATAACACGGTCGGTTTGGCTAGTTCGGTTAATTTTGATAACAATGGAAACGACTTGATAGCGACAATAAAACCAATCATTCTAAAGCCATGAATGCACTATTTGTCGGACTGGCAATGTTGACTTCCGCTGCCTCGCTTTGGGCGCAAGACCAAGCTTCGGGGACGACCTTTCAACGAGTGATGCCGTCATTGCCTTCAACTTCACCAATAAACTCATCACCCGATGGCCTATCTGTTTTTCAATCATTCGGGCTGATTGACACACCTGTGCAACCACTTCCGTCCATTTTGGCATTGGTTTTATCCTTGAACGGTGAAATATCGGCAAATACTTTGAATTTGATCCGTCTCAATTTTGAAGCCACCGTTAATTTGTCGCCTACCACAACAGCAATTGGACAAATAAATTTTTCCACAGAAATAATCCACGGCGGAGGTTCATCAGGCGTAGAAATGATAGAAGCCTCTCGCACGAAAGGACTGATTGACACATCAGTGCAGCCAATCCTTCTGCCGCCAACAGATTTGCAAATCCAATTCAATCAGGCACCAAGCATACAACCCGCGCCTGAGCCTTCCACATTTGCGCTTGGCAGTTTAGTTCTTGGTTTGATGGCAATTGTGCGATTCAAAAAACAACAACGCATCCACAGCCTAAAAATGAACTCGACACGCCAACCATAGAAAGGTTCATGCCATGAAATTTGACGCTGGCGCAGCTTCTCGATTACGAACCTTGCTTAAAGTGCAAGAAAGCTCATCTACATCAGGCTGAACCTCCCAATGCCTTGCCCGCCTCGTGGCACTGTTCCGGTCAGCCCAAGAACATTGTTCGGAATCTCTTTCAATTCACAACGCCCAGTTTGCCTTCGGTGAGGGCTGCGACTGCGCCCGCCATGTGAAGTTTCAACTTGCCTGAAATCGGTTTCCCTTTCAATCTCCGTCCGTCAGGCAAAACTATGTAACCAATAAACCAAATAATTTGCGTCAGTTCAGCCGCTGTCCACATCGAAACGCGAAATTTCAAGGACATCCAAGCGTCGCTGGGCACGTTCCATTCTGGGCGTGTCCGAAAGCGTCTTGGATGGGCATTCGCGTGCCTGATGTGGGGCGTGACTAGGTCACGCCCTTTTCATTTCGTTTTGGGCAACGGCAACGCAAGCCACTCAAACCGAAAATGAAAAAGTCACACCACGATAAAACCACCAAACCGGATTCATTGGCGGCGTATGACGAAGCCGTGGATTGCTGCCTCAATATTCAAGCTCTGGCCGAATTACTGGCCTGCCAGCGCGCCGTGTTGCCTCCCGACACCGTTTTCCGCGTGAGTTCCCTGTTTTCCGCAGAAGCGGAAAAGTTGCGGCAGCAATTGGAAGCGTTGCTGTCGGCGGCAAGGAAATAAACAGTCAACATTCTGGAGGAAAACGCCGCCGGTTTTCCGATTGCCTTGTTCCGGCTCAACTGGAATGCTAACAGCACGATGCAATGGGAATTTGCCGCGCCATTGCCGCATTCCGTCACTCTGCCGACGCGGACGATGACGTATGACGATGACAACCGGCTGGCGACGGTCAACGGCCCGTCAACCACGAGCGATGCGGATGGCAATCTGACTTATGCGCCGCTGACCAACGGGCTGTTCACCACGCAAACCTTTGATGCGCGGAACCGTTTGATAACGGTCGGCGGGACGAGTTCCACGAGTCCCACAACCAACAGCTATGACGCGATGAACCACCGCATCGGCCAGATTGCCGGGACGAACGCCACGGCGTATGTGGTGAACCCGAATGCGAACTTGCCGCAGGTTTTGATGCGGATCAAAAACGGCGTGACCAATTACTACATTTACGGCGCGGGCTTGCTGTATCAAATCACCGAGACGGCGATACCAAGCACTGGAAAAATTATCAGTAATGGCTACACCATTTGTAGCCGGGCCAGTCGGCGGCTTTATTGGAGACAGTCTTGAAACGGCATCGTTTTCAGCAGCTACCGTTCTTGGTGAAAACGACATCGTGATTGGGTTTGTGCAAAATGGTCGAGTCATCGGGCAATCCACATTGGGAAGTGACTTCTCGACAGCAATGAGCCATGAACGGCTGGCATCTCAAATTGGAGTCCTTGAGAGCCGTGGTGTCCTATCTGAAGGTGTTGATGCGTTTACTGTTGTTAAACAAAATGGGCAGGTATTCATTCGTGGGTCGAACAATTTTGTTCCAGAGGTATCGCAAGAAACGCGAGCGTATTTGCAATCACTGTTCAAATAGATAAAATAAGGATGCAAGATGAATGTCCAAAAAACATTAGGGTTGCTCCAAGGATGTCATTCGATCCTTGGTCTTTGTTGGCCCAGACCAGGTGTTGTCCAGATGGCCAATTCGAGAATATTCATCGGAACAAAGCCATTTATTGCGCTTGAAGATGGCATTCGTCAGACAAATGCAGAGTTCGCATTGTTAAATCAATTGGGAAATATGCAACCCGCTTACAATGCTTGGCGCCTCGTGACAAAAATTGTCGCCCGATTCCGCACGTTAGGTTCACAGAGCCAATCCATCGCGATAGATCCGGCTTACAATCTCATTTATTTGACCACAGGCGTCCTCTACCACCACATTTCAAAAGCGTTATCTGTCGTCCCGGCGCACGTTGAGCCATTTGCAACAGTGGAGCCATTGGAAAAACTTCTTAGCGATTGCGCGTGGAAACATTGTGGAGATTGCGTGAAGACCATAGCAATTTTGGAATCATTAATAGATGCGTTGCAAAATAATCTGGCTGAATTGGGAGAATGACTTTTGGTAAATGTCAAGATGAACCCACGCGCCAACCAAGGCACGAAGAATGCCAAGAATAAACGCTGGCGCAGCTTCTCGGCTATGAACGCAACGCAAGGAAGCAAAGTTCACCTACGTCAGACTGAACATCCCGCAGCATGCCCGCCAGCGACTGTTTTCCCGCATATAAAGATCACTGTCTGGAAACCCGCAAACGGACAAATTTGCCCGGTTGATTCTGAACCGGCGTCGGGTCTTCATAAATCACCATCGCCGTCTGGTTGCTGAAAAGAATCTGCTGCACCACGACACATTGGCTGGTGCACCAACTGACCAAATCATTGGAACTTTCCATCCGGTAACTGACATCCGCCGGGGGCGGATCCGGCCGGGCGCAGGCAATTTGAAAATAGCCGGTTGAATTGATTTGCGGAATGAGGAGCGGCTGCGTCACTTCCTGGGTGGGATTTAGCCCCAGGGCATATTTCAAAAGATTGGCCACTCCGTCCCCGGCTGGCGCGGCGGTGTTCCCGGCGATGGCGGCATTGGCGGCATTCGTGCCAAAATAATTAAGACGCCATTGATAAATCGGCGTGTCGTCAATCAGCACCGACGCCGAGTTCAGCGGCCCGATTTGGTAGGCGGCATTGGTCGCCAGGCTGACCGTCACAGATTTTTCGCCCACCGGCTCCGAATTGGTGAACGGCAGAATGCTGATGTTGGTCACGCTGACCCCCGCCGGCAAAAACATGGTTTCGCTCACCGCATGGTAATCGGCGCCGTTGATCGCCGTGCCGCCGATATTGAATGTGATGGTGACCGGCACATTGGCGTTTCCAGTTCGGTTCACAGTTATGATCGCCGGCTGCGGCCCCAGCCGCGAGGCGGCGGCATCGGTTGACCAAAGGCTGATCTTGGGCAGGTTTTCGCCCTCGACAAATTTAACCGCGTCGGCAATGACATAGCCGCTGGTGCCGGTGTTGCGGAGGCGCACCTGGCCGGCGGTTCCAGCATTAAAATTTGTGGTCAGCAGCAACACCCATTGTCCGCCTTGCTGCGTCTGGTCAACCGTCACCGTCTTCGTTCCCGATGGAGATATGATGTCAATCGGCACCTTGCCGGCCCGGTTCGCGTTGGCCGTCCAACGGGCATACACCTGATATAAATCATCGCGCGGCAGAGTGGGCGTGAAGGTGACACTGCTCGCTCCTTTGTTGGTGTTGCCGTCATGCAAATAGTCGCTGCCATAATAACCCGCCGAGGATGAACTGCTGGTCCAGGAACCGGCCATGCTCACGCCGCTGGCATCCGCATCGTCCACGATGATCGCCGAATCGTCCGCGTCCGGCCCAATCGCCTGCTTGTCCGCCGTCAATTGCGCCTGCAATTTTTCAATGCTGATGCTTTGAACATTGGTTTGTTCATCAATTGCAAAGCACGCCGCCGTGCCGGCCGCCTGGCCTAAAATCATGAAAACCGGCTCCATGCGAATGGAACAAAATGCCGTGTGCGAAGCGGACAGGCACCAAGGCACGAGCAGATTGGGGCACTCATTAGTCTTGGG
>Ga0164241_10002364_pt1 | contig 20665 bp, 16 predicted proteins | sample OricomyardsoilBY_FD_108780 | JGI IMG/M metagenome (GOLD analysis project Ga0164241, IMG submission 108780) | Backyard soil microbial communities from Emeryville, California, USA - Original compost - Back yard soil (BY) | ecosystem: Environmental > Terrestrial > Soil > Unclassified | place: USA... | reverse complement strand
CGTAATGCCTTTCGACGCTGAGATCTAAACTTCAACGCCCGATAGGGCAGGATCTAGCCATGCGCACGATGAGAGTCCTGATTCTCCCCATCCTGATCGTCGCGTGCGGCGACGATTCGAGCTCGTCGGGCGGCAGCGGGGGCAGCAATAGCAGCAGCAGCACCAGCACCAGCGTCAGCAGCGGTGCAGGTGGCGGAACGACCGAGCTCGACATCGTCGCGTACTCGACCCAAGACGACCGGCCGGTGCTCTTGTCGGATGGGGCCGTACCGGTCTTCGCATTGTACGAGTCGTTCACTGCGCCCACCACGACGCGCATCCTCGAGATCCCCCTGCCGACGGGTCCTCAGCGCGACATCGCTCGATTCGAGGGGCACGCCGGTCTGGTCGCCGACGCCCCGGCCGGCGTGCTCTTCACCACCTGGAGCAATGGTGTGCCGTCGGGCATCGCTCGGGCAACGACCGCCGACGAGGCGCCGATCCCGATCGACGTCCCGGAAGGCGCTCACGATGAGTTCTCCATCATCGGCTTCGGGACTGGGCGGGTCGCGTTTCGGACGCAGCTCGCCGACGGTGCTCACGTGATGACCACCGACGAGCAAGGCGGTTCATCGCTGGATCTGGGAAGAGCCGCCGAGGGCTTCCCGCCCGGCGCAATCCACAACAGCCTCTTCTTCGTCGCGGAGCAGGATGGCAACCCGACCATTGTCGGCGCCGACCTTCCGGACGGCGAGCCCACGTTCGTCGCGGACGTCGATGCCTCGCTCGTGGCGATCGCCACCTACCTCGACGAGGTCTACTGGCTCGATATTGACGGCGCAGGCACGCTGTGGCGCGCGACGCAAGACGGCGGCGCGCCGGAATCGATTTGGACCGGCGCCGCCATGCCACTCCTCGCGGTCGATGACGACGGGGTCTACGTGGTCGCGCTCGACGCGTCCGGCTCCGCGATCGTGACGTCGCTTCCGCGAACGGGCGGTCCGGCCGCTTCCCTTTCTCCGCCGCTCGATGCCGTAAGCTCCATGGTTGTCGGCGGTGGCAACGTCTACGTGGTGACCGACGTGGAGCTCCCCGACCCGAGGAGCCAGGCCATCACCGTGCAGAGCTGCGTTGTGCGGTTCCCCAAGAAGCCTTGAGCGCCCGCTCCATGAGGAGGAGCTTCACGGGCGACGTGCGGAGCGACACGGCGAAGGAGCACGCGTTCACTGCGCCGCAGGCGAGATGTTCTTCGTCAGCTCTTGAACGTCGACCAACCGAAATCGCCGAACGGATCGGTGCGCGACTTCACCGCTGACTTGAAGTCCTCGTTCATCGGCTGGGCCGAGGTCGCCCACCCAGGGCTTGCGTGAGCCAGCGTGCCGCTCGCCTGCGATTAGCACACGTGCGGTGACCAGGCCTCTCTGACCTCCGACGCTGCTGCACTAGCGATCCGCCGAGCGCCAGGGCCTCGGCCCGCCGGCAAGGATCGCGATGCGCGGTGACAGCGAAGCGATCACCGTTGGTTCCGGCGCGTGGAATCGAACCACGATTCGAGGATTCAAAGTCCTCTGTCCTACCTTTGAACGACGCCGGAATCGGGGCCACCCTAGCCGTTTTTCGGCACGGAGGCCACGGTTCGAAGCGCCGGCATCCGGCCTCCGAGGCTACGGAGAGAGCTTGTAGCCGTAGCCGTAGACCGTGAGGATCCGCTCGGGCTTGTCGGGCGCGCGCTCGATCTTTTTTCGCAGCTTCACGATGAAGTTGTCGACGGTGCGGTTCGAGGGCGCCGCCTCGAGGCCCCAGATCTTTTGGAGGATCTCGTCGCGCGAGACGGGCTGGCCCACGCGCTCGGACAAGAGTCGCAAGAGCTCGACCTCGTAGAAGGAGATCTGATGCGTCGTGGCGTCGCGCGTGACCGTGTGTGCGGTGAAGTTCACCTCGGCGTCGCCGATCGCGAACGTCTCCGGTGCGGTGCCGGTCGGTCTCGTCGCGCGTCGAAGGATCGCGCGCATGCGCGCGGCGAGCTCGCCGACGCTGAACGGCTTCGTCACGTAGTCGTCGGCGCCAGCGTCGAGGCCTCGGATCTTGTCGGCCTCTTGGGAGCGCGCCGTGAGCATGACGATCGGGACGAACGCGTCCCACCGACGCAGCTCTTCGCAGACCCTGAAGCCGTTCGTGTCGGGGAGCATGAGGTCGAGGAGGATGGCGTCGGGTTTCTCGAGCCGCGCCAGGCTGACGCCTTCTTTTCCTTTCGTCGCCGAGACGACCGCGAAGCCTTCGAACTCGAGCGCATCGGTGAGCCCGAGCACGATGTGCGGCTCGTCTTCGATGATCAGGATCTTCCGCTTCGGCTGCACCACGGCGAGGAGCCTACCAAAGCTCAGTCGTGCATCTCGCCCTTGATGCGCTTGCCTGCGTACCGGGCTCGCGGCGTCTCTGGCGTGGTGTCTTGGGCGTTCGGGCCAAGGAGCGTTCCGCACATCGTCTTGCAGAGGATGTCGGTGTCCTTGCACTCGCACTTGCCCTCGGCCTTCAGCTTCAGCTTCTCCTTCATCTCGTCGACGGTGAACTGGGCGAGGCGCTCGACCTTCTTCATCTCCCAGCCCTCTTTGATCTGACGCGTGGTCCGCGGATCGGTGGGCTTGCCGTCGGCTTCTGCGCAGCAGCGGAAGCTGAGGAAGTAGTAGTAGAAATCTTCACCGTGCGTGTAGACCTTGGGCCTGCACTGATTGCGGACGCCCGAGTACCAAGGCCCGCCCGTGTGGACGCTGTCGAACTTGCCGCGACGGCCGTTCGGGTTCTGCTCGCTCGAGACGACCTCGTCGGCGTTGCCCGGCATGTCGAAGACGCCGTAGTCGCTGACGCACTTGGGCTGGCTGCCGCTTCGCATCCCGTGCCAGAGGCGCGCGAGCTCGGTCGGGTCGCGCTTCTCGACCAGCTTCATGTGGGGCCCGTCCCAGAGCTGGTCGCCGTTACAGATCGTGGGATCGCGGTGGTAGCCGTAGGGAAACGGCTTCATCTCCGGGCCCTCGCAGGCCAGGTTCCACTCGCTCTCGGCGCACATGCGCTTGCCCGAGGCGGCGCATTTCACCTGCGCTTGGTGGAAGCGGTTCATGACCTCGGGCCGCTCGCCCGCCTGGTTCGGCCACTCGAACTTGTCGATGCAGTACCGCTTGTGAACCTTCTTGCCCTTGCAGGTCGCCTTGCCCGGCTCGAAGTCTTCGCAGACGTACTTCTTGTTCTGGTCGGCGTACCACTCCTTGATGCAGTTGTGCTCGACCTCGCCGTCGCAGTAGTCGCCGTCGACGAGGAGCATGTCGGCGGGGCACTGGCCGTTCGCGTTCGGAGCCTTCGCGGTGGACGACGCGCTCGCCGACGCCACCGGCTGCGAGGACGCGTCCGCGCTCGCGACGGGCGGCGCATCGATCGGGGTGACCGTAGGCGCCGCGTACGAGGCCGCCGGAGGGGGCGGCCCGTTGCTGTCGCGCGGTGCCGCCGCAGAGCATGCGACCGCCACGGCAGAGAGGGCGACCGCGTAGGGGACCAGCGTGATCGATGAAGCTCTCATGGGGCGGTCCTACCACTGCTCGGGCGAAGGTTGCGCCCGCGAAGTCGCGTGAGCGGCGAAACGCGCGGCGGATGGGGCGGCATTCCCACCCGCTCGACCGCGCCTCGGCGTGCGAACGATGCGCACCTCGTCCGACCGAACGGCCGGCGAAGACTTGGCCACCCTCTTCGAACTCCGGTACCCGAGCCACGAAGCCTGCGCATCACAGTCTCTTCGAAACGGCTTGGACGATGGGGGTCCGAGACCGAGAGGGAGCCGCGCAGCCGAGGAGCCCGGGCCATGGCCGAAGCAAACGAGATCCGTCCGCGTCAAGCATCGATGCCGACGCTCGCTGACACCGAGATGGATCTGCCGCGCTCGGCGAGCGAGGACGGAAGCGTCGCGCTCGATCGGCCGCGTCTGAGCTGGTCCGTCGATCTCGGTGACGAGCTGCGCGCGATGACGACGTTCGAGCTTTGGTATGCGCTCAACACGGGCGACCTGCCGCCGGAGATTCGGGTCTGGCGTCTGGGCCGCGAGGCATGGTCGGCGGCCCGAGAGGTCCCGGAGCTTGCCTGCGCACTCCGACAGACCGAGCTCTTGATGTCGCTCGACGAGGACATCGAGCGCGTGACGATGGACTACGCCGAGCGCCTCCCTGGCCACGAGGACGAGGTCGTCTGGCCCGCGCCCGAGAGCGCGCTCGGCTATTCGGCGCCGCAGGAAGACTGGTCGATGGAAGAAATCGTCGGCCCGGACACCGGCCTCTTGAATCTCGAGGTCGCGACCATCTCGGCGAGCCCGCTCGATGACGCAGACTTGCCGGCGGTCCTGCGCGTGGACGAGCCGTTCGTGCTGTCGAACGTGCGCGCGCCCGAGCCGTTCCACACGCCCGAGCCGACGACGGTCGAGGCTGCCATTCTGCAAGCGTCTCAGCTGACGCGCGAAGCGAGCGACGGCCCGACGATCGAGCACGCGGAGCTCGAGGATGCGACCGAGCTCGTCGCGGAGCTCGAGCGCGAGCCCTTGGTCGGCGAGTCCTTCGGCGAGGTCGTCTCGATCACGGCGAACGAACCGATCCACGCCGAGACACCGGAAGAAGAGCCGATTCGCGCCGAGACCCTCTCGACGCTGACGCCGCACGTCGACGTGCCGAGCGTGACGCCGCCGTCATCGTACGTGCTCGAGATCGACCCGCCAGAGACGGCGGTCGCGAATGCGTCGAACGTGCGTCGCGCGTTCGATCGGCGCTGGGCCTACGTGGGCGCGGCCGCCGCGGCGCTGCTCTTCGTCGCGGTTCGAGGCGCGAAAGACGACGGCATCGACGAGCACGCGAGCCTCGCGGCGGCACCCGCAGAGGTCGTCCGCAACGCCGTAGCGAACGACTCGTCCGTCGGCGAATCTCCCGTGCAACCGGTCGATGCGCGCGGAGCAGAAGACGCAGCGCAGTCCGAGCCGACGACGCTCTCGAGCGACGACGCGCTCTGCGCGCCGGACACGACGAACGACGATTGCAGCGTGACCGTCGCAGAGCCCGCGTCGGAACCGGCAGACGCCTCTGACGGCGCGCCCGATGCCTCCGCAGCGAAGGCGAAGAAGACGGTTCGACAGAAGGCGCAGCCCGCCCGCAGATCGTCCCGCGCGAAGGATCGCGTCTCGATGGACCCGGTGACGGTCGGCCGCGTCCGCAGGCCCCGCAGCGGTCGAACGAGGTAGTCGTTCGCGAGGGCGATGCTCGTCGTCCGGAACACGCTAGCGCGACTCGACCGAGTATTCTCCGCGTGTGGCGACACGCGCTGAGAACCTCGAATCCTCGAATCGTGGTTCGATTCCACGCGCCGGAACCGGAGACTCAGCCATGAGCTCGGTGTCCGAAGTCCCTCGAGCCCTGCTCACGCAGGGCTACGTCCGCTTGCCGTCCCGCTTGCCCGAGGATGGGTGTCGCCGCGTCGAGGCGGCGTTCTTCCAGGCATTCGCGGGCAACGCCGCGGCGCAGCGCAGCGGAGAGCTCGTCTTTCGCGAGGCGCTCGAGATCTGCCCGGAGGCGCCGAGCGTCGTCTTCTCGAGCGACGTGCTCCAGGCCGTCCGCGCGTACCTGGGCGACGAAATTCGCATCGAGGCGTTCGCTGCGATCGTCTCGAGCCCGCGTCGCGGGTTCATGGCGTGGCACGCGCACGTCGGCGGCGTCGATCAGTCGCGCGTGCGAAGAGACGGAGAGCCACCTCGCACCGGCCCACGTCGCGTCATGATCATGGCGTATCCGGCAGGGTGCTCGGAGGGGTTGGGGCCGCTCCTGGTTTCGCCACGAGCGTTCGACGACGCGCTCGAGATGCCGCACGCGCCGAAACAGGTCGAATGGCCGAGCGCCGTCGAGATCCAAGCGCCCCCGGGGGGCGTCGTCATCTGCGACGAAGCGACGTTCCACGCCGTACGCCCGCAGACCACGGATCGACCGCGGCTCGTGTTCGGTGCGTACATGATCCGCGCAGACGTTCGCTCTGTCGCGGGCCCCGATCCGAGCGTGCTCCGCTTCCGCACCGAGGACGCCGAGATTCAGCGGCTCCTCGGGAGTTAGCGGGACCTTCCATCCGACGGGTCGAGGGACCGCAGACCGAGCACCGACCACGAGAGCTCTAGGGCGACCGGATCGACCGGGAAGAAGTGGCGAAGACCGAGCGCGTCTCGCGAGAGGCGTTCGAGCGGGTGCGGCGGCTCGAAGCCATCCATGCCGACGACCGCGCGCGCAGCGACCACGCTCCGCTCGGCAGCCGACGTCGCGGCGCGCTTCGCGGCAAGAAGCTCGACGTGATCGACGGAAGGTCGGCGCGCCCGAACGGCGAGGGCTCGGCAGATCGACATGGCGGCGGTCGCTTCTTCGATCGCGGCGGCGAGCGCGACGCCCGAGTCGCGCCGAAAGGTGGTCGCGTCGGACACGGCGCGAGCACGCTCGATCGAGAGGCGCGCGGCGCGGCGCGCGACTCCAGCCGCGGTCGCGACGAGGCCGAGCATGGCGGTCGACCACGACGGCAGCTCTTCCGCGCCGACGACGAGCGCGAGGACGTCGGCGCGCGTGACGGCGACGTCGTGAAAACGAACGACGCGGGTCGAAGACGCGCGGAGCCCGGCGCTCTGCCACGACGGCTCGATCTCGACGCCAGCTCGATCGGTCTCGACCAAGAGCACCGCGTTCTTTTCCCCGTACGGCACGAGGGCGGCCAGGCCGCCGACCAAGCCCGCGCCGCTGACTCGACGAAGCGCGCCCCGCAGGCGAGCGCCGTCTGCGTGCTTTTCGACGCGTGCTCGCGCCTCTTCTGCGGGCGGCGCCGCGCCGAAGCCCCAGAGGCGTCCACCGTCGAGGACGCGTGCACGCGTCGCGGTGTCGCTCGACGCGCTCGCGAGGTGAAGGACGGCGGCGTGCATCGTGAGCACGACGGCCGCGGCAGGAAACGCCGTGGCGACGCCCATGAGGACCTCTGCGAACGCCGGAAGATCGACGTCGTTGATCGCGAGGCGATCGAGCCTGTGCTCCGCGACGGCGGCGAGCGTTCGGGCGGGTGTGCCGTCGGGACGATCGGTCTCCGCGTGCTCGCGTTCGGCGAGCTCTGCGACTGCGTGGACCTTGGAGAGGAGCGCACCGGATAAGTCGAGATCAAGGACCATGGTCGAGACTCCGGGGGACGCGCGGGCCGAGCGTCAGATAGATGGAGCGCGCGTCTGCGTTGCTGGGAACACCGAAGAACCCGGCCTGCCACAGGCCGGCGTGATCGAGCGCGGCGCCGATCCGCTTCGCGAGGTTTGGACCCAGCTCTGCGAGCGCGACCGCTTCGGGCCACGTGAGCTCGGCGCTTCGGTAGTGGACGTATTTCGATTCGAGCTTTGGCGGCGCGTCCGCCGACAGATCCCAGCCTTCGAGCCCGAGCTCGTCGGCGCGCACATCGGTAAACGCCGCGTCGCGCGGAACCGTCACGTACGCGCGCACACGAAGCGAATCGCCCCGTGTCGCGATGCCGATGCCGTGGATCGGCGCGGCGTCGGCCGCGGTGAACGAGAGACCGTCGATGCACGCCGACAGGATGCGCTGATGGCGATCGTCTCGCGTCTCGTCGGTCCTCACGTAGAGCTTCACGGCGCGCCCCTTCGGTCCATGCACCACGCCGAGATGAATCGGGAGGCCGCGACACACCGGCTCGAGTCGCTGCGCGAGCGTGCGAGCGTGCGAGGTGCCTGCGAGCGTAGCGAACGCCTCGAGCACACGCCTCGCGTCCGGTCGATGTTGGTAGAACGTGAAGCGCGGTCCTTCCAGGAGAGCCTCTTCGCGGGCCTTGAAAGACAGCTCGATCTCGAGATCGCGAGGATCGGAGGCGTCCCGGAGCGCGGCGAGATCGTCCAAAAGTGCCGCGCTCTGAAAGTCGCCGCGCGCGAGAAAACGCAGCACGTAGGTCAGCGGCTCTTCGCGGCGAACGGCCGCTTCACGTGGCGGCCACGCCGCGAGCTCGGCGAGGCGTCCGCGCGCGATGACGGCGTCGGCTGCCTGCGCCGCGGCGCCGTCGCTTCCCCGGTAGCGCACGGCGACGCCGTCGACGCGTCGATACGCCGCGACGTCCGGCGCGTCGCGGACGAGCTCGACGACGTGCGACGCCGACCCGCGCGACACTCGAAGCCTGGCGACCTCGTGATCGCGATGCGCGACGTCGATCGTCCATACATCGTCCGAGGAATGCAGCACCGCGAGTCGCCGCGGCGCCCCGGCGGCCATCGTGAAGGCGTCGAGCAAGACGGCGTCGCGCACCGCGCGGCAGCCGAAGACCTCGAGGCCCTCTCGCTCGAACGAGCGCGGATCTCCGACGAACCACGCGTCGTCGGCGTCCGGCTTCGTGAGATCCGCGAGGCACGCGGTCCGGAGCGCAGAGGCTCGCTCCGACGAGACGCCGCTCGCTTCGAGGACCCAGAGGGACCACGTGCGCTCGAGGAGCGGCGCGTCGGGGCGCGCCGCGCTCGCGACCCAGGTCGCCAGCGCCCGCGCGGCGCGCTCGAGAGACGCGGCCCCGAGATCCACCGCGGCGCGCGTGAGCACGAACGCGGCGAAGCCTCGCGACGGGAAGAACATTCCGCGCGACGCGCCGCTGACGAGGCGCGCGGCCTCGCCCTCGACCCAACGGACGGCGTCTCTGTCGACGCGACCAGCGCGCTCGAGCAACGCGATCGCGTGCGCGGTCGAGGCGAGCTCGAGGGCGTGTGGCGGCGCGAGATCGAAGTCGTTCGCGTAGCCGCCGACCGCGGTGCGAGCCGCGGCGATCGCGTCGAGGACGCCGCTCGGACACGCCTGGCCTTCGTCGCTGCGCGCGAGCCAGACGCACGCGGTGTCGTCGACGTCCGGTCGAATCGCGCTGCCAGGTCCGAAGAAGCGGACGCGTCCGTCTTCGTCGGCTGCGGTCGAGAGCGCGGCCCGCGCTCGGTCGAGCACTCGCTGCGCACGCGCGCGCGCTTCGCCCTCGAGAAGCGGCGTCGCGCGCGTCATCGCGTGCGCCACGAACGTCGTCGCGAACGGCGATTGCGCGAGCACGCGGCGCTCGCCGCCGCGCGACGAGAAGCAGGCGAAGTGCCCGACGTCGTCCTGTTCGGCTTCGATCGCGCGAACGAGCTCGAAGAAAGCCGGCTCATTCGCCCCCACGACCGCCATGGTACGGTGAGTGTTGGCAGAGGCCAATTCGACGCACTCACGCGTAATGTTGCAACCCGCTCCTCGAAGGCTCGTCCTTGCCTCGATCGATCCGTGGCGAGGTGACGACCATTTCAGGCCGTTCGACTACGGCGTGCGCCGCATCGCCGCCGCCGTCCGTGGCTCGACTCGCACGGCGGACCTTTGGCAGGTCGACATCCTCTCGAGGCGAGACGCCGACGTCGACGCGCTCGTCGAGGCGATCGTGGCGCTCTCGCCCGACGTCGTCGGGTTCTCGACCTACGTTTGGTCCATCGAGCCCTTCCTCGAGGCAGCTCGGCGCCTGAAGGCGCTGCCGAACCCGCCCGTGATCTTGTTGGGTGGGCCCTCTGCGCGTCCCGTGTCGTTCGTGCGCGAGCCGCTCCGCTCGATGGGCAAGCACGTCGACGCGATGGTCCTCGGCGACGGCGAGGAGATCATCGTGGACGTGCTGTCGCTCGACAAACTCGACAAGGCGAGCCTTGCGGCCATCGAGGGCGTCGCGGTCGCCAGCCCGTTCGGGATGCGAGGGACGAAGCGGTCGACGCGCACCGAGCTCGACGCGTCGCCGTCTCCCTACCAGCTCGGCCTGGTCCCGAGAGAGCTGACGGCGCACCTCGAGATCTTCCGTGGCTGTCCGCTCAAATGCGCGTTTTGCCAGTGGGGAAGCTACGACGGCGAGCGCATCGCGAGCGCCGATCACCTGGTGCGCGAGCTCGGCGCGATCGCGGCGCTCGAGCCACGCGGCATCCTGCTCGTCGACGCGGGGCTGAACCTCAACGCGCGCGCGTTTCGCGCGCTCTCGTTCGCAGAGAAAGAGGTCGGTCTCCTGAAGAAGACGACGTTCTCGTGCTCGTTCTACCCGACCTATGTTCGACCCGAGCACCTCGAGCTCTTGTCGAAGACGCGCGCACACGTGGGGATCGGCATTCAGTCCATCGACCCCGAGGTGCTGCACGGCCTCGACCGGTCGGCCGCGGACATCGACAAAATCGCCGGTGTGGTGAAGCAGGTCGCCGGGATCGCGGACGTGCTGCTCGAGATCATCGTCGGCCTGCCCGGCGATTCACCGGAGGGGTTTTGGCGCACCTTCGAGTGGGCGCGCGCGATCGGTAGCTCGGTGAACGTCTACCACTGCCTGGTTCTCCCCGACGCGATCCTCGATCGCGCTGCGTTCGACGACGCCTACGACTACGATCCGCGCTCCTTTTTGCTTCGGAAGGCGCCGGGCTGGACACCCGAGGCGCTCGAGCGGACGCAGACGCGCCTCGACGACGAAGCGCGCCTCGCCGGCGACACGAGCATGTCCAACATCTGGCATTTCCCTGGCAAAGGGCGCGGAATGCGCGGCCAGAACCGCTCCGAGACCCGCGGGCGCATGGCGACCTGAGTCCACTCGACGAAGGTGCCCCGTCCACCGTACGCTCCCGAAAGCTCGTGTCCGTACCCGAGGAAGAGAGCGAGCTCGTCGCGAAGCTCGTGGCCCGCGACGAGGCCGCGTTCAACTACCTCGTCGTGACGTACGAACGGCGGGTGTTCGCGCTCGTGTTCCGCATGCTCGGGCGGCGCGACGAAGCCGAAGACCTGGCGCAAGAGGTGTTCGTCCAGGTCTTCAAGGCGATCGACCAGTTTCGCGGCGAGTCGAAGCTCTCGACCTGGATCTACCGAATCGCCGTCAACCTCTGCAAAAACCGCACGAAATACCTCTCGCGACGCCAGCTCGGCGATCAAGACGACGTCGACGCGATGATCGATCGGGCCCCGCTCTCGTCGGCCAAGGGCGTGAGCGTCGGCGACATCAGTCGCCCGGACGAGCTCGTCGAGGGCATGCAGCTCGAGTTGATCGTGAAGCGCGCGATCCAGCAGATCGAGCCTGACTTCCGCGAGGTCCTCATTTTGCGCGACGTCGAAGATCTCTCGTACGAAGAGATCGCGTCCGTGACCGGTCTCGCCGCCGGCACGGTGAAGAGCCGCATCCACCGAGCGCGGGCGCAGCTGCGCGCCCTGGTCGAGAAGCAGATCGGCGAGAAGATCAGGAGCGGCTCATGAGCGACGACCCCAAGAAGCCGGACGAGCCCGAGGGGGACGACGAAGCGCGCATCCGCGCGATGGTCCGCGGCGCCATGAAGGGCAGCGCGAAGAAGCCGGCCGCCACCGAAGGAACCCCAGCGCCGGAAGCGGACGAGATCGCTCCCTCGGCAGACTCGGTAGACGCAGCGGACGAAGATGCACCGAGCTCGGAGAGCCCGACTTCCGGAGATCCAGACGTCCTCGTCGACGACGTCGACCTCAAAGAGGCCCTTCGTGGGGCGCTCCAGCCGCCGCCGGGCTCGATCGCGCCGAATTTGCTCTCGGGCGTCCAACGTCGGCTGCGCGTGCGATCGCGCGGCAAGTTCTATGGCGACGGCTGGAGCACGGCCGAGTCACCGAAGACGACGTACCTCGTCACGAGCATCGTCATGCTCTTGCTCATCGCCGTGGTCTTCCTGATCCTCGTCCCGTGGAGCTCGGCGAAGCTGCCCTGAACCGAGAGGCGCACCGTCGCGAACGGGGGCCAAACCTGGTACGGATCCGGCCGTGACCCAGCCGACCGACGCGATCGTTCCGGTTTCCCCCGCAGGCACGCAGGCCATCACGAAGGAAGAGGTCTTGTTCGAGGGCAAGCCGGCCCTGGTGCACAGCCTGAGCGCCCTCGTCATCGCGATCCTGACGCTCGGTCTCGCGCTCATCTATTTCTATTTCAAGCGCGGCGGCACGACCTACAAGATAACGACCCAGCGCGTCGTCATCGACAGCGGCATCTTCTCGAAGAAGATGGAGCAGCTCGATCTCTATCGCATCAACGACTTCGTCATCGAGCGCCCGTTCTCTCAGCGCGTCATGGGGACCGGCAACATTCGCCTGAGCACGTTCGACAAGACGACGCCGGTCGTCCTTCTCGAGGCGATGAAGACCGACGTGGTCGCGCTCTACGAGACGATGCGCGTCGCGGTCGAGACGCTGAAGCAGCACCGCAACGTGCGCATGGTCGACTACGAGCAGGGCGCGAACGATCCGGGCGCCCCCGGGCTCTGACGCGACGCGGGATGTCGCTCGCACTTCGGCTGGCGCTCGCGTTCGTGTTGGTCGCCGTCGGCGCGACGGCGCTCTGGGGTGTGGGCGTCCGCACCACGTCCAGAGAGCTGCTCGAGACCGAGTTCGACGCGAGGATCGACGCCGCGACACGCGAAGTGGAAGAGGCGCTGTCGACAGAGGCGACGCAGCTCCACGATCTCGTGACGCCGCTCTGCAAGCGCGGGACGTTCTTCGAGAAGGCGCTCATCGACTTCGAGCGCGCCCATGGGGACCCGGACGCGCTCGAGCCGGGCAGCCGCATCGCGTTCTCTGGCCTCGTACCGGACGAAGCGAACGCGCGCGCTCTCGACGAGCTCGCGCTCGTGACGAAGGACGGCGTCGTGCTGGCGTCGTCGAATCGGCCGACCATCGGGACGAAGGACCCGCGGCTCGGCGCCTTGATCGGCGCGGGCGACGAGGGACCGGCGCATCTCCGCCCGCGCTCGCCTGGCAGTGAGCCCGTGATGGAGGTGTCGTGCGCGCGCTCGTCGCGGTCGTACACGCTCGGCCTGGTCGCGACGCGGAAGATCTCCGCGATCCTCGGTCGCGTCGGGCGGGCGCACGGCGTGACACTGACGCCGCTCGACGATGGAGCCACGCCGCCGTCGTCGACAGAGGCGCAGTCCGTTCGAGCGCTGGCGTTGCCGGAGATCGGTGGCCTCGTCGTCGTCGCGACGATGCCGCGCGATCGCCTCGTCGCTGCGCGGGCAGAGCTCGACCGGCAAATTCTGGCGAGCGGAGTCGCCGCGGCGGTGGCGTCTCTCGTCTTGGCGTTGCTCCTCGGGCGAAGCCTGGCGAAGCCGCTTCGCGAGCTCGCGCGCGAGACCCGCGAGGTCGTCTCCGGTGAGCCGCGTCCCGTCCGCGCGCGGGGTGGCCGAGAGGTCCGCGAGCTTGCCGAGAGCTTCAACACGACGATCGAAGAGCTCTCGAAGATGAAGAAGCGCCTGGCCGTCACCGAGCGCATCGCCGCGCGCCGAGAGATCGCGCGCCAGGTCGCCCACGAGATCAAAAACCCGCTCGCGCCGATTCGCGCGGCGGTCGAGACGCTTCGTCGCCTCTTCGAGCGCGACGACGATCGCTTCGACGAGTACTTCGACGAGGCGACGCGCACGGTCCTCGAGGAGGTGCATCGCATCACGAACATCGTCAGCGAGTTCACCAAGTTTCAGCGGCTGCCCGCGCCGAGCATCGAGCCGATGGATCTGGTCGCGGCGACGAAGAAGGTGGTCGCGCTGCACGCGGCCGATCCCGACGGCGTCCGCACCGACGGCGCCGCGGCGCCCCGCGTCGAGCTCGACGCCGAAGCCATCCCAGAGGTTCGTGCCGACAAAGATCAGATCGTCCAGGTGCTGACGAACCTGATCCAGAACGGACTCGAAGCTGCGGCCGCCGTTCGCTCCGATCCGCGCGTCCTCGTCACGGTGAAGAGAGCGCCCGACGAGCGCGTCCGGATCGTCGTGCGCGACAACGGGCCTGGTGTCTCGGAAGAGATGCGCGAGCGCCTGTTCGAGGCGTACGCCACGAGCAAGGCGACCGGCACGGGCCTCGGCCTGGCGATCTGTCAGCGCATCGTGTTCGAGCACGGCGGCGAGATCGTCTACCGACCGGCGACGAAGGGCGGCGCCGTGTTCGAGATCACGCTGCCGATCCATGGACCGAGTCTGCTCGAGCGACCCCTCGAGACGACGGCGCAGCCCGTCAGCCGCCACCTGGATGCGACGCCGCCCAGCGAGCGCGACGCGGATCCAAAGCGCTGACGGAGCCGCTCTGGTTACTGACGACGCGGGACTACCAGCCGAGCGAGATCGCCCGGACGCGGCCCTGATCCGCCGACGTGTCCTCGACGAAGAAGAGTGACTTCGCCGACGAATCGCCGAAGGTCATCGAGGGATCCGCAAACGGCCCCGACGACAGCGAGCCGAAGCGGCTGACCGCCCCGGGCGCGCCGTTCGCATCGAGCACGAAACCACCGGCCTCTGGACGACCGGCAGCACGCGCCCACGAGAGGACGCCTTTGCACGACTCCATGGAGCCGTCGCAGGTGAGCGAGAAACCCGTCACGCCCCCGCCGTCCGGAGCTCGCAAGACGCGCGGCGCGCCGACGAGGCGACCGGTCGAGTCGACCTCTGCGATGCGCAACGTCGTCGGCTGCGTCTCGCCCTCTGCCGGTTCCTCTATCCACGCGAGGAGCACCTTCTTCCCGACCGGGACGAGGAGTGGCGCACGCGAAGCACCCTTCGACGCGTAGACGCGCACGTCCGAGTCGAGGACGCGGAGCGAGGCCGCGTCGAGGTGCGCGAGGTAGATGTCCGTCGACGCGCCGTCGCGCGCGTCGGCGAACACGACGAAGGCGTCGTCACCCTGCACGAGCGTCGATACATCGGACGCGTCGCCGTCGGATTTCGTGATGCGCTTGTCGACGACGACCTTCTCGAGATCCTTGTTCAGTCGAGCGGTGTAGACCTCGCCGTTGCCGTCGCGGCCATCGACCCATGCGACGATGTAGCCCTCGGAGGTCGAGCGAGCGTCGCCCTTCTTGACGGCGGAAGGCGGCGCGTAGGCGATGGCGACGCTGGACGCGAGGGTCTCGAGGAGCGCCGCCGGCGCGCCCGCGCGAGCGCTCTTCGGCTTCGGTCGGTCGACGGTCGTCACGCGCTTCTGCGCGAGCTTCTTGCCGCGCGCGTCGATCTTCGTCGCGTACACCTGCGGGCCGGTTTTGTCTCCGGCGACCCACGCGACGACGGCGTCCGTGTGACCCGGAGCGGCGGCGATCGACACGCCCCCCGGGGACAGCGCGCGCTTCGAGAGGACGACCGCGTCGTCGAACGCACCGTCTGCGCCCACCGAACGAAGCGCGAGCGTCGCCGCGAACGCCGGCTCGCCCTTCGGCGCCGCTTCGACCGGCGTCGAGCCGTCGAGGAAGTACGTCACCCACGCGACGACAGTGCGGCCGTCGGCCCCACCAATCTTCGCGGCGCGCGCGGACGACAGGCGCGGCCCCTCGGCGACGCTCCGCAGCGAGGTGACGCGCGGCGGACGTTCGTCGTCTTCTCGCCACGCGGGAGCGCGCCACGCGGACTCGCGCACCGGCAAGTCGACGGCGTAGAAGGTCATCGGCGGGCCCGCGTCCGCGGCCACGGCCGAACAAGCACCGGCCTCGCAGACCAGGTCGAACGCCATGTCGGGCACGCCCTCGGTCGCCTTGACGAGCGGCGTGCGAATCGGCTCGGCGCTGCGCACGGAGAGATCCGGCCCGAGCCGCAGCGCGGTCGGCCAGGACGGCACGACGGCGTTCGCCGCGTCGGACGAGAGGCGCGCAGGCGCGAGCGTGAGGAGCGCGAAGCCGTCGGCGTCGGCGACGAGATCCGGAGCGTCGTCGGCGTCGAGTAGGACGCGCGCGCGCTCTTTGCCGACCGACGCGTCGGGCCCGAGCGTGGCGAGCTGAACGATACGCGACTCTCCGGCCGCTTGCCCGATGTTCTCCCAAGCCAGGAGGGCACGCGGCGCACGCCCCGTGGCGTCGGCGACGAGCCCGACGAGCGCCTGGTCGCCGACGGGAGGCGCGACCATCTTCGCAGGCGTCGTCACCGCGCCACCGCGAACCGCCGCGACGCGAACGGACGCATCGTCGCCGTCGACCTGAGTCCACGCGACGACGAGCGCGTCCCCGATCGCAGCGATCTCGGCGTCGATTTCGGCGCTCGGGCGGGCCTCTACCACCACGCTCGGTGAGATGTTCGCGGACGCATCGACCGTGACGACGTCGACCGTGCCCAGGCCCGGCCCCGCCTGCGCGGCGTCGGCGGCGTCGCTCCCCGCGCTCCGCACGAAGACGAAACCGAGTCGGTCCTTCGTCGCGGTGACGTCCCAGGCGAGGACGCCCTCTGCCAACGGACGCGCCGTGCCGACGGTCGCGTCGAGCTTCGGCGTCAGCGGCCACAGGTACACGCTGGTCTTCTGACCGCGCTCGGTCTCGTAGAGGACGAGCGCTCCGTCGCCGACGAACGCGACGTCGGCGTACGAGATCGTCGACACGGCGACCGGCGGCGTGACGAACGATGCGCCGAGTCGCGTCCCCGTCGCGTCGAGGCGCGTGATCGAGAAGACGTGGTTCTGATCGACGCGCTCGTCCGTGAAGAGCACGTAGCCGTCGCCGTGAGGCTTCACCGTGACGCCGACGAGACCCGCGTGCGCACCCAAATCGGTGGCCTCGCCAGCAGGCTGCGCATCGGCGCCGAGCGGCCTCGCGAACAGATGACCGCCTTGTTCAAAGACGAAGAGCGACGTCTTGCCCCGCGTGGCGAACGCGGTCTTCGCGTCGGCGTTCGTCGACGCGAGCGTCGAGCTGGGGAGGCCTTGGGGGCCCGACAGCTCGCGCGTCTTCCGGGTCACCATCGGGTGCGATTTGCCAGGAGGCGCCTTCACCGGCGCCGCGTCGGACGCGCACCCCGCGAGCACCATCGCCAACGCGACGAGAGACGTTCTCACCGAGCGGACGTTGGTCGCTGCAGCGTGCGAGCGCAAGCGTTGCAAACGCCACGCGCCGCATGCGCAGGTCACGTCGCGAGCACGTTCGCCAATTCGTCGTGGAATGACCGAAAGGCGCTCTCGCTCGGCCAATTTGGCGCGTTCTCGATGAGGGTGCGCGCGCGCGGTTTGTCACCCGCGTCAATCGCGACGATCGCGGCGCCGTAGCGCATCGCCCAATGGACGAGCGGGCTCGTCTCGCTTGCGCTCTCGAGGCACGTGAGGTCGCCGGGTTCGGCTGTGTGCTCGAACGCACGCGCGAGAGCGGCGACGGCTCCGCGCAGGCCCGAAACGCGCGTCGCGAGCTCCGACTCTCTCGGAATGGGGAGCGCGCCGAGACGCGCGGCCTGCTCCTTCGCGTGGGGCGCGTCGCCCTCGAAGATCGCGAGGAGCGCGTCGAGGAAGATTCGGTGCTCGAGCGCTGCGTCCCACGCCGGCCCGCGCGCCGCAGCGGCGAGCGCGGTGCGTGCGTCGTCGACACGTCCGAACGCGGCGAACGCCGTCGCATGGATGAGCGGCGCCATCGTCTCGACGTACGGGATCCTGTCGAAGGACTCCGACCAGTGCTCGAGCACGCCGTCGACGTCGCCGCGCATGAGCAGACGCGTGAGGCGGGCGCGCACCCAATAGCGACGCGCGAAGTAGGCCGCGGCGCCGGCCCCGACCACCGCGAGGAGCCAAGGGTGCACCCAGCCGAAGACGACGAGCGCAGCACACGCGGCGGCCGAGGAGATGAACGCGACGCCGCGGATCAAGCCGCCGAAAGCCGAGGGGCGTTCTTCGTCGTCCATCGTAGGTTGCAGTTTGCGCGCAGCGCGCCGAAGCGCAAAGAGAGCCGCAACTGACAAAACGGAAAGGGCCTGCCACACCCGCTTTCCGCTACCGTTGCACCCTTCCGGGCCTGGCGGGGTTCACAGCGCGCTGTTGGCAGACCCACAAGCAGTCCGTCCCCCCGAAGTACTACGCGACGGGCGTCCGCACAAGGGCCTCGTCGCTGCAACCGGATGGGCGGGAGGCCCGGCACATGAGTTTTCCCGCCCGATGTTCTAAAAGGCGAAGGTGACCCTCGCGCTCGGCGTCCTCGTCTCTGGGACGGGCACCAACCTCGGTGCCATCCTCGACGCCATCGCGTCGGGATGCCTCGACGCGGAGGTGAAGCTCGTCGTCTCGAACCGCGCAGGCGTCGGTGGGCTCGACAAGGCGAAGGCCGCGGGCGTGGCGGCGCACGTGCTCTCGCATCGCGAGCACGCGTCGAGAGAGGCGTACGACGCCGCGCTGGTCGCGGCGCTGCGCGCCGCCGGGGTCGAGTGGGTCGTGATGGCGGGCTTCATGCGCGTCGTGACGCCCGTCCTCCTCGACGCGTTCACCGATCGCGTCGTCAACATTCATCCGGCGCTGCTTCCGTCTTTTCCGGGCGTCGACGCGCAACGCCAGGCGCTCGAGCATCGCGTGAAGGTCTCGGGCTGCACCGTGCACTTCGTCGACGCGGGCGTCGACTCGGGGCCAATCATCGCGCAGGCCACGGTCCCCGTCCTCGACGACGACGATCGCGATCGTCTCGCGGCGCGGATCCTCGAGAAGGAGCACGCGTTGCTCGTCGATGCGCTCGTCGCGCTGGCAGAAGGTCGCGTCACGATCGAGCCGCGGCGCGACGATGGCGCGCGACGGCGGGTCGTGGTCGAGAGGCGTTCGCCATGATCCAGAAGCACTACGACGTCATCGTCGTGGGACGCTCGGTCGGCGCTCTCGGCGCGGCTGCGCTCCTCGCGCGGCGCGATTTCAACGTCCTGTCGATCGGCCACCAAGCGCTGCCGGCGGTCTACACCGCGGCGGGACACCAGCTGTGGCGACGCGGCTTCACGTTCCTCGCGGCGACGTCGCCGGCGTGGCGGCGCATCGTCATCGAGCTGGCGCAGTCGCAAACGTGGAAGCGTCGGCTCGTCCCGGCGTCTCCGATGCTCCAGGCCGTCTCGCCCGGCCGACGCTTCGAGGTCCCCGCGGATCCGCGTCGGTTCGCCCAAGAGATCGCTCGAGAGCTCCCTGGTCTCGGGCGCGTCGTCGAGCAGCTCTACGACGATCTCGCGCGCGTGAACGGCGCGGCCGACGACGCCTTTTCGTCAGACGCGACCTGGCCCCCGGGCACGTTCTGGGAGCGCCGCGAGACGGGCCGCCTCGCCGCCACGCTGCCGTACATACACGCAGAGCCGGACGCCGACCTCCTCGGCGAGTTCCCGCGCGGACACTTCTATCGACGCTTCGTCCACGCCTCTGCGCTCTTCGCGACGCACCTGTCGAATCTTCCGCCGCCGTTCGCGATCGCCCGCCATCACGGCGCTTGGACGCGAGGGCTCGCGTCACTATCCGGCGGTGAGGCCGAGCTCGAGAGCTTCCTCGTCGAGCGCGTCGCCGCCCACGGTGGCACGTGCTGGCTGAACCGACGCGTGAAGAGCCTCGTTTTGCGACGCGGCGTCGCGGCGGGTGTCGTGCTCGACGGGGACGACCAGACGCTCGGCTGCGATTTCATCCTGACCGATCTCGACGGCGAAGCACTCGCCGCGCTTGCCGGCGGACAGGGGATCCACAAACGCGCGCTCCGCGAGTGGCCTCGCATCACCTCGACCGTAGGTCGCTTCGTCGTCTCGCTCGTGGTGCGTCGCGAGGGCTTGCCCGAGGCGCTAGGCCCAGAGGCGCTGTTCTTCTCGCGCGCGGGTTGGCCGAGTCGCGATCGCCCACCGGCGCTGCACGTGCAGCGAATCGACGGCGCGGGCGGGACGTCGCTCCTGGTCGCCGAGATGCTCCTCCCCGACCACGGGGCGCTGCCGCTCGCCGAGGCGCGGGCGTTCGTGCTCCGCGCGGTGCTCGAAGAGCTTCCATTCCTCGACCGTCACCTCTTGGTCGTCGACTCGCCTCACGACGGTCTCCCCATCTGGAGCTTCACTCCAGAGCGCCAAGAGCTCGAGCGCGCGAAGTTCGGTTTGCCTGCCCAGGAGCCCATGCTTCGCCAGCTCGAGGTCGATCCGCCCGGCTATCTGGGCCTGGCCGGCGAGCCGATTCGCGGGCCCATCGAGCGCTCGCTGCTCTTGGGGCGAAGTGTCCTGCCCGGTCTCGGACAAGAGGGGGAGCTGCTCGCGGCCTGGGCGGCGGCGAAGCTCGTGACGAAGAGCGATCGTCGCAAAGCGATGATGCGACGGGACATGTGGACACGGATGGAGTTCGGCTGACCAGGTAGGCAGCGTGTCCCCGCGCGGTTTGGTTGCGCAGCGGGCATACGCCCGCCTATCGTTAGCCCCGCATGTTTGTCGGCCCCGCGCGCGTCGTCGCGCCACGCCTCTTTGCTGTTGCTGCGTTCGCCGCGACTGTCGCGCTTCCTCGTACGGTGCTCGCGGCCGACGAAGAGCCCACGACGGTGCTGACGATCCAAACGCTGGACGCGTTCGAGAACGCGGACAGCCTGACGAGCGCTCTCAAGCGCGCCGTCGTGGACGCGCCGGGCTGGTCGCTCATGAAGACCGAGAAGGACTACGCGCTCCAGGTCCTCACGATCAGCCTCGACTGCGCCGACCCGCCCGACGCGGCGTGCGAGCAGAAGATCGGCGACGAGATCGGCGCGAACCACTTCGTCTGGGGCCGCATGCACAAAGAGGGCGGGGACGTGACTGGCGATCTTCACCTCTGGACGCGCAACAAGGGCTCGACGGCCACGACGTTCCGCTACTCGGCCAACGTGAAGGACGCCGCCGACGAGACGCTGCTCGCAGAGGCGCGCAAGCACATCGCCGAGCTGACCGGACCGCCGCCTG
>Ga0164241_10002363_pt1 | contig 20669 bp, 9 predicted proteins | sample OricomyardsoilBY_FD_108780 | JGI IMG/M metagenome (GOLD analysis project Ga0164241, IMG submission 108780) | Backyard soil microbial communities from Emeryville, California, USA - Original compost - Back yard soil (BY) | ecosystem: Environmental > Terrestrial > Soil > Unclassified | place: USA... | reverse complement strand
TTATCGCTATTCCAAACACCTTTTGACCAGCAGTTGGACCCACATAACCGTTGGGTAAAGCTTTCTAACAATCTTCCCTGGGATGGGTTAGTAAAGAATTACATAAAAAAGCTACGCTCCGATTTTGGTGCGCCAGGTATCAATGCCCGCATGGTAATTGGCGCCTTGATTATTAAACACCGTCTTACACTCAGCGACAGGGAGACCATAGAAATGATAAGAGAAAATATGTACATGCAATATTTTGTTGGCTTATCCTCTTTTACTACCACTCCGATCTTTCATCACACCGAATTTGTACATATAATGAAATGCTGTATCTGATAATAATCACTATCCGGTACACGCTCTACCATACGTTCTATATTTCGTTTCTGACCCTGAAAAAGCCCTTTAAAATACTGAGTAGCATATCGTAGTTTATCATGGGTGCCGACTTTAAAATAAGTTTTAACGACCAGAGATACTTTTTAAGCCGGGTTGATTCGGCTGGTAACGATGGGTTTCGTGCATGGTCTATATTTATAGGTGATTTTTACATCCCCACAAGTTCCGAAATTTTTACTCCTAAATAAATACTATTTTTGACTTGTCAAAGTAGTAATAATTATTCAACTAAAAATAAAACTTCCCTCTATGTTGTAGATATTTTTTCAATAGCATAAATTTTTCTCAAAACGCCATCTGCATTGGATAACAGGGAAATTGAAAGTTGACTAAAAAGGAAAATCCGTTGTAGCGTAAATATCGAAACATCCTCTCTTCTTTAATTGTTAAAAGTTAGTTCGAATATAAGCCGTGTTGATCTCATAATCTAAAAGTTGCTAATGTTAGTTAGGTTCATTCCGCTCTCAAACTTCGTACTAGACGATCGAACTCCTCTTCAAACAATCTTGAGTCCTTCCAGTTCGAAAAATCTGGAATATAATAACCACGAACCTCGTCAGCTATGTCCAACCCTGTTTTGGGATCGATTCTTTTCCACTCCTTCAGGACATTGTAATCAATTAAACTAATCGGAAATAGTTTTCCACTTTTTTTTTCTTTTTCCTCCTCAATTGCTCTTTTTATTTCATATGCAACCCATTCACTTCTGATACTATTTTCTGAAAGAATTAGCAAAAGCTTATCGTACTTTTCTATTGCTTCTTCAATCTGCTCCACGATTTTTTTGCCAGGTTGCATGTCGATAGGTGAAAAAAAGACCTCCATCTTTAACAGCCGTAATCGTTCAAAAAGTACCTTTGCAAAATCCTTGTCTTTGAGGCTATGCGAAATAAATATTGAATGATATTTTTCTTGCAGTTCCATTTTTGATGAGGTGGACATTCCATCAGTAAGAGTAGCAGGTGTTTTTTTCTGATTTAGTAGTATTGGATGATTGTGAAGAAAGCCAGAGTTTTGATGATCCGGGAGCTTTTCTCCCAGATCATCTAATTCAGATTTGTTTCCGACACTACCAGGAATAATTGATTGGCTATTCGTTCTTGAATCCTCTACAATCTTAATTTGATGTTTTTTATTTTCTACTGGGAAAAGGGGAGTGATAGTCTGGATCAAATGATCCTGGTTATCTTGCCTCGCTCCTGTATCAAGTTGATGCCGTTTGAAATCTTTCGGAAATATCTTCACGAAATTTTTTATTTGATTGCCCAAATCATTTAAAAAAAAATTAGCGACTGTACTTCCTGTATAAGTAAAATGCTTTTTAATCATATCCTTTAAGAATGTTTCGTCATCTGAATTAAGAACGTCCATATCAACCATCTCCTTGTTGCAGAGACTTTCAAAATTTCTCTTAAGATCATATATGTAAGCAACTCCACCGCTCATGCCAGCTGCAAAATTTCTGCCCGATTCACCAAGAACTATGACGCAACCATCGGTCATATATTCACAACCATGATCACCAACACCTTCGACGACAATTAGTGCGCCTGAATTCCGCAGACAGAAACGTGCCCCAGCCCTGCCTCTTATATAGGCTTCACCAGATGTAGCTCCATAAAACGCAGCATTGCCAACAATTATATTTTCTTCAGGAATCAAATTCCCATGTTTTGAAGGATACGCAATAAGACGTCCACCGCTTAAGCTTTTACCAAAATAATCGTTGGCATCTCCTTCCAGCTCAAGGGTAATACCACGGGTGCTGAAAGCCCCAAAACTTTGACCCGCTGTTCCAACGAACTTAAAGTGTACAGTATTATCCGGAAGAGCTTTATTTTTATACTTGCGGCTAATTTCGTTTGAAAGTATAGTGCCAACCGTGCGATTAGTATTTTTTATCTCAAATGTTGCAAATATTTTTTCTCGTTTTTCAATTGCTGGGCGAGCCGCTTCAACAAGCGTCCAGTCCAGCGCATTACTAAGACCGTGATCCTGCTTTTCCGTCTTATAAAGAAGTGTATTTTGCGCTACATCATTATTATAAAGAATTGCTGAAAGATCAAGTTTGTTCAATTTGAAATGATTTTCATACTCCCGCTTTTCAAGAAAATTAACTTGGCCGACCATTTCATTTATACTCCTGAACCCAAGCTCGGCCATGATTTCTCTAAGTTCCTCAGTGATGAACTTAAAAAAATTAACTATATGATCCGGATTACCAGTAAACCTATTCCTCAATTCAGGATCTTGGGTGGCTACACCAACGGGACAAGTATTCAAGTGGCATTTCCTCATCATTATACAACCTTCCACAATAAGTGCTGCAGTGGCAATGCCCCATTCTTCCGCACCAAGCAATGTAGCAATGGCTATATCTCTGCCTGTTGTTAGCTGACCTTCAACTCGAATAGTAATTCGATTTCGACACTTGTTCCTTATTAGTGTTTGATGAGCTTCTGCCAGACCTATTTCCCAAGGCAAACCAGCGTGCTTAACAGAACTGATGGGCGACGATCCTGTTCCACCCTCATGCCCCTCTATAACGATTATATCAGCTTTAGCTTTTGCAACGTCCGTGGAAACAGTCCCGATTCCACTATTAGATACAAGCTTAACGCTGATTCGAGCATCGCGGTTGGCATTCTTTAGATCATATACCAGTTGTGCCAAATCCCCAATACAATAAATATCGTGGTGGGCTGGAGGAGACATAAGGTCTTTACCAGGGATAGAATGGCGAACCATACCGATCCATTCATCAACCTTGTAACCGGGCAATTGACCGCCTTCTCCTGGTTTGGCACCTTGTGCTATTTTGATTTGAAACTCAGCAGCTTCATTAAGATATTGACTAGTAACTCCAAAGCGAGCGGGTGCTATCTGCTTAATAGCACTCTTCATTGAATCACCATTAAACAAAGGCTGATATCGTACTTCGTCCTCACCTCCTTCACCAGTATTACTTTTCCCACCAAGCCGATTCATAGCTATAGCGAGAGTAGTGTGGGCTTCCCAGGAGATAGCCCCAAAAGACATCCCTCCCGAAGAGAAACGTTTATAGATATTTTCTGCAGGCTCTACTTCATCAATCGAAATACTTGGCCTATTGTGTTTAAACTTGAGAAGACCTCGGAGAGTTGCCGCTTTTTCACTTTGCGTATTTACCAGTTTGGAATATTTCTTAAAAATATTATAATCTTGCATTCGAGTAGAATACTGCAAGAGATGGATTGTTTGCGGGTTAAATAGATGATATTCACCTTTGCGCCTCCATTGATAAATCCCCCCAACCGTAAGTCTGTCGCCTAATATATTCCCCTTGCTATGAGAAAAAAAATGTTTGATGAGTATTTCCCGGGCTATTTCATCAAGGTCCATCCCCTCAATACGGGATGCGGTTCCCGTAAAATATTTATCTACCACGCTTTTATTAAAGCCTATAATCTCGAATAATTGGGCTCCTTGGTAGGACTGCAACGTTGAGACCCCCATCTTTGCAAAAACCTTAAACAACCCATCATTCACTGCTTTAATGTAATTCTTTCTGAGTTGGCTTGAATCAAGCTCAGTTTTCATTCGACCCTTCAGCATCATATCTCTTATGGAAGACAATGCCAGGTAAGGATTAATAGCGGTAGCTCCAAACCCGATCAGGCATGCAAAATGATGTACTTCCCAAACATCCCCAGCCTCTACAACCAAGCCCATTTTGCCGCGTAGTCCCTTTCGGATAAGGTGATGATGTACAGCAGCTGTAGCTAACAGGGAGGGTATCGCGGCATGATCTGAATCTATTGCCCGGTCGGAAATTATCAAAATTTCATAACCGTCTTCAATAGCATCAACTGCATATCGACACAGTTGATCCAAAGCATTTTGAAGTGCATTCGGTCTTCCTGAGGCAACGAAGCAAGCGGCTAAAGTTTTGGACTGAAAAATGCCTGTATCAATACTTCGGATTTTTTCGAGTTCTGTATTGCTGAGTACAGGATGCTTAAGAAACACACTATGACAAGCAAGGGGATCTTCCAACAATAAGTTCGCACTATTGCCTACAAAGGTCGAAAGTGACATTGCAATCTTTTCAAATATCGGATCGATCGGCGGATTGGTGACCTGCGCGAAAAGTTGCTTGAAATAATGGCTAAGGTGCTGAGGTTGATTGCTTAAAACAGCCAATGGAGTATCATTACCCATAGAGCCCGTTGGTTCCTTAGCATATAATGCCATGGGCGCTATGATCAAATCAAGGTCTTCAGTTGTATATCCAAATGCTTTTTGGTAATGAAAAACCTGATCTTGCTCTAGATGAGTGAACATGACACGTGGTAAGGGCAATTCATTCATGTGAATTTTATATTTGTTCAGCCATTCTGCATAAGGCTTTTGAGAACATACTCTATCCTTGATCTCAGAGTCGCTTACTACACGACCCCCTTCAAGGTCTACCATGAACATTTTTCCAGGTTGGAGTATCCCCTTTTCTTTTACTATCGCTTGATCTATTGGTAGCACTCCACTTTCTAGCGCTAGAATAACACGATTATCTGTAGTCAAGCAATACCTTGCGGTATGAAGCCCATTTCTGTCGAGAACAGCGCCAACAACTTTACCATCAGTAAAGGATATCAGAGCTGGGCCGTCCCAAGGCTCCATAACCGCCGAGTGAAATTCGTAAAAGGCTCGTCTAATTGGATCCATCTTGTCATTGCCATCCCATGGTTCCGGTATCAGCATCATCATCACGTGTGGTAAAGAACGGCCGCATAACAATAACAATTCGACAATATTATCAAGTGATGCAGAATCCGACTGGCCTTCTTGTACTATTGGAAGCAGCATATCCATTTCTTCCTTGGTAAAATAAGGCGCTGTAAAATATCTTTCAAAGGCCTTTAACCAATTCAAATTTCCTCTGTATGAGCTAATTTCACCTTTATGTGCAATAATCCTAAAAGGTTGCGCCAAACTCCACGCAGGAAAGGTGTTGGTAGCAAACCGTGAATGCACTATACCGAAAGCTGACACTAATCGTTTATTTGTTAAATCAGGATAATAATTACGAAGCTGGTCACTTGACAATTGTCCCTTATAAACTATAGTTCTATGCGACAAAGACGTTATGTAGAATTCTTTTGCTTCTTTTATTAAAACGCCATGAATCGTTTGTGTGGAGTAATTTCTGAGGACGTAAAGTTTTCTTTCAAAATCATCAGCATTTTGTATATGATCAGGACAAGCTATAAATACCTGTTCAATTTCCGGCTCATTAGCTAATGCGGTAGCACCGATGCCTTGATTATTTACAGGCACCTTGCGATACCCAATAATCTCAAGGCCAAGTGTTTCGGCACACCTGCTAAAAACGTCACGGCATTCCTCTCTTAACCTGATATTTTTCGAAAAAAATAAAACCCCTACTCCATACTTGCCATAAGGAGGAAGATGCACACCAATACGAATGCATTCATCAAATAAAAATTCATGCGGAGTTTGTATCAAGATACCAGAACCATCTCCTGTGTTCCCTTCAGAACCGCGTCCGCCCTTATGCTCCATGTTTTCAAGTATGGTCAGAGCATCTGAAACAATTAGATGTGATTTTTCGCATTTTATATTAGCAATAAAACTCATTCGTCCGATATTACTGGCATGTTAAATATCCAAATTTATGTAATTAATAAGTGTATTGGCATTTGAGAAATTTCATTGTTAACGCACACATCTGGGCTCGAGAACCAACAATATATTAGTCTGTGTAAGTCTTGTCAAAAAAATGAGATTTTGGCGTTAAATTTAATTTAAAGTGTCCTGTTTCGTTATAAACTCTTGCTTCATATTTTCTTTTATAATCGCGTCCGGCGTTTGTGCTTGCGAAAGTAAGAATATCATACAGCTTTCAATGTGAAAAATTTCTGGTGTATATAACTTATCCTGCTCTTGCGCGACAAAACAGCATACGCCATTAACCTTAATCAGCTTTAAAAAATATCTTAGCGTATTAATCATAAAAGCAGCCGACATCAAACCGTCGACAAAGTGATTCATCAGGAACTCGCTTCAAATTCTGTTAAAGTTGCTATGTTATGGCCATGCCATTTGATTTGCGTACAAACAAAGATTTTCTTTAATCCAATCTACAAAAAATATTTTCGTCAGAGGCTATTTTATTGAGGCCTGATAATTATTGCCAACCCATTCATGCTCATTATTCGCATATTTAAAACTGTGGAAGCATTTACTTTCATCTTCTTAATAGCCACTTTTGTTGGTGTAGAGAGCGACGCATCATCAGAATAAATGGTTGCTTCGTACTGCAGGTTTTTGTTTAAAAAACTGAGTGGTATTATAAGGCTTCTTGCTTCGCTCGTCAGCGATCCTACATACCAATTATCTCCCTGCCGTCGCGCGATCGTTCCGTATTCTCCGATTTTACCTTCTATCACTTTTGTATCATCCCACACCGTATGTAGTGCATCATAAAAACTAAGATCAGGTATTTGTTTTATCACTGATGCGGTGGCCCCTGCACCACCTTTTTGAATGGGAGAGCCTTCAGGGCGGTCGTACCAATATAGAAACTGCCACGGACTGTAAATGCAAATGGCCTTTGCCATCTGGGATGCATGTGAACCCATTTTATCTACGCGGGGAGCAAAATAACAATTGGTTTGGTCACCGGCGCCGGCTATCATTCTTGTAAACATGGTAATCAATACCGTATGGTTATCCGGGCTTTCTTCATCGCCCCGTATTCCTTCCTGGGTTAACAGATTCGGATAAGTTCGTGAATAACCCGTTGGCCGGTATTCATCATGAATGTCTATCATCAGGTGATATTTTGCAGCCTTTCTAACTGCTTCATGCAACCATGAAGTATTCTGTTGGGAACCCACATTTACAAACCCGAATTTTATTCCTTTTACGCCCCAGGATTGATACAAAGGAAGCAGGCTATCCAACTGTCTTGATAGCGCTTTTTGATTTACATAAAGAATCACGCCGATGTCTTTACTCTTTCCATACGCTATTACTTCCCTGAGCGCCAATGGTCCCGGAGACCTCGCCGGATCCACATTTACAGCTAACGCGCTGGATGCATTGTCATTTTCGGGTCCGTACCAGCCTGCGTCAAATTCTATATACTGCAGGTTATGCCTGGCGGCAAAATCAATGCAGGCTTTAGCGCCAATGGTTGTAAGGGTTACTTCGCGAATTACTTTGCCCGGTTTTATCCACGAGGTATTATTAATTTCACAAGGAAGATTCAGGTTTAGTAGCAGGTCATTATTAGCGAGTAATTCTCCGGGACTGTCGGCAGCCATTACCACTCTCCACGGTGTAGCTGTTGGTGTTGAGAGATCTACATCGCCATCCATCGCACAACGGATCGTGTTTGCTTTTTGTGGATCGGGTAAAAATTTTGTGCGGCAATAATTAACCAATGCTGCTTCAGCAAGACAGGCGTATCTGCCATCGGCAAACTGAAGTACTAAAGGCCTCTCTGCTCCACCCGGCCAGTTACTCAAAGGTAACAGTCTATAACTACTCTGGGCAGTACCGGCAAACCATGCCTTTGCGCCATCGGGTATTGTAAATTCAGTCAACTCTTTTTTAATCGTAATGTCTTTGTCACTTGCTGTGCGTTCAGGAAAAACATAACGAAAGGCAATTCCTGCATTGTAAGCCCTCACCTGTATTTGTAATTTTGATCTCCCGCTATTATTAAACAGGGTAATGATCATTTGGCGATAATAGTCCCTCACAAGATTTCGTTCGCCATACACAGGTTTCCATGTTGTATCTTTTTTTGAAACAACTACATCAGACAACGCGAGTCCCTTTTCCCAACCACTAAGTCCAAGTGCAGAAGGAAGAATGAAGGATTTTTGCTGATAGGTGATTGAATACTCAGGTGCTCCTTCTTTTGTCAGGGAAAAAGAATAAACCAATTTCCCATCCGGAGATTTAAGCTCTTTCGATTTTTGTGCATTCAGCGATTGTATGCTTACGATTAAGAAAAAGAAACAGGGAATTGTTTTAAGAAGATTCATCGTTTTTGTTTTTTAGAAGTTCAAATAAAAAATTAAATTTTACTGATTTTTATAGGTGTAATTTGGTTTATGTTATTCTGCTTAAAAAAGTTTTCTTTTCTGTTTACTTGATATATCTTAGGGATCTCCCGACAGATGCCTCGGCAAACGCCAACATCATAGTATACCGAATAAAGATAACCCTAACGCGACTTGCCCACTGACGCTCTACTTTATACTGATCCGGGATAAACCCAAAATTCTTTCCATTAAATGTAGACAAGTCCTCTATTTCCTTGAGAGGCTTTTCTTTATAATTTCTATAACTGCCTCACCTTGAAGATGTACACCTTCAGGCGTCCAATGAAACATATCTCCGCGGGCCATTGGCAGGTTATTCACCATTAGTCCGTACAAATCATCAATCTCCACATGGTTCTTCTTCATCACCACCAGGGCCATCTTGTTTCGGCTAACAATGATCGGATTGATCTCTTCATTGAGCTTTGAAGAATCACCTTTCACGGTTACCGGGGTTGTTGTTGCCCAGATCAAATCAGCGTTAGGAGAACCCTTTTTCAGAATATCAATATACTGCTGCATAATTGCCTCGTATTTGGTATCATCAACTCTCCCCTTAGGCCAACCATGCAATCCAATATTGAAGTGAATGATATCATATGGACCATGCGACATAACACGTTGCAGGCTGGAAAAAAGTTCAGGACTTCCCTCATTGATAGGTGTTATCCAATAATCGATCGCTACCTCGTCCTTTAACGCTTTTAAAACTTCGGCAAGATAGCCGCCTAATATAGAATCCCCAATCAACAGCACCCTTTTACTTTTGGTAGTATCACTGGCCTGGTACATCCCCCATCCTTTATCGCCTTCGGCGTGCAATCTGGGGTCAGTTTCTTTCTGGGCATTGCTCAGTAGCGAACTGCCTGCAAACAGCAAAAGCGCAATTAGAAATTTCTTATTGTTCATATTTTTTAAGCTTAATCTATTTTAGTGATTAATTTCTGGTAGATCTGTAGACTAAAATTTATTAAATTTCTATATTTTTCAGGTCATTTTTCTTCTATTGTTACATGTGAATCTTTGGGCAAATTTTCTGAAGTACAACCAAAACTGGTAATTTCTACCAGAATATTTTTATTCTGCCATTCTACCACTTGTTCTTGTTGCTATTAAAACTTCTTTAAATTATGGCATATCTCAAAATACAATTATTCTTAGTCTAACCAGTAAATGGCCATGTTCGATATCAGCGTTAATCTATCGACTGTTCATTTTAGATATTCTTGAAATGAAAAAACGCCTGTTTTTAAAGAAACAGGCGTTTTATTTTCACTTTGGTATTCCATAGAACAATTAATTAATAACCCGGGTTTTGCTCCATTTTTGCACCGGTATTGGCCTCAATAACCGAATTCGGTATCGGCATTTTATCCAATTTTGGATCTAAGGACGTAATACCGTTTGCTTTGGCCCAGCCATTATATTTCAAAATATTTTCCCTTAATTTGCCCGTTCTCATTAATGTATTCAGCCTGAATTCTTCCATATAAAGCTCTCTTGCCCGTTCGTCTAATATCAGGTCAATATTAACATCGTCGGCATCTACTGGTGTGGCGTTCGCCCTGGTTCTAACTGTATTAATATCTGTAGCGGCTGACGCCATGTCTCCTTTATCCATATACGCTTCGGCCCTTAGAAGATAAGTTTCGGGTAAGCGCATAATGTACCAGTCTTTATAGGTTCTTCCATTATCGTGGGTTTGACCGCTGGTGGCATCCGTGAACTTTCCGTAATGAACAGCGCTACAACTTTTTTTAAATTGCGGCCCACATTTAAGTATAAAATCAGATGGTACCTGGATATTGTCCGGTGTGATTGGCTGGCCATAGAAAGCACTTGCAGGATTTGTCCAGTACCATGTTCTTTGTATATTGAAAGCCGAATTCCTGATATCATTATTCCAGTCGCCCTTATAAAGCCATATCAATGAATCAATATAGTAAGGTGTTTGAAGGTTACCAACAGGTCGTCCCATTAATGTATCCTCCAGGAAATTGGGTCTCCCGTCTTTATCTTTAACGTTCCAGGGAATAGGCCCCCACCATCTTTCCATAACAAAGAAACCGCCTGAAGTGTTTACATCGGTATTATCTCCGCCAAGAATGTCAGGGTCCTGTTCGATATTCCAAATAGCTTCTCTATTACCTTCTTTATAATTAAAGTTGCCATCCTGAAACAGATCGAAGTAAACATCACCCCAGGGTACCAGCGGGCCCTGATAGGTAGGTGCATTTGTTTTAAAGTTGGCCCATTTGCCAAAAGGTGCAGTCATCAGGCTACTGTTACCTCCATCAATAACAGAATCAGCTGCAGCTATGGCACCTGTGTAGTCTTTCATTTGGATATCAATTTCACTAAGCAATGTAAAAGCTGCTTCGCGGGGAGCCCTTCCTCCGGTTTGTGAATTGACATAAGGCAGCCACTGTACTGCAAAGGTGAGGTCGCTCTTGCAAAGCGCATATACATCATCTTGACTAGCCCTTATATAATCAAACTTTGGTGTTTTTGTTTCGTTAACAACCAGTGGAACACCTCCCCACATATTAGCTAAAAATCTGTAGCTAAACGCTCTTAAAAATTTAGCTTCACCTACAATGGCATTTTTTTCTGCTTCGCTGCCCCAAACTGCTGTGGGTTGATCTGCCCTGTCAATGATCGTGTTTGCCATTGAAACCATCCTATACAATCTTGTCCACCATTTGCTTGCAAATCCGTTGTCCGCATTCAGTGTATTCCAGTTAAAGTAGGATGTATAGGTAGTTAAACCTGTCTTCTGTTCCGTGAAATCGCAATCAATACCCAACATGTCGTAGTTGGCTATTGCATCCGAATTGGCATAAAAATAGGTTCTTATATCTAAATAAATACCAGCTAATGCAGCTTCAAATTGAGATTTATTGGTGTAAGAATTTTCGGGACTATAAAAACTCAGCGGCACTTCCGTAAGATCTTTTTTGCAGGAAACTAATGTAACCACCGAAAAGATAAGCATTATCAATTTTGATTTTTTCATTTTTTTAAGTTTTAAAAGTTAAGCATTATCTGTCCCATAAAAGTGCGAATTGAAGGAATGGATCCATCGGTCAAACCGCTATTGGTTTCGGGATCTAAACCTTTCCAATGAGGCGCATAAGTAAGAATGTTGTCAGCACTTAACGAAAAGCTCATACCGTTTATACCGTAACGTTTTACGTACTTCGTTAAATTATAGGTAAGCGATATTTTTTGAAGCTTCATAAAACTTCTGTCGAAATACTTAACCCCTCTGTAAGCGGCTATCCCCGAGTTATAGTTTAGACGTGGAAATGCTGCTCCCGTATTGGTTGGTGTCCAGTAATCCCATACTACGTGATTAATGGCTCCATTGGAAGCATAGCCATCATTGTAAGGCGTGTTGCTTCCTGATAAGTAATATCCATCCCCGCCCCAGATCGAATATAGATACACCATCAGCGAAAGATCTTTATACCTGAAAGTATTGGTAAAGCTCCATTGATATCTCTGCTGAGAATTTCCTAAAAATACCCGGTCACTGTCAGATGTTATTTTCCCGTCATTATTAACATCTAACAATTTATAAGTACCGGGGGCCATGCCTTTCATTATCGTTCCATTGTCTTTGTCGTCCTGCTGCCACATACCTGTAACTTTATAAGTATAAATAGTTCCTAAAGATTTTCCAATAAAATAGCCCTGTGATACCAAATCTTTTTCAACCCCCGTAGAATCGGGTCCGTAAATATGTAATATCTTATTCCTGTTTCTCGCAAAAACAAAGTCAGAGGTCCAGGTAAAATCCTTCTTATCAATATTAAGGGTATTTAAACTGATCTCTAATCCTTTATTTCCCACTTTTCCTAAATTTGAACTGATAGAAGTAAAACCTGATGTAGAAGGAATAGAGAGCGGAAATATTAAGTCTTTAGTGTACTTTGAATACCAGTCTACAGACCCATTAATGCGTCTTTCCAGAATAGAGAAATCAAGTCCTAAATTTAACCCATACACTGATTCCCATTTAAGGTTATCATTGCCTAAGGTTGAAACCTGCTGCGTGAAGGTATAGTTTGATCCTCCGTAATAATAATATCTTCCATTTGATATTTGCGACAGCGTACTATAAGCGGCAATGGCCTGGTTACCGTTACTACCATAAGAAGCTCGTAAAGCTAAGTTATTTAGATGTTTGATATCATTCATAAATTTCTCGTTGGTAATGCTCCAGTTAGCACCTACAGAAGGGAACACCGCATATTTATGATTGGCGCTAAAAGCTGAATAGCCATCTTGTCTGACTGTTCCCGTAAGTGTATATCTATTATCATATCCATAAGTTACTCTTGCCATTTGGCCAACAGCAGCAGTTTTTGAAGCGCCGGTGCTTACGGTTTGGATAGCAGCCTTACTTAAACCATAAAGACCCAATGCAGTATTATCAAATCCTTCTCCATGCGTGCTTTGTGTCAATGATTTATAATCTTCTGTAGAATACAACAGCGTAACATCTACATTATTTTTACCAAAATTTCTGTTATACTTTATTATTTGATCTAACAATACTGTATAACTTCTGCCGTATGCCAAATCGCCTGAACCATTCTTTGGCAACCCAACTACGGTTTGTTTTCCATAAAAACTTCCTGATTCATTCATATTAAGGTTGTGAGCATAGGTTAAATTGTACGACAAACCTTTTACCCACGGAATTTTTACTGTAGCGTTTAAAATGCCATTTAAATTATTCTGGTTATTGATAAGATCATCCGGAATTTGCCAATAGGGGCTGTTAAAGGAAGTAGTTGTTTGGGGGAATTGAAGATAATTGCCGCTTGCATCTTTTAAGCTTGCATAGGGACTAAACCAATAAGGGCTACTGGAACTTCCACCTCCACTTGTGCCATAAATGGTACGCCCCGGATACATTTTTAAGCTGTAATATGCTTTAACGCCCACTTTTAACCAACTGGTAACATTGGTTTCAACGTTCACCCTTGCTGAATAGTGTTTATACACGTCATCTGATATTACGCCATTTTGTTTGATGTAATTTCCGGAAATATAATATTGTGTCTTATCTGTTTTTTGAGAATAACTAATAGTGGCATTTACGACGTTACCCGTTTGACTAAAAAGGCTATGTGGGTCCGGAACGGTTGGCACATGATCCGGAGTAGCATTATAGTTTTTTGCCTCTTCCGTTTGCAAATACGCTGCTATCTGCGTAGGGTCTGCCTCCTGTCCGAGGGCCGTTCTTGTATCTAATAATTTTTGGAGATAACCGGGGGCATCGTACACTTTTAGAGGAGTCAATTCGTTGCTAATACCGGTATTAAGGTTTATATCCAACTTGGGTTTTCCATTAATACCTGATCCGCTTTTTGTTTCAATTAATATAACACCATTCGCAGAGCGGGAACCATACACTGCTGCAGCGCTGGCATCTTTCAAGACTGTAAAACTTGCAATGTCGCTGGGTGCTATGTCGTTTAGCGTCCCCCTGAAAATAGCCCCATCTACCACAAGTAACGGGCCCGCGGCGGCATTAATCGAGTTTGTTCCCCTGATGGTAAAACCTGGTAAATCGCCTGCGGTATTTGTGCCACCCACATTTAAGCCAGCTATAGTTCCTTTTACATTTTCAAGAATATTATTGCTGGCTACATGCTCGTAGGTTTTAAGATCTGCCTGCACTACCGAGCCCGTAATAGCCTGCTTCTTTTGTGTGCCGTAGCCAACAAGCACTACTTCGTTAAGACTCGTTTCAGATAAAGCTAACACTACATTCAATACAGAATTATTTCCGACTTTTATTTCTTTCGGTTGGTATCCAACAAATTCAAAGATCAAAATATCGTTTGGAGAAGCCTGAATTGAAAAATCTCCACGGGCATCAGTAATTGTTCCAATGTTTGGTTTACCCTTAACAGTTACAGAAACGCTTTCCAAAGGTGTGTCGCTTGCTTCGCTAACCTTTCCTGTGATGATCTTTTGTTGAGCATATAATACATTACTAAAAGAGAGAAGAAAAAATAAAATAAAAAAAGACTGAGTCAAAAGGCTCCAAAATTTTCTAATAAAAATTTGATTATTCATGGCAGTAATGGTTTGTTTATAAAATTTTTAAATTATCTCTAAGTCAATCAGGAATCAAAATTAGTTTGCAAATACTTTTGATTGATGGATGATTTTTGGGTTTACATGGATTATTTTACGATCCTTATAAAAATCTTAGTTGTCTTCTAAAGCCAGTAATGCAAGAAAACAATTGCTTCAAAACAAATTGGAAAAAATGCCAGGCCGATGGAATGGTGGCAACCCTATGAGTAAGTGATGATGCTTTTGCCAAGTGATGAAGGACATATTAATTTGTTGCTGGCGCTTCCTGATCTGTGGCCTGACGGTAGTTTCACGGGTTTATGTACAAGGAGAGGAAACTTGCTAAATCTTTAATAGAAGACCAGCAGTAAATTATATTTCATCGATTTTTACAGAACCTTTTTCTCTCTGTAATGTTTTGGAGAAAGCCCATCACCTTCGTAAACATTCTTGCAAAATGGTAGGGATCTTCAATACCAGGTTCCAGTGCTATTTCACGCACCCGCATATCAGTCAAAAGCAAATATTAGCAAGCCTTCTGCACTTTGAGGCGGTTGAAATATTCGATCGGAGGAAAGCCCATTTTTGTTTTGAATAAGAATAAAAAATGCGATGGAGATAAATTCACTGCTGCAGCCATTGCTTCAAGTGTGAGCATTTCACTGATGTTGCCGCTTAAAAAATCAATAGCCTTTTCCATTACATCGCTGCCTGTTATTTTGCTTCCGGGTTCAGACTTGTCGTTGTAAATCGTTTTTGTTTGTTAGCTATACTAATTCATTATGCTCAATCGCCATTTATTTTCTACAATATAAGCGCGGAAGCAGGTTACAGACTGAGTTGGTTTGGCAACCTTTGCTTTTTCTATACAATTTTTGATAACGAACTATTTCTTAACGAATATTATTTAGGGAAGCTTTTATTGTTTACAAAAATAACCGGCATTAGTAAATAGCATTCGATTATTCCCTAAAGAGCAACGGACACAAACTTACCGGAAAATTACATTTAATGTGTTGCAAAAAATCCTTCCATCTCCTCCAGTGTTTTTCCCTTTGTTTCTTTCACCCTGAAGAGTATAAAAAGAAAACCCAGCATGCATACTCCTGCGTAGATATAAAAGGTGCTATCTTTTAATTTATCAAATAAAATAGGGAATGTAAATACCAAAATAAAATACGCAGCCCATAAACTTAATACCGCAATAGTAGTAGCAACACTTCGTACTTTGTTTGGAAATATTTCTGAAATTAAAACCCATGTTACCGGCGCTAACGACATAGCATACACGCCAATGGCTGATAATAAAAACCATGCAACATGCACAGAGCCTGCACCAAGCATCTGAACAACAATAATGTAAATAATCGCCAACCCGCCGGAACCAATAAGCATTAAGGGTTTTCGGCCAAGCCTGTCCACCAGCCCCATTGCAATAAATGTGAAAACGAGATTTACTATGCCGATAAAAACTGTTTGTAACAACTGATCGTCCTGCGATGCACCGATGCTTGCAAATATTTTTGGGGTGTAATTGAAGACCACATTGATACCACAGAATTGCTGAAAAACAGCCAGCACGATACCCACTGTTACCGCAGGCAAAACCCCTTTCTTGAAAGCCGCTTTGTAATTCGCTGTTGTGCTACCCTCCAACGATTTTTGTATGGATGCTAAAGATTCAGTAACGAAACTATCGCCGCCAATTTTATGAAGCACTTTAGAAGCCTTTTCTGCAAAGCCGGCTTTCATTAGCCAGCGCGGACTTTCCGGCAGCATGGCGCCACCTATCAAAAATAAACCGGAAGGAATAACACCCAGCCCAAACATCCAGCGCCATGCATCTTCACCGCTGTTTCTTAAGGTGTAATTGATTAAGTTGGTAATTAAAATACCCAGCACAATTGTGAGTTGATTAATCGCCACCATACGGCCTCTTAAATGAGCGGGAGATATTTCGGCGATGTACATCGGAGACAACATAGAGGCCATGCCAACGCCAATGCCTGCACAAAACCTGGCCCCAATGAAAAAATCCCTTGATGGTGCGAAGGCCATACCAAGGCATGAAACCGTGAAGATAGCGGCGGCAGACATGAGTCCGGGTTTACGCCCGTATTTTTCTGACACTGTGCCGGCAACGATACATCCCACAATGGCGCCTAAAGCAAGACTTCCGGTTGCAAATCCTTCCCAGTACGCATCCAGGGCAAATTGATGTTGTAGAAAAGGCAAAGCGCCTGCTATTACCGCAAAGTCAAATCCGAACAAATAGCCACCTAATGCGGAAATAAAAGATATTGCAATAATGTAACGGGAGTTAAATTGGTGAATTGGAGGAGTCATCTTTTTAAATTATTTTAAATATTTATGTAACAAATTAGTGAGAATCAAGACTTCTAAAAGTAAAATGCAATAATAAAGATGTCATCCCGAAAATTCATGGATTTATTAGCCATTTACATGGATTATTCAACCCCAAAATAAAACAGGAATGGTTGTTTGTGAGAATATCATTCTCAACTAAACTTTTTACCTCTCCAAACAATACCCAAGTAACGACATTTCGACTTCCACGCTATATGATAGTCCATTTATATACTACGAACCCCGTCACCGGGTGTCATCAAACACCGAATATTCAAAATACATTGCCTTACTCTTTAACAACCAACAATATCAATTCAATAGTCTTTCTAATTTTTCAATACCCACCTGCGTCCGGGGTTTGAATTGGTTGGACGCCATATATTTTTTCAAACTAAATAATAACTGTTTTGCTTCGGGTCTTTTATCCTGGTCTGTTAACAGGTCAATGCCGGAAACAATTAATTTTCCTTTACCAACATTACATTCAAAAACCAATCCGAGCGGACGCGCGGTCACCCAATCATCGATCACTCTTACAATAGGCTTTAATCCTTTAGCTATAGAATCAAGCAGTATAACATTAGAATGGCTCATCGCATCCCACCACTGCCAGTTGCTATAATATTCTGTGGGAAAATATTGTAACGCAGGGTGTTTCGGATTTACCAAAATACCTAAGGTAGTCGGCGGTTGTCCGCCTGTCCATGCAGTGTTCCAAAAGATACTTGAGAAGCCATTTTTGATATCCCCGCCATCCTGTGGTTTTAAAGTTCCCTTTTTTAAAGTCAACAAAACTTTACCACCATTTTTAAGGGTTTCTATTGCTTTATCATCGAGTTGTCGGGTGGTAAGAATATTTTCAACTTCGGGTAACGATGCAGGATAGACGAATAATTCCCATGAATTTTGAAAATTGCCTGCTGTTACCGTTAGAAAAATCCTGCTTGCTTTAGTGATAGACGAAAGCGATTGCTTAATGTCACCTATTTTAATACCATTCCCCAATGGAATATCAGTTTTAGGAAAATTTCCTTTGAATAAAATCTTTCCCGAAGCATCTTTGATATTCCATGTTGGTACCACATTATTTAACGGGCTTTCACCGAAATTCGCAATTTCAACCGGCACCATCAGTTCTTCACTATTTTGATAAATCATTTTAGATAACCTGGCTAAAGGAACTGTTGAGTTACAAAAATGGCTGTATTCTTTTCCGGTGATGTATCCTTTGTCCTGCCAAAAAACATTAAGTACACCAACCAAAGCTGTACCCTGTCCGGGGAAATCATAAAGCCCAAGCAACTGAAACCCGCCAAAGCCGGGAGTTCGCAGTGCTGCTTCAATATCAGCTTTATAACACAATGCCTGCAATTTGCCAGATGCTAATAAAAAACTGTCGGCCAGATTTCCCATACCATTGCCTTGAAGTTTGTCTCTGAAAATTTCAAAATTCTTTGCTTTGAGAACGCCTGTATATTTTGTTATTTCTTTAAAATCGGGGTAAACGCACCACTGACCAATTTCATGACTTACTGTAGGATGCTGCCATTTGCTAATAACTTTTCCCCAGTCATAATCTGTAGAAGGAGGCTGATTGTTGATAATGCTTTTTAAACCTTCTCCCCACCCCTGAATTCTTGGATCTGGTGAACTGTTATAATTGTTCTCAGGGACTACAGGCCAGCCCGAGGCAGTGGTATAAAGTCTCCGCGAATCCCTCTTCTTCCAGAAATTAACGAAGTCAGTAAGATATTGAACGGAATTTTTCCCCGCAGGCTCATTGCCATAAGCCATCATACAAAAAGAAGGATGGTTGCCATAATATTTTACAATCCGTTCGCTTTCATCATAAATGTATTTGTCTAAAGGTTTGCCATCGCCAATAGTAGCGCCCTGGTTAGCCCAGGAAGAACATTCAATATGTAAATAGAATCCTGTTCTGTCTGCCGCCTCAAACGCAGCTTCAGGAGGGCACCATGAGTGAAAACGAAAATGATTAAGGCCGTAGGACCTGCATTTTTTAAAGATTTGCATCCATGAATTCACGTCTGTTGGGGGATACCCTGTTAAGGGAAAGGCAGCACATTCTAAAGTTCCTCTAAGAAATGTAAGATGTCCATTAATTGTAAACTGGGTACCCTTTGTTGAAAAGTCTCTCATTCCAAAATCAACTTTCTTGTCATCAGCATTTCCATTTTCTTTTAAATTTATTTTTAATGAATAAAGATTGGGATGAAATTCGTCCCACAATAATGGCTTATCACCCATAGGATAAACGATTTCAAGATTCATGCTATCTCCGTTTACTTTGATGGACTTTTTTACGTTTTTTAATTTTTCGGCTTGGGGATTATCTGAAGTCGCCAACAATTCAATATCTGCATTCACCGGTCTTCCGGAAATATTATTAATGTGCAGGTGTGCCACCACTTGCTTTTTCTGTATGTCGGGATATAGTTGCACATCGTCAATATAAACAGGAGAACGGGCAGCGATGTAAAGCTTTCCAACCATGCCGTTCCAGTTGCTCTGAGTATGGTCGGTAATGCTGTGAGAATTTTCTCCTACATTAAAATCTTTAATCCTGTTATCAACCCGGATAGTGAGGCGGTGGGCGCCGGGAGTTAAAGCTTTTGAAAGATCAAACGTGTGTGGAGCACCAAGACTGTTTTCCATTCCAATTTTTTTATCATCTACCCAAACGACTGTTTCCCAATGGCTTCTTTCAATAAAAAGCGCTACATATTTCCCCTTCCAGGACGAAGGGATATTAATTGTTTTTTGATACCAGGCGGCGCCTTTGTAATATTTCACCGGCTGAAGCCAGAAAGGAACTTTTATATTTCCCGGTTGGCGATATTTAGCATATTCAGGTTTAAAAAACCAGGAAGAATCAACGATACCTCCCGTCCAGGGCGTATTGACAGTGATGTCATCGCCCAAATGATTAGTGGTCATTGAGCCTGGCAGTTTTATTTTACCCGGCAGGTTTTGATCGAACCATTGTTGCTTACCTCCCTGGTCTAAAGAATCAATACGAAACTTCCATTCTCCTGAAAGATCAATTTTTTCCTTTGTTACCTGCTGGCCCGTTACATTAGCGGACAACATCATTGCTACGGCAGAGAATAGAATAATGTAACTGTTTTTCATTTGTGTTTTTTATAAATAATTAATCATTACAATCTTAATCTATCGGACTTAATACTGTTTGGCAGAATCTTGTAGGATATAAAGATCGAGAATAGAAGCAACAATAGTGTACGAAACTAAAAATGAAATGCCAGATGCTAATGGACGATACGTTGTTAATAATGGATTATCTTACTTTTGAAACGATTAATTTGATACATGCGGTTTTCATTACTAAGATGCTAAACAGGAAAATAAGAAATACAATAAACCAATAAATTTTATGGATTCTTACTCTTAAAATTGTCTTTACCGTAAGGCCAAAGACTGAGTATTACAGGCGGAAACGGCAAAGGCCCGTTACGGATATTTATTGGGGCCGCGTGTCGCTTAACTATCCTTTTCCTCCCCAAAGTTTTTTATTGGAATACAGGCTAAATCGACGAAATTTTAAATAAAAAAACCTAATCTTAAGATTTTCGTTTAGCAAAGTAATCCTGACTGTCAGGTTAATGTAAAGTCCTGAAAAGTTTTTCTTCCTGTGTATGAAAGTTTTTCTATTTT
>Ga0164241_10002362_pt1 | contig 20678 bp, 19 predicted proteins | sample OricomyardsoilBY_FD_108780 | JGI IMG/M metagenome (GOLD analysis project Ga0164241, IMG submission 108780) | Backyard soil microbial communities from Emeryville, California, USA - Original compost - Back yard soil (BY) | ecosystem: Environmental > Terrestrial > Soil > Unclassified | place: USA... | reverse complement strand
TCGTTTCGGCCGGCGCACGCTGCTTTCCACATCGCTGTTCGTCATGGGGCTGGGCACGCTGGCCTGCGTCACCGCCAGCAGCACCACGCAGCTGATGGTGTACCGCTTCATCACGGGCATCGGCATCGGTGGCAGCATGCCCAATGCCTTCTCGCTGACGGCGGACTATCTGCCACGCGCGCGCCGTGCCGCACTGCTCACGGCCACGTACTGCAACACCGCCACCGGCGCGATGATCGGCAGTTTCAGCGCACCGTGGCTGATCCAGCGCTTCGGCTGGCAGGGTCCGTTCATCGCCGGCGGCGCACTGCCCATCCTCGTCGGCATTCTGCTGCTGCTCACCGCGCCAGAGTCGCTGAAGTTCCTGCTGCACCGGCGCCCGGGAAGCGCCGCCATTGCGAGGATCCTGCGACGCATTGCGCCCGGCGTATCGGCGCAGTCCGTCTATCTGCAGCCCTCGGCGCAAACCGCGGCCGGCACCGTTCGCGATCTGTTCACGCCGCGTTTTCGCACCCTGACGCTGTGGCTGTGGCTGGCCTTCGCGATGAACGCCTTTATTCTTTATCTGCTGGTGAGCTGGCTGCCGACGCTGCTGACCAGTGCCGGCTGGAGCAACTCGCAGGCCCTGCATGCCGCGGCGTTCAATCAGATCGGCGCCATTGCCGGCGGCATCTCGCTGGCCTGGTTGATGGGCCGGCTGGGTCACGAACGCACGTTGCTGGTCAGTTACCTGCTGTGCGCGACGGTGCTGACGACATTCCTGATCATGCCCTCGCAGTTCTGGACCTGGGGCATCCTGCTGCTGCTGAATGGCCTGTGCATCGGCGGCGCGCAATTCGCCATCCCCGCGCTGGGCGCCACGTACTACCCCGCCGCGATTCTTTCTACCGGCACGGGCTGGGCATCGGCCATCGCCCGCATCGGCGCATTCCTCGCGCCGCTGGTGGGCGGCGCGTTGCTCAAGGAAGGGTTTTCGACCGACAGCGTGCTGGCATTGCTGGCCATTCCGGCGCTGGTGGCGGCACTGGCCATGTATTTCCTGGGCGTCAGCACCACGGACACCAGAAATAAGCCGGCGGCCGATACGCGGTAATCACCCGTCCGCAGGTCATCACGCCCAGCCAGCACAGCAGGGACACCGCGCCGAAGACACGGGCGCGGAGCGGTGGCAGATCCTCCTCGCCGGTCAGCCACACGGTGCGGGCGGCGACGACATAGAACAGCACCATGTTCACTCCCGCCAGCAACATGAACGAGAGCTTGAGGAGAAACGCCGGATTGTGAAGGTACTGATCCGGCGTGGTCATCACGAACAGGAAGCCGGTGGTGATGCTGATCGCAAAGCCGGCCAGCCCGAACGGAATCAGCCGGTGCAGCGCGCGCAACTGCACACCACGCGCCACGCCCAGCATGCGCAGATCGAACAGGCCCACCGCTGCGAACAGCAGGCACAGGCCGATGAAATGAAAACACTCGGCAATGGGCCAGCCCCAGCGCGAAGTCATCAGGTCATAGATGCCCACATCGCGTCCCCACTTCGCGACGGCCGCCACGTTGATGAGATGATCGGCGTCCATCAGGTCACCGTGAGGATGCGATAGGTGTGCAGCAACAGCTTGCCGGCCGCCACACCGCCCAACCACAGCAGCAGGCACAACGCCGCCAGCCCGCGGCTGTTGCGCGGTGGCGCATCGATCCGCATCAGGCGCCGTACCAGCCATGCCGCGCCAATCAGGCAGGCAAACTTGATGGCGAAGATGGGATTGGTCAACGCCTTGGCCGGGTAGGCCACCAGCAGCACCAGGCCTGAAGGGATGGCCAGCGCCGCGCCCGCCCACATCACCGGGATGAAGCCGCGAAACTTCGGCAATGCCGCGGCTTTGCCGGCGCCCAGCACCCGCAAGGCGATGACGATGCCGCCGCCCACCAGCAGCGCCATGCCCCAGGCGTGGAAGATCAGCGCCACGAAGTACGCGTACTGGTCTTCACGCGCCCAGACCGACAACGGCCATCCTTCGATGCTGGCGAAAATGTTGTTCAAGTGTCAGCGTGCCTTGGCGCGCTTCGCGCCGCGCTTTGTCGCAGTGGCGTTCGCCAGCCACTGCCGCGTGAGATCGGCCTCTGCCGCCAGCCACTCACGGAAACGTCGCACCTGCGGTCGTGCCAGTGCGTCGCTGCGAAAACGAGCCTGAAAGGCATGCACGGTCCACGCGCCGGTTGACGCCGGAAAAGGCAGCGACAACCGGCCGTTGTCGAACAACCCGGACACCAGTGCCATTCCGCACAGTGTGAACCCCGCGTTGGCGAGCACGGCTTCCACCACCGTGGCAATACGCTGATAGCGGATGCCACGGTTCGGTTCGGTGCGTCGCAGCTTCTGCGCCTTCAGCCACTGAGCCCAGTCCGGCGCCGCCGGATCGTCCTTGTAGAAGTCCAGATGCAGCAACGGAAAGCCCTCTAGCCGATCGCGGCGCGTGACGCTGGCGATACGCGTTGTGTTTTCCGGTGAGCCCACCGGCAGCACGAAATCGCGGAACAGCACATCCACCGAACCCGAGTTCTGCGACGGTCCGAAACGCAGCTCGCAATCGGCAGGCCGGATGCGCAGCGGCGCGTCACCCTCGCCGTTGATGTTGAAACGGATGTTCGGATACGCGCGCGTGAAGCCACTGAGGCGTGGTCGCAGCCACAGCTCCACCAGATCCGGCGGCGCCGCGATGTGCATTTCATGGCCGCGCTGCATGTCCAGCTGCGCGGCCACCTGCTCCAGCTCGCGAAAGGCCGTGGACAGCTGCGGCAGCACCGCTGCCAGTGCCGGGGTGGCCCGCAGCCCGGAACGGCCGCGCACCACCAGTTCGGTGCCCAGGTATTCCTCCAGCGCCTTGATGCGCTGCCCGGCCGCCGCCGGCGTGATGCCCAGGTTGCTGGCTGCGTCCTTGAGCGAACCGGTGCGCAGCGCACGCTCGAGTGCCTGCAGCGACCGGAGATGGGAAACAGCCATGGAATCGATAGTAAAGATTATCTTTACCTATCACAAGAAAGTTTAGCTTCCCTCGCCGGCCACCGTGCGGACAATGCATCACCACCAGGCGGCAACTCATCAACGCCGACTGGGTACTCACACACACATCAAGAAGGAAAAGAATCATGGCCAAGCTGAAGCGTTACGTGATCGAGCGGGACATCCCTGGCGTGGGCGGCATGTCAGTGGTCGAACTGTGCGGCGCCGCGCGCGCCTCCAACTGCGCACTGGAGAAGCTGAACGGCACGGTGCAGTGGCAGCACAGCTACGTGGCGGCCGACAAGACCTTCTGCATCTACCTGGCCACGGACGAGGATGCCGTGCGCAAGCATACGGAGCTGTCGGGCATTCCGTTCACGCGGATCATCGAAGTGCCGCAGATCATCGATCCGCTGACAGCCAACAACTGACAAGTGAACAAACAAGGGAGATTTCCGTGCGAAAACTGTTCGTCGCGCTGTACAGCACGCTCGCCTACCTGTTCTTCCTGGCCACCTTCGTCTACGCCATTGGCTTCGTCGAAGGGCTCGTACCCAGGAACATCGACACGGGCGAACCGGCGGGCGCACTCACCGCCGTACTGGTTGATCTCGCCTTGTTGGGCCTGTTCGCCGTCCAGCACTCGGTGATGGCGCGACAGGGCTTCAAGCGCCTGTGGACAAGGATCGTCCCCGAGGAGGCCGAGCGCAGCACCTATGTGCTGGCGGCGAGTGCAGCGCTGGCGCTGCTGCTGTGGCAGTGGCGCCCGCTGCCGCAGAGTGTGTGGTCGGTGCACGGCGCTGCCGCGACCCTCATCACTGCTGTTTCGTGGCTGGGGTGGTCGATGGTGCTGGTCAGCACCTTCCTGATCAGCCATTTCCACCTGTTCGGGCTGACACAGGGATTCGCGCGGATTTTGCGCCGGCACCTGCCGGAACAGCAGTTCACCACGCCCTTCCTCTATCGCTGGCTGCGGCATCCCATCTACGCGGGATTCATCCTCGCGTTCTGGGCCGCACCGGTGATGAGCGTGGGGCATCTGCTGTTCGCCGTGGCCACCACGGGCTACATCCTGATCGGCATCTGGCTGGAAGAACGCGACCTGCTCACGCATTTCGGCCGGCGTTATCAGGAATACCGCGAGTCGGTCGGCATGCTGTTGCCGCGGTGGCGCTAGCAAAAAGGGCGCAAGACGCATTTAATCCGGGTCACCATGAAAGCGACCCACTGCCGGCTCTTCGTCTTCCTCAGTGCGTTGGTGGCATCCGCGGCGTATGCCACCAATCCGCTGATCCTGGATCAATTCACGGCCGACCCCACCGCCCGGGTGTTCGAGGGAAAGATCTACGTGTACCCCTCGCACGACATCAAGGCACCGCCCCAATACAAGGGCCGCCCCGACTGGTTCGTCATGGAGGACTACCACGTCTTCTCGTCAGAGAATCTCACGGACTGGAAAGATCACGGCGTGATCGTGAAGCAGACTGCGGTGGAATGGGTCAATCCCACCGCCTACGCCATGTGGGCGCCGGACTGCGTCTTCAAGGACGGCAAGTACTACTTCTACTTCCCGGCGATCGCGAAGACTGGCGGGATGAGAATCGGCGTGGCGGTGGCTGACAAGCCCTATGGCCCTTTCAAACCCGAGGCCGGCTACATCGAAGGTGTGGCCGGCATCGATCCTGCGGTGTTCATCGACAAGAACGGCAGCGCCTATCTGTACTACGCGGCTACCGGCAAGGGACTTCACGTCGCCAGGCTCAAGCCCAACATGCGCGAAATCGAAGGCACGCCCGCGGTCATCGACAATCTGCCGCCGAAGGGACTGATCGAAGGACCGTTCGTGTTCGAACGCAATGGCCTCTACTACCTCACCTATCCGCACGTGCAGAACAAGATCGAGCGACTGGAATACGCAACCAGCACCTCGCCGATGGGTCCCTTCAGGCAGGCAGGCGTCATTCTCGATGAGTCGCAAAGCGGCTGCTGGACCGTCCACCACTCGATCGTTGACTACAGGAACCAGTGGTATCTCTTTTATCACGACCGGGATCTCTCACCGTCTTTCGACAAGAACCGCTCCATCCGCGCCGACAAGTTGTCGTTCAATGCCGACGGCACGATCCGCAAAGTCAGTCCGACGCTGCGCGGCGTCGGACTGGTGTCGGCGCAGAGTCAGATCCAGATCGATCGCTACAGCGCCACCAGCGGCAACGGCATTGAAGTTGCCTTTCTCGACGACAAGCATCCCGATGCTGGCTGGCAGACCACCTTCAGCGCCGCGCAGTCGTGGGTGCGATTCAACGACGTCGACTTCGATCACGGCGGACAGAAAGCGCTCGCAGTGCGCGCCAAGGCACCCCGTGGTGGCGTACTCGAGATCCGCCTGGACAAGGCGGAAGGAACACCGGTGGGCCGTGTTCGCCTGGATCCGGCACAGGATTGGAAGAACACCCGGGTTTCTGTGAAGAATATTCCGGCGGGCGTGCATGATGTCATCGTTACGCAAAGCGAAAGCAATGCTGTCGCCGTGGACTGGGTGAGTTTTCACCAATCCCCCGCTGTTCCCTAGGCGCTGTCCTACAAGCGGAAGCGGAATTGAACGATTACTCGGGCCACATCCGATGGCTATGTTTGAACCATGCGTGCACGATGCGCCGCCTCGGCGGCAGTGGGATTGTTGTCGGTCTTCGCTATCACGACCGATGCCTCAGGACGGAATGCAGTCAGCCCGGCGGCTGTCGCGCCTGTCATCAGCAAGGCGCTCGGCAGGCAGCGCGCGGATGAGGACATGCTGGGTGTGCTCACGGCCTATGCCGCTTTGAGCCCCCGCCCCGTAGAAAAGGTCGACGTCTCCACCGCCCGGCAGAGCCCCACTCTCGCCGATGCCGTGAACGTGGTGCTGAAAGGCCGCGCGCGCAGCACAGACCCGGAATCGCGCGTGCTTGGCGTGAAATCCCACGACATCACCGTTGCCGGCGGCGACGCAGATCTGCCTGCCCGCATCTACGCGCCGGTGGGTCCCGGTCCCTATCCGGTGGTGGTCTATTTCCACGGCGGCGGCTGGGTGATGGGGAACAAGGACTCTTACGACGATGGCGCGCGCGGGCTCGCCTACTACGCCAAGGCCGTCGTGGTATCGGTCGATTATCGCCTGGCACCGGAGCATCAGTTCCCCGCTGCCTGGGATGATGCCCTGGCTGCGTATCGCTGGGTTCTGAAGCACGCGCCTGAAATTCAGGGAGATCCGCAACGGGTTGCGCTCGCGGGCGAGAATTCCGGCGGCACGCTCGCGCTGGCGACGGCCATCGCCGCGCGCGATGCCGGCTTGCCCAAGCCCGCGCATGTGCTCGCCATCTATCCCATCACGCAAACCAGCCTGACGACGCCGTCTTATCAGGAAAACGCCAGCGTGCCGCCGCTGAGTCGCGCCACCATGGAGTGGATGTTCAGCAAGGTGGTTCGCAAGCCCGAAGATCTGCGTGATCCGCGCCTGCAGCTCATCGATGCCGATCTGACTCAACTGCCACCGGTCACGCTGATCACGGCCCGCATCGATCCGCTGCGCAGCGATGGGGAACAGATGGCCGATGCCCTCAGAAAGGCCGGCGTTCCCGTCGAATACCGCGATTTCGAGGGGACCACGCACGGCTTCTTCGGCACGGCCGCCGTGGTGGAAAAAGCCGAACGCGCGCAGTCCTACGCGGGGCAGCGGCTTGCGGCAGCCTTCGCGACGAAAGAGGTCACTTTCACTGTCGCGGGGCCCGCCGGTCACTGACATCGCGGCTTAGTGCCGCAGATTCATCTTCGCGACCTTTTCCTTGTAGTCGCGTTTCGGATCGGCGCCCAGCATGATCCGGATTCCCGCCACCAGACTTGACCCGTTGAGCCAGACCTCGCCTCGATCCGGGTCCAGCCGCAGCAAAGCGAGCTTCGGGTCATCCTTGCCGCCTTCGTACCACGCGGCAACGAAGCGGTTCCACAAGCGGTCGATCACGGTCCGATCCGCTTCAAGCGCCAGATGGCCCTGCACGCTGGCGAACAGGTCGTGGCCTTTGGCGACGAATGAGGCGATGGCACGGCTATCCGAAGCCAGGTCCTGCACCAGTGCGTTGTCCGTGGAGGTGAAGAACCACATCGGCCCGGGCCGGTCTTCGTCGAGCTGTGCCGTCATCGGCCGCAGCCGTCCATCCACTTCGCTCTGGATGCCGACCATGATCGTCATGTCCGACTTCAGCGCCTTCCAGAATTTCTCTTCCAATTCAGCGGGTGAGGCCATGACCGTCTCCGTCTCACGTAGGGAGCTTCACGCTAGCCGCTTTTCCATCCGCCGCGCCGCCCCCTGCAGCCTCGTTTGCCTGTCGGTCACGTCCGACTGGTCGGGTGCGGTTTGATCTCGATTGCCAGGTTGACCCCGAGGCGCCCCAGCAATGCCGCCTCTTCAGCGAGCAGCTCTATCCGGAAGTCGCTGCGCGCGAAGATGCTGATGAACAGCTCCACGGCCCCACCGCCATGTTGCAGCTCCTGCATGAAGGTAATGGCCTTGCGCAAGGTATCGAGGATGCGCGCCAGCTCGCTTTCGACACCGGTGCGTTCGCCGGAAAGCTCCTCGGCCTGCGTGAAGTCGCAGATCCAGTAGCTGTCCCGGTGCGCGCCGCCCAGGGCGGCGCCCGCCTGATCCCGCCGATCGTCCCCCCTGCGCCAGACGTGTTGCGGTTGCAGGCCCAATGCACGCGTAATCCGTGCCGGATCCATGTGCGGATGCCGGACACCGAGCGACATAGTGAATTCGTAGTCACCCACTCCGGAACCCTCCAGCGCAGCGTTCCGGGCACCATACGCGACTTCCGCCAGCGGAACGCAAGAATCGACTGTCTTTCAAGGTCTCACTGGCGCACACTGCCCGACATGACGCTGGCCATCGTTTTTGCATTAGTTTCAGTGTGTGCTGGCCTGGCACTGAGGCTCGGCGCGGCGCACAAAGACAATGCACTATTGCGCACGCGCATCGATTCGCTGAAACGACAGTTGCTGCGCCAGCGCTGAGTCTGATTCGTTTTACGTGGCCTTAGCCACGTTCCTTCCACCCCTGCCTCAATTTGCGGGTACTTCACTATGGAAAATCTCAGCCTCGAAGTGGCCTATTCCCGTTATGGGGCCGGAGTCTCCAGCCGTCACCGCAATCTCTCCTCGCTGGCCAGCGATGGCAGCCTTGTGCTGACTTGCTTCGGCGGCAGATTCAACCGGCCGGAATCGGGCGTGATGCGCTACAGCGCAATGATCTCGCAGGAAACCGGCTCGGCGCAGTCCGTGCTGGCGCTGCGGGAGCACATCGAAGCCGCGCATACCGCCGGCACGATCATTCGACCGGTCATGGTCGCGCCCGGCACCGCCAACACGCCGCGCCGCGTGTTCGTGCGACCCGACCTCACTGGCACCGTCCTCAGCTTCGACGGTGACCGGTTCACGGTGGATTTCGTGCGCGCGGAACCCGTCGAGGAGCCCAGGACGCGACGCAAGCGTTGAGAGCCGGCCCAGCTCGCGTCATCGACCGAATTCGCACTGGTCCGGTCCGGCAGTGGCCGGTATATTCCCTGCCCGCATGAATCAGTACGACAGCCGCAATGCGGATGCATCCATTGGTCGACTCGCGGCGCTGCAGTCGACGCTCGGGGATTTCCGGGTCGGCCCACGCATCCTGATCGTCGTCGCCTTGTCGGTGGTGGTGGGCGCATTCGGCGTCGGCGCCGCATGGCTGCTCAGCAAACTTATTGTCGTCGCCAGTAATCTCGCGTATTTCGGACGGTGGTCCACCGATCCGATGTCCATCGCCGCGACGCCGTTCGGCCCAGCGAGAATTGCGATTCCCGTGATCGGCGGCCTCATCATCGGTGTGATGGCGCGTTTCGGCTCGGAGAAGATTCGCGGCCATGGAATTCCCGAGGCCATCGAAGCCATCCTCATCGGCAGCAGCCGCATCCAGCCCCGGGTCGCATTGCTCAAGCCCCTGTCATCGGCAATCTCCATCGGCAGCGGCGGCCCGTTCGGCGCGGAAGGTCCGGTCATCATGACCGGCGGGGCGCTGGGCTCGCTGTTCGCACAGTTCTTCCACCTGACTTCCAACGAACGCAAGACCTTGCTCGTCGCCGGTGCCGCCGCGGGCATGACCGGCATTTTCGGCACCCCGGTGGCCGCCATCCTGCTGGCAGTTGAACTGCTGCTGTTCGAGTGGCGGCCCCGCAGTTTCCTTCCCGTCGTGACGGCCGTGCTGATCGCCGCCATGTTGCGTCCGCTGTTCTTTCCCGCTCCGCCGCTTTTCCCATTCGCGGGAGACGTGGTGGTTTCGCTCACCGCCGGCGGATCATGGATCGCCATCGGACTGCTGGCCGGCGCGGGGTCCGCGGCACTCACGGCACTGGTCTACGGCTTCGAGGATTTCTTCCTGAAGCTTCCCATCCACTGGATGTGGTGGCCGGCGATCGGCGGGCTGGTCGTCGGCCTCGGCGGAATGATCGATCCTGCCGCATTGGGCGTGGGATACGACAATCTGCAGGCGATGCTGGATGGCAGCTTCACCGTCCATGCGCTGGTGGTGCTGCTGCTCGTCAAGGCAGTCATATGGGCGGTTGCACTGGGCTCAGGCACCTCGGGCGGCGTGCTGGCACCGCTGCTCATCATTGGCGGGGCGCTGGGCGCCTTGTTCGGGCACTACTTTTCGCCCGAGCATCAGTCGATGTGCGCACTGCTGGGCATGGCCGCGATGATGGGCGGCACCATGCGCTCGCCCCTGACGGCTGCCGTGTTCGGCCTCGAACTCACCGGCAATATTCATGCGTTGCTGCCACTGGTCGGCGCATGCGCGGTATCGCACGGCTTCACCGTGCTGTTGCTGAAGCGATCCATTCTTACCGAACGCATCGCGCGCCGCGGCCTGCACCTCTCGCGGGAATATTCCGTCGATCCGTTCGAGCAGGTGCGCGTGCAGGATGTGATGATCCGCAATGTCGATACCCTGCCGGCGGCGATGTCGGTGCAATCGGCGATCGAGTTCTTCACCACGGATGCACCACGGCACAAGAGCTATCCACTCGTCGATACGCATGGGACCTTGCGCGGGATGATTTCGCGCGCCGACGTGCTGCGGTGGACGATGAATGGCGAGGATGCGCAGGCGCGGCTCGCCGAGCTCTCACGCGTGGAGGAAGGGCTGGTGACCTCGCCCGATGAACTCCTGGGGTCTCTCGCGGACCGCATGGGTCAGTTCGACATCGGACGGGTACCCGTCATTTCGCCGACCGATCGCCGGTTGATCGGCATCGTCGCGCGCAAGGACCTGCTCAAGGTGCGTGCGCACCTGCTTGCTCACGAGCACGAACGAACGGCGCCGTTGCGGACCTGGCCCTAGCGCCAGGCCGCTGAATCAGGAATTCAGCCAGTCGAGCAGGGCCGTCGTGACAGCCTCGGGCTTTTCCATGGTGCTCATGTGTCCGCAGTCGGGCACGGCGACCAGGCGGCTGCCCGGGACATGACGCGCGATGTCTTCGTGACGTGGAAGAGGACTCCAGCTGTCGTCCGCGCCACACAGGACGAGCGTGGGCAATCGCAACGCCTTCAACAGCCTGGTACGATCCGGACGCGCGAGCAGGGCACGGATCTGCGCCTCGAACTTCGCCACGCCGGCAGCCGCGATCATCGAATGAATGGCATCCATGAGCACGCTGTCTGTGAGGCGCGAGGGATGCACCATGCCACGTGCCCAATCCGTGGCCATGGCCAGCGTGCCCTCACGCCGCGCCATCTCGAGCAGACGATAGCGGCCGGCTTTCTCGCGCTCGCCCGCCTCGCCGCGCGCCAGCGCCTCATACCCGGTATCGAGCAGTGCCAACCGGGATACGCGCTCGGGTGCTCGAGCCATTACCTCCAGGGCAACGCGACCACCCATGGAATGACCGGCCAATGCGAACCGCGGCGCGGCTTCGTCGAGTAGCCGCTCCGCCATCGTCTCCAGCGAGTCGCTCAACGCATGCTCGGCAATCTGGATGTGACGGCCGGCGCCCAACGCCGCGATCTGGTGGCGCCAGACGGTGGCATCGCACATCAGCCCCGGTACCAGCACGACGGATTCTGTTTGATTCATGGATGGGCGCGCCTATAGTGAGCCACATTAGACCAGAGGCCACCGCTCATGCGCACGCGGCTTTATTCACTCGAAGAGCTGAATGACATCCCTGGCACCACGGTCTTCAATGCCATGCGCAGCCGGCAGGCCTATCACCTGCACAAATTCTGCATGTCCCTGATGAATCCCGCCAATCGCGAGCAATTCAAGCAGGACGAAAGCGCCTACCTGAACCGCTTCCGCATGAGCACGGAGCAGAAGCAGGCCGTGCTCGACCGCGATTTCAACCAGCTGATAGAACTGGGTGGCAACATCTACTTCCTGGTGAAGCTCTCCAACACCGATGGCTGGAGCACGCAGAAGGCGGTCGGCTCCATGACCGGCATGACGCCTGACGAATACGCGGCGATGATGCGGGCAGGTGGCCGCCCCATCAAAGGCAACCGCTCCATTCGCGGCAAGAAGTAATGGCACGCATCACCGCAGGCATCGCCAGCAGCCACGTTCCCGCCATCGGGGCGGCGTTCGATCTCGGCCGCACACAGGAGCCCGCCTGGAAACCCGTGTTCGATGGTTATGAATGGGTCAGGCAGTTCCAGCGACAGGAAGAGCCCGATGTCGTCATCCTCTGCTACAACGACCATGCCAGCGCGATGATGCTGGACGTGGTGCCCACCTTCGCGCTGGGCTGCGCCGAAGAATTCGCGCCGGCGGACGAAGGCTGGGGCCCTCGCCCCGTGCCCACGGTGATGGGCGACCCCGTGCTGGCGGGCCACCTCGCGGAACAGCTGGTGATCGACGATTTCGACATGACGCTGATGAACCACCTGGATGTGGATCATGGCCTTACCGTCCCGCTGTCGCTGATGTTCGGCAAGGTGGAAGAATGGCCGGTGCGCGTGATTCCCCTGGCGGTGAACGTGACGCAGTTTCCCACCCCCTCTGCCGAACGTTGCTGGCAACTGGGCGTGGCGATCGCCGACGCGGTGCAATCTTATCCGGCCGGCCTGAACGTGCAGATCTGGGGCACCGGTGGCATGAGCCACCAGCTTCAGGGCGAGCGCGCCGGACTCATCAACCCGGAATTCGACCAGGCCTTCCTCGACAAGCTTTCAAACCAGACGGACGACCTGCGCCGCCTGACGCGTCTCGAATTCCTGCGCGAAAGCGGTTCCGAAGGCATCGAACTGATCATGTGGCTGATCATGCGCGGCGCGCTGGGCGCGAAGGTGGAGGAGCTGCATCGCTTCTATCACGTGCCGGCATCCAATACGGCCGTTGGCCATATCGTTCTGCGGCCCGTGCGCTGAGGCGCGACGAGCCTCACGCCGTGCTGACTGCCTCCGCGATCCGGTAGGCATTCTGCCGCGCCTGCTCGCGCATCGCGGCTTCGGCCTGCCCGCGTTGCGCCGGATCCATCGCCGCCGTCATCTGCCGCTGCACCATCCTGCGAAACGCCTCGGCGCGTTCGTGAGCCGCGGCGCCCATGGTCGTGCCATCACTGCGGGTCAGATATCGCCCGACCGACTCCTCGCTGCCAATGGTCAGTATTTCGCGCAGCTGCAGCCCTAGCCCCGAGAAGAACTCCTTCTCGGTATCCAGCGGAATGCCGAATACCCAGGGTTCGTGTTCGATCAGCTTCAGGATCCTTTCGAACGGGGGCCGGGCCATCGGCGGGATTTTTTCAAGGTCTAGCGTCTTCATGCCATCGATCATCGCGCGGGTGGCAAAGTCGAAAACGATACTCGAGCCGGGTGCGTGCGCGGCGAAGAACCGGAACGTGGCGCACAGCGGCTCTTCCTGGACATACATGGTGACGCCTTCCATGATGATGAACGTGCGCCGCGACGGGTCGTAGCCGTGGCGCGCCAGTGCATCAGCCAGCGTCTCGCGTTCCAGGTCTGCCGCGACATACGTCAGGTTCGGCGGCGGCCCGCCCAGCGCCGCGGCGACACGATGCTGCTTGAATGCCGAGGTCCGCGGCCTGTCGAGCTCATACACGCGCGTGTGCCTGAGCAATTCCTGGAATCGATAGGCATGCGAGTCGAAGCCCGCGCCCACGATCAGGCACTGGGTAATGCCATCCGCAACTGCGCGTTCGAGCGCCTGGTCGATGAAGCGGGTGCGCTCGGTCATGGCGCGCACCATGCTGGCCACTTCGATCTCCTGCATCGCCGCTTCATAGCTCATTGCCAGTGCGTCGACCACGGGATGATCGAGGCCCAGCTGCGCGGGTGCACCCAGCAAGGCTTCGGCCAGGTCATCCGGATTCCGCACGGCGGGATCCGGGTCACGGGCACCGACAGCGCGGGCGGCGGCCACCCAGATCGCGGTCTTCGAGATTCCCTTTTCATCCTGTGACATCGAGCACCTCCCGGGGCAGAGCCTTATATCCGGCAACGCCGCGCGGCGGTAGTCTGCAAATGCCGCCCCGGTGTGTCGTATACTTGCTCTGCAGGCCAGGTGATGATTTCCAGTCTCAAGATGTTTCGCGCCGCCGGCCTCATGATGGCCCTGCTGGCAGCCGCCACGGCTCATGCCGCTTCACCGCTGCAGATCTACTTCATCGACGTGGAAGGTGGTCAATCCACGCTCATTGTCACGCCTCGGCACCAGACGCTGCTGATCGATGCGGGCTTTGCCGGTGAGGGCGGCATCAATTCCATCCCGGGTGAACCGGCCCGGGCGCGCGACCCCGGACGCATTCTCGCGGCCATGCGTGACGCAGGCGTAAAGCGCATCGACTATCTGTTGGTCACGCACTTCCATCGCGATCACATCGGCGGCATTCCGGAGCTTGCGCGACTCGTGCCGGTGAAAACGTATATCGACTACGGCAGCGGCTATCCACCGGAACAGCGCGCCAGGGCCGATACCGATGCACTCGATGTGGCGGCATACGATCGCTACATCGTGGCGCGCTCGCGCTCACGCCACCTGCGACCCAGGCCCGGTGACCGGCTGCCGCTGAAGAATGTCCGCGCAACCTTCGTGAGCACCGATGGCGCGGTATTGCGCAAGCCCCTGCCCGGTGCGGGAAAAGCGAACCCGACCTGCCGGCCCGCGGCAACGCCCACCTATCCCGACGACGAGAATCTGCGCTCGACAGGAGTGGTGGTCGAATTCGGCAGGTTCCGCTTCCTCGACATCGGCGATCTTGGCGCACAACCGTTGTATGACCTGGTTTGCCCCGTGGACCGTATCGGGCCGGTGGATGTGTATCTGGTCGCGCACCACGGCAACACCACCGCGGCAGACCCGGCGACGCTCAGCGCATTCCGGCCACGCGTGGCGGTGGTGAACAACGCGCCGCGCAAGGGTGGCCGGCGCCCGCTGCTGCAGATGCTGAGCGAAGCGCATGACGTGGACAGCTGGCAGCTGCACCTCTCCGCCGAGGGAGGTGAATACAATTCACCGGCAGAGCGCATCGCAAACCTCGACGAAGACGCGGGACACTGGCTGAAGGTCAGCGCAAACGAGGATGGCTCGTTCAGCGTGGCCAATGGTCGCACGGGAGCGATCAGGAAATACGGCGCCCGTCCGCGCTGAAGCGCGCCAGCGCTTCGCGCAGCGCACGAAGGGTAGGCGGCTTGCTGAGCACCAGGTCCACGTCCGCCGGCACATCGCCTTCCTCAACCATGCGCTCGCCCCACCCCGTCAGCATGATCACGGGAAGATCCGGGCACATGCGCTTCACGGCGTGGGCGAGCTGACGTCCGTCCATCTGCGGCATGCCCAGGTCGGTGATCACGGCCGAGAAATGCTGCCCATTTGTCAGCGCCTCGGTCAGGGCATCCACGCCTTTCTGGCCGCCGCTGACCGCAACGACGGCGTGTCCCTCGCGCTCCAGGATCTCGCGCAGCGTGCGCAGCAGCACGGGGTCATCGTCGATGACCAGCACGCGCAAGCCACGGGGAACCACCACCGGCGCAAGCATTTCGTCGGCACGCACGGCGGTGGTTTCGGTGAACATCAGGCGCACGCAGGTTCCCTGTCCGGGCGTGCTGTCGATCTGGATGTCGGCGCTGTGCCGCTGCGCCATGCCATACACCATGGCAAGACCCAGCCCCGTGCCGCGCTCGCCCTTGGTGGTGAAGAATGGTTCCATGCAGCGGCGGCGCGCGTTCTCATCCATGCCGATACCCGTATCACACACTTCAACGGCAACCTGGCCAGGCGCAGCCAGCGTGGTGCGCAGCGTGAGCACGCCTCCCCGGGGCATTGCATCCACCGCATTGAAGATCAGGTTGGTCAGCGCCTCGCGGATCTCGTTCTCGGCTCCCATGATGGTGGGCAACGGGCGCTGCAGCTCGGTGCGCTGTTCGATGGTGATGCCGTTCTGCTGCGGCATGGTGCTCCAGCGCGCGCGCGTCAGCTCCACCACCTGCGGCACGAGCTCGTTGAGCTGCACGGGTGTGAGGATCAGCTGCGGTTCGCGCTCGCGATAGAACTCGCGCATGCGCGCCACGGTGGCCGCGACGTCCTGGATCGCGCGCTGGATCACCTGCAACTGGTCGCGTACCGGTTCGCTGAATGTCTCGCGCTCCAGCAGGGACTCGGTATACAGCGACACCGGCGAGATGGCGTTGTTGATGTCATGCGCGATGCCACTGGCCATCTGGCCCAGCGCCCGCAGCCGGTCCTGCTGCATGGCCGCCTGCTGTGTCTGGTGCAGCTCGTGGTAAGCCTGCTGCACCGATGCATAGAGCTGTGCATGATGGGCCGCGAGTGCAACATGCTCGCTGAGCTGGCGCAGGAACTCGCAGTCCGCGCTGCTGAAGCCCCCGGCGCGGCGCGCGGCGATCAGCACGCCGAACACGCGGCTTTCCACCTGCAGCGGCGCGGCAACCAGCGCCTCCAGTCCCGCGGCCGCGAGCCGCTGCGGAAACGCGAACTTCACTTCACGCACGTCCGGCTCATAGACCAGCTGTCCGCGCACGCAACGCGACAGGCCATTGGGATCGATGGGAATGTGTTGTTCCTGGCGCAGATCCATCTGCTCCGCCCTGGCCAGGCTGCCAGCGCCGATGCTGCGCACCAACAGGCGGTTGTGCTCGGCCTCGAGCAGGCAGATGCAGCTGAAGTCCACTGGCAACTGCTCTTCGATGCTGCCCAGCACCACCTGGAAGATGCTCGGCAGATCCTGGCGCTCGCCGATGGCACGCGTGATCCGGTGCAGCAGGCTCAGACTCTCGAGCTGCGCCTGCCGACGCTGCTCCGCGCGCCGACGTTCCGTGATGTCGTTGAGCAGCACGGCGACACGGCGGCTGTCGGCCCCGCCCACCCGATAGGCGCGCACATGGTAGTGGCGGCCCAGCGCCGGCACCTCGTGCTCGGTGTCCACGGGCTCTCCCGTGGTGGCTACCCTGCCCAGGGATTGCAGCCAGCGCGCTTCGAAAGCCGGGAGCGCCTCGGACTGGCGCCGCCCTACCAGATCACGCACGCCATACATCGCTTCAAGTTCGCGGTTGGCTTCCAGATACACGAAATCGATCGCGCGTCCGGAGTCATCGAAAACCATCTCGATGGAGCAGAACCCTTCGGTCATGGTCTGGAACAGCTTGCGATACTGATCGGCGGACTCCCGCCGCAGCGCCGCCGATTGATCCTGGATACGCGTGGCCATGTGGTTGAAGGTGGTGCCCAGCCTGCCCAGCTCGTCGCGATTGCTGATGGACACACGCGTATCCATATCGCCGGCACCGAAGGCATCGGCCCCGGCTTCCAGCTGACGCACGGGGCGCAGGATGGCCGCGGCGAACAGCAGGCCGCTCGCCAGTGCCAGCAGGATGATCACCGCCGCGAACATCAGCTTCGAACGCACCATGTCATGAATCGCTCCGGACAACACGCCGGCGGGAACCTGATGGAAAACGATCCACGGCACCGTATTGCAGCGCTGACCCACGACCCAGACGTGGCGACCGTCCGTCGCCCAGGCCTGGAACATGCCAGCGTCGGGTAGTTGCTGGAAATCGAGGGCGGGCGACCAGCGCACATTCATCACGTCCGTGAGCAGTTCACGCGTGCGCCCGCCGAAGCGCTGCTCCGCCACCAGCGCCTCGATGTCCTGCGGAGCCAGGGCCTGCAGCGGATGAAACACCGTGGCCTGGTTGCTCGGATTGGCCATTCGAATGCCCAGACCATCCACCACGATGGCGAAACTGCCCGCACCGGTCGCGTCGTTGATTTCGCTCAGGAGCCGCGTCAGATAGGACGCATGCACCCAGATGGCGGCCGCACCCACGACCTTGCCACCTGCGTCCCGGATCGGCGCCAGGTAGCCGATCGTCGCCCGGTCTTCGTTGCCGACGTGCGCCAGAAAAACGTCGGATGTCACGGCCTTGCCGCCCAGCGCGGTGCGCACGAACTGGTAGCGCGCCAGATTCGCGCCGTCTTCGCCGGGCTCAAGGCCGACCGCGACGACACCAGCCGCATCCAGCAGCGCGACACTGCCGATTCCCGGATCGATGTCTGCCCAGAAATGAAGCTGCGTACGAACCAGCGCGCGGACCCGGCCTGCCTCGGTTGAAGCGCCTTGAACCTGACTCAGAGCAGCGGGCGCCGAACGGGCCAGCAGGTTGGCAAAGCGCGCATAGCCTTCATTGAAGGCATCGATTCGCCGCGCCAGCATCTGCGCGCGCGCCTGCAACAACTGGCTGGCGGTCTGGTAGCGATCGGCGCTGGCATTGCGGACGGAGATCCAGGTAGCGATACCCAATGGCAACAGCGACGCGGCGACGAGCAACGCCACAATCTTGCCGCGCAGCGACCAATCCCTGAACCGCAACCAGGTCGACATGCATCCCCCGGGCGGGCCTCCCCCTTCTTATCCGTCAAGCGTACTGCAAGGCCGGCCCGATGTCCCCAACGGCGTTGCGCCCGATGGTGCAACGCCAGTACCCTCACTTACATGAAACTCGCCCACCTCGTCGCAACCGCCGCGTTGATCCCCGCCCTTGCATCGGCAGCGGATTTTTCCGGCACCTGGAAGCTCGACAACACCTTCAACGGCAAGGTCTCGACGATCCACTGCACCCTCGTGCAATCGGGCGATGCGCTCTCGGGCAGCTGCAAGCCCGACCTGCCTGGAATGCAGGCCTCGAAGCTGACCGGCACGGTCAAGGGGGCGAGCGCGAAGTGGGGCTACGATCTGGTATTCAACGGCAAGCCAGCGCGTGTGGATTACGAGGTGACGCTTGCGGCCAACGGCTCTGTGGCGGGCAACCTGTTGCGCAACGCCAGCGCGTCGCCGATTGCGGGCGTACGCCAGCCGTAGCCGGATGAACGCCCGCATCAACCGGGCAAAGGTTGCGGTCAGCATCGCTGCCGCCATGACGCTGGCCCTGCCCGGCCGGGCTTCGGAGGGAACGATCACCTTCACCGGAGCGGTGACCGGCAACAGCTGCGTGGTTCACCTCGGCGCGGGTGGCCCCAGCGGGGTCGTCGCACTGCCTGTGGTCGATAGCAGCGCACTGGATGGCTCCTCGGCATCGCGCAATACCAGCGCGGGCACGTTCTTCGAGATCACCCTCAGCGGCTGCATCGCCGATCAGGCCGATCCTTCCGGCGTGCCCCCTGCCCAGGTTGCGATCTACTTCGAAGCCGGTCCGAATGTGGATCGGGCGACCCATGCGCTGATCAACGCTGGCACCAGCAATGTCGAGGTAAAGCTCTACCAGGCATCGCAGACCAACGTCGTAGGCTCGCCCATCACGCCTGGCACGGCTGGCACCGGCCAACCCGCCAGCCAACCGCTGGCGGGTTCTGCCACGCAGCACTTCTACGCGGGATATTCGCTCGTGGGCGGCGCGAAGGCGACGGCCGGAACGGTCAGCACCTCGATCACGTATTCCCTGGTCTACAACTAGGATCGCATCGCGGCCTTGCACCGGGGTTGCGCCAGCAGCGGCGCGAAATCCCGGGGAACCAGCGGCGCGCCGGTGTAGTGACCCTGCACGAAGTCGCAGCCCAGGCTGCGCAGATGATCGAGCTGTGCATGCCGCTCCACGCCCTCGGCCAGCACCTTCATGCCCAGCACGCGCGCGACGTTGATGATGGCCTCGATCACGGCCGCGGTCTTCTCGTCCTGCTGCATCTGGGCGATGAACGAGCCGTCGATCTTCACCACGTCGATCGGGAAACTGCGCAGGTAGCTCAGCGATGAATAACCGGTGCCGAAGTCATCCAGCGCGACCTGCACGCCCAGCGCGCGCAGTTCATGCAGCATCTGCGTGGCGTCCTCGCGCACGTTCATCAGTGATGACTCGGTGATTTCCACGCGAAGCGCCGAAGCATCCACGCCGTACTCGCGCAGCGCGGTGCCGATGAGGCCGACCAGATCCTGGCGGCGGAACTGCACCGGCGAGACGTTGACCGATATGGGAATTGACGGCAGTCCCAGGCGACGCCATTCGCGCGCCTGACGACAGGCCTCGCGGATTACCCATTCGCCGATCCGCAGGATCAGGCCGCTGTCTTCGGCAATGCCGATGAAAGTGCCCGGGTAGATGCAACGCCCCTGGTCGCGCCAGCGCAGCAGCGCCTCGGCGCCGATGATCCGCCGCGTGGCGATCTCGAACTGCGGCTGGTAATGCAGCTCGAACCCGCCCGCATCCAGCGCCAGCCGCAGGCCGTTTTCCACGCGCAGCCGTTCCATCGAGGCCGCGTTCATCTCCCCGGAGTAGTACTGGAAAGCGGCCTTGCCCTGCTGCTTGGCGTGATACATCGCGGTGTCGGCGTTGCGCAGCAGTTCATCGGCGTTGGTTCCGTCCGCCGGAAAGGTCGCGATGCCGATGCTGGCGGTCACGAACACCTGGGCGCTGCCCAGCGCGAACGGGCGCTCGAGCTGCTGCAGGATGCGCTGCGCGACCGAACCGGCCGCGAACCGGTCGCGCAGCTCGGGCAACAGGATGACGAATTCGTCGCCGCCCACTCGCGACACCACCGAATCCAGGAGAGAGGCATGACTGGCGGTCGCATCCGGATCCAGCCCGCGACGCAGGTACAGCGCCAGCGTGTCCTCGGCGCGGATCAGTTCGCTGAGTGTATCGGCGAGCTGCCGCAGCACTTCGTCCGCGGTCTGATGGCCGACGGTATCGTTGATGCGCTTGAAGTTGTCCAGATCCACGAATAACACCGCGAACTCGGTGTGCCGCCGGCCGCTGCGCGCCAGCACCTTCTCCAGATGTTCGTGCAGCACACGCCGGTTCGGCAGGCCGGTGAGTCCGTCCTCGAAAGCCAGGGAGCGGATCTGCTCGTGTGATTCGGCCAGCTGCGCAAGAGCCTGTTCACGCGCGCCTGCCTCCTCTTCCAGCTTGAGCTTGGCGGCCTCCAGCTCGCGCGTGCGTTCGCGCACCTGGGCGCCCAGCTCATCGAGCTTCATCGCGGAAAGCCGTGCCAGTTCCTGTTCCGCGTAGACGCGTTCGGCGATCTCGCGCTTCAGCGCGGCATTGGCCTGCTCGATCTTTCTGGCCTGCTGCTCACGCTGTGAATACAGCGTGGCGTTCTCGATGGACACCGCGATCTGCAGCATCAGCACATTGAGCGCCTCGAGCC
>Ga0164241_10002361_pt1 | contig 20681 bp, 19 predicted proteins | sample OricomyardsoilBY_FD_108780 | JGI IMG/M metagenome (GOLD analysis project Ga0164241, IMG submission 108780) | Backyard soil microbial communities from Emeryville, California, USA - Original compost - Back yard soil (BY) | ecosystem: Environmental > Terrestrial > Soil > Unclassified | place: USA... | reverse complement strand
CCCCGCAGGGGCCGTCTACTCAGGGTGAAACCTTGTGCCGCGCCGGGCGGCACCGTCGGTGCCGGTGAGATCCACACGGGCAGCCTTCTTGGGCTGCTGAGGTGGAAGTCGTCGGCAACGACGGCCTCCGGAAACGCGCATTTCGGGCGTATGGGTCACCGTTGGTTTCGACTGAACGGCGCAGGGTCCGGCGCGGGTGGTGCAAAAGCGGACGTTCAGGCGTTTCGGTCGCGTGGGGTTCGACCGATCAGCACCGCGACTGTGCGCCGACGGCGAAAAGGGCATATCGGGCGTTTGGCCGCTGGTGATTCGACCGGTCAGTGAACCCCTGCATGGCCGGTGCGGCCGACCAGCCGAGTCAGGCGCCGCGCAGTTGCGGGGTGATCACCGCGAGCTGGCCCAGGACGCCGTTGACGAACCGCGGCGAGTCGTCGGTGGACAGCACCTTGGCCGAGTCCACCGCCTCGTTCACCACCACGGCCGGCGGCACCTGGGTCGAGTAGAGCAACTCGTACACCGCGATCCGCAGGATTGCCCGGTCGACCGCGGGCATCCGGTCGACGGTCCAGCCGCGGGAGTGCTCGGCCAGCAGGGTGTCCACCCGGTCCTGGTGCTCGACGAACCCGCGCACGAGCCCTTCGGCGTAGTCACCGATCGGCGTCCAGGAATGGCGGTCCGGACCGGTCGGCTCCTCCATGCGTTCGGCCAGGACGACCAGCGGGTCGACTCCGCGCGCCTCGGCGGCGTAGAGCACGTCGAGGGCGCGTTTGCGTGCCTTGCTGCGCGCTGACATGTGGTCAGTTGTTGACTCGGCCGAGATACCGGCCGTCCCGGGTGTCGACCTTGATCTTGTCGCCGGTGTTCAGGAACAGCGGCACCGCGATCTCGGCGCCGGTCTCCAGGGTGGCCGGCTTGGTTCCGCCCGTGGAGCGGTCGCCCTGCAGACCCGGTTCGGTGTGCGAGACGACCAGCTCGACCGAGGCCGGCAGCTCCACGTAGAGCACCTGCCCGTTGTTCTGCGCGACCATCGCCTCCTGGTTCTCCAGCAGGTAGTTGGCCGCGTCGCCGACCGTGGCGCCGGGAATGTGGATCTGGTCGTAGGTGTCGCCGTCCATGAAGACGAAGTCGGCGCCGTCCTTGTACAGGTAGGTCATGTCGCGCTTGTCGACGGTCTCCACCTCGACCTTGACGCCGGCGTTGAAGGTCTTGTCGACGACCTTCCCCGACAAGACGTTCTTCAGGGTGGTTCGCACGAAGGCCGGCCCCTTGCCCGGCTTGACGTGCTGGAACTCGGTGATCTGCCAGAGCTGTCCGTCGATGTTCAGGACGAGCCCGTTCTTGAAGTCACTGGTGCTGGCCATGGTGCGAGTGCTGCGCCTTCCGCTGGTGTCGGCCGGTCCCGCGCGCCGCTACAGCGCCACGAGGTCCTTGGAGGTCCGGGTGAGGACGTGATAGCCGTCCGGTCGGACCACGCCGCTGTCCTCGATGCGCACCCCGCCGCGGCCCGGCAGATAAACCCCGGGCTCGACGGTCACGCACATGTCGGGCGCAATGATACTGGCCACCCCGCGGGCCAGGCTCGGAGCTTCGTGGATCTGCAGACCCACCCCGTGGCCCAGCCCGTGCGCGAACTGCGGGCCGTACCCGGCCTGCGTAATCACGTCGCGGGACGCCGCGTCGACCGCGCCCCCGGTCGTCCCGACCGCGCAGGCGGCCCGGCCGGCCGCCTGCGCGGCATGCACCAGGTCGTAGATCTCCCGCTGCCAGGCCTGCGGCTCGCCCAGCACGTAGGTGCGGGTCATGTCCGAGTGGTAGCCGTCGACGGTGGCCCCGAAGTCCAGCTTGACCAGGTCGCCCGCCGCCAGGACGGCCCCGGTGGGCCGGTGGTGCGGGATCGCACTGTTGGCCCCGGCGGCCACGATCGTCTCGAAGGACGGGTCCTCGGCGCCGAGCTCGCGCATCCGCTGGTCCAGCTCCAGCCCGACCTCCCGCTCGGTGCGACCGGGCCGTAGCCCCTCGGCGGCGAGCAGGTCGGCCAGCGCCTGATCGGCCGCCGCGCAGGCCCGGCGCAGCGCCGCGATCTCGGTGTGGTCCTTGATCGCGCGGGCAGCCTCGACCACGTCCAGCGTGGTGCGCAGGGACACCGGCCGGGCACGTTCCCGCGCCACCGCCTGCAGCCCGTCGTAGGCGGCGACGGTCAGCGATCGCGCCTCGAACCCGACGGCGCCGGTGGGCGCCCCGCGCAGCAGGGCGACATCGCAGGGCCGGGCGATCAACCGTGGCAGGTCCGGAACCTGCGCCTCGGACTGCGTGGTGTAGCGGCCGTCGGTGCAGAACCGGGTCCGCGGGTCGGCCTCGTCGGTGACCCTGTCGGTGTGGCCGGACGCGTGCTCCGGTTCCTCGTCGTCGGCGACGACCAGCAGCAGGGCGGCGTTCGAACCGGTGAAGCCGGTCAGGTAACGCACGTTGATCAGGTCGGTGACCAGCAGCGCGTCGACGCCCTCGGCCGAGAGGGCGGCGCGGACGGTGGATCGGCGGGTGTGGTGCAGCGACGTCACGAGCACCGATCGTAAGCTCCCGCGGACCACTCGGCCCTACCTCCACCCCCCAGGCCCTACCCCCCGAGTTGATCATGGGCGAGCACGATCCGGCCGAACCGGCGAACCGTCGCCCGCTTCACCCCCGGACGAGCACGATCTCATATTGTTTCGCCGTCGGCGGAAACCCGGTGTCGAACTTGGCGTTCACCACCGCAAGCGTGTGGCCGAAGAGCGCCGCAGTGGTCGGCACCTGGAAGAGGTCGTTGGTGATCACCTTTTCCACGGTCCCCCGGGTGAGGTCGCCGCTGAGCCGGATCCTGGTCACCTGATTCGAGTTCTGCACCGCCCACAATCGCCGACCGTCGAGCACGATGCCGTCCACCAGCGGGACGCTGACGCCACGGATGAGCGCGCTCGAGCCGGACTGGGGGTCAACGGTGTAGAGCTCCCCGTTTCCGCTGTGGGCGACGATGAGCACCCGGCCGTTCGCCGCCGCCTCGATGCCGTTGAGGTTGAACTGAGAACTGGTGTTCGCGGCCGGACCGCTCAACTCGAGCGTCCGGAACCATGACGCGGGCTTGCCTCGCACGATCGGCACGAAGTACAGGTGTGGCCGACTGGAATCGGTGAACCACGCGCCGTCCCCGGTGACGATCACGTCGTTCACCACCGTCGGCCCGTCATCCGGATTCGCAAACTGGTAGTCGGCGACCTGCCGGCCGCTGACCGTGTCATAGACAAAGGCGGTGCCGGCGAAGCCACCGGCCACGAACAGCAGGTTGTGGCGCACATCCGCGGACATGCCCACCGCCCCTCGACCGTCGCTCACGTCGATGAATCGTTCAGCTGTGCCGCGGCGGATGTCGCCGCGGTAGATGTCGCCGCCGAACAGATCACCGGCATAGAAGGTCGAGCCCCTGCCCGCTGCGATTCCCTCGGCGGAGGTGGCTCCGGGCAACACGATCAGAGGGGCACGCGAACCCCCCTCCGACCCCGCGACAGACCCGCCGGCGGCCGGCTGACCGAGCGCGACCAGCATGACGACCACCAGCAACGGAGCGACCCACGGTCGACGCCAACGACTCCGCGCCGGGGTCCGTGAATCACCGACGCGGTCCGAATCAGGACGGTGTCCAATCATCGGCTGCCTCACAATCCCGAGTTGTCCGACCGCCGGATTCCTGACCCACCCGTCAATTCGGACGGCGGTGGAATGTGACCCTATCGCCGTCGCAACCGACATACCAGGTGCTGTCCGGGAAACCACACGTTTGGCGGTCCGCATTCGGAACCGGGCTTCGTGCAACCACTTTGCGTGCAACTAACAGGCTACGGACATGGAAGTTTCGCTAAGTAAATAGCAGCCGAGGCGAGGGCAGACGATCCCCGCACTGCTGCCCGAAACGGGCTGGAAACTATCAATCCGAGTGCGGTTGATTGCGCTGGATCACGCCGCCGGTTGATAGGGGCCGGTCGATGCGGTCAACTCACCCAGGTTGATCCGAACCAGTTCGGCGAGTCGGGCGGCATCCGGGCAGCGATCGGGATCGGCGACCACGGTCACCGTCAACCGCCCGGCGTAGCTCAGCACCGCGAACGCGACGCCGACATTCCCGCTGATCGCCGAGACCGGAATGAGTTCGGTCACCCGACACCCGCCCAGCGACAACGGCTCCCGCGGTCCGCGGACGTTGGTGACGAACGTGTTGACCAGCCGCTGGTGGCCGATGAAGGCGCCGAACGCGCCGATCGCGGCCAGGGCACGGACGAACGGCGCGAGCAGGGCGGTGGATGCGCCCGGCGTTTCGGTCTTGCGCGACCGGGTGACCGCGGCCACCGCGGCGAGTCGCTCGCCCGTCGGACCGACCAGCGGGAGCGAGACCGGCAGCACGCCCACCCGGTTGCCCAGTTCCGCGGCGTCCGCCCGGCGCCGGGCGGAGATCGGCACCGAGACAATCAGGCGGTCGAGCCGCTCACCCCGCCCGGCCAGCACGCAGGCCAGCGCGGCGGTCACCGCAGTCAGCACCACGTCGTTCACCGTGCCCCCGACCAGCCTGGCCGTGGCCGCCACCGCCGCCAGATCCACCTGAGCGACGGCCAGTGCGCGACGCTGTCCGACCGGTGCGGCGTTGATCGAGCAGCGGGGCGCGGTCCCGGTGCCGCCGCGCAGCAGTTCGGCCGCCGCGGCGCGCAGCCGCCCGGGCAGGCCGGGCAGGGCCGCGATCCGACGACGGCGCTCGGCACGCGCGTCGACCCGGAGCTGCTCCGCCGTCGGCCACGCGCCGCCCGACGGTGACGGGGCGACCCGGACCCCGTCCACCAGCCCGGACAGCACGGCCAGCCCGGCCAGGCCGTCGGCCAGCAGGTGGTGCAGCACGATCACCAGCGCCGCTCGGCCCCCGCCCAGGCCGCTGACCAGAGTGATCCGCCAGGGTGGGTGGGCCAGGGTGAGCCGCTCCTGCACCGTCCGAGCCGCAACGGCCAGCAACGCGGTCCGATCGCCCGGCGCGGGGCACGGCACCTCGTCGACGTGTCGCGCGATTTCGAAGCCGGCGTCGTCCACCCAGATCGGACGGCCGTACGGCACCCGCACCAGCCGCTGCCGCAGCCGCGGGACCGCCCCGAGCCTCGACTCGATCAGCGCCCGCAGGTCACCAAGGCCGGGCGAACCGTCCAGCACCACGATCGCAGCGAACTGCATCCACGCACCCGATGCCTCCTGGGCCAGTTGGATCATGTCGTCGGCGCTCAGCCGGGTGATGCGGGGCGCGATCATGCTTCGATCGTGGCCGTTGCGGGCACCCGTATCCCAGTGCCGAACGACCCGAGCGAAGAATCGGCGCACCGACACGCCTGCTCCTACCCTCGACAACACCCGACAACGCACCCCACGGAGGCCCAGATCATGTCCGACAACAACCGCGCTGAACAATCCGGCTCCTCCGTCGCCGCATCGTCTGCGCCCGGTTCTCCGGTGCTCGATGGCGACCTCGCAAGCTCGGCCGACAACAACCGCGCTGAACAATCCGGCTCCTCCGTCGCCGCATCGTCTGCGCCCGGTTCTCCGGTACTCGATGGCGACCTCGCAAGCTCGGCCGACAACAACCGCGCTGAACAATCCGGCTCCTCCGTCGCCGCATCGTCTGCGCCCGGTTCTCCGGTACTCGATGGCGACCTCGCAAGCCCGGCGGGCAGGCGCGTCCTGCTCGTGCTGACCAGCCACGACGACCTCGGTGGCGTCCGCGAGACGGGCTACTACGTCGGTGAGGCCGCGCATCCGTGGCGGGAGTTCGTCGACGCCGGCTTCGACGTCGACCTCGCCTCGATCGCCGGCGGCACCCCGCCGCAGGATGGATATGACGAGTCGGACGAGGTCCAGCGGGCGTTCCTGGCGGACGAGAAGGTCAAGGCGCAGCTGGCGGACACCTCCAAACTCGACGACGTCGACCCGAGTGCCTACGACGCCGTCGTTCTGGTCGGCGGCCACGGCACCATGTGGGACTTCCCGAACAGCATTGCGCTGGCCGCGGTCGGCCGGGACATCTACGAGTCCGGCGGGGTGGTCGCGGCCGTCTGCCACGGCCCCTCCGGGCTGGTCAACATGAAGTTGTCCGACGGGACCCCGCTGATCGCCGGGAAGACCGTCGCCGGGTTCACCAACGAGGAGGAGGCCGCGGTCGGGCTCACCGACACCGTGCCGTTCCTGCTGGCCGACAAGCTCACCGAGCAGGGCGCGAAGCACATCCCGGCCACCCCCTGGTCCGAGCATGTCGAGGTGGACGAGCGGCTGGTCACCGGCCAGAACCCGCAGTCCGCCGGCGCGGTGGGACGCGAGGTCGTCAGGCTGCTCGGCGGCTGAGGCGACATCCGCACCAGCAGTCGAAGAAGGCTGCGCACGTGGATCTCGGAGCGTTGCGTTCGGCCATCAGGCGCCGAGCCGCGGGTTCATCCTGAGGGACGGCCCTGCCAGGGGCCGGCCCGCCATTCAGTCGAACCTCAGGTGCCCGAATTGCCCGGCAAATCCGGTTCGTGGGGCGGTGATCCGGAGCCACGTCGTTCAGTCGAACCATCGGGCCTGATATGTCGGAAACTTCCGCTCGGCGGCAGCTGACCCACCGCGGCGCTGATCAAGTCGGCGAAAGCGCGCCCGATTTGCCCGGATCGGTGCCGAGTTGACCAGCCCGGCCCGGGCAAGCCGCGCCGACATCCGCATCAGCAGTCGAAGAAGGCTGCGCACGTGGATCTCGGAGCGTTGCGTTCGGCCATCAGGCGCCGAGCCGCCAGGTTCATCCTGAGACTGAGGGGACGGCCCTTCCGGGGCCAATCCCTGTTCATCCTGCCTCCGGATCGCCCACATCAGACTTGTTCGCACGGCGAACAAACATAGGAAGCACATAGTCAACGCTCAGCAGAAAACCTCAAACGCTCATATAACGTGGCGGTCACGGGTTGCCAGTGAGGCTGGCCTAACCTCGTGGCGCACAGTGCGGTGCTCCGCGGCAAACCACCGAACAGCGCGCATGCCAGCGCATCCTGGGCGGGCTCCGGCCTGCCCCCGAACAGCGGCAGGAGCCCCGAGAATGACTGCGACCGAGACCAACCATCAACACCCGCCCACCCCCGACCCGCTACCGGTCGACGCCGCGCGACGCGATCGCCGTCGTCGCACCATCTTCGCCTCGCTGGCCGGCTGGACGCTGCTCGGCGCTGCCAGCGTCGGCCTGGTCGCCTGCAGCACGTCCGCGGCGTCGTCGGGCAGCACCTCCGCGGCGGCGACCACCTCGTCGGCAGCGACCGCGTCCGCGGCGTCCGGCTCAGCCGCCACCTCCGAGGCCTCGGCGGCGACCGCGGAGGCCGCCACCACGGAAGCCGCCGCGGCGGTGAGCGCCAGCACCTACCAGGACGGCACGTACACGGCGACCGGCAGCTACACCAGCCCGGGCGGCACCGAGGAGATCACCGTCACGCTGACCATCGAGAACGACGTCATCACCGCGGCCACCGCCGAGGGTGGCGCCACCAAGCCGCCGTCGAGCCAGTACCAAGGCGAGTTCGTCGACAACTTCGCGGCCCTGATCATCGGCAAGGACATCGACGACGTGTCCCTGGACAAGGTGGCCGGGTCGTCACTGACCTCCGGCGGCTTCAACGCAGCGGTCGAGACGATCAAGTCCGATGCCCAGACCTGACACCGGCCCGGCCGCCACCGCGCTCGATCGCCCCGCGCGGCCGTTCACCAGGCGATTCGAGGCGATCGGAACGCACTGGCAGATCGACACCGACCATGAGCTGAGCCCGGCCCAATGGCTGCGCCTGGCCGCCCGGATCGACGAGTTCGATCGCACCTGGTCCCGGTTCCGGACCGACTCGCTGATCAACCAGCTCGCGCAGGGGGCCGGCACCGTGGAGTTCCCGAGCGAGGCGGTACCGCTGATCGAGCTGTACCGGCGGCTGCACGACGGCACCGCCGGCGCAGTCACACCGCTGATCGGCGGCACGCTGGCCGACCTCGGCTACGACGCCGGCTACCGGTTCACCCCGGCCGCAGCGGTCCGTCGAACCCCCGGCTGGGACGAGTCGATGAGCTGGGACGGGCCGGTGGTGACCAGCACCCGGCCGGTCCTGCTGGATGTCGGTGCCGCCGGGAAGGGTTACCTGGTCGACCTTCTCGGCGAGCTGCTGACCTCGTTCGACGTCGGATCGTTCGTCGTCGACGGCAGCGGGGACCTGCTGCACCGGGGACCGGACCAGATCCGGGTCGGGCTGGAGCACCCCGGCGACACCACCAAGGTGATCGGCACGGTCCCGCTGTCCGACGACGCCCTGGCCGCCTCGGCCGGCAACCGGCGCACCTGGGCCGGGTTGCACCACATCGTCGACCCCCGCACAAGTGAACCGGTCCGGGACGTCGTCGCCACCTGGGTCATCGCGTCGTCGGCCATGGTCGCCGACGGCCTTGCCACTGCCCTGTTCTTCACCGCGCCGCAGCAGACCCACCAGCTGGCCGACGCCTTCGGCGCCGACTGGCTGCGGGTGCTCGGCGACGGATCCGCCCACTGGTCGCCAACCTTCGAAGGGAAGCTGTTCTCATGAGCGCAAGGCGGGCGGGAGGGCCCGATATCAGTGCGAATCATGCACACCGCGACGTCAGTCCCGGCAGGCCGGGCGGGTGGGCTCGGTGGCGGCCTGCGAGCGACCCGCAGGGGGTGACGTCATGACAACGACCGTCGGCACCACGTCGGCCCCATCCGCCCAGGTCCGCGCCAGGACCGGGATCGACGCGCTGCTCGGCCGGGTCACCATGTACCGGCTGGTGATGATCTGCCTGGGCCTGCTCACCGCACTGGCCTTCGCCCTGTCGTTCGCCGGCGTCCTGTACTACGAGCCCGTCGACCTGGCCGCCACCCTGGCAGTGCTGCTGGCTGTCACCTACGGCTCGAACCGGCTGTACGGGGCCATGTTCGGGGTGCACCCGCACGCCGAGTCCAGCCTGATCACCGCGGGCCTGCTGTTCTTCCTGCTGTGGCCCAGCACCGAACCGCTGGAGCTGCTGGCCATCGCCTTGGCCGCCGCGGCCGCGTCGGCGTCCAAATACCTGGTCGCCTACCGCGGCCGGCACGTCGTCAACCCGGCCGCGTTCGGCGTGCTGTTCGTGACGCTGCTCCAGCTGTCCGGCGGGGTGTGGTGGGTGGCCACCGGACCCATGCTGCCGGCAGTCGCGGTGCTCGCCCTGGTCGTCGCCTACCGCACCCGCAAGCTGCCCGTCGTCGCCCTGTTGGTCGGTGCGGCGTCCACGTTGATGGTCGGCTTCCGGCTGTTCGACGGCGACACCGTCGGCGCGGCGGTCGAGTACGCGTTCGTGACGACGCCGATGGTGTTCTTCGCCGGATTCATGCTCACCGAGCCGCTGACCCTGCCGCCGACCCGGCGCCAGCAGCTCGCGGTCGCCGCCGGGGTGGCAGTGCTGTTCGCGCTGCCGACGCTGGTCAGCGTGGACCTCGGGTTCGTCGCGCTCACCCCGGAACTGGCCCTGATCATCGGGAATGTCGTCGCGTTCCTGCTGGGCCAGCGCCGCGGGATCGGCCTCACCCTGACCGGCAAACGCTCGTTCGGGCCGACCACCGGCGAGTTCACCTTCACCCCGGACGCCCCGGTCCGGTTCGCGCCGGGCCAGTACCTCGAGCTGACGCTGCCGCATGGCAGGGCCGACTCGCGCGGCACCCGCCGGGTGTTCTCCATCGCCTCTACCGATCCGACGGGCGAGACGGTCTCGGTCGGCATCAAGATCCCGGCGCAGGGGGCAAGCACGTTCAAGCGGGAGCTGGCCGACCTGCCGGTGGGCACCCACCTGCGGGCGACGACCGTAGGCGGCGACTTCGTGCTACCGGCCGACCTCGCCCAGCCGCTGCTGCTGGTCGCCGGCGGCATCGGGATCACCCCGTTCGTGTCCCAGCTGGCGTCCTGCGTGCGCGACAGCCGGGACGTGGTGCTGGTCTATGGCGTCACCGACGCGGCCGAGATCCCTTACCGGGACGAGCTCGCCGCGTTCGGCATCCCGGTGGTGCTGGCCGCGCCCGGCACCCCGACCGGGTTGCCGGCGGCCTGGCAGGCGGTGGACGGGTTCCTGTCCGCCGACGTGCTGCGCGCCGCGGTGCCGGACGTGCGCGGCCGGGTCGCCTACGTCTCGGGACCGCCGGCCATGGTCAACGCACTGTCCGCCGCGCTGCGGGAGCAGGGTGCGCGCAGGGTGCGAACGGACTCATTCATCGGCTACTGAGCCCGATTCGGCAGTCCGGCTCGGCGGACCTGAAGCCGCGGGGAACATCCGGTCGCGCCAGGCGACTCGATCATCCCCAGGCACGCCTGCGCCACGCGGATCCAGCACAGCCAAGCCAAGCCGGGGAACATCAGGTTGCGCCAGGCAACTCGATGTTCCCCAGGAGACCCCGGCACAGGGCGACACCGCGCGAGTACGGTCGACTGGTGGCGGTCGACATCTTCTGGACCTCCGCGTTCCTGGATTTCACGCCCGCCTCGTTCGAGGCCGGGGTGCGGTTCTGGGCCGAGGTCGCCGGGTATCGGGTCTCGCCGCTGCGAGGGGAGCACGACGAGTTCGCCACGCTGGTGCCGGCCGCCGGCGACGACTACCTGCGGGTGCAACGGCTGGGCGAGGGTCCGAGCCGGATTCACCTTGACCTGCACGTGCCCGACCCGCTCGCCGCGGCGCGAACGGCGGTCGAGCTGGGCGCGCTCGTCCGGTTCGAGTCGAGGGACGGCTATGTGGTGCTGGCCTCGCCCGCCGGCTTCACCTTCTGTTTCGTGACGCATCGGGCCTCGGCGCGGCCCGCGCCGGCGCGGTGGGGCTCCCACACCTCGCTGATCGACCAGGTCTGCCTGGACGTCCGCGCCCAGGACGCCGATCGGGAGATACCGTTCTGGGCGGAACTGACCGGGTGGGCCCGGACGTCCTCGTCGGTGCCCGACCTGCATCCGCTTGTTCGCCCGCCTGGCCTGCCGCTGCGGCTCATGGTCCAAGCCGTCGGTGACGACCGCCGCCCCCCGACCGCCCATCTGGACCTGGCCAGCACCGACCGAGCCGCGGAGACCGAACGGCATCAGGTGTTGGGCGCCGCAGTGCAGCAGGTGACCGAGCGGTTCACGGTGCTGCTCGACCGGGCCGGCTCGGTGTACTGCATCACCGACCGCGACCCGGTGACCGGCCTGCTGGCTCGGATAGTCAGCTGCTGAACCTCGCTCGGCCCCGGCTGCGTCAAGCCGAACCCGAGCTCGGACCCGAACTCCGGACCCGAACCCGAATTGCGGACCCGGACCCGGACCCGACCCCGAACCGGACCCGAACCCGGGCCCGAACCGGACCCGAACCCGGGCCCGAACCCGGGCCCGAACCCGGGCCCGAACCCGAAGTTGATCATGGCGCGCGGCCAGGAACACACCGATGTCTCGCCGCCACGCTGATCATCTCGGCGAAAGCGCGCCCGATTTGTTCGAATCGACGCCGAGTTGATCCGCCCGACCCGCGCAGGCCGCTCCGACATCCACACGAGCAGTCGAAGAAGGCTGCGCATGTGGATCTCGCAGCGTTGCGTTCGACTGTCAGGCGCGCAGTCGCGGGTTCACCCCGGGGCGACGACCCTCCGGGGCCGCGTCCGGATCAACAGCAGGGGACCCAGCGCCGGGCCGGCACCGATCAGCAGGGGATCAACCCAGGTCGACCGTGTGGGCCCGGTTGCCCGTACCGGCGATCACCGAGTAGGCGGCGGCCAGCAACGCCGGATCCGGCCCGACCAGCCGGCCCGGCTTGGCCAGGGCGTCGAGTACCACGAACCGCAGCGTCCCGGCCCGGGTCTTCTTGTCCGATCCCATGATCCGGACCAGCTCGCCCAGCGCGTCCGGGTCGTAGGTGGTGGGCAGGCCGAGGGTGTGCAGGATGGTCAGGTGCCGGTCGGCGGTCTCGTCGTCCAGCCGGCCGGCCGCCCGGGCCAGTTCCGCCGCGAACACCAGCCCCACCGACACTGCGGCGCCGTGCCGCCAGCGGTAACGTTCCCGCTTCTCGATGGCGTGCGCGAGAGTGTGCCCGTAGTTGAGGATCTCGCGCAGCTCCGACTCCCGCAGATCGGCCGCGACCACCGTCGCCTTCACCGCGATCGACCGCCGCACCAGCTCCGCGATCTGCGGTGACGACGGATCGGCGGCCGCGCCGGGCGCCGCCTCGACGATCGTCAGGATCTCCGGGTCGGCGATGAACCCGCACTTGACCACCTCGGCCAGACCGGCGACCAGTTCGTGTTTCGGCAGGGTCTCCAGCGTGGCCAGATCGCAGATGACCGCACGGGGTTCGTAGAACGAGCCGACCATGTTCTTGCCGGCATCGGTGTTGATGCCGGTCTTCCCGCCGACCGCGGCGTCCACCATGCCGAGCAGCGTCGTCGGCACCTGGATGAGCGGCACGCCGCGCATCCAGGTCGCGGCGGCGAACCCGGCCAGATCGGTCACCGATCCGCCGCCGAGCCCGATCACCAGGTCACGCCGGTCGATCCCGATCTGCCCGAACACGTTCCAGCAGAAGCCCAGCACGGTCAGGTTCTTGGCGTCCTCGGCGTCCGGCACCTCGAGCAGGTGCACGTCCAACCCGCTGCCGCGCAACGCGTCCCGGACGGTCTGGGCGGTCAGCAGCAGGGTGTGCGGGTGCACCAGCGCCACCCGGGCCGCCCCGGTGGCCTTGGCCGCGGCGACCAGCTCGTCGAGCAGGCCGCGGCCGATGGTCACGTCATAGGGCGCTGAGGACGGCACCGGCACGACAACGGGAGAACTCACGACAGGTGCAACTCCTCGACGATGACCGTGGCCACCTGCTCGATCGTCATCTCGTCGGTCGGCACCACCAGGGTGGCGACCTCCTGGTACAGGTGCAGTCGGGCGTCCAGCAACGCCTTGTAGGTGGCGCGCGGGTTGACCCCGGTGAGCAGCGGCCGGTTGGTGGCCAGACCGGTGCGGCGCACCCCGGTGGGCATGGTGACCGACAGGAACACCACCGTGTGCTGCTTGAGCAGCGCGCGGGTCGGTTCGGCCAGCACCGAGCCGCCGCCCAGGGACAGCACCCCGTCGTGCTCGACCAGCGCGGCGGCCACCGCGTCCCGTTCCATCGCCCGGAACGCCGGCTCCCCGTCGGTGACGAAGATGTCCGGGATCGGCCGGCCGGCGGCGGCCTCGATGTCCTGGTCGGTGTCCCGCAGCCGGCTGCCGGTGAGCCGGGCCAGCACGCCGCCGACCGAGGTCTTGCCCGAGCCGGGCGGGCCGACCAGCACGACGATCGGTCGAACCGCGGACGGAGCGGAAGCAGATCCGGCCGTGGGTTCCGGGGCCGTCACCGGCCCACGGTGCTGATCGGGGAGCTGATCGGGGCGCCGGTCGGCGGGCCGGCCGGCTCGGCGCCGGAGGGATCGGCGCCGGAGGGATCGGCGCCGGAGGGATCGGCGGCGTCGTCCGCGCCCGGTCGGTTGGCCGCGATCGTGCCCAGGTAGGAAGCGATGTTGCGCGTCGTCTCGGCCACCGAGTCGCCACCGAACTTCTCGCTGACCGCGTCTGCGACGACCAACGCGACCATCGCCTCGGCGACCACCCCGGCCGCCGGCACCGCGCACACGTCGCTGCGCTGATGGATGGCCTGGGCGCGTTCCCCGGTCGAGATGTCGACGGTGGCCAGCGCCCGCGGCACCGTGGAGATCGGCTTCATCGCCGCGCGCACCCGCAGCACCTCGCCGTTGGTCATGCCGCCCTCGATGCCGCCGGCCCGGTTCGAGCGCCTCGACACCCCGACGGCGTGACCACCGCTGACCGGATCGATCTCGTCGTGCGCGGCGGACCCCCGGCGGCGTGCGGTGAGGAAGCCGTCACCGACCTCCACACCCTTGATCGCCTGGATGCTCATCAGCGCGCCGGCCAGCCGGGCGTCCAGCTTGCGGTCGGCGTGCACGAACGACCCCAGCCCCGGCGGCAGGTGGTAGACCAGCACCTCGACGACCCCGCCGAGGGTGTCGCCGTCCGCCTTGGCCAGCTCGATCTCGGCCACCATCCGCTCGGTGGACTCCGCCCGCAACGCCCGGACCGGGGATTCGTCGATCGCGTCCCGCTCCTCGGGCGACGGCAGCGGACCGGCGACCGCCTCGGCCTCGCCGATGGACACGACGTGCGAGACGACCTCCGCGCCCAGCACCGCCCGCAGGTACTGCTGGGCGAGCGTGCCCAGGGCGACCCGCGCCGCGGTTTCCCGGGCCGATGCCCGTTCCAGGACGGGCCGGGCGTCGGTGAACCCGTACTTCTGCATCCCGGCCAGGTCGGCGTGCCCGGGCCGCGGCCGGGTCAGCGGCGCGTTACGGGCCAGACCGGCCAGCACGTCCTCGTCGACCGGGTCGGCGGCCATGATCTGTTCCCACTTGGGCCACTCGGTGTTGCCGATCTCGACGGCCACCGGGCCGCCCAGGGTCAGCCCGTGCCGGACGCCGCCGAGGATCGACACCTTGTCCTGCTCGAACTTCATCCGGGCCCCGCGCCCGTAGCCCAGGCGGCGACGCGCCAACTGGACGGCGATGTCGGACGACGTCACCGGGACCCCTGCCGGGAGCCCTTCGAGGACGGCCACCAGGGCGGGGCCATGGGATTCACCTGCGGTCAGCCAGCGCAACACGCGCGCCATCCTCCCACGACCAGGGGGCTGGTCGGTCCCGGTCGCCCGCAACCTACCGCTGGGCGGGCACCCGGCCCCGCAGCCGCGACCGGACCAGGCCGCCCAGGATCACCATCCCGGCCAGCGCCAGAAGCGCACCGCTGGGAGCGCTGCTCCACGGTTTCGTGTCGTGCGACATGTACGGGATGAATCCCGAGGTGATGAACAGCTCGACCAGCGGGGTGGTCAGCACCAGCGCGCCGGTCCAGCACAACCAGGCGCCCCTGGGGATCAGCCCGTCGAACCGGTCGTCGGACAGCCACCGCGCGACGACGACGACCAGCGGCACCGGGCACATCCACGACAGCAGCACCCACCACAACAGGGCGTCTATCTGGATCGGGCGTCCCGCCAGGCCGCTGATCAGGGTGATCAGACCGAGACTGAGCACCCCTGAGACCACGGCCACCTGCAGCACCCGCGACCACACGGGGGCCCGGATCGTCGCGAACAGCAGCGCGAGCGCGGCCGCCACCAGCAGGTGGCCGACGCCGGCCCGCTGCGCCGAGTCCCCGATCGGCATCCATGGCTCGCTGGGCAACAGGTAGTCGGACTCGTGGTTCTGCGCGAACAGGCACGCCCGGGCGTCGAAGTCGTCGCCGCAGGCGTCGCCCCACCGGGTGTGTTCGGCACGCAGCACCTGGACTCCGCCGCCGACGAACAGCACTCCCGCGGTCGCGGTAACCGCCCGACGCCCCACCGCCCGCTCGACCGTCGTCCCCGCCATGCGACCCCCCCAAGATCCCCGGCCGATGACGATAGGCGACCGGCCGAGTCCGGGCCAGTCACCTGATCAGGGGACTCGCCGGAACCGGCCGGGGGCCGACGACGGGATCAGTGCGCCGCCTCCCACGCCGCGTAGGCGTCGTGCACCACCCGGATCGCGTCGTCCACGTCGTCGGTGACGTGCAGCAGATTCAGATCCGGCGGGGAGATGTTGCCGGCCTCGGCGACCGAGTTGCGCACCCAGTCGGCGAGCCCACCCCAGTATTCGGACCCGAAGAGCACCACCGGGAACTTGGTGACCTTCTTGGTCTGCACCAGAGTCAGTGCCTCGAACAGTTCGTCGAGCGTGCCGAAGCCGCCGGGCAGACACACGTAGGCCTGCGAGTACTTGACGAACATCGTCTTGCGGGCGAAGAAGTAGCGGAAGTTGATGCCAAGGTCCACGTACCGGTTCAGGCCCTGCTCGAACGGCAATTCGATGCCCAGCCCGACCGACAGGCCACCGGCCTTCTTGGCCCCCTTGTTCGCCGCCTCCATGATCCCGGGGCCGCCGCCGGTGATCACCGCGAAGCCCTCCTCGGCCAGCGCGGCGCCGATCTCCTCGGCCTTCTGATAGAAGTACATGCCCCGCTTGGTGCGGGCGCTGCCGAACACCGAGACCGCCCGGGGCAGACCGGCCAATGCCCCGAAACCCTCGACGAACTCCGCCTGGATCCGCATCACCCGCCAGGGGTCGGTGTGCACCCAGTCGCTGGGTCCGCGGGAGTCGAGCAGCCGCTGGTCGGTGGTGCTGCTGGTCTGGTCCCGCTGGTCGCCGCGCAGGCGGACGGGCCCCTTGAACCTCTCCGGCACCTGCCCGTCCGGCGTGGGTGCCGGTGGATCCTCGAATTCGGTCACCCAGCAAGAGTAGTGACGCAGTGACGCAGCGGTGACCGCATCGCCCGCGAACGGCGATCATTGGCCGGGCGTTCACCGACCGGAAATCGGGCGGCGACCGGATCAGCCGGCCAGGTACCGGCGCAGCACCTCGGTCATCTCGCGGATCTGCGTCATGCTGACGTGCTCCTCCCGGGTGTGCGCCAGCGACGGGTCACCGGGTCCGTAGTTCACCGCGGGGATGCCCAGGGCGGCGAACCGGGCCACGTCGGTCCAGCCGAACTTGGCCTGCGCTCGCCCACCGGCGGCCGCCACGAACTCGGCGGCGGCCGGCGCCGACAGCCCCGGCAACGCCCCCGCGGCGGAGTCCAGCACGGTCAGCTCGAAGTCGGCGAACGCCTCATTCAGGACGGCGACGGCATCGGCGACGCTGCGGTCGGGGGCGAACCGGAAGTTCACCCGAACCGTGCACTCGTCGGGGATGACGTTGCCGGCGACGCCCCCGGCGATGCCGACCGCGTTGAGCCCCTCCCGGTACCGGCAGCCGTCGATGTCGACGACCCGGGCGTCCCAGCCGGCCAGCCGGTCCATGATTTCCCGAGCCCGGTGGATCGCGTTGTCCCCCAGCCAGGATCGCGCCGAATGCGCCCGCCGCCCGCGGACCGTCACCGCCGCCGAAATGGTGCCCTGACAGCCGGCCTCGACGTTGCCGTTGGTCGGCTCGCCCAGGATGGCCAGGTCGGCGGCCAGCCATTGCGGAAGCTCGGCCTGGATCGGGGTGAGCCCGTTGCGGTCGTACTCGATCTCCTCGCACTCGTAGAACACCAGGGTCAGATCGCGGGCCGGCGCGTCCAGGGTCGCGGCCAGGTGCAGCAGCATCGCGTCGCCGGACTTCATGTCGGTCGTACCGCAGCCGTGCAGGATGTCGCCGTCCCGGCGGGAGGGCACGTTGTCGGCGATCGGCACCGTGTCCAGGTGTCCCGCCAGCAGGATCCGGGTCGGCCGGCCGAGATCGGTGCGGGCCAGCACGTTGTTGCCCACTCGCAGCACTTCGAACCTGCCCAGCGCCCGCAGGGCCGCCTCCACGGCGTCGGCGATCGGCCGTTCGGTGCCGGACACCGACGGGATGTCGACCAGCGAGGCGGTCAACTCGGCGGGATCGGAGGACAGATCCAGGTGCAGACCGGACGGCGCGGCGGTGGCGGACACGTCCCGCACAGTACCGCCGATGGCGCCCACCCCCGTTCGAATCAGCAGCAAGCCCGGAACGCGAGGTCCCAACCCGAGAGGAACGGGCGCCGCCGCACATGTGCACGTCCCGGTCAATCGAGTCATTGAGGACTCGCAGCTCGTCTAGTTTGGCGCGAATTGTCTACATTGATGTCGTGACCGAGATCCTGCCGCTGGCCGAGAACCCTCATCGTGCCGGAAAGCCGCTGGTGGGCCCACTGGCCGGACAGCACTTCGCGCATCGCGGTGGCTACCGTGTCGTGTACCGCATCGATGACGATCGCGTGGTCGTCGTCATTTTCGTATTGCGCCCGATTACCGCCTCCGCCATTCAGTGAACGACCCTGACCGTCAACCTGAAATTCAGGTAAACAAGTATGACGAGACAAGACACCAGAACCCCCGCCGGCAGGCGGGAAACACCCGAAGTAGGGTCCTTCGTCCGATCAATAGAGGTCCGTCGCCGCGCCTGACGCTGCCGGCATGAAGGTCCCTCCATGACGAGCACGAGGCCCACCGGCGCGTCGCGCGATTTCCTGTGGTTCGGGTGATCGCGCGTCGGGTGCTGTCCCCATAGAGATCTCGTGGGACTGCGATATTTGCTGGCTTGCCGGGGTGTCGGCCGGGTGCGGTCGTTGATCCGCTCGACACGGGCCGGGCGCGGGCCGGGCGCGGGCCGGGCGCGGGCCGGACCGGTCCGGCGCCTTCCGGCATCGGATCTGCTCCACGTGACCGGCCCACGGTGTCCTCGGCGATCGAAACGCGATTGCCATCGCCCGAACGGCCTATGCCAGATGACCCACAGTACTAATCAAGCTGAAAGCAGATGACATGAACGGGGATTGTGGAGCAGACTGTCGGCAAACAAGCTCGGAGGTTGAGTAGGCCGGAGATGGCAGTTCGGGCAGGCCTGCACCTCCATACTGCCGTCGTCGACGACGACCTCGGACTGGAAGGCAAGCTGATGTCCACCCCCGTACCCGCGCCACACGTGCTGCTGCTCACCCGCGCGGATGGGGGGCTTGTCGGATATCAAGCCATCCTGGCGCCCGACAACCAAGCCGTTGTCCCGGACTTCACGGGTTCCGATCTCGACGCGCTCGATTCGGCGGAGGTCATCGTCATCCCGTCGGACCCCGCGGCTCAACCGCTGCGTGTGCCCGTATCGTCCGCTGTTGTGATCCGGACGGACAAACCATTATGCACCCACGTCATCGTCAGCTTGTCGAGAAGCGTCGCCGATATCCCGCCGATCCCGGGCACTGCGCAGCAGATTCAAGACGATCTCGATCGCGTTGGCGGGGACTATGGGGCGTGGCTCGGTGCGGCGGTCGGGCCCATTGTGATGCTGGCCCCTAAAGAATCAAGACCCGTCCCACCCGTAGACTACTCGAGCGAGGCCGACGGGGAATTCTACCATAAGGAAACCTACGGATCGGTCACAATTCTAAGTTCCCAGCGCCGCCAGCCTCCCGGTTGCCCGTGGGTGCCGAAGGGTCCGTGCAGATAGCCAGCGAATCCTCCCGCTGCATTGAAATCATGTGCGACTCGCATCGAGCGACACGACGGGGAGCGACAGTGATGACCCACCAGGCCACTGAGCATGATGGAACGGACCGACGCTTTCGTTACACCTTGGTCGTGATTGCGGCGATGGCGTACGACTTGTTCATGTTTTCGCAGCTCTTCACACCACCCGAGGATGCGACGCCCAGCCCGGTTCCAGTGCTTGTTTTCGCAACCACCGCCGCCGTCCTTCTTCTGCTGCAGCGTCGTGCTCTCCGGACCGTCCTGTTGCTACTGTGCTTGAACTCGATTCTCGCAACCTTTACCATCGATTACCAATCGTTGATGCCGCTGACGCTGGGTTTGGCCGTTGCGGGGATACATCTCCCCTTGAGATCCCAGCTACTCGGATACGCGGCTGCAGCGGGCACTGCTGCGGCGTGGGTCTACGCAACCGACAGCGCATACGACTTCACTTATGACTGGCAGACCCTGATCGGCGTCTACGTTCTGTTTCTGAGCATGTTGGCGGTCGGGGCCAGCGTCGGATGGGCTATCCAGTTGACCAGGCGCGAAGCAGGCCGTCGCTTGGCGGAGGCAGATCGGGAGCGTGCCGAGGCGAAACGCGTCGCCGTGAGCGAAGAGCGTCAACGAGTTGCCAGGGAAATGCACGACACGGTCGCGCACGGCGTCTCGATGATGACACTGATCGCCGGGGCAGCCCGTGCGATCATGGCCACGGACAGGGCCGAGGCCAATCGGGTGCTGCAGGTTGTGATCGACACGGGTACGCGAACGATGTCCGAACTTCGCCTGCTGCTCAATGTGCTACGCACCGACACGCAGGAGATGCACGATCACCCCACGGCGCCGTCCGGCCTTGCGGCCCTGCCGGAGTTGGTCAAGTCGGTCAAGGCGGCCGGAGTAGACGTCACGGTACATCACGAAGGTAGGTCCTACCCGATTGATCGCAAGGTAGAAGCCGCTGCATTCCACGTGATCAGTGAATCGCTCACCAACGTCACGAAGCACGCCGGGGTGGGTGCACGGGCCGATGTCAGTGTCGAATGGACACCTCGCCAGATCGAGATCGACGTACAGGATCACGGCAATGGAAATGGCGGCAATGGGAGCCTGTCCACCGGTAACGGGCTGATTGGTCTCCGCGAACGAGTCGCCATGGTCAGGGGAACCCTCGATGCTCACCCGACGTTGCCGCATGGATACCACGTGCATGCCACCTTGCCCACGAAGCCACAGGCTGTCTTCTAGCAAGCTGAGCCCGCGATGAGGCCGTCAATGCTGAGTCAGACTTGGCGCCGGTCGAAATTGCCGATCATGCGGCGGGCCTGTTGTGCGGGTCGAGGTTGTCCAGCGGGGCCCGGCAGGAGCGTTCCGGCACGATAACTTCCGCACGTACCCGGCTGGTGCGCACCACCTTTCGCTGCGCCCGGCACCGTTCAAACGCGTCGACGGTGGTATGTCATGGGGGCGACCCCGCGGTTGGACGACTCCTACCCAGCCGGTCATGGGATTTCAGGAACATCAACCGCCGGATG
>Ga0164241_10002360_pt1 | contig 20685 bp, 19 predicted proteins | sample OricomyardsoilBY_FD_108780 | JGI IMG/M metagenome (GOLD analysis project Ga0164241, IMG submission 108780) | Backyard soil microbial communities from Emeryville, California, USA - Original compost - Back yard soil (BY) | ecosystem: Environmental > Terrestrial > Soil > Unclassified | place: USA... | reverse complement strand
TGCTGCCTCCCGTAGGAGTCTGGACCGTGTCTCAGTTCCAGTGTGGCTGTTCATCCTCTCAGACCAGCTACCCGTCTTAGCCTTGGTAGGCCATTACCCTACCAACTAGCTGATGGGCCGCAGGCTCATCCCTAAACGCAAACTTTCATGAAGAGGTCTGCTTTGGCCACAACCTCAGCGAGGTCGTGGTCTTATGCTGTATTAGCTTTCCTTTCGGAGAGTTATCCACCATTCAGGGGAAGATGACCTACGTGTTACTCACCCGTGCGCCGCTTTACTGGGGCCGAAGCCCTTTCTCGCACGACTTGCATGTGTTAGGCGCGCCGCTAACGTTCGTTCTGAGCCAAGATCAAACTCTCCAGTTTGAATCTTTCGGTGAACGCTGCGAACTTAATCGCTGCGTTACCATTATGCTCTCTTAGTTCGAAGACTCACTCGGCTGCTCTCCGAAGCGGAGAGTCGAGCCTCGCGAGTCGTTACGAGGACCCACGACGATTCTCATCGCGGGTAATAGGATTCAGTTTTCAAGGACCGAGGGGAAGGCTTTCCTTCCGAGCGGGTCGCGGTGTTTAGTCTCTCTGGTCTTTGCTGTCAAAGACTTTTTGAAACTTTGTTTTCACCGCTTTTGCTTCCGAATCTGTTTTCCCGGCATCTCTGCGGGGCTCTCAGACTCTTCGGCGGGTCGCGGTGTTTAGTCTGTCTCGCTTTTCCCGTCAAGGGATTTTCGAAACTTTCTTTTCACCGCTTTTGCTTCCGGGCTCTTTTTCCTGCATTTCTGCGGGCTTCGGAGCTCTTCAGCGGGTCGCGGTGTTTAGTTTCTCTTGCCTTTGTTGTCAAGGGCCTTCGAAACTTTTTTTTCACCGCGTTGCTTCGGCTCTTTTTCCCTGGCTTTCTTGTTAGAAAACGCGGGCTTCCGAGTCCTCAGCGGGTCGCGGTATCTAGTCTCCGTCGTCTTTGCTGTCAAAGACTTTGTTAACTTTTTACTGCGACCCCCAGCTTCAAACTTTCACCGCGCGCGCACGAGCCCACTGGGGGTTCCTGCGGCGCGTCGGTGGGGGTCCGAAGCGGGAGGCGGTGTATGCTCCCGGTCGGGGTCGCTCGGCAAGTGCTTTTGTCACTATCTGTCATTTTCCAAAAAACACCGCAGTTTCGAGGGGTTCCGATCGAAAATGCCTTGTCTTTTGTACAGTGATCGGGCGGCCGGTGGCGCATTTCTGTCCAGTGATCGGACGGCCGGATGCTGACTTTTGTCCAGTGATCGACGGGCCGGGAAGCGCCTTTGGTCCCCCCAATCGAGCCGCGGGCGGGCGCCGAACGGGTCGAAATTGGCGGCTCGAGGTCTGACTGAGGACGCGAGAAAGCGTCGGCGCGAAAGGGAAGGCCGCGCGCCGGCTCTCTCTATACGGCTCACCCCGGCGGTGGTTCAGACGGCGCGACGGAAAAACTCACGGAACGGCTCAGGAAAGACCATCGGCGAACCAGAAGCCCAGCGGTTCACGGACCAGCGAGAATTCAGCGCCGTTCGCCAAGCGGGCGAGGTAGCCGCGTTCGCGGCGGGCAAGGTCTCCGCTGCGGTAACGACCGAGCACCGTCACCGCTTGCCACGCCCCGTTCAGCCAAATCGCGTCCGGACGGCGCGCATCAGTGGAAGACGCGCGCACTTCCACGCGGGACCAGCGGGTTCCGCCAGGCCGCAGCACGCTTTCGATCCCAGCTTCGGACTCCAACTCGCGCGTGGCCTGAAGCAGCGCTCGCGGCGAAACGGAGAGCGAGTGGCGCACCAGCTCGAGCACGATCGCGTAGCCATCACCGAGACCAACGATCGCGTAGCTGCGACGGCCAGTCCGGATGCGGATCTCACTCACTCGAGCGAAGCCCGGAATTTGAGCCTCGCGTGTGAATGCGAGCACCAGCCGAAGTTCGGCGGCGGCGACGCGGATCTCGTACGGCGCCATGCGCCCGGCGTAGTCGACGGTCTCGCCCTCTCGATCGACCAAGGCCGCGGCGTGCGCCGAGCACCCTTCGCACAAGCGCCATAAAATTGCGCTGAAGGGCGAAGCCTCTTGGTCGCGGTCGATTGCCGCGCGACCGGACCCTCTCATTCCGTAACCTGAACCTGTGCCGTCAGATCGTCGACCGAACGCGTGATCAGAATCGGCGTTCCGCTGCTCAGGCGTCCGAGCAACTCCTGTTTGGCGCGTTCGGCGCGCCCCTTCAGCACCTCGTCCGTGAGCGTTGCGCGCCGCTCTGCCAGCGGTACCCGGTGCTCGGGTAGGCGCGCCTCGCACAGGATGACGTGATAACCGAAGACGGTCTTGGTTGGCTCGCTGATCTCACCGACAGCAAGCCGGTGCGCGGCCCGCGCAAACTGCTCGTCGAAGCGCTGATCGGCGGCGTCTGGCGGTGCGCCCTCGGGGTAGTACACACGGCCGTCGGGCGTCACCGGCGGCAGGCGCTCGGCGCGCACGTCCACACCTTCATGCGGCACGGCTTGGGCCAAGCGAATGAACTCGTCGGGATCCGAGACGCCACGCACGGCTTCGTATACGTGTTGCGCGATGACGCGCGCAGCCGCGTCTTGCGCAGGCTGAGTGGCGATTGCCACGGCATGGGTCGTGCGCACGGTTTCGGGGCGGTCGAAGTCTTGCCAGCGCAGAGCGGTCAACTCGGTGACTTCAGCGTCACTCGGGGCACCTCGGGCGGCTGCGTCGGTCTTGAGGTTTTCTAGAAGCGCACGCGCGTAAGCGCTGCGTTCGACGACCCGTGTGACCCAGCCGCCTGCGAACGTGCCGCGTGCCGCAGCCGCGAACGCGGCGTCATGAATGGCCAAATCGCGTGCGACGCGCGGGGCGACCTGCTGCGCTTGCGCAATTCTAGCCACCGTTTCGAGTGCGATTTCGTCCGCGCCGACTTTCGCGATCACGCCTGCGGGCAAGCGCGCACGCGTCACGTGCTGCGTCGCGGCATCGCCGGCATCGCCACAGCCGACGTTGAGTGTACTGATGGCTGCAGCGACCGTGGCAACGCGGCGTAGCTTCATCGCGTACTCGACCTTGGACGGAGCAGCTCGACGGCCGCGCGCAGGACCAGACCGCCAATTGCGAGCCAGTAGATCGCAGCCAGGTCGCGATGCTCACCAAGAGCAGCAACCCCGACCGCGAAGGCGAGGCTTGCCCCCAAGACGAGCAAGATGCTCAGAGCGTCGACGACTTTGCTCATGGTGCGAAGTTCGAGTGCTTGGCGCGCGGGCGCGCAACCGCTCCGAAATTACTCCGCTAGCGGACGACCAACCACAGAAAACCTAGCCCAAAGAGCAAAGCCGAAAGGGCGAGCGGCACGGCGGCCGCGTTCAAGCGTTCGGCGCTCGCGGGCAGCGCTCGCCTTTGGCCGAGGGAGGTCGCCACGCGAGCACCGACCGTGATGGTCAAAATGGCGGCCAGAGCGGCAACGGCATGCGCGAATAAGCTGCGCTCCGCTTCGGCCACGCGGAACGCCAGAACGATTGGAATCAGCGCGCTCGCGATCACCAAGCCGAACAAGAATGGAGCGATCGGATGGGGTCGAGTTCGAGGCTGAAGCGGGGGTCCGACGATGACGTTCGGAGCGTCTTCCGGCACCGCACCGCGCCGACGCTGAGATCCCCAACCAAGCGCATACAGGGTGAAGGCGATTGCCCCCAAAGCCGAAATCAGGGGATCCCCTGGAGCTTGGAGGACCTTCGCGCCGAGCAGCAACCAGGTGAGCAGCGAGCCGCCGATGAAGCCGAAGATGCCGAGCATGCGGCCGAGCAGCGGCCGTGTGCTCACGAGCAAGGGTGCCGACAGCAGCGCCAAAAGTGCGAGCGCCGCGGTCACCCGAGCCGACCCCGGCGCGCCGTGGCTAAGTGACGGCAGCAGCACGGTGGTCACCCAGGCGTATAGGCCGGGTAGCACCGTGCTCACGCGGTCGCGAAGCGAGCCGAGCGCGCTCTGACCATTGCTCACGAACTCCGGCGTGGCTGAGCGCAAAGAGCGCTGCGCTGCGCCCGGCTCGGTCACTTGCTCGGGCGCCCTGCCTGCTCGACGAAGTTCAGAAACGTGAGCACCGCGTGACCGGTACCACCCTTGGGATAGATGCCCTTGGGGCGATCGGCGAGCACGGGCCCTGCGACGTCGCAGTGGATCCAGGGCACCTTAGCCACGAATTCACGTAGGAACAGCGCTGCGCTGATCGAGCCGCCCCAGCGATCCGCGGTGTGCTTGAGATCGGCCACGTCGCTCTTGAGTTGCTCGCCGAGCTCTTCGAGCAGCGGCATGCGCCAGAACTGTTCGCCTGCCGTGCGAGCCGCACGTTCCAACGCGCGGGCGTTCTCGTCTTCGGTCGCGTAGAACGCCGAGCAAGTTTTGCCCAGCGCGACCAGCGCGGCGCCGGTGAGCGTGGCCGCGTCGATGATGAGGTCCGGCTTGAGGCGCGTCGCGTAGGTGAGCGCGTCAGCCAAGACCAAGCGCCCTTCGGCGTCGGTGTTGATGATTTCGACGGTCTTGCCGTCGAGCGACGTGAAGATGTCCGCGGGTCTATAGGCGGCGGCATCCGGCATATTCTCAGCGGCCGCGACGATCGCGTGCACCTCGACGTCCGGGCGAACGCTGGCGACGGCGGCGATCGCCCCGAGCACGGCGGCAGCGCCGCCCATGTCCGACTTCATCTCGCCCATGCCGGCCGCGGGCTTGATGCACAAGCCGCCCGAGTCGAACGTGATGCCCTTGCCGACGAACACGATCTTCTTGTGCTTCTTCTTCGGCAGGTAGCTGACGTGAATGAAGCGTGGTTCGTTCGCGCTGCCCTGGCCGACTGCGTAGTGCAGATTCATGCCTGCCGCGAGGATACCCTTCTTGTCGAGCACCTTGATCTTGAGCTTGTGCTTGCGTGCAATGCCGCGCGCGACTTCAGCCAGGCCTTCCGGCGTGAGCACGTTCGGCGGTTCGTTCACCGCGTCGCGCGCGACGGCCACGGCGTCCGCGACGGCAACGCCTAAATCCAGCTGCTTTTTGTCGGCCGCGCTGGTGTTGCCGCGCGCGGGATGAATGACGACCTTGCCCAGCTCGGACTTGGGTTTGCGATCACCGGTGAAATACTTGTTGAAGCGATACGCCCCGAGCGCGACCGCTTCGCCAACCGCGCGGTAGTCGAGCTCGGCTTCCGGAAGCACCAAGTGCAGCGCGCGAATGGTCGACCCGGAATTGGCACGCACACACGCGGCGAGGGACGCGCGAAGGCGCGCTGCCTCGAGCTCGGCGGGCTTGCCCAGGCCGAGCAACACCACCTTCTTGGCTTTGACGCGACCGAGCGTGGGCAGCTCGAGCACCTGATCCAACTTGGCTTCGAATTCGACGGTTTTGATGTGCTCGAGCAACGCGCCGCCGAAGGCTTTGTCCAGCGCCACCACTGTTGGGTGGGTGGACACCGCGCCTTGGCACACGCTGACAATCAGCGCATCACAGACCGCGCTCGTCGCATCGGTCGATGCCAATTGAATCTGTAATGCCATGCTGAACGAGGCTCCGAAGCAGAGGTTGAAACGAGAAAATGCCAGAAGAGCGCCGGTGGTTTTGGCAAATTCGCCCGGCGAACCGGTCTGACCCTAGCGTGTCTTGGCGAGCCTCGCAACGGCGTGCGATCCACGATTTCGGCTAAATTTGCGCGGTTTGTGGCGCTACGCGGATCTTTCGCCGGCTCACGCGCGCTGCTGCCTTATGCTTCTCGCCGATGGCATCGCTCGGGCGTTCGGTTGCGCTGATCCTCGGCATTGCGAGTTCGCTCGCCAGCCTTTCGAATCGTGCTTCGGCACAATCGCCCCCGCCTTCTGCAACCGCTGCGTTCCCGCCCGTTCCACCCACATCTGCGCCCGCACCCGCAACCCCTGCACCCGCACCCGCAACCCCTGCACCCGCAGCGCCGCCACCTCCCCCGCAGCCCAGTGCGCCGAGTGCGGCGCCAGCCGCGCAGCCACCACCCCTCGCATACCCGCAGTCCCAGCAGCCGTACGCGCAGCCGGGCTACGCAGCGGCGCCACAAGCGTATCCCCCACCCGTCGAGCCAGCACCTCCGCCGCCCAAGGCTCCCTATCAGGGATCGACGCGCCCCGAGATCTCGCTGCGCGTCGATCCGTTCAATTTTCTGCTCGAAGGTCGGCTCGGCTTGGAGCTCGAAGTCGGGCTCTCGAAGTACTTCAGCGCCGAACTGGTGCCGGTGTTCGTGACCATGAAATCACCGCCGATGCTCAACTACAGCACGTACGAGAAATCGTCGCTGCATCAAGAGTCGAACGGCTGGGGACCCCTCGCGGGCGCTGCCCTCGATTTGGGCATCTGGTTCGGAGGCAAACCCTTCCGCGGCTACGTGCTACGCGCGGGCCTCACCAACTACGCTTACACCTACAAGACGACCGCGCCCGCGAACGACTCGGTCAGCCACACGGATCGCCAACTGTATCTGCTGTTCGGCAGCCACAGTCGTTGGGGCGTGTTCACGCTCGCCTACGGCTTTGGCCTCGGTTACGAACTCAACCAAGAAAATCGCTGCTTCGATGTTTTCGGCAACGCCACTTCGGATTGCCCGAAAGATCAGCTGCTCATCAAGTTGAACGCGACGGGCTCGTCCGTCGGTGACCTACACAGTTATTTGTATCCCTTCGACCTCTTGGCCCGGTTCTCATTGGGCGTGGTATTTTGATCATGGAAAAAGGCGAAATCGTTGTGACTGGGGCGAGCGGCGCGCTGGGCTCGGGCGTGGTTCGAGCGCTCACGGCGAGCGGGCGCAGGGTCGTGGCCGTCGATCGCGACGCGGTACGCGCGGCACAAGGGTTCGCTGGCGTCGCGAACTGCCGCGTGCTCGGCTTCGACGTGAGCTCCGCCGCGGCGTGGCAGAGCGCCCTCGCTGACTCTGAAATTTCGGGCGCGGTGTTGGTCGCGGGCACGTGGAAAGGCGGCTCGCGCTTGTTCGAAGCCGGCGGCGACGCGATCTGGAACACCGTGATGAGCGCAAATCTGGAGACCACGCGCATCGCGCTACAAGCCTTGTTGCCGCGCATGGTCGCCGCGAAAGCAGGCAGCATCGTCGCCATCGGCTCGCGCAGCGCGCCGCGCCCGTGGGAAGGCGCACGCGCCGCAGCGTATGCCGCCTCCAAAGCCGCGGTCCTCGCACTCGTGCAAGCTGCCGCCGCAGAAGTCCTGGCCGACAACGTGCGCATCAACGCGGTCTTGCCCAGCACCATCGACACCCCCGCCAACCGCGCCGCAATGCCGAAACACGACCCCTCCCAGTGGGTCAGCGTCGAATCACTGAGCGGCGTGATCGCGTTTTTGCTCTCGGATGCGGCGCGCGACATCTCCGGCGCAGCGATCCCGGTGTTCGGCAAAGACGGGATCTGAGAGGGGGCGATCGAGATCCAGCAGCGCACCTCGCAGCGCGCGCTACTCCCATCACAGAGCGGTTGCTACCGAGGGCATACGCATCCCCGAAGAGACTTCATGCGCATAGCGTGCGACGCGCCGGCGTACTTCGTGCACGAAGTACGCCGGTTTGCCCTCCGCGAGCTCTTGCACCGGGCCTACGATGACGCGCCGGCGTACTTCGTCCACAAAGTAGCTCTCCGCGAGCTCTTGCACCGGGCGTGCGATGACGCGCCGGCGTACTTCGTTCACAAAGTAGCCGGTTTGCTCTCCGCGAGCTCTTGCACCGGGCGTGCGATGACGCGCCGGCGTACTTCGTGCGCAAAGTATGGTTGCGTGCCGGGAGCGAGGTCGTGCGAGCCTTGCATTCGTTCCCGCTCGCTACCCCCGGGGCCACGGCGAGATGCCTTGTTTGTACGGATTATCCGCGACGATTCGCTGATCCAGCGGTCTTCTGCGCTTTTGCGACTCAGCGGTTCGTCCCCTTTCCCGCTCCCTCGTCCGCGACGCCGAAGGCTTTGCCGCTGCGCGACGTGGCGCGTGACCATCAATAAGAAATCGGCGAGGGTCGAGGGTGGGCGGTCACCAATATTTTTCGGAGGTGATGTGGCCGGGGGTGCGGACGCGGTGTTTGCGGAGGCCGCGGTTGGCGAGGACGGCGGTCAGTTCGAGGATCATGTCGGGGTTGCCGCATAGGAGGAGGTGCGAGCGCTCGGGGTCGAGGGTCAGTCCGGCGCGGGCTTCGAGGCTGCCGTCAGCGAAGGCGGTGGTGACGCGACCGGGCAGTGCTTGTCCGGGTGAGCCGCCGCTGACGAGCTGCGTGTACGAGAGGCGTCCGGCGTGTTTGGCGCTGAGGGCGGCCAGTTCTTCGGCGTAGGAGAGGTGGGGCGCGTAGCGCGCGCCATGCACGACCGAGACGTGTTCGAAGCGTTGCCAGAGTTCGCTGCCGCGCAGCATGGCGAGGAATGGGCCCAGTCCGGTGCCGGTGGCGACCAACCAGAGCTCACGGCAGGGAGGGACGTAGGCGAGCGTGAAGAACCCTTGCGGCTTACGTTCGACCCAAACGGTGGCGCCAGGCTCGAGGCGTGTAAGCTGAGGTGTGAGGGCGCCGCCCGGGACCTCCCTGAGATAGAACTCGAGTGGCGCGCCGGGCACGGAGGCAATCGAGTATGAGCGGCGCACGAATTGGCCGTCGATTTCGAGGCCCAGGTTGACGAATTGGCCGGCGTTGAAGGGCTCGATGGCCGCGTCGACGGTGAGCGTAATTAGGCCAGGCGCCCAGTCGCGGCGCGCGGCCACTCGGCCTTGTTCGAATCCGTTCATGACGCTGTGTACCGTAGCCGAAACAGGCGACGCGCACGCACTCCGACGTGCGGCGCTGAAAGTTTGTACCCCCGCTTAGCGAAGCAACGCGATGCGCGCGCCGAAACGTCCAAATTTGGGGCGCGGCAGGCCGATCCGTGTACGCTGATGTTCGGATGCCGTTTCCCATCACGTGCACGGCTTGCCAGAAGACGTTCTCCATCGCGGACGACGTCTACGAGCGCAAGGTCAAAGGGCGCGTAGTCACCATCAAGTGCAAACAGTGCCAGGCCGGCATTCGTGTCGACGGCACCGCCGATGTGCCAGTCGCTTCGGCGTCACCATCGGCGCATCCGCCGCCCGTTGCAGAAGCGACTGCGGCAGCGCCAACCATTGCGGAGGCTGCGCCGGCTCCCGTCGAAGCGAAGCCTGCGCCGGCTCCCGTCGAAGCGAAGCCTGCGCCGGCTCCCGTCGAAGCGAAGCCTGCGCCGGCTCCCGTCGAAGCGAAGCCTGCGCCGGCTCCCGTCGAAGCGAAGCCCACGGCAGCGGTCGCACCAAAGGCGGCAGAGGCGAAGCCGATCGCACCCGCGAGCGAACCCAAAGCGGCGCCTGCGCCCGCGACGCCCAAGGCGGAACCGAAGGCCGCGACGATCGCAGTGGCGACAAGACCCGCAGAACCGAAGACCACGGCGGCCGCAGGTGTCACGCCCAAGGCCACGGAACCGAAAGCTGCGCCGATCGCCGCCACGCCAAAGCCGGCCGAGACGAAACCGGCGGAGCCAAAGCCCACTGAGACGAAACCAGCGGAACCCAAATCCGCGCCGCTTGCGGCAGCGACGCCCAAGCCCGCAGAAGCGAAGGCGCCCACCGCGGCTGCGCCGAAGGCGGCAGCGATGCCCGCTGCAGCACGCGCGTCGCTCGGATCGTCTCCCAAAATCGCTGAACCCGCTGCGCCCAAAGCGACGCCCGCCGCTGCACAACCCAAAGGCATCCTCGGGTCGTTGCCCAAGACGCCACCAAACGTGCCCGTCGAATCTTCGGCGACCAAGACGCCGCTCGGCGGCGTGGCACCGAAAGGCGCGGCGCCAATTGCGGCCGCCACTGCGCCGACAGCGACCGCACCGACGGCGACCGCACCGAAAACTTTGGCCGGCTTGGCCGCAAAAGCGCCCGTCACTTCGACCAAAGCGACATCGCCCGGACCGGCCGCGAAAGCACCCATCGCAGCGCCGCCCGTCGCGGCTCCGCCCCCCACGCCGGCGTCATCGCCCACTGCAGCGTCATCGCCCAAGGCCGCGCCGCCGCCAGCGGAAGTGCTGTGGGCCGTCGACTATCCGGACGGAGAAGATCGCGAATTGACTCTCGCCGAAGTCGAGAAAGAGCTAATCGCCGGCGCGATCGATTTCGGCACGCTGGTTTGGCGTGAAGGGATGGACGAATGGCTCGAGATCGGACAAGTGCCCGAGATGCAGGGCATCGAGCCGCCCACGAGGATCGTTCTCGCGCCGCCAATTCAGCTGCCCGTGCCAGGGACTCCACCGGCCGCTCCAGCTCGAGCCAAGGCGCCTTCAGCGCCCACGATCGACGCCAAGGCGGACCTGCCGAGGGTGGACCTGCCAAAACCGCGCCCGCCAGCGCCCACGATGTCCGGCATCGGGCAGCCGCCCCCGCCGCCGAGTCCGCCGGTTGAAAAAGTCGAAACACCGCCGCCGTCGTTTCCACCGCCGCCAGCGTTCCCAAGCGCGCCCGTGTTTCCCACGCCGCCCGCCGCTGCGCCGCCAGCCGAGCCGGTGATGGTGCCCGCGCCGGCGATCGCCGCAGCGTTCGCGACGCCGGTGCAAACGTCTCCGAGCGTGAAGGCGCCGGCAATGGCGCGGCCGCCTTCAGCCGCGGGTGTACCCGAATGGCCGGAAGAGCGGAAGAACCGCGCACCGCTGATCCTCGGCATCGTCATCGCATTGGTCGCGATCGGCGGCGGTCTGTACGCGTGGAAGAGCATGAAGGACGACAAGTTGCCGCCGCCAACGCCGATCACGGCGCTGCCGCCAACCACGCCGCCTGCGACGCCACCCGGCACGCCCGCCGAAGCAGCTACGGCTGCGGCCGCGACCAACCCCGCGAACACCGCACCAGCCACGACTGGGACGTCGCGCTCCGCGCTCGATCCGCCGAGCGGTTCGCTGTCCGCGACACCGAATGCCGGCTTCGCCGAGCTATTCGCGAACGGCGCGCGCAACGCGGACGAGAAAAAGGGCCCCGCGGGCCAGCGCTTCGATCAAAACGCCGCCAACCGCGCGCTCAACGCGGCGGCGTTCGACACGGCCAAGTGCAAGGAAGCGGGCGGCCCGACGGGCATGGCGACCGTGATGGTCACGTTCGATCCAAGCGGCAAAGTTGCAAGCGCGACGGTCAGCGACGCGCCGTTCGCCGGCACTTCCAGCGGTAACTGCATTGCAGCAACCATGAAGCGAGCCACAGTACCTCCCTTCACCGGCTTGCCGGGCACCGCGACCAAGATCATTAGTATTCAATGACCGCAGTGGACGACGTGAACGACGCACCCGCATTGGTTTCGCTCACGCTCTCGTTCCGCCCCCAAGCGACTCAGATCGGCCCGCTGCGCACGTTGCTCGCAGATCTGTGCAAGCCACACGTGGCCGATGCCGACGGCTTGTCGCGTTTGTTGCTCGCCGCCCACGAATTGCTCGAAAACATCGTCAAATACTCGGTCGGCGAGGTCGCCGAATTTCATCTGCGTTTGGAAGCCAAAGCGACCGGCCTGCTCGTTCGCTTACGCACCAAGAACCGCGCGGCCCCCGAGCGCATGGCGGACGCACGCTGGCGGCTCGACGCCCTCGCCGCCGCGCGCGATCCGATCGCGCACTACGACGAGCTGATCCGCGAAAGCGCCGGTCAACGTGACGTGTCCGGTTTGGGGCTCGCGCGCATCCCCGCTGAAAGCGAAATGGCACTCTTCTACGCGACCGAGCAAGATTGGTTGATTTTGACGGCTGAAGGCAAAGCCAGCGAGCGAGTGAGCCAATGAGCGAGCTGCACCTGACCGCGGTGGGCGGTGAAGGCTTTCAAGTCACTCCCACGCTGGTCGACTTCAACCTGCGTTTGGTCTTCACCGGCAGCGGAGACATGAACGCGACCGCCGTGGTCCACGAATATCTGAAGCTCGTGCACGAAGAGGCGCTGCGCATCGGCCTCTCCCAAGTGAGCTGTGACTTCAAACAGCTCACGTTCATGAACTCGAGCTGCTTCAAATCCTTCGTGGTCTGGATCGATACCGTCAAAAACTCGGAAATTCGCTACCAAATCGCGTTTTTGACGAATCCCAATTTGCCCTGGCAACGCCGGAGCCTGGAAGCCTTGCGCCGCCTCGCCGCCAACTTGGTGACCATCGAAACGATCGCCTGAAAGAGAGGGGCGCTCGAGTTCCAGCAGCGCACCTCACAGCGGGCACTGTTCCCGGCTCTGAACAACACCCGCGTTTCGACACAGCCAGAGTTTGAACGCCCAAGACGCCCGAACCGGAGCAGAGGCCGCGAGTGCGCTCAGCTACGGCGAAGCACGACTTGGCCAATGCCGCAGGAGACGGGCGGCGCGCTGACTTCGCCAGTGGCGATGCGCGCGAGTTCGGCGCCGAGGGCAGCAAGCTCTTCAGGGTCGTAGTTTTGTCGTGCGAAGGGGTCGTTCGACCAGGTGCTCAAGTTCAGCGAATGCAGGCGGGCCATGTCGGCGGCCGGGAGCGGCGCGACGATGACTTCGGCGCTTTGCTGCGTCCACTCGGCAGAGTTCGTGGCCGCAGCGAGTTCGCGGCCGATGTACATGCGTTGCCCGTAGTGCGCCTGCATGCGTTCGACCAGCGCGTAGTAGCGCGGGAACGCCGAGTGTTCGCCGGTCATGAACGCCGTCTCTTCCAACGCCAAGAGCGCGCCCGGCCGCGCCGCGCGCGCCCACGCGCGCACGACTTCACCCGGCTCGCGCAGGTGCGTGAGCAGGTGGCGCGAATACAGGACGTCGGCCGCGGGAACCGGAAAGGGCGGCGCGGAGACGTCGCATTGAGCGAATGAAATGCGAGCCGAGGCTTGCTCGTGGTTTGCTTGAGCGAGCAGCCGCGGGGATTGGTCGAGGCCCACGATGCGCTCGCAGCGCACGTGATCGGCGAGCAGCCGCGTGGTCGCGCCTGGCCCACAGCCCAGGTCGATCGCGAGCGCTCCCGCGGGATTGCCGAGGGACGCCAGCAATCGACTGGAACTTGGCGCAAATACTCGGCCGAGCAAGCGCAGACGCTCGGCCGCAGCGTCGGTGTCGCCGAAGGTGTAGTGCTCGTTCGTTTTCACGTGCGCAGCAGCAAGCTGCCCCAGTGAAACCCGGCGCCCAGCGCAGCGATGCAGATCAGCTGATCGGGCTTGATTCGACCATCGCGGCGCATCTCGTCCATCAAGATCGGGATGGTTGCCGCCGAGGTGTTGCCGAAGCGCTCGATATTGCTCGGCATCTTTTCCATGGGCACGTTGAGGCGCGAGGCGATCGCTTCATTGATGCGCTGGTTGGCTTGATGCGCGATGAACCAATCGACCTGATTGACGTCGACCTCGGCCTTTTGACAGACCGCGAGGATCGACTTGGGCAACTTGGTGACCGCGTGCTTGAACACTTCACGGCCGTCCATGTGCAAGAGCGAAGCATCGCCATCGAGCGTCGCGGGCGAAAGATACGGGCGTGCGCGGAAGCCCGCCGGAATGCAAAGCTGTGAGGCGAAGCGACCGTCCGAGTGGATGTCGACCGCGATCACGCCCTTGCCCGGTTTTTTGTGGCGCTCGACGACCACTGCGCCTGCGCCATCCCCGAAGATGATCGCCCAGCCGCGGTGACGCGTGGCGCGTTCCCAATCTTCCGCCGAAGGGCGGCGATCACTCGTGCCCTCGAGGATGTCCCAATCACGCCAGGGCATGAGGCCCGCGTGGGCTTCCGCGCCGACGACCAAGATGCAGCCGGCAGCGTCGGCCCTGAGCAGCGCGTCCGCGATCTGGAAACCGTACAGCGACGCAGCACACTGCGTGCGCAGATCCGGCGAGGGGATCGTGGGACAGCCGAGCTTGGCGGCGAGCAGTGAGCCAGAGCCGGGAAACACGTGGTCCGGCGTCATCGTGGAAAACAGGATGTAATCGACATCCTCCGGGCGCTTACCAGCGGCCTCCAGCGCGCGTTGCGCGGCGTGCAGGGCCAAATCCGAAACCCCTTGCCCTTCCGGACAATAGTGACGCTGTGCGATCCCGGTGCGCTGACGAATCCATTCGTCGTTCGTGTCGAGGACGCGTGACAGATCGTGGTTCGAATAAGGGCGGCCGGGGACGTAGTGACCGGTGCCGATGATGCTGAGACCCGACATTTGAATTTGACCCCCGCCCGACTGCGGGCAGGCGGCTGTAGTCCGTTTACCGTGCTCCGTCACGCGGTGCGAGCAATTGATCCATCATGACGAAAGTATGGCGCGGCGCGCCATGACTCTTCCAGCAATGGCAAAAGCCGCGCATTCGAAATTCAGTCTGTACCAATAGTACTACCAGGGTCGCTCGCCCAGATAACAGGCGGCCAAATCCGCCCAGAACCCCGGGTAGGTTTTGGCCACGCAGGCCGGATCTTCGATGCTCACGCCGCCCGCCGCAGCGCCGAGCACTGCGAAGCTCATGGCAATGCGGTGATCGGCATAGCAGTGCACGGTCGCAGGGGTCACCGGCCGCGGGTCGACGCTGAGCCAATCGTCACCGTGTTTGACGGCCTGGCCCAAGCGCTGCAGCTCCTGAACCGTCGCCAATAGGCGATCGGTCTCTTTGATGCGAATGTTGGCGACGTTGCTGATACCGGTCTCGCCGCGCAGAACGGGGGCGATCGCGGCCAACGTCATCACTGTGTCGGAGATATCATGCATGTCGACGGCGATGCCGCGCAGATCGGCCGTACCAGTGACGGTGCTGCTCGTCTCGCCCTTTTCGACCCGCGCGCCGAGGCGCGCGAGCACGTCCAAGAAGCCGTAGTCGCCCTGCAAAGCCGACGCGCCGAGACCGGGCACGGTGATCGTGCCGCCCGTCGCCGCAGCGAGCGCAAACGGATAACTCGCCGACGACGCATCCGGCTCGATCGTGTACGCGCGCGCGCGATACGCCGAGCGCGGCAGTACGCGGAAGCCGCGCGGCGTCTCGTCCACCGCCCCGCCAAAGTCTTCGATCATGCGGCGCGTGATCTCGATGTACGGGCGACTGACCAAGTTGCCGGCAATGTCGACCGTCACCGGGCCGTCTGCCAACACAGCAGCCATCAACAACGCCGAAAAGTACTGGCTCGAACGATCGCCGCGCATGCTGAGCGAGCCGCCCGGCAAGCGCCCGCCGTGAATGGTGAGGGGAGGGCAACCGGTTTCGCACTCGATCTGCACGCCCAATTGCCGCAAACCGTCGACGAGATCTTGGATCGGGCGGCGCGCCATCGCCTCATCACCCACGAGGGTGACTGGGCCCGGCACCAAGCAGCAAAGCCCGGCCAAGAAGCGCACGGTCGTGCCGCTATTGCCGACGAAGAGCGGTTCTTTGGGCGCCCTCAGCTGTGCTCGTCCACCGCGCACGCGCAGCGTCGTCGGGCCGTGATCCTCGATCGTGATGCCGAGCGCGGTCAGCGCGCTGCGCATGTGGCGCGTGTCGTCGCTGTGCAGCACGCCTTCCAGCGTGCTCTCGCCCTCGGCGAGGGCGGCCAAAACCAGCGCGCGATTGGTAATGCTCTTCGAACCCGGCACTTGCCAAACGAGCTCGGGCGGACGCGTGAGCTGGGGGATGCGGAGCGGACCTGCGGGAAACATGGCCCGCGTTGTAGCGAAAGAGTGGGCGCGTCGCTAGTTTGAGCCGAAACACTCGTCGGCTGAGACGATCGCCGGCGCTGGCGCGCAAATACTCGAGATCCGATCACAGTCGAACGAAACGCACTCGAGCCCCTGGTTGCAGTCCGGGCCACCCAGATTGACCGTCTCTTTGCACACTTTGTCGGCGGAATCACAGTAATTGCCGAAGCCGCACGAGGCGTCACCCAGTATGCCGCTGCACGCCGCACCCTCGGGAGTCGCGCGAGTGCACACGCCTGGCTCGTCCATCGTCGCCGTGCAGTACAGCCCTGCGTCGCAAGTCGAGACCGTGCCGCTCTGAAACGGGCAAGGCTCCCCCTCCCCCAACACCTCGAGCACGGTGCAGGTTCCGCGCACGCAAACGCCGGCCTTTTCGCCGTCCGGCTCTGCGCATGTCACGTCCGTGGTGCAACTTCGGCCGGTCTCGGTGGTACCGCGGAGCACTTTGCACGCCGCCCACAGCGACTTGCGAATCGTCAGATTTTCCTGCCAAGTGGGCACGCAAATCGCGTTGGCCTCGATGTGGGCGACCAGGCACGGCTCGACGTATTGCTCATCGTACACCGCGAAGCCTGCTGCGACGGCGTCGGCGCCCGGGCGGCACATGTCGTGGACCAACGTCGCGACGCAGCGGTCTTGGTCGAAGCGGGAGTAGGCGCGCTGGCAACAGCCAGCCGAGTCGGCACACAGGCGCGTCGCAAAGTCTGTACAAGCGGTCAGCACTCGCTCGCGCGTGGCCTGAGTTCCGCTGCTGCCGCCCGAGCCCGCCGAAACCGGAGGCGAACCGTCCGTGGCCGAGGAGCACCCCGTGAAAACTCCCAAGCACACGAAAAGCAGGGTCTGTCGCCACACTTCATGATCCAATATCATGAGTCGCCCCGCCGATTCCGCGGCAAAGTACCGCTCCGCCGCGCTCCAGGCTATAGCAGCGCGCGCCTCTTTTCTCGAGCTGGCTCCGCGGCGATAGCTCTGCGGCGACGGCTCAGCGCCGGAACCAGCTCATGCAACTCTTCGAACATCCCTATTCGAATTTCCTGCAGCGTGTCGAGAAGCCGACCCGCTACACCGGTGCCGAACACGGCACGCGTAAGAAGGATTGGCGCTCCGTCGACGCGCGCGTGTGCCTGGCGTTTCCCGACATCTACGACATCGGCATGAGCCATCTCGGCTTCCGCATGTTGTACAAGATCTTGAACGACCATCCGCGCACCTTGGCCGAACGCGCGTACACGCCGTGGATCGACATGCAGCGCGAGCTGTACGCGCACGGTCAGCTGCTCTTGTCCCTGGAGAGCGCGCGCCCGCTGTGCGACTTCGACGTGGTCGGCTTTTCCCTGCAATACGAGCTGACTTACACGAACATTTTGAAGATGCTCGAGCTCTCGGGCATCCCGCTTCGCAGCGCAAACCGAAGTGAGGACGACCCGCTGATCATCGCCGGCGGCCCCGTGGCCACGCACATGGAGCCGATGGCCATTTTCTTGGATGCCGTGCTGATCGGTGATGGCGAAGAAGCCACGACGGAGATCGCGCTGGCCTGGGTCGACGCGAAGAAGCGCGGGCTCTCGCGCAGCGAGCGACTCATCGAGCTGTCCAAGATCCGCGGCGTGTACGTGCCCTCGCTGTATGACGTGGCGGTCGACGCCGATACCAGCTTCGAGGTCGTCACTGGCCCCAACGTGCCCGGCGCACCGTTCCCGATCGAACGCCGACTTTTGGCCGATATTTCCAAATTTCCGTTCCCCGACGACGGCCCCGTGGGCGGCCCAGAAGCGATCTTCGATCGCATGAGCATCGAGGTCGCGCGCGGTTGCACCGAGGGCTGCCGCTTCTGCCAAGCGGGCATGATCTATCGCCCGGTGCGTGAACGCGATCCGCAAGAGATCATCGACACGGTGCTGCGCGCGCTCGACAAATCCGGACAAGACGAAGTAAGCCTAACCGCGCTGTCCACCGCGGACGTCTCTTGCATCTCGCCGTTGATCAAGAACTTGGTGGAGAAGACCGCGCCGGAACGCGTGAGCCTGGGCGTCGCGTCGTTGCGCGCGTACGGCTTGGCCGAAGATTTGCTCGATGACATGCGCAAGGTGCGCGCGAGCGGGCTCACCTTCGCGCCCGAAGCCGGCACGCAGCGCATGCGCGACGTGATCAACAAGAACGTCACCGAAGAGCAGCTGATGGAAACCGCCGAGCGCGTATTTTCCCGCGGTTTCGACAAGATGAAGCTGTACTTCATCATCGGTTTGCCGACTGAAGAAGACGACGACGTACGCGGCATCGTCGCCGTCGGCAAGAACGCTTTGGCCGTCGGCAAGCGCGTGGGGAAGAAGCCGACGGTGACGGTGAGCGTATCGACTCACGTGCCCAAGCCGCACACGCCCTTTCAATGGTGCGCACAGGACTCGTTCGACGAGGTGCAGAGGAAGCAAGACATGCTGCGCGATGAAGCGGGCCGCGTGAAAGGCTTGAAGCTGCGTGTTCACGAATCGACCGCGAGTGTGCTCGAAGGCGTGCTCGCGCGCGGCGATCGCAAGCTCGGTGAAGTCATCGAGCGCGCGTTTTTGCACGGCGCCCAGTTCGACTCTTGGGACGATCAGCTCAAACTCGAAGCGTGGAAAGAGGCGCTCGCGTTCTACGGCGTGCAAATTGCGCCCTACCTCGGCACGATCCCGGTCACCGCGCGTTTGCCCTGGGATCACTTCGACATCGGGCTGGAAGATGGCTTCCTGGCGCGTGAGTACCGGCGCGCGCTCGCCAGCCGGCTGAGCCCGCCGTGCGGCAAAGTCGCGGGCATGTTCGTGCATCACTCGAACGTGGCTGACGCGTCGAGCGATACGCGCAAGTTGGTTTGCTACGACTGCGGCATCGCTTGCGACATGACCAAGATGCGCACTGAACGCGTGGAGTACTTGGCCAAGCTCGGTGCCAACGAGCGCGTGCGCTTGCCCATCGTCGAAGCGGAAGTCCCACGCCCGATCTTCGATGAATCGGCGCCCGAGCCGTTCGCGTTCGAAGCGCCCCCAGACGCTGCCGCAGTGGCGGCGAAAGCTGCACTCAAGAAACCCAAGAAGAAGCAGCACACCTTGCCCGAAGCGTTGCGCCCCGCGCGCAGCGGCGGCGAGCCGCAGCGTTTTCGCCTGAATTTCTGCAAAATCGGACCAGCCGCGCTGCTCGGGCATTTGGATCTGACTCGCGAATTGCCGCGCTTGATTCGCCGCGCCGGCACGAAGACCGAATACAGCAAAGGCTTCCACCCCAAGCCGGAGATGTCGTTCGGTCCGGCGCTCTCGCTGGGCGTTGCAAGCTTGGACGAGTTCATGGATGTGTCGCTGATCGACGCGCCGCCGCCTGATGAGTTGCTCGGGCGACTGAACGCGGCGGCGAGCGGCGGCATCGCGTTCAAGAGCGTGCAGCCGCTCACGAGCAACGACCGCGTGATCACGACGATCGTGACCGGCGCGCGTTACGTGATCGCACTGGCCGAGAGCGCACTCGATGAAATCGGCGGTGTGCCGGAATTGCAGGGCCGCATTGCTGAATTTTTGGCGAAAACGGAATACAAGGTTCGCCGAGACGTTGAAGGTTTGGGCAAAATGGTCGACGTTCGGCGTTTCGTGCAAGAAATGCGACTCGGCAACGACGACTCACGCGAGCTTCTCGAGCGCGCGGGTCTGATTGGGCGCATGATTGCGCTCGACGTGACGATCGAAATTGGTCAACAAGGCTCTGCCAAAGTGGCGGAAGTGGTCGAGGCGCTGTTCGGCAAGCGCGACTTTCCGCATCGCGGGGTGCGCAGCGCGCTCCTCGCAGGTGCCGGCACTCCGCTCGACCTCGAGCTGCATCACAAGCGGCCAATGACCGAACCCCACGCCGCGGAGGCGCTGGCTCTGTGATGAGCGCGCAAGCCGCGCTCATCACGATCGTCGGCTGATTTTCGTCCAAGAATGATCGAGTAGTTCCATGCTGCAACCCCCGCCTATGACTCCCCAGCTGCTGATCACCTACCTGGTGATTGGCGCATTTCAGCTTTGGATGCTGGTCGACGCCATTCGCCGTCGCTCGCCCTTCGTGTGGAAGCTGCTGATTTTCCTGATCCCGCTCGCCGCAATCATCTACTTCTTCATGTACAAGCTCCCGGAGCTGACTGGACGAAAGGCCGCCGCGTCGCCGGCGTCTTCCGGTCCATCGCTCGAGGAGCTATCCGAACTCGCCCGGCAAACACCCAGCGAGCTGAACAAGCTCGCCTACGCCGAGCACCTCGCGGAGCTGTCGCGCTTTCCAGAAGCGATCGGTCGCTACCGCGAGGTGCTGCGCATGAACCGCGACAGCAAAGAGGCCCTGCACGGTGCGTCCCGCGCGCTCTTGGCACTCGGTCGTCCACGTGAAGCGGTCGAAGAGCTGGCGGCGCTCATGGAACTCGAGCCCGAGTTCCGCGATTACACCGCAGCGCTCGACTACGCCGAAGCGCTCTGGCAAGCCGGCCAGCAAGAAGACACCATCGGTCTACTCACGGGCCTAGTCAGCGTCACCAAGCGCATCAACCATCGCCTGGCGCTCGCACACTATTCAAAAGAGCGTGGCGATTCGATCACCGCACGCAACGAGCTTGATTTGGCGTTGAGCGAGTTCGCGACGCTGCCGGAGTCACAGCGCAAGCACCAGCAACGCTGGGCCGATCGCGCGCGCAAACAACTCGCGGAGCTCAACTAACGTGCACTTCCTGTTGACCTGGCTCGTGCTCGCGATTGCGGTTTGGCTGACAGCGGCAATCCTCCCCGGCTTCAAAGTGAACGGCTTCTGGGGCGCCATCAAAGCCGCCGCCGTATTCGGCACTTTGAATTGGTTCCTCGGGTTCTTCTTCTTCGTGCTGCTCGGCATCGTCACGCTCGGCATCGGATTTTTGCTCGCCTTCATCACGCGCTGGATCGTGATGGCCATCATCTTGAGGCTCTCCGACAAAATTTCCTCCAGCATCAAGATCGACGGCTTCGGCACCGCGTTGATCGGCGCTCTGCTCATGACCGTGCTCGGCTCGTTCGTCGAACGCGCGTT
>Ga0164241_10002359_pt1 | contig 20687 bp, 20 predicted proteins | sample OricomyardsoilBY_FD_108780 | JGI IMG/M metagenome (GOLD analysis project Ga0164241, IMG submission 108780) | Backyard soil microbial communities from Emeryville, California, USA - Original compost - Back yard soil (BY) | ecosystem: Environmental > Terrestrial > Soil > Unclassified | place: USA... | reverse complement strand
GCCCGCGCGACAGGTGTCGCGGATAGGCGACGTCGAGGGTGGCCGGGTAGTCCAGTTCCTCGTCGAGACTGAACGGCGGTTACCGGTCGGTGCCCAGCCCGCCATAGCCGTAGAACCACACGCGCCACGTCCAGCGCAGCACCCCGACGTTGAAGTCGAAGAGCGCGCGCGGATAGCGGCCGGTCACCAGGATCGCGACCAGTGCGACGAACGTCAGCAGCGGGAACACGAGCCACAGGAAGAACAGCACCACCAGGTGCGGCACCAGCAGCAGCCACTTCACGAGCCACAACCAGCGTCCAGGTTCCACAGGCAGCCGGGCGTCAAGGCGCACCGGCGAGGTCGACGTGGCCACGATCGTCTCCTTTCCGAACAGCTTCCGCCGTCCACGCTCGGAGTCGAGCCGGCGCCTGGCGAGGGCACTCGGACGCGACCCGGTGGGCCTTTGGTCTCCGCACGCAGGGAACTCCAGCCCTGCCCCGGTGGCCGGCCGGCAACGACCGTGAAGGCATGACGCATCCGCGCGTGGCCGGGCAGCCGTCCGGCCACGGAAGTTCCACATAGGAGGCCGTCGATGAGGACCCAGCGGCCCGATCTGCCCACCGTGCTCGGGGCGATCGAACTCGCCAACCGCGCACCGTCGGTGCACAACACCCAGCCGTGGCACTGGCTGCTCGGCGCGGAGTCGATCCACCTGATGGCCGACCCGAACCGCCGGCTGCGCGTCGCCGACCCCGACGGACGGGACCTGCTACTCAGTTGTGGCGCGGCGCTGCATCACCTACAGACCTCGCTGGCAGCGCTGGGGTGGCGCACCATCGTGCACCGGGTGCCGAACCGGGACGACCCGGCGCACCTCGCCGCCGTCGAGGTCGTCGCGCACGAACCGTCCGACGAGGCCATCACGCTCGCGGCCGCGATCCCGCACCGGCACACCGACCGCCGCCGGTTTTCGTCGTGGCCGGTGCCCGACGGCCATCTCGACCTCATGGTTCGCCGGGCCGGCCGGCTGGGTGCGCTGCTGATCCCGGTCACCGAGGCGGACACCCGGCAGCTGGTCACCCGCGCGATCGACGACGCGGCCCGTCTCCAGCAGGAGATCCCTGGATATGCCGGCGAACTCGCCCTGTGGAGCGGGCGCAGCCGGGTGGCCGACGACGGTGTCCTCGCCGCAAGCGCGCCGGCCGGTCGACACCGGCACGGAGACACCATGATGCGGACCTTCCCCGGGGGCACCCTCCCACCAGCCCGGACCGGCCACGGCGAGGCCGACCGCGGCGAGTTGCTCGTGCTCGCCACGCTGCACGACGACCCGGCATCGGTGTTGCGTGCCGGCGAGGCGGCCAGCGCCGCGCTGCTGACCGCCACCGATCTAGGGCTGTCGACCTGCCCCCTGTCCCAGCCGCTCGAGATCGCCACGACCCGAGCGGACATCCGCAGCCAGGTTCTCGACGGCGCCGCCTACCCCCAGCTGATCATCCGCACGGGCTGGCTGCCCACCGCGGCACCACCGCCGGCGCGCAGTCCCCGGCGCGCGACCGAACAGACCATCGACTACCTGCCGGGAACCCGGCCGCCGCGCCGCCGGCCGGCGTCCCGCGAAAGGTGAGGCGACCATGGCAATCCGCATCGGCGTCAACGGGTTCGGCCGCATCGGCCGGGACCTCATGCGATCCGCCACCGACCGCGCCGCCGACGGCGAGAACGGCATCGAGATCGTCGCCGTCAACGACGTCACCGACCCTGCGACCCTGGCGAACCTGTTGCGCCACGACTCGACCTATGGCCCCTGGGCGCACCGGGTCTCTGCCGGCGAGAACTCGATCGCCGTCGACGGCCGGACCATCCGCGTTTGCAGCGAGCGCGACCCCGCCGTGCTGCCCTGGCACGACCTCGGCGTCGACATCGTCGTCGAGGCCACCGGCAAGTTCCGCACGCGCGACAAGGCCGCCGCCCACCTGGCGGCCGGGGCACGCAAGGTGCTGATCACCGCGCCCGGCAAGAACGTCGACGCGACGATCGTTCTCGGCGTCAACGACGAGGTCTACCAGCCCGAGGCCCACCACATCGTGTCCAACGCCTCCTGCACGACCAACTGCCTCGCCCCGATGCTGTGGGTCCTGCACCACGCCTTCGGTGTCCGCGGCGGCCTGATGACCACGATCCACAGCTACACCAACGACCAGAACCTGCTCGACGGCCCACACAAGGACCCGCGCAGAGCCCGCTCCGCCGCCGTCAACATGATCCCCACCAGTACCGGTGCCGCCAAGGCGATCGGCGACGTTCTCCCCGAGCTCGCCGGACGTCTCGCCGGCGTCGCCGTGCGCGTGCCGGTGGAGAACGGTTCCCTGACCGACCTCACCATCGAGGTCGCCGCGGACGACGTCACCACCGAGCGGGTCAACCGCGCGTTCGTCGATGCCGCGGACGGGCGCTTCAAGTCGATCATTCGCTACACCGAGGAGCCGATCGTCTCGCGCGACATCATCGGTGACCCGGCGTCCTGCATCGTCGACGCATCACTGACCACTGTGGAGGATCACCTGGTGAAGGTGTTCGGCTGGTACGACAACGAGTGGGGCTACGCCAACCGCACCCTCGACCTCGTGCGCCTCATGGCCCGGACACTGTGATCCCGGCATCCGTCAGCCGCCTGGGACTTTGTGCCCTGTTCATTGATGCCGATCGTCCGAAGCGTGAGTGAGCCGTGCGTTCGTAACGTGGTGCTCGACGGAACTCGCGAGGAGGCTGTGGTGGCCATTCGGATCATGCTCGTCGACGATCACGAGATCGTGCGCCGGGGGCTTGCCGACCTGATCGGTACGCAGGAGGACCTGGAGGTCGTCGGCGAGGCCGCGTCGGTCGCGGAGGCGCTGGCGCGAACCCCGCAGGCGAACGCGGACGTGGCCGTCCTCGACGTGCGCATGCCCGACGGCAGCGGCATCGAGCTGTGCCGTGACCTTCGGTCTCAGCTGCCGGACCTCAACTGCCTGATGCTCACCTCCTACTCCGACGACGAGGCCCTCGTCGACGCGATCATGGCGGGTGCCTCGGGGTTCGTGCTCAAGCAGGTGCTCGGCAGCGACCTCATCAACGCGATCCGCACCGTCGGCACCGGCGGGTCGCTGCTGGACCCGAAAACCACGGCCGCCCTGCTGAACCGCATCCGCCGTGAGCGCGAGGCCCAGGATCCGCTGCACACGCTGACCGACCAGGAACGCGCGGTGTTCGAGCTAATCGGCGAAGGGCTGACCAACCGGCAGATCGGCGAGCGGCTCTACCTCGCGGAGAAGACGGTGAAGAACTACGTCTCCCGCGTGCTGGGCAAGCTCGGCATGCACCGGCGTACCCAGGCCGCCGTCCTGGCCGCCGAGATGCACGCGGGAAGGTCCGAGACGACGCCGGACAAGCTGTGAGTCACCGTGTGAGTCACCGGTCGTCCTGCTCGCGGATGGCGATCGCCTCGGCACGAACGACGCCGGGCACGGATTCGGCGAGCACCGTGGCGACGTGCCGGTCGGTCTCGTCGTCGAACCGGTCGCCGATCCTGACGAGGCCCTCGTGGCATTCGACGCGCCAGCGACCTTCGCCGCCGTAGATCTCCAGGCGGTGCCGGACGTCGGCGGCGACGGTCTCGTCGTCGCGGGCGATGGTGGCCACGAGGTCCCGGCGGGTCACGATGCCGACCACCCGAGAGCCGTCGACTATGGGCATGCTGCGCTGCCGGGCGTCGAGCAGTGCGGTGGTCAGGTCTGCCACGTCGGTACCGGGCCCCATGGCGGACACCGGAGTGCTCATGACCTCGCCGACGGTCGATGGCACGGGCCCGGTGGGGCGCGCGTAGCCGGGCAGGATGTGTGCCCGGGGGTCGTGCGGGATGCGGCCCTGGACGAGGTCGGCCTCGGTGACGATGCCGACGAGCCGCTCGTCGTCGTCGACCACTGGCAAGGCCGTGAATCCGTGGGTCGCGAGCAGGTTCGCGGCCTCCTTGACGGTGGTGCCCGGCCGGACGGTGGTCACCGGGCTGGACATGATGTCGCGTGCACGCATGGCGATGTCTCCTTCTGGGGTTCGGGGGTCAGGCACGCAGCCTGCGCAGGTAGGGATCGTCAGGTTCGCGGGGTGTGAGGCGGACGCGCGCGTCGAGGACTTCGCAACCGCCGTGCCGTACGACGAGCGGGTTGAGGTCGAGCTCGGCGAGCTCGGAGATCGTCTCGGCGAGCAGGCCGGTCCGCAGCAGCACGTCGACGATGCCGTCCGTGGCTAGTCCGGCCGGGCCGAACAGCGAGCTGGAGGACCGCAGCCCGTGCACCATCCGCTCGGCGTCCGCGTCGGACAGCGGGGTGAGCCGGGCAGCGCGGTCGGCGACGAGGTCGGTGTCGGTGCCGCCGAGTCCGAAGACGACCAGCGGGCCGAACACGTCATCGGAGTCCACCCCGACGATCAGTTCGCGGCCGGGTTCGGCCATGGGCTGGACCAGCACACCCTGCAGGGCCGGGCCGAACCGGCCCAGGAACGCCGCATGGGCCGCGCGCACGCCGTCCTCGTCGGTGACGCCGAGCGTCACGCCGCCTGCCCGGGCCTTGTGCAGTACGCCGGCCGCGACCGCCTTCACCGCGACCGGACCGCCGAGTTCGCGCAGGGCGGCGACCGCGCGGTCCGGCGTCCTGGCCTCGATGGTGTGCACTGCCGGAATGCCGAACGAGTCGAGTAGCCGGATCGTCGCGGCCGGACCGAGCCAGCCACCCGCGGGATGGGTGGCGAGGAACTCACGGATGAGGGCGCGCGCCTCGGCGAGCCGGACTCCTTCCGGCCGGGTGAGCTCGCCCGCGGGCTCGCGCCGCCATGCGGCGTATCGGGCGATGCGGCCGAGCGCCGCGGCGGCCGGAGCCGGATCCGCGTAACTCGGCGCCGCCGGCGAGCCACGGTCGTCGAGGCCGGTGACCGTGGCGAGCTGGCCGGGGCGCACGGCGAGCACCGGCCTGGCTGCGGCTCGCGCGATCTCCGCGATCCCGGCCAGAGGGTCCGCCAGGGCGGTGGGCACGCCCGCCACGAGAACCGCGTCGATCCCGTCGTCGGCGAGCACAGCCTCGAGGCAGGCGCGGAACGTCCCGGCGTCGACGCCTGCCGTGGTGTCGACCGGGTTGGCGAGGCTCGCCTGAACCGGCAGCAGTCGGGCGAGCTCCTCGCGGGTGTGGTCGCCCAGCGGGGGCAGGACTAGTCCGTTGTGGACGCACGCGTCGGCGGCAAGCACGCCGGAGCCGCCCGCGTTGCTCAGGATGGCAACCCGGTTGCCGGCCGGGAGTGGCTGCCAGGACAGCGCGGCGAGCAGGTCGACGACCTCGCTGACCGTGTCCACGGCGAGCACGCCGGCCTGTTCGAAGAGCGCGTCCCGGGTCACCGCCGGCGTGGCCGCGGCGGCCGTGTGGGACGCGGCGGCGGCCTGCGCCTCATCGCTTGCCGCGGACCGCACGGCGATGACCGGCTTGGTACGGGCGAGCCCGCGGGCCAGGCGGCTGAACTTGCGCGGGTTGCCGAACGACTCCAGGTACAGCACGGCGGCGGCGGTGTCCGGATCGTCGCGCCACCACAGCAGCATGTCGTTGCCGCTGACGTCGTACTTGTCCCCTGTGGACACCATGGTCGACACGCCGAGACCGAGCCGGTCGAGCAACTCGACCAGGGCGATGCCCACACCACCGGACTGGCTGACGATGCCGACCTGCCCGGCGGGGATGGCGCCGCGGATGAACGTGGCGTCCAGCCGGACTCCGCGTTCGGTGTTGACCACCCCGATGCAGTTCGGCCCGACGAGCCGCATGCCGTAGTGGCGCACGGAGTCCAGCACGCGAGGAGCGAGGTCGGTGCCGCTGAGGCCGGCCGAGATGACGACGACGGCGCGGACCCCGTGACGGCCACATGCCTCGACCGCATCCGGTACGCGGGTCGCCGGCACGCAGATGACCGCGAGCTCGGGCGGCCCCGGAACCTCGGCGATCGATTGCCGGCACGGGACGCCGGCAATCGTGTCGGCGTGCGGGTTCACGGCACTGAGCGCGCCCGCGTACCCGCCGTCGAGCAGGTTGCGCAGCACGGCGTGGCCGACGGTCGTCGGCCGCCTGCCGGCGCCGATCACCACGACGGACGTCGGCCGCAGTACGGAGGCGAGGCTCGCCACGTCGGCCACCCGGTCCCGTTCGTCGACGGCCGCGGCGAAGGCCGCGTTCTCGTCCAGCGAGATCTCGGCGTGCCGTTCGGGCCCGTCGGAGGTCATGCGACACGTCATGCCGGCGTCGACGAGGACCTGGATCATGCGCCGGTTCTCGGACAACACGTCGGCCACGAACCGGGTCACGCCGTGCAGGCGGCCGACCGACGCGAGGTGCTCGAGCAGCAGCGTGCCCAGGCCGTGCGCCTGCATCGCGCCGTCGACCACGATGGCGATCTCGGCCGTCGTGGGGTCGTCGAGGACCTCGTAGTGCGCGACGCCGATCAACACTTCGTCGAGGTAGGCGCCGAGTGCTGCATGCCGGGTGTCCGGCGGCCGCGTGATCCGGCGGGAGATCGGCCGGAACACGGTGTCCGCCGTGCCGAAGAAGCGCAGGTACCGGTCCTGATCGGACAGTCGCCGGTGCAGGGCCAGCACGTCATCCAGGTCGGACGGCCGCATGGCGCGCACCTGCACGACCCGGCCGTCCGCGAGGAGCGCGCGGACGCCGCCCGGGGACATCACGACGGTCACCGCCGGTGCCTTCCGGAGCCGCGGTCGTCCCACTGGAAGCCGATCCGGTTGCGCACCTCGACCACGCCGGGGATCGCCCGAACCAGCCGGTCGACCCCGACCAGCGCGCTGGCACGCGCCACGCAGCCGACCAACGTCACCACGCCGTCGGCGACGGACGCCCGCACGATCGTGTGACTGTCCGGGAACGCCGCCCGAACGGTCTGCTCGACCTGAGCACCGATGTCCGGGTCGTCACGCAGGTAACCGCGCAGCAGGTCACGCCGGGACAGCACGCCGACCACCCGGCCGTCGTCGACGACGAACAGTCGCCGGACTCCCGCGTCGGCGAGCAGCCGAGCTGCCGCCGTCACCGGAACGTCCGGCGCGACGGTCGCGAGCGGCGCGGTCATCAGGTCGCGCGCCGTCAGATCGCCGAGGTCCCGCTGCTCCCGCAGGCTGGGCCGGACGAGGTCGAGCTCGGAAACGCAGCCGACCGCCCGCCCGTCCTCGTCGGTCACCGGCACCGCGCTGATCTTGTTGCGGGACAGGGCCGCGGCGATGTCGTGGAACGAGGTGTCCACCGTGACCGAGATCGGCTCGCACGTCATGCAACCCGAGACGATCGGCACGGCCACGAGGTGCTGGGTCACGGCTGGAACACCACCCGTGCGGTCGCCGCTGCTGCTCTCATGACGCCTCCTCGGGCACGAGCCTGTTGCTGCTCTCAGCATCACCAGGTGGCACCGCGCCGATCAGAGTCCGAGGCACCCGAAGCTCTCGACGAAGGCCCCTTCGAGCGGGGACCTTCGGCCGTATCCCGCCAGACCGGGCGGGCCCACCGTCAGGGCATGCAGACGACGAGACCCACGCGGCGCCGCCCCTGGCTCGCGGCGGGCACCGGCTTCGTCGCGCTCAACGCGCTCGCCGGGGCCGGGGCGCTGGCGGCCGGGCTCATGGACCTGGGCGCGACGGTCAGCACCCGACTCCCGTTCCACAGCACGCTCCTCGCCGGGCTCGCTCTGGCTGCCGTGGTGGGGCTGCCGATGGCCGTCGCCGCTTACCTCGCAGGCAAAGGCAGTCCCCGTGCCGCCGGCGCCGCCATGGTGGCGGGTGCCCTCCTCGTGGGCTGGATCGCCGTCCAGCTCGCCGTCATCCGCACGTTCAGCTGGCTGCAGCCGGTGATAGCACTGGCCGGGGCGCTGGTGTTTCTCGGCGGTCTCCTGGCCCACGCCGACGCGATACGGGGGCGAGGACCTTCGTCCCCCGCGGCGACCACCAACGTCTCTGCACCGCCAGGGCGAGCCGGTCGACGATGAAGGTGGAAGGCAAGGAGGTGACGTCATGACTGACATGTCAGGTGGCGCACGGGAGGCCGCACGCAAGCGACTCGAGGAGCGGCGCGGATTCGTTCCGCACCTCATCGTCTATCTCGTGGTGAACGCGGGCCTGGCCCTGGTCTGGATGTTGACCGGTTCGAACGGCTTCTTCTGGCCGATCTTCCCGGTACTGTTCTGGGGCGTCGGCATCGTCCTTCATGGGTGGAACGCCTACATCAGCCGGCCGATCACCGAGGCCGACGTGGACCACGAGCTGGATCGCCTGCGGCACTAGGGACGACCCCGGCGCTACGGTCATCCTGACCGACCGCGGCACGGCCGGCCTCTAGCCGCGCGATCGGCACCCGGAACGGCGAGCACGACACGTAGTCCAGGCCGGCCTCGTGGAAGAACCGGATCGACTCCGGGTCACCGCCGTGCTCGCCGCAGACACCGAGGCCGAGGCCCGGGCGAGTCGACCGGCCCGTCGAAACCGCCAGATCGATGAGCCGGCCGACGCCGTCGCGGTCGATGGTCTCGAACGGTGACACGGGGAAGACCTGCTGTCGCAAGTAGACCGGGAAGAACGCCGCCTCGACGTCGTCGCGGGAGAAGCCCCACGTCGTCTGCGTGAGGTCGTTGGTGCCGAAGGAGAAGAACTCCGCGGTCTCGGCGATGCGGCCGGCCGTGAGCGCGGCGCGCGGGAGCTCGATCATCGTGCCGATCTCGAGTGGGAGCTCCACTCCGGACTCCGCGGCGACCCCGGCGAGGATGCGGCGCGCCCGGTCGGCGACGATCTCCAGCTCGCGGACATCGCCGACCAGCGGGACCATGATCTCGGCGTGCGGCCGGCCGCCGGCGCGCAGCAGGCCGGCCGCGGCCTCGGCGATCGCGCGGACCTGCATGTCGTACAGGCCCGGGATGACCAGGCCCAGCCGCACCCCGCGCAGGCCCAGCATCGGGTTCTGCTCGTGCAGCCGGTTCACCGCGCGCAGCACGCGTGCCGAGGAGTCCGGACGGCCGAGCGCCTCGGCCACCGCGGCCTGGGCGATGAGTTCGGTGCGGTCCGGCAGGAACTCGTGCAGCGGCGGGTCGAGCAGCCGGATCGTGACCGGTAGACCGTCCATCTCGGACAGGATCGCCGTGAAGTCACCGCGCTGCAGCGGAAGGAGAGCCGCGATCGCGGCCGCGCGCTCAGCGTCGTCGTCGGCGAGGATGAGCCGCTCCACCAGCGCCCGCCGCTCACCGAGGAACATGTGCTCGGTGCGACACAGCCCGATCCCGGTGGCACCCAGCCGCCGGGCTCGCCGGGCGTCCGGCGCGGTGTCGGCGTTCGCGCGCACTCCGAGCCTGGCCCGGCTGTCCGCGTGCCGGACGATCCGGTCGACCGCGCGAACGAGCTCGTCGCCCTCGCCGGCATTGCGGCTCTCGAAGTACTCCGCGACCGGGGACGGCACGACCAGCACCGCGCCCAGGTAGATGACACCGGCCGTCCCGTCGACCGAGATGACGTCGCCCTCGGCGATGACCGTGGCGTCGGCGGTGGTGAATCGGCGCGCGACCGGGTCGATGTCCAGGGACTCCGCTCCGCAGACGCAGGTCCGGCCCAGCCCGCGGGCCACGACCGCGGCGTGCGAGGTCTTGCCGCCACGGCTGGTCAGCACGCCGCGGGCGTGGATGAGTCCGTCGAGGTCGTCGGGGTTCGTCTCGCGGCGCACCAGGATCACTGCCGCGCCGTCGGCCGCCCGTGCGACCGCGGTGGCGGAGTCGAAGACGACCTCGCCGACGGCGGCGCCGGGCGAGGCGGCGACTCCGGTGGCGATGCGCGGGGCGGTCGTGTCGCTCGCGAAGCGGGGGAACATCAGCTGGGCGAGCTGCGCGCCGGTGACGCGGCGCAGCGCCTCGTCGGCGTCGATCAGCCCTTCGGCACGCAGTGCGTCGGCGATGCGGAACGCCGCGGCGGCGGTGCGCTTGCCTACCCGGGTCTGCAGCATCCACAGCTTGCCGCGCTCGATCGTGAACTCGATGTCGCAGAGGTCGCGGAAGTGCTCCTCGAGCGTCCGCATGATGCCCCGCAGCTGGGCGTATGCCTTGGGGTGCAGGTCGGCCAGCCGCTGCAGCGGGAGCGTGTTGCGGATGCCGGCCACGACGTCCTCGCCCTGCGCGTTGACGAGGTAGTCGCCGTACACGCCAGGCGCGCCGGTGGCCGGGTCCCGGGTGAACGCCACGCCGGTGCCCGAGTCGTCACCCACGTTGCCGAACACCATGGCGCACACGTTCACCGCGGTGCCCAGGTCGTCGGGGATCCGCTCGGTCCGCCGGTAGGTACGCGCCCGATCGGTGTGCCAGGACGCGAACACGGCTTCGATCGCCATCCGCAGCTGCTCGCGGGGATCCTGGGGAAAGTCCCGGCCGGATTCGGCGCGGATGACCTGCTGGTAGCTCGTGGCGAGCTGTCGTAGATCGGCGGCGTCCAGGTCGAGGTCACCGGACACGCCCTTGGCCGACTTGGCCGCGCGCAGCACGCCGGCGAAGCGGTCCGCGTCGATGCCGAGCACGGTTTGCCCGAACATCTGCAGCAGCCGCCGGTAGGAGTCCCACGCCAGCCGCGGGTTCCCGGACCAGGCGGCGAGACCCGCGACCGAGTCGTCGTTGAGCCCGATGTCGAGCACCGTCTCCATCATCCCCGGCATCGAGAACCTCGCGCCGGAGCGGACCGAGACCAGCAGCGGGGCGTCGACCTGGCCCAGCTTGCGGCCGATTGCCCGTTCCATCGCGTGCAGGTGGGTGTCCACCTCGTGTGCGAGCTCCGCCGAAAGGGCGCCGTCGGCGAGAAACGCGCGACAGGCCTCCGTGGTGATGGTGAACCCGGGTGGCACGGGGAGCCCCATGACGGTCATCTCCGCGAGGTTCGCGCCCTTGCCGCCGAGCAGGTCCGCCATACCTCGGTTGCCCTCGGTGAAGTCGTACACGTACTTGGTCATCGGATCGTCCTTCGCCGGCCTTGCTCTGCTGTGCGCATGGGCGCGATGTCGGGCATCTCGCTAGAGCATGGCGAGTGGCCTCGTCGTCGCGAACGATTCGAACGACCTTGATTCGGGAGCCGATGGTCCCTGTTCTGGCAACGCGACTCCGCACAGCCTCGAAGCAGGACCTAGTTGAGGAGGACCTCATGACCAAGACCGCGCACGTCGCACAGGAGTTTCTGTCTCACAAGCGGATTGCCGTCACCGGCGTCTCCCGAACCCCGGCGGACCATGGCGCCAACGTCGTGTACAAGCGACTCCGTGACCGGGGCTACGAGGTGTTCGCCATCAACCCGAACGCGGACGAGGTCGAGGGCGACACGTGCTATCACGACCTGAAGTCGGTCCCCGGCGGAGTCGAGGCCGTGGTCGTCGGGACGCGGCCGGAGCACGCCGAGGACACGATGCGCGAGTGCGTCGACCTCGGCATCGGCCTCGTGTGGATGCACCGGCTGTTCGGCTCGGGCAGCGTCTCGACCACCGCCGCCGAGCACGGCAGGCAGCACGGCGTCACGGTGATCGACGGTGGCTGCCCGCTGATGTTCCCGCCCACGTCAGACGGTGCCCACCGGGTCATGCGCTGGCTTTGCGAGGCGAGCGGGAACCTGCCGCGGAAGATCTGATGAACGGCACGGTGCTGCGGTTGCTGCACTCGCCGCTGCACCGGGTCATCGGGCGTCGTGCTGGCCGGGAACGGTGAGCACAAGACCTGGTGGCGCAACTTCCGCACCCCGCACCGCGTCGACGTCCTGATCGACGGACGCTGGCACGCCGCGACCGGCCGCGCGGTGCTCAATGGGGACCCCAGGCGAACGGTGGCGTTGAGTCGCTATCGCGTACACCGCACCCGGATCCCGCCGGACACCGCCGATCCCCTGCTGGTGATCGAGCTCGATTGACGTGATGACTGTGGTCTCGTGGGCGTCAACAGCTCAGGTCTCGCCGGAGAGCGGCGGTGAAGGTCGCGACGTCCGGGCAGGCGTCGGCATCCGCGACCACGGTCAGGTTGAGCTGGCCTGCGTAGGACAGCGCGCCGACGCCGAGCGTCACGTTGCCGATGAGCGGCACCAGCGGGAACAACTCGAGCACCGGCGCACCCGCGAACGTCAGCGGCTCGGCGGGACCGGGCACGTTGGCGACGTAGGTGTTCGCCCATCGCTGGTGCGCCATCAACGGCAGAAAGGCGCGCTGGATCAGGCCGTTGCGGAACAGCGCGCTCCCGGCCGGGCGGTAGAGCCGGCGGCGCACCGCGGTGTCCGCGACGACAGCCTGGAGCCGCTCCACCGGATCGGCCAGGCCGACGGGGAGGTCGGCGACCATCTGCCCGTCCTCGTTCCCCGGCGACCCGGCCGGGCGGTGGTCCCGGTGCAACGCGACGGGCACGAACGCACGCAGCACCAGGCCGTCCACTCGTTCTCCCCGCGCGCGCAACAGGTCCCGCACGCCCCCGGAGATCGCCGCGAGCAGGACGTCGTTGACGGTGCCGCCGTACGTGTGCGCGATCTGCTTGACCGCGTCGAGACGGCCGCGGACCAGCGAGAACGAGCGACGCGGTCCGAGTGGCCGGTTCAGGCTCGTGCGCGGCGTCCGCTGCCCGACGGACTCCCACATCGCGGGCCAGGCGGTGCGCAGCGTGTGCAGCGTCCTCAGTGGATGGACAGCGCCCGCTGCCGTCCGAGCCACGGCCACGCCGTGGCCGCGCAGGTTGTCCACCAACAGCTCCCGGGCCGAGGGAACCGGCGCGGGTGGGCATGAGGAACCACGGTCGGTGCCCAGCAGTGTGGCCAGTGTGGACACACCACCCACACCGTCGGTGATCGCGTGGTGCACCCGGACGAAGAGGCCGATCCGCTGGGCATCGAGCCCGGTGAACAACCAGATCTCCCACAACGGCCGGGAGATGTCCAGCGGTTGCCTGCGGATGTGTTCGACAGCGGGCAGCAGGCCGTTCTCGCCGTCCGGCAGGTTGGCGAGGCGCACATGCCGGTCCAGGTCCACCCGCGGGGCGTCGACCCACAGCCGGCGGCCCAGTCCAGGGCGCGGTACGCGGATGACCTGGCGGAACCGTGGCACGAACGGCAACCGCGCCTCGATCGCCGACCGCAGCTTGCCGATGTCGACCTGGCCGTCCGCGCCGATCACGCCGCGGCCGTCGAGCATGCCGATGGCGCCGATGTCCTGAGACCAGCCGTGCCGCTGCGGCCACAGCATGCTCAGGTCCTGTGCGCTCAGTCGTTCCATGGCCGCGCCCTTTCCACGCGGGACCGGACGCCGCGCAGCATCGACCGGGACATCAGCGTGTCCGCGGGGACGACCATTGCCCACGCTGCGGCGACGAGCCACCACGGCTCGCAGTGCGCTCGCCACCGGAATACGAGGCGGGTCCGGTTCGGGGCGGCCGGCAGCAGGTTGAACGACCATGTCCAGTCGACGGCGGCGACTCCCCCGTCCCGCCAGCGCCGCGGCAGGTGCGTGGTGGAGTGCAGTACCAGGTGGCGATCCGGCGCCATCGCCGCGACGACGAACCCGCAACCGGTCTCAGGTGGACCGTCGGGGATGAAGTCGCCAACCGCGAGATGCTGGTACTCCGGCATGATCGCCTCGGCGCTGGGCCGGTTCGCCGGGAACAGCAGGCGGTCCACCCAGCGGGCGGTGTACCACCCGGCCCGGTGCCAGCCCAGCTGCACCAGCCACGGCCAGACCGCCGCGGGAGGTGCGTCGACGGTGGTGGCGCGGGTGACCACGACCTGGGCGCCGACGACGAGTCCGTCTCCGGGCAGCGGCGTCGCGCGTTCCGTGCGCGGGGTGTGCCGATCAGCGGCGGGCCGGGCTGCCATCGACTTCCCCAGCACTCGGCCGGGCGACCACCACCGGACATCCGCTGCGGCGGATGAGGTCTCGGCCGACGGATCCGAACACGACCGAACTGAGCCGCCCGTGGCCTCGCGAGCCGAGCACCAGCAGTGCCGCGCGGCGTGACCGCTGGGCGAGGATGTCCTTCGGATCGCCGGCCGCGACCTCCTCGGTGACCTCGACCCGGCTGTACAGCTCCCGGAACGCGGTCAGCGTCAGCTTCGGTCCCGCGGCCTCGTTCTTCCCGGGCGGCAGGCAGTGGAGCACGACCAGCGCACGCCTGGCCTGGTCCGCCGCCGCGAATGCGTACGCGAGCGCGGAATGCGAGCTCCCCGTGTCGTCGAGCGCGACGACCACCGGGGCGGCGGCGTCGCCGCTCGGCTCGGCAGGGGGCACGACCGCGAGCGGACACGACAGGGTGGTGAGCAGCGCCCCCGGCACGGAACCCGTGATGGCTTCGGCGAACGGGCTCTGGTCGTCGGCGCCGACAACGACGAGGGCGGCGTCGGCCGCCGCCCGCCTGAGCACGTCGGCGGGTGCGCCGGCCGCGACGTCGGTCGTGACAAGCAGACCGGGATAGGCCGCTCGTGCCTGCTCCGCGGCGTCAGCCAGGTGCGCCAGACCGGCCTTGCGCCGTGCGTCCGCGGCCTCGACCGGCAGGTACTGTTCCGGGGCCGAGTAGGCGGGCACCGCGCACACCAGGAGCAGTTCGGCGTCGCGGACGACAGCCTCGCCCGCTGCCCACAGGACCATCGGCAGCCGGTAGTCGGTCGGCGCGATCCCGGCCACCACCCGTACGCGGTCGCCGTTCATCGCGTCACCGTCCGGGCCACCGCCACCGGGCATTCGGCGTGGTGCAGCAGCGACTGGCTGACCGAGCCGAGGCCCAGACCGGTGAGCGCGCCGCGCCCGCGGGAGCCGACGACGACCAGCTGGGCGCCCGCGGCTGCCTTGAGGAGCGCCCGCTCGGGCCGGTCGCGCTCCACGATCTTGCGCACCGCGACGTTGGGGAACTTCTCCGTCCAGGGCGCCAGAACCTCGTCGAGCCGGCGGGTCTCCTCCGCGGCGACCCACTCCCAGTCGATCGTGTTCGGCAGGCCGGCCCAGCTGGCGGATATGTCCACGTCCAGCCAGCTGTGGACGGCCACGAGCGGAACGCCCCGCCCGGCCGCGGCGGCGAACGCGAACTCGATCGCGGTGTCGGACAGCGGCGAGCCGTCGACGCCCACGACCACCGGTCCGTTCTCGGGCGGTGTGCCGTCCCCGCCGGGACTGTGTACGACGACGACCGGGCAGTGGGCGTGCGCGGACAGCGCGACGGATACCGAACCGGCCAGCAGGCCACGGAATCCGCCGAGTCCTCGGGAGCCGAGTACGACAAGCTGCGCGGTCTCGGATTCACGGACGAGGACGTCAGCGGCGATTCCGTCGCGCAGGTCGGTGCTGAGCCCGACGTCCGCGGCGGTCACGCGCACCGCTTCGGCGGCCTCATCCAGCCAGTGGCGGCCCTGCTCGAGGAACGCATCGTGGTACTCGGCCGGCGGCGCGACCTGCCGCGGGTGGCGGACCGGCATCAGGAAGCACGCGTGGACCAACCGCAGTGGCGCGTGGCGGCGCTCTGCTTCCCTTGCCGCCCAGCGCACCGCGTGCAATGCGGACGTCGAGCCGTCCACCCCGACGACAACGGGACGCTCGGTGCCGATGTTCGTCATGACGGTTCCTCCTTGGAGTCGTGGCCGAAACGCATGAGGGCTTGCGGGAAGCCGGCGAGCCCGAGTCCTTCGATCAGGCCCGCGCGGACCTCACGCACCTGGAGCGGCTGGGTGAGCACCGAGCCCACGAGACCGCTCGCGGTCGCGGCGAGCCAGGTGGCCTGCATGGCCATGCCCGTCCGGACTTGGTCGCGCGGGCCGTCGTCGGGGGTCTCCACGACAAGCAGGCACTCGCGGCCGAGCCGGGCGGCGAGGGTCACCTGGTCGGGTAGCGCCGTCGATCGACGGACGAGCCCCGCCCACGGCAGGGTGGCGAGCCGGGCGGGCACATCGGCGACGCCCTCGCCCGGCGACGGAACGGGACCGGTGACGGTCCAGGCCGACAGCTCGCGCTGGTAGGCACGATCCGCCTTCAACACCAGTGCCGCGTGCTCGAACAACCCGGCGAGCACGGCCATGGCGCGCTCGCCGTGCAGGGCTCGCACCTCGACCCCGGTGATGTCCGAGGCGGTGACGAGCGCGTCGCGCACGGCGGCGTCGACCTGGACATCGGCGAAGGGGCGGCGGCAGGTGCGCCGCGAAGGAATGGCGGCGTACCGCGCCGAATCCTCATCGGACGGTGGCTGCCGGTCCGTCGCGACCACGTGCGCCACCTCGTCGGCGTGCTGTGGGTCCGCGGGCAACGTGCGGGGCACCCAGCCGAGTGTTCGCATGGCCAGCACGAGGTTCTCCAGCGCCGCGCCGCAAGAGATCAGGCGGTCCCGGCCCAGCGGGTCGTGCCTGGGCAGCGCGCGGTCGGCACGCTGAAGCAGCGATACGCCGTGCACGCCGTCGCGGTGAAAGTCCAGCCGCCACGGTTGGGTGTTGTGCACCGAGGGGGCGGCGTCGACGGCTGCCGTCACGACCTCGATCTCTCCGGGAGTCCAGTCGCTCATGACGACCCGTCCGCGATGGCGACCCCCGACGGGTACGTGGTCACGTCGGCGACGGGGCGGCGGGGTGTCCGCGCGGTCGGGTGCCCGTAGCCGATCCGCAGCACCGTCTGCGGGTGATGCGGTCCACCGATCAGGTTTCGCAGCGCGGTGCGGATGTGGGGAACCTCGATCGGCTGGGACAGAAAGGAAACGCTCAACCCGGCGGCGGTGGCGCTGAGCAGCACGCGCTGCATCGCCCCGCCCGCCGCCAGCCGGTCGAGCACGGTGTCACCCGGCGATGTCAGTACCGCCACCAAGGGTTCCTGCTCGTACTCACGGGGGTTGCCCGTGGTTCCCGGGTGGTAGCGACGCAGCTTCAGCAGGGTGCCGTCGACCGGGCGCGGCCCGCCTGCGACCAGCGGCACTCCGTCGGCACGGCCCGCCTCGTCGGTCGTCCAGCCGATGAGCTCCTGCTGGAAGTCGGGGTCGTCCTCTTGCAGGTGATCGGCCCTGCGCAGCAGGCCGGCGAAGATCTCGAGGTGTCTTGGCGTGTCCAGGAGGGCGAGGTGAGCACCACCGGCCTGTGCCGCACCGGTGAGGATGTGCCGGTGGTTCGGTGGGACAGGACGCTCGGAGAAGGGGCGCCGGTTCGTGGCGCGGCGGTCGACGGCTGAGGCCAGTGAGCGAAGCTCTGGCGAGGCCGGCCTGTACGCGCCCACCCGCACGGTGGCGAGGAGGTCCGGGCGATCCGGATCGGGCAGCAGTTCGGTGACGACGTCTCGATCGGCTGCCCGGACGGCGGCGGCAAGGTTGAACAGGGCCGCGCCACAGGACAGCTGGGCCTCCCTCGCGTCGGGGTCCGCGACGGCCAGCACGCGGTCGCGATCCAGGTGCAGCTCGATGTACGGGGGCGTCACGACGAACAGCCACGGCTGGGTGTTGTGCACGGATGGCGCACGGATCGCCGCGTGCAACGCGCTGTCGATCACTGCGGACAGCGCCGTGTCGGTGGTGTTCATCGGTTTCTCCCGGTGGAGATTTCGTCGAACGCGCAGCCGCGCGCCACATCTCGAGCATCCCGCCGACGTCGTGGCCGCGGCAGTGACAGAGGTCCCCCAGAACGGGGCACTACAGCCCTGCCCGCCGCGCCCGCCTGGGGTCACGGTGGTGGCATGACATGCGTACTCGTGACCTACGCCAGCAAAATGGGCTCGACGAAGGAGATCGCCGACGCGATCGGTGGTCGCCTGGCAGAGCGCGGACTCGTGGTGGACGTGCGTGCGGCCGCATCGGTCGACGCGGTGGACGGCTACGACGCGGTCGTGCTCGGCAGCGCCGTCTACGCCACCCGCTGGCGTCCGGAGGCAGTCCGGTTCGTGCGCCGCTTCCGCGAAGCGCTGTCGGCGCGCGTGGTGTGGTTGTTCGAGAGCGGCTGGGTCGGCAAGCGGCCACGCACGATCGTGGCCACCCCAGCAGGGCAGCGAAGGGCGAAAAGCGTCGGCGCCCCGGCGCCCGCCGTGTTCGGCGGCCGGCTCGACCCCGCGCTCGCCACCGGCTTCCTGGACCGGGCGCTGGCAAGAAAGCTCGCGGGCGATTCCCGTGACTGGGACGAGATCCGCGCGTGGGCGGACACCGTGGCCGACGCGTTGACGACGACGCCCGGCCGGAGCCGCGAGGGCCGGTGATGGGTGACCTCAGGGACCAAAGACCCGGTCCGGCCGCACATTCGTCGGTAACCAATGTCGCGCCACCGGGGACGTTCGCCTCGCGATACGCCGCAGGCACCGCACGACACTTCAGTTGACACAGAAGATCTCCCGAAGGAGGTAGTGATGGCCGTCAAGGAAAACCCGCTGGAACAGCAGAACGCTTCGGTGTCGACAACCAAGGAGGCAGTCGCGACCGGTCCGGCCGCGACCAGGATGCTGGCGGTGCTGCGTATCGCCATGGGGCTGGTGTTCTTCTGGGCGTTCGTCGACAAGACGTTCGGCTGGGGCTACGCGACTCCGTCGGCGAACGCGTGGATCAACGGTGGCTCCCCCACCCAGGGATTCCTCGGCCACCTCGACCACGGCCCGTTCGCCTCCATGTTCCAGAGCTGGGCCGGCGACGCATGGGCCGACTGGCTGTTCATGCTCGGCCTGCTCGGCATCGGGCTCGCGCTGGTGTTCGGCATCGGCCTGCGGATCGCCGCGATCGCCGGTTCCCTGCTGATGCTGATGATGTGGGTCGCCGAATGGCCACTCGACCGATTCACGGACGCGGGCGAGCCGACCATGTCCACGAACCCCATCATCGACTACCACATCGTCTATGCGCTGGTGCTGATCGTCCTCGCGGTCACCGCCGCGGGAAACACGTGGGGCTTCGGCCGCAAGTGGGCCACGCTCCCCTACATCCGCGACCACCGCTGGCTACGTTGACCGACCCGTGAGGGCCGAATGCGACATGATCGTCCACATCGGAGCCTCACACCGCACGGGCTGCGGCTGCTGCGCCACTACCGGCGAAGCTGGCTGCAGCCCGACGCGCTTGCCGGGATCACCGTCGCCGCGTACCTGATCCCGCAGGTGATGGCCTATTCCGTCGTCGCGGGCCTCGAGCCGGTCGTCGGCCTGTGGGCCATCATCGCTTCGCTGCTCGTCTACGCCGTCTTCGGGTCGTCGCCACAGCTGTCCGTCGGACCCGAGTCGACGACCGCCCTGATGACCGCGGTAACGATCGCCCCGCTTGCGGCCGGCAATCCGGCGCGCTACGCCGCGCTCGCCGCCACACTCGCCCTGCTCGTGGGGCTGCTCTGTCTCCTCGGCGCGGCCGCGCGGCTGGGATTCCTGGCCGACCTGCTCTCCCGGCCGGTGCTCGTCGGTTACATGGCCGGCGTGGCGGTGCTCATGATGGTCGGTCAGCTCGGCAAGGTCACCGGCATCCCCGTCAACGGCGACTCGGTCCTCGGGGAACTCCGCTCGCTGTTCGGCAACCTCGACCAGCTGCATCTGCCCACCCTCCTGCTGGCGGCCGGTGTGCTGGTCCTGCTGCTCGTCGCGGGCCGGCTGTTCCCGAGGACGCCGGTCCCGCTGATCGCCGTCCTGCTGGCGACCACCGCCGTCGGCCTGCTCTCCCTGCGCGAACACGGCGTTCAGGTCGTCGGCAACATTCCCGCCGGCATTCCGGTGCCAGGTCTGCCGGCGGTTTCCGGCACGGACATCACCACACTGCTGCTCCCCGCGCTCGGTGTGGCGGTGGTCGGGTACTCGGACAACGTGCTCACCGCGCGATCGTTCGCCACTCGCAACGGCTACCGCATCGACGCGAACACCGAACTGCTCGCGCTCGCAACCGCGAACGTCGCTTCCGGTCTCGCACACGGGTTCCCGGTCAGCAGCAGCGCGAGCCGCACCGCGATCGGTGACAGTCTGAGGAGCCGCTCGCAGGTCCACTCCCTGGTCGCGGTCGCCGCGGTCGTGGTCGTGCTCCTTGCCGGACGCCCGCTGCTCGCCCTGTTCCCGATGGCCGCGCTCGGCGCACTCGTCATCTACGCCGCGCTGCGGCTGATCGAGCTGAGCGAGTTCCGGCGCATCGGCGCCTTCCGGCTCAGCGAGCTCACGCTCGCCCTGGTGACCGCTGCCGGTGTGCTGCTCCTGGACGTGCTCTACGGCGTGCTCGTCGCGATCGGACTGTCTATTCTGGACCTGTTGCGCCGGTTGGCCCGTCCGCACGACGGCATCCTCGGTGCGGTACCGGGCGTGGCGGGCATGCATGACATCGACGACTACCCCGGCGCCACGCGACTCGCGGGCTTGGTGGTGTACCGGTACGACGCGCCGCTGTGCTTCGCCAACGCGGACAACTTCCGGCGTCGCGCGCTGGCGGCGGTCGACGAGTCCCCCACACCGGTCGAGTGGTTCCTGCTCAACGCCGAGGCGAACGTGGAGGTCGACATCACCGCTGTCGACGCGCTGGAAGACCTACGCGCCGAGCTCGAACGCCGGGGCATCGTGTTCGCGATGGCCAGGGTGAAGCAGGACCTCCACGACATCCTGTCGAAGGCCGGCTTCCTCCAGCGGGTCGGCGCGGAACGCGTTTTCCCCACTCTCCCGACAGCTGTCGCCGGATTCCGCGGGCGCGACGGCGGCGGCGAG
>Ga0164241_10002358_pt1 | contig 20691 bp, 17 predicted proteins | sample OricomyardsoilBY_FD_108780 | JGI IMG/M metagenome (GOLD analysis project Ga0164241, IMG submission 108780) | Backyard soil microbial communities from Emeryville, California, USA - Original compost - Back yard soil (BY) | ecosystem: Environmental > Terrestrial > Soil > Unclassified | place: USA... | reverse complement strand
AGGACTGCTGCGTGGCGCGCTCGAGCAGCACCGCGGCCAGCTGCGCGTTGGCCGGCGAGGGGTGGTAGAAGCCGCCCGGCTCGTGCCTGAGCTTGAAACGCAGTGCGCTGTTGGCGAAGTCGTTGCCTAACAACATGCGCACGCCGCGGGAGGTGGCGAACCGCGGCAGCGCGTGCCAGTCCCGCCACGGCGAGCGGTGCAACAGCCGGTCGATGTCGCCGCCGTCTTCGAGACCGCTGGTGTCTTCCAGCAACTGTCGCAACGTGATGTGACCGCGCGGCTCGCCGTCCCACTCATCGAAGTATTGCGCCACCGGCGCATCGAGCGCGACCCGGCCGTCGCGCAGCGCCAGGCCCACCGCCATCGCCGTCACCGGCCGCGCGAGGATGCCGGCCGGCAACAGCGTGTGTTCGTCGTCGACCCCGAAATACCGCGACAGCAGCAGCTGGCCGCCGCGCTGGACTAACAAGGCGCGCGAGCCCGCGTCGCGCGCGCGCCGCGCCGCGAATTCCAGCGCCTCGGACGCGGGCGCATCGGCGGCCAGCGGCGGCGGAACGGCTGCGACACCGTCGCCCAAGACGGCCACCGGTAGGTAGATCTCGTCCTGGTCCAGCGGCAACTGCAACGCGCGCTGCCAGAACGGCAGGTCCGCGGTGAACAGGCCGACGGCAAGGGAAGCCACCGACAGCACGACTGCCGCCAGGATTGTGAGTAAACGTCGCATGGGAATGGAGACCTGCTGCAATGCTACCAGCGGGTGGAGGTGGCTAGAATGGCCGCCCCGTGAAACTCAATATCTGCGCCATCGCGTCCGAAATCGTGCCCTTCGCCAAGACCGGCGGCCTGGCGGACGTCGCCAACGCGCTGTCACGCCAGCTCACGGCGCGCGGCCACGACGTGCGGCTGTTCATGCCGCTGTATGCGCAGGTGAAGCGCGACAAGCTCGACGCCACGCGGGTCGAGTCCCTGCAGGGCCTGTCGATCGTCACCGGCCAGCACGAGTACCTGGTGAACATCTGGCGCGCCACCCTGCCCGGTTCGGCGACACCCGTGTACCTGGTGGAATCCGACGGGCTGTACGCCAGGCCAACGCTGTACACCAACGACCCCGATGAACACCGGCGCTTCCTGGTGCTGACGCGCGCCGCGCTGGAGTGTTGCAGGCGCATGAATTTCCGGCCGCACATCGTCCATTCGCATGACTGGCACGCGGCCTTCGCGCCGCTGTGGCTGCGTTCGAATTACCAGGCCGACCCGGTGTTCGCCGGCACGAAATCGGTGATGACCATCCACAACATCGGCTACCAGGGCACGTTCGCCGCGGCCGACGTGGCCGATCTCGACCTCGGCCCCGACGCCTATCTACTGCACCAGGACGATCTGCACGCCGGGCAGATCAACGCACTCAAGCACGGCATCCTGCACGCCGACGCCGTCACCACGGTGAGCCCGACCTACGCCCGCGAGATCACCACGCCGCGTTACGGCCTGGGCCTGGAGCAGGCGCTGGCGGCGCGCGGCGGCGCGGTGCGCGGCATCCTCAACGGCGTCGACTACGATGAGTGGGATCCGCGCCGCGACCGCTACCTGCCAGTGCATTTCACGCCGCAGGAGATCGCCAAGAAGGCCGAGCTCAAGCGCAATTTCCTGCTGCGCCAGAACTTGAGGCCCATCCACGGGCGCGTGCCGCTGCTCGGCATCGTGAGCCGCCTCACGCCGCAGAAGGGCTTCGACCTCCTGATGGAGACCTTGCCCCGGCTGCTGCAGAACCACGACATCCGCCTGGCCGCGGTGGGCAACGGTGACCAGCGCTACGAACAGTTCTTCGCGGGGTTGGCGGAACGCAATCGCAGCCGCGTGATGTTTTTTTCCGGCTATGACGAGGCGCTGGCGCACTGGATCGAAGGCGCGAGCGACATCTTCCTCATGCCCTCGCAGTACGAGCCCTGCGGGCTGAACCAGATGTACAGCCTGCGATACGGAACGATCCCGGTGGTGCGCCGCACCGGCGGGCTGGCCGACTCGGTGGTGCATTTCGACCCGGCCACGGGTATCGGCACCGGTATCGTGTTCAACGATTTCGACCCGCCCGCCATGAACTGGGCGCTCGACACGGCCATGCAGTGGTACGCGGACGCCACCATCTGGGATCGCCTGGTGCAGAACGCCATGCGCCAGGACTTCTCCTGGGAGACGCAGACCAACGAGTACCTGAAGTTGTTCGCGGAGTTACTTCAGCTTGACGCTGCCGCGCTCATCGAAGGGAACGTGGCGAAGAAAGCCGCTCGATAAGGCGACCTCGCCGCGCAGGCGATAGTCGATGGTTTCCGACGAGCCCTTGCGCGACAGCAGCTGCGACAGCGCGGTGGCGAGATTCGCCGTGAACACCATGTCGAACTCGGCCTCGCCCATCGACGGCACCACGAAAGGTGTATCGGACGACCCCTGGCCCAGCTCCGCGTCATTGACCTCGATGCGGTAGGCAATGCTCTTGATGGGCAGCTCGCGGTCGTTCGGGTTCTGCACGCGCATGCGTATCTGCATGCGCTGCGAAAAGATGTCCGCGCTCTGCACTTTCATCGAGACCACGGAGAGCCTGGGGGCTTCGAGCTGGAGCGCGGATGCGCACCCGGTCAGTAGCAACGAGCCCAGCAATGCCGCTGCGGCGGCTCGCATCGGTTCAGGGATGCCCATGCGCCAGCATGTCGGGCGTGACCAGCACCACGCCCTTCTCGGTGACCAGGAATTTCTTCGCGTCTTCGGCGCGGTCGAAACCAATCCGCGTGCCGGGTCCGAGCACGCAGTGCTCGTCGACGATGGCGTTGCGGATGTGGCAGTCGGGTCCAATGCGCACGTCGGGCAGGATCACCGAGCGTTCGACGTTCGATCGTTCCTCGACTCTCACGCCGGAGAACAGCAGCGATTCGCGCACCGTGGCGCCTGAGATGATGGTGCCTCCGGAGACCAGCGAATTGATGGCCACACCACGGCGGCCGTCTTCATCGAGTACGAACTTGGCCGGCGGGGTCTGCGCCTGGTAGGTCCAGATGGGCCAGTCTTCGTCGTAGATGTTCAGCTCTGGATTTACCCAGACCATCTCGATGTTGGCCTCGTAAAAGGCATCGATTGTTCCAACATCGCGCCAATACGACTGTGCACGCGTCTTAACGTCCCGGAAAGGGTAGGCAAAGACCTGCAGCTTCTCGATGGCATCGGGGACGATGTTCTTGCCGAAATCGTGCTTGGAGTTGTCGTTGGCGGCGTCCTCGATCAACAGCCGTTCGAGCAGCTCGGGATTGAAGACGTAGATGCCCATCGAAGCCAGCGCCACGTCCTTGCGGCCGGGCATGGGATCCGGCGTCGGTGACTTCTCGACGAAGCGCGTAACGCGGTTCCACTCGGTGACCGTGAGCACGCCGAAGTCCTTGGCCTCGTCGATCGGCACCTCGACCACGCCCACGGTGATGTCCGCGCCCTTCTCCACGTGGTAGGCGATCATCGGACCGTAGTCCATCTTGTAGATGTGATCGCCAGCCAGCACCAGCACGTGCTTGGGACGATGCGCATGCATCACGTCGATGTTCTGGTACACCGCATCCGCCGTGCCGCGGTACCAGTGGTTGCCGATCTTCTGCTGCGCGGGGATGACCTCGACGAATTCACCGAACTCGCCACGCATGTAACCCCAGCCGCGATGGATGTGCTGGATCAGCGACTGCGCCTTGTACTGCGTGAGCACCGTGATCTGGCGGATGCCCGAATTCACGCAGTTCGACAGCACGAAGTCGACGATGCGGAATTTTCCGCCGAATGGCGTCGCGGGTTTGGCGCGATGTTCGGTGAGGCCTTTCAAACGCTCGCCGCGACCTCCGGCCATGATGACCGCCAGGGTTCCACTAGTCAGGCGGCTGACGTAGCGACCGGAAGTTGCTCGTGCTGGACGTTTGGCCATTGGGGTCCTCGGTTTTTTTTGCAGTATAGAGGGCGTGCTACCGTAGGCGCATGCTCCATCGCGCATCCATCGCGGCCGTCTGCGCCGCGATGTTGTCATTCACGCACGTCGCCTCGGCCGAAGGGCCTACAAAACCCGCCGACAGTGTGCCGCAGGGGTGCCTCGCGGCGGGCGGTGGTTACCTGCGGGCGCGGGTGCGCGGTGCGCTGGACCTGGACCTCAACTGGAAGAACGCGGAGATGCAGTGCGCGGGCGGGCCGCGTCCCCCCGGGAAGGACAACAAGAGCAACGGGGTGCGCGTGAGCATCGGGGGACCACTGCGCGGCGGCACACACCGCATCCGCCTGGTGTTCGGCATTGCCGGCGTCGGCGAAGGCGGCGGCGGCACCGCCCTGCGCACCAACGTAACGGTGCTGTTCGAAGGCGAAAGCCGCGTGTTCGCCACCCAGGGCGACGACAAGTGCACGGTGGACTCGCTGCAGCAGGAACGCGTCGAAAGCCTCGGCCCGGGCACGGCCGTGTACCGCGTGGTGGCCCGCGGCTTCTGCATTGGCCCGGCGACCAGCCTGTCGCGCGACGAGCGCGTGGTTTTGACCAGCTTCGATTTTGCAGGCCGGGTCGAATTCAGCGACGATGACCGCCATGCACCAAACTAGCCGCGCATTGTTTTGTGTGCTGGCGCTCACCCTGCTGGGCACCGCGCATGCACAGATCGGTCCCATCGAAGACCTCGACGCATTCCCGAGTGCCAATCTCGAGATCAAGGAAGGCAAGAAGGTCAAACACGTCTTCAAGGTGTGGCTCGCCGACACGCCACAGCGCCAGGCGCAGGGCCTGATGTTCGTGCGCTCGTTGCCGGACCTGCGCGGCATGTTGTTCACGTACCCACAGCCCAAGGCCATCAGCATGTGGATGAAGAACACCTACATCCCGCTCGACATGGTTTTCATCGACGATCACGGGCGCATCCAGCAGGTGGTCGAGCAAGCTACCCCGCACTCCCTCGACCTGATCCGCAGCGACCAGCCCGCGCTGGCGGTGCTGGAAATCGCCGGTGGCGAGGCGAAACGACTCGGCATCCACGCGGGCCAGCACGTGATCCATCCCGCATTGCCGGGCGCGCATCAATAGGCCCTTGACCGATTAACGAGGTCGTGGGGCCTCGGCTATGATCCCCGGCACTTGCTAGGGAGAAGCCCCATGAAAAGAATCGGAACCTTGGTGGCCAGCGCCTGCATTGCGGCATTCGCGTCGATCGCGTCCGCCGGCGCGCCCGAAGGCAGTTGGTACGTCGCCCCCCAGGTCTCGGCAACATGGCTCGACGATGCACGCCTGGCCGATGACGATGCTGGCGGCTCACTGGCCATAGGCCGGGTGCTCAACCCCAACTGGGACGTGGAGCTCGGTTACTACGGCTCGGAACACGACCGCGCCGACGGCGAGACCGAACTACAGGGTTTCTCGCTGGCGGTGAAACGCGTGTTCTATCGCGAGGGCCGTGTCAGTCCGTTCATCAGTCTCGGCGTCGCGCGCCAGCGCACCATTCTCAAGCCAGGTGAAGATCGTGCCGATCCCGCGGGCTTGTACGGTGTCGGCATCCTGGTCGACCTGGGCCCGGTACGCGACAGCGGCAGCCTCTTCCAGCTACGCGGCGATATCGGTGCGCGGCACGCCTTCTCGAGCGGCTCGGACCCGGTGCAGGATCCGATCGACTACGTCGGCGCGATCGGCTTCCAGTACGCCTGGGGCGGCTCCGTTCCACGCAAGGTGGTCGATACGGATGGTGACGGCGTCAACGACGACCTCGACCGTTGCCCAGGAACTTCGGCGGGAACCCCGGTGGACAGCAACGGCTGTCCGCTGGATGACGACGGCGACGGCGTCAGCAACGATGCCGACAAGTGCCCGAATACGCCGGCCGGTGCCAAGGTCGACTCCAGCGGCTGCGAGCCCGACAGCGACGGTGACGGCGTCGGCGACAGTCGCGACCAGTGCCCGAACACACCGCCCGGCACCAAGGTCGACGACAAGGGTTGTGAGCTGGATGGCGACGGCGATGGCATCCTCGACAGCCAGGACAAGTGCCCGGATACGCCCAAGGGTGAACGCGTCGACGCCACCGGCTGCCCGTTCAACAAGGAACTGCTGCTGCAGGGCGTGAAGTTCGCGACCAACAGCGCCGACCTGCTGCCCGAGAGCATCCCGGTGCTCGATCGCGCCATCGCGACGCTCAAGCGCTATCCCGAGCTGAACGTCGAAGTGGCCGGGCACACGGACAGCCGCGGCGCCGATGCCTACAACCAGCAGCTCTCCGCGCGGCGCGCCGCGACCGTGCTCACGTACCTGAAGGATGGCGGCGTGTCGAACACGCTCACGTCGCGCGGCTACGGCGAGCGCGAACCCATCGCCAGCAACGACACCGAAGAAGGCCGGTTGCAGAATCGCCGCGTGGTACTGCGGGCCCTCAACTGAGCTGAGGCTCCCGCCGACCTGCTGATACTCACGCGCGCGCCATCGACCTGCGGCAGGCAGGCGACGTTCACGCAGTTCCCGAGCAGCCGGCACGCGTGACGAAACTGCGGGCAAAAAAAAGGGGCGGTCCTTACGGACCGCCCCAGTTCTCGGACGATTGCTATCAGAAGTCGAGCTTCACACCGACGCGGAAGTAGCGACCCATGATGTTCGGACCACCCCAGGCGGGGTTGAAGCCGAACAGAGCATAGGCAGCCGACGGGTCGAACTCGGGCTCGATGTCCAGGACATTGAGTACTTCGGCGAACACCGTGTACTTGTCGTTGAACGTGTGACGAGCCGTGAGGTCGGCGTTCCACTGCGCGGGCTGCGTGCAGTTGACGGGCGTGCCGTCAGCGTACGTGGACGTGGAGACCGCATTGGCCGCGTTGAACTCGCAGTCGCCCTTGATGCCGTCGTAGTCGATCGACGCGGTGTCATAGCCGCTGGTGTAGTACGCGGTCAGCGAGACGGAGGTCGCGCCGAACTCGACCGTGTTCTGCCAGGAGCCACGCCACTTCGGCGTGCCCGAGCAGGAGGTCACGTCGCAGGGGCTCAACGTACCGTCGTAGCGCTGCACCGTGCCGTCTTCCTTGATCTGCTCGAACTTCATCATGTACGAAGCGTCGAGCGAGCTGCGCCAGGTGACCGAATCACCAATCGGCAGGCTCAAGTTGGCACCGATGTCGATACCGTTGGCCTTCTGGCTTTCCAGGTTCGCGAACGAAGCCTGGATGAAGCCCAACTGCGGCTGCGCGTTCGGGTTAGCCGGGTCAGGAGCACCCGGGAGCATCACGATGCCCGGAATTCCCGGATCACCACCCGTGGTGTACCACTGGTTGATGAGGTTCGAACCCGCCGTCACACCTTTGATCAGGCCGTCGACCTTGATGTTCCAGTAGTCGATGGTGAAGCTCAGGTTGCTCATCGGCTCGATCACGAGACCAAACGTGTAGGAGGTCGATTCCTCGGGATCCAGTTCCGGGTTACCGACGCTGGTCAGACCCACGCTGTACGGGTTGGTCGCATAGGCGTTGTTACCGTGTGCGGCGCAATAGGTAGCAGCCACCGTGCAATTGACCGTCGCCGAGACATAGCCGGTGGTCGGCAGACCATAGGCTTCGTTGAAGCTCGGGATACGGAAGCCTTCCGACCAGGTGCCGCGGACGGCGATCTGTTCGATCGGGGTGAACTTGAAGCCCACCTTCGGCGAGAAGTTTTCCTGACCGGAGGAGTATTCGTCGTAACGACCCGAGGCCATGAACTCCAACGAGTCGAGCACTGGCGCGCTGATCTCGAAGAAGCCCGACTTCACGGTGCGCTCACCTTGCGCGCCGACCGCGTTGATCGAGTAATAGCGCTCGTATGGAGCGGAATCGTTCGGCGGGTTGGCGCTGTTCTGCGTCAACTCTTCCTCGCGATACGACAGACCGACGGCCGCCTGCAGCGGACCACCAGGCAGTTCGACGATTTCCTTGCTCACCGTGCCCTGGACCTGCCACAGCCGCGAGGTGTGGTGCTCTTCTTTCTTCGGCGCGATGTAGTCCCAGGTTTCCTGGTCGTTCGCGTACGGATCCGCGAAGTTGAAGGTTCCACGGGCCACCACATCCATGATTCGCTGCGGGATGAAGTAGTTGCCTTCGTCTCGATCGAGGCCCACTTCCGACGCGGTGAAGTCCGCCGAGTAGCGCCAGCCTTCGCCGAACGAGCCTTCGAGGCCGACCACGCCGCGCAACGCGCGCGAGCTGGTTTCCTCGGTGCGGCCGTAGGGCGAACGCAGGCTCGCCTGCGCGTTCAGACCTTCACCGGCGTACGGGTTGTACGGGTTCAGGGTGCCGTTGGACGCGTCGCAACCCGTGTTGAAGCCGTCGACGGTGCCGACGCCCGTCGAGCAGACGTACACCGGCAGGATCACGTTGTAGTTCTGCATGTTCTGGGGACGCGGCACGGTCGGAAGACCGTTGAAGCCCAGCGGCGTGAACTCCGCCGAGGTATCCGTCTTGTAGAAGTTCGCCATCATGTAGAACTGCGCGTTCTCACCGACGTTGGCGGTGAAGCGCGACGAAATTCCCTGCCGGCTGATCTCCGGCTGCAACATGATGTACTTGCCCTGGAAATTGACCTCGCAAACGCTTGCAGGCGAGGACGCGCCTTGCTGCGCCGTAGTGAGGTTCACCGAGTTGAATTCACGGCAGCCCGCACCCGGGTTCAGATACTCATAGCGGAGCCGCGTCGGAACGGGGTTTCCGTCGTCGTCGAGAACCACGTCGCCGTTGATGTCACGTTCGGCAACGCCACCCGCGACCGATCCCGTGCCGTCGAGAATCAGGCCGTCCGCGGGGCGAACCAGCGTGACGCCCGGGGTCGAGAACAAGCCGTTGTAGTTGCCGTCTTCCGACGAAACGCCGTTCCAGTTCAGGTTGTGCATGCAGCTGCCCGAGGCACCGCACTTCCGACTCCAGTCCTGCGTGTTGAACGGATAACCACGGTCACGCGCCCACAGCGGTTCCTGCTTCTGGTATTCGCCGCTGACGTAGAAGTTGAAGCCCTGGCTCTCGAGGTCGCCATAGCCCCAGGTCAGATCCATGCGGTTTTCGTCGCCGCCGCCGTCTTCCGACAAGCCGGTCGAACCACCGAAGTGCAGACCCTGGATTTCCTTTTTCGTGATCACGTTGATCACGCCCGCGATGGCGTCGGCGCCGTACGTGGACGACGCGCCGTCACGCAGCACTTCGATGCGTTCGACGATGGCGTTCGGAATCGTGTTCAGGTCGACGAAGTTGCGATGGCCGTCGTCCGCAAGCGGATACGGGGCCAGGCGCAGGCCGTCGGCCACCGACAGCGTGGCTTGCACGGTCAGACCACGCAGCGCCGGGGCGTTGGCGCCGGCCGCGAAGTTGAAGCCCGTGTTCCAGCCCTGCTGGATGGTGCCGGCGTTGTTCGCCGAGAGACGCTGAATCGCCTCTGAAACAGTGTTGATACCGCGTTCGGCCAGCGTGTCGGCACTGAGCACAGTCACCGGTGACGGCGTCTCGGCATCAGTACGGCGCAGGATGGAACCGGTGACGACCACTTCCTCCATCGCCTGATCTTTGGTGGCTGGCGCTTCCTGCGCGAAAGCCACGGTGGGCAGTGCGCCACCGGCCGCGATCGCGGCGGCCAGCAGCGTGCGACGAACCGCCGTGCCGACCAGGTTTTCACGGAAGTGACCTGAGTTCAGTCTCATAATTTTTGTCCCCGCAATGTGTTGTTCCCGGTGCGCACCGCGCATCGGGTTACAAGAGGGATGGGCGCTGTCAGATGCCGCGAAGAACGAGCGCGCAATAGCTCGCGGTCGGGTCCACGCCATGGGGAGACCCGCCTATACGGCAAATACGGAACGCTTCAAACTCCTGCAATGCGGCGGAGCCTACCACGGCTTGTACCCAAAACAACACAAGGCCGGTTAATTTGCGGTGAAACGAAGGGCAATGCCGTGGTAATCACGCTACGAATGTGCTCGCGCGTCAGAGTAACCCGCACTAAAGACTAGAATCAGGCCGCCTGCCTATGGTCCCCACAAAAACAGCAACGCTTACTGCCCAAGGGGTGCAGGCCGTCGATCACTCCGACGCACGCCTGCGCGCGCTCACGGAGTATGCCCTCGAAATCATCACCGTGCAGGATGCCAGTGGCGCATTCACGTACGTGAACGAGGCGGTGACGCGTTACCTCGGCTACGCGGTATCGGAGTTGTTAGGCCGCAATGCCGCCGAATTCCTGCACCCCGACGACACCGAGGCGATGCGCGAGCGATTCCGCGCAGTCATGGCCTCGGAGATCACGCCGCAGGACCTGAACCGGTTCGAATACCGTTTCCACCATCGCGACGGCAGCTGGTGCTGGCTGGAGAGCGTCGCGGTCAATGCGCTCGGCAATCCCGCCGTGGTGGGGGTCATTGCGCATTCGCGCGACATCTCCTGGCGCAAGGCGAACGAACGCATCCTGCTGCTGAACCATGCGCGCTACCGCACCGTCGCCGACCTGTCCGCGGGCGCGGTCCACGAGTACGTCATGAACGCCGAGGGCGTCTATGAACTCGAGTGGGTGCACGGCACCGAACGTGTCTACGGCTGCAACGAGCAGGAGTACCGGCGCCTCGGCTGGAAGAGTTTTTATGCATCCGACGGTTGGCAAGAGGCCAGCCTCGCGCGCACGCAGCGGTACCTGGCTGGCGAAACCATCGAATTCATCGTGAAGATCCGCAGGAATGACGGCCAGATACGCTGGGTCGAAGTCAAGAACCGGCCGATCGCCGAGCCCTCGACCGGCAAGTTCACGCGGCTGGTCGGCACGGCGGTCGACATCACCGAACGCAAACAGGCTGCCGATGCACTGCGTGAAAGCGAGTTCCGTTACCGCACCGTCGCGGAGCTCACCTCCGGTTTCGTGTACGAAGCCACGGTCGACGAGCCCGGCGAAACCCAGGTGATCTGGGCCAGCCCCGGGTTCGAAACCTTCTTCGGCTGCACCATCGATGATCTCAACCGCGTCGGCTGGCGCTCGTTCTTCCTGCCCGCCGACCACGCCGGCGCTATCCGCCGCCGCCAGCGCCTTCGCGACGGCGAACGCACCGAGATGGAGCTCGCGTTGAAGACCTTCCGCGGCGACACCCGCTGGATCCATCTCGCCAACCAGCCGGTCATCGGCTTCGACGGCGCGGTGGACCGCTACATCGGCGTGGTGCACGACATCACCGATCGCAAGGTGAGCGAGGAGGTGCTGCGCAGCCAGGCGCTGGCCATCGAGGTGATGCACGAAGGCGTGGTTCTGTCCGACAGCACGGGCGTGATCCGCATGACCAACAGGGCGTTCGACCGCATGTTCGGCAGCGTCGCCGGTGCGCTGATCGGCAAACACCTGCGTGCCCTGCCCTGCGACCCGCCGCTCGACCGTCGCATCGCCGAGTCCGCCGACGAAGCCACCGCCAGCACCGGAGCGCCGCTGGTCAGCGAGCTCATGGTGCGCGGCACCCAGGAAGGCGATGCCCCCTTGTTCGTGGAAGCGGCGATCACCTCGCTGGTGCTGCGTGGCGAACGTTTCTCGCTGACGGTGTTGCAGGACGCGACCGCGCGCCGCCTGCTCGAGCGTGAAGTCCTCGAGGCCAGCAACCGCGAGCAGCAACGCATCGGCAACGACCTGCACGACGGCCTCGGCCAGGAGCTCACCGGCATCGCGCTGCTGCTGCGCGGTCTCGAGAACCGCGCCGAGCGCGAAGCGCCGGGGCTTTCGGGTTCGATCGAAGAGATCGCGTTGCTGGTCAGCGATGCGATCTTCACCACGCGCGCGCTGGCGCGTGGCCTGTCACCGGTGACTTTCGATCGAGGCGGCCTGGCGCTGGCGCTCGAGGAACTGGCGCGCCGCCTGTCGGCGATGTTCCACATCAACGTGCGCTGCGAGGCCGATGACCGGCTCGATCGCGGACTCGAATCGGTGAATGCCCTGCACCTGTACCGCATCGCGCAGGAGGCGGTGACCAATGCCGCGCAACACGGCGCGGCCGGACAAGTGTCGATCGAGCTGCGCTTCGACGCCGAGCGCGGGCTGCTGCGCATCGAGGACAACGGCAACGGCTTCAGCCCGGCCACGCAACAGTCCAAGGGATTGGGGCTGCGCATCATGCATTACCGCGCGCAGATGATGGCCGGCAGCCTGCGCATCGAGAGCGCGCGGGCGCGCGGCACGGTGGTCAGCTGCTGGTTCCCGAGGGGTAGTTAGTGAAGAATGGGGTCAGGCACCATTTTCGAAGCGAAAATGGAGCCAGACCCCTGGCTAACTAGCGGCGTACCTTGAGGCCAGCCGTAATTTTCTGGCTCCACTCCGCCGGGCCGGTCTGGTGCACCGAGGTACCGTTCGAATCCACCGCGACCGTCACCGGCATGTCTTCCACGGTGAACTCGTAGATCGCTTCCATGCCGAGATCCTCGAAGGCCACCACGCGCGAAGCCTTGATGGCCTTGGACACGAGGTAGGCGGCGCCGCCGACGGCCATCAGGTAGGCCGCGCGATGTTTGCGTATCGCCTCGACGCCGGTGGGTCCGCGCTCGGCCTTGCCGACCATCGCGATGAGGCCGGTCTTCTCAAGCATCATGTCGGTGAACTTGTCCATGCGCGTGGCCGTGGTGGGACCGGCCGGGCCCACGACTTCATCGCGCACCGGGTCCACGGGCCCGACGTAGTAAATGACGCGGTTGCGGAAGTCGACACCCGCCGGCAGGCCCTCGCCCCTCGCGAACAGGTCGGCGATGCGTTTGTGCGCGGCATCGCGGCCGGTGAGCATCCTGCCGTTCAGCAGCAGCGATTCACCGGGCTTCCAGGTCGCAACCTCGGCGGGCGTCAACGTGTCGAGATCGACGCGGCGCGCATCGGCCGCGGGCTTCCAGTCGATCTTCGGCCAGTCCGAGAGCTTCGGCGGCTCGAGTCGCGCTGGACCTAAGCCATCGAGCGTGAAGTGCACGTGCCGCGTGGCGGCGCAGTTCGGGATCATGGCGACCGGCTTCGAGGCTGCGTGCGTCGGGTACTCGAAGATCTTCACGTCGAGCACGGTAGATAGACCGCCCAGTCCCTGCGCGCCGATGCCCAGCGCGTTCACCTTGTCATAGAGCTCGATGCGCAGCTCTTCCGTCTGCGTCTTCGGCCCGCGCGCCTTGAGTTCGGCCATGTCGATGGGTTCCATGAGCGACTCTTTCGCCAGCAGCATGGCCTTCTCGGCCGAACCACCGATGCCCAGACCCAACATGCCCGGCGGGCACCAGCCCGCGCCCATCAGCGGCACGGTCTTCAGCACCCAGTCGACCAGCGAATCGGAGGGATTCAGCATCACGAACTTCGACTTGTTCTCCGAGCCGCCGCCCTTGGCCGCGACCGTGATTTCGATTTCGTCCCCCGGCACCAGCCGCGTGTGGATCACGGCCGGCGTGTTGTCGCGGGTGTTCCTGCGCGTGAAGTTGGGGTCCGAGACGATCGAGGCGCGCAGCTTGTTGTCCGGGTGTAGATAGGCGCGGCGCACGCCTTCATTGATCATGTCCTCGAACGACAGTTGCGCGTCCCAGCGCACGTTCATGCCGACCCTGGCGAACACCATGACGATGCCGGTGTCCTGGCAGATCGGGCGCCTTCCTTCGGCGCACATGCGCGAGTTGGTGAGGATCTGCGCGATGGCATCGCGCGCCGCCGGCGATTGCTCGAGTTCATAAGCTTTCCCGAGCGCGCGGATGTAATCCGGCGGGTGGTAATACGAAATGTACTGCAAGGCGTCGGCGACGCTCGCGATCAGGTCTTGCTGCTTGATGGTATTCATAACTTCGACTTAAGCCTGCACAACATTTTAGCGCGCCGATTCCGCCGCGTTTCGGTTAAGTTTTGCTCCATGAGTGTCAAACGCGTAGTGGTGATCGGCGGCGGGTTCGGCGGCCTGTGGGCCGTACGGCACCTGCGCAATGCACCGGTGGAAATCACGCTGATCGATCGCAGCAATCACCATCTGTTCCAGCCGCTGCTCTACCAGGTCGCGACCGCCGGCCTGGCCGCGCCGTCGATCGCGGCGCCGCTGCGCTACATCCTGCGCAAGCAGCGCAACGTCACCGTGCTCATGGGCGAGGTCACGCGCATCGACATGGGCGCCCGCCAGGTGCAGGTCGGGGAACGTGCGATCGGCTACGACTATCTTCTGGTCGCGAGCGGCGCGACCCACGCCTACTTCGGGCACGACGAGTGGGAACGATTCGCGCCCGGCCTCAAGAACCTCGACGACGCCTTCGTGATCCGCCGCCGCATCCTGGAAGCCTTCGAACGTGCCGAGGCCACTTCGAACGCGACCGAACGCGCTGCCTGCCTCACCTTCGCGGTCATTGGTGGCGGCCCGACCGGCGTCGAGCTCGCGGGCACCCTGGCCGAGATCGCGCGGCACACGCTGGCGCGTGAATTCCGCCACATCGATTCTCGCCAGGCGCGGGTGCTGCTCATCGAGGCCGGGCCGCGCGTGCTTTCCGCGCTGGACGAGAAACTGTCCGCCAAGGCACGCGCGCAACTCGAACATCTCGGTGTCGAGGTTCTCACCGGCAAGGCGGTCACCGATATCGGCGACGGCTTCCTGGTGTGCGGCGGCGAACGCATCGCGGCGCACACCATTCTCTGGGCAGCCGGCGTGGCGGCCTCTCCGCTCGGCCAGCAGCTCGGCGCGGAACTGGATCGCGCCGGCCGCGTGCGCGTGCTGCCCGATCTGTCCGTGCCAGGTCACGCCGAGGTATTCGTCGCCGGCGATCTCGCCAGCCTGCAGGAGGCTGGCCGCCCCGTGCCCGGCGTCGCGCCGGCCGCCAAGCAGATGGGCACGCAAGTCGCGAACAACATCCTGGCGAACATCGCCGGCCGCCCGACCACGCCGTTCCGATATCGGGACTGGGGCACGCTGGCCACCATCGGGCGGCACTCGGCGGTGGCGCAACTACCGACCCTGCGTCTCTCCGGAATCTTTGCCTGGTGGTTCTGGCTGCTGCTCCACATATTCTTCCTGATCGGATTTCGCAGCAGGCTCATCGTGCTCATCAACTGGGCCTGGGCGTATTTCACCTACGCGCGCGCGGCGCGCATCATTCTCGGCAACCTCAACGGGATCGAACATGGCAGCGAAGAAAAAGCCGGCGGCTAAGAAGACCCGGCGCAAACCCAGCCTGGCCCCGAGCGCGGTCAAGCGCGGACTCGCCGCGACCGAAGTCGCGCTGCCCATCGATCACGCGGACATCGCCGCGGTCGTGGAGCTGGTGCGCCAGGCCGGCGGCGCGCCGTTGGGCGCGTATCGCGAACCGCTCGGCGGCCGGCCGCTGCTACTGGCGTCGCTGCCCTTCAGCGCCGTGCAGCCCACGCCTTTCCAACGCGACCTGTCGCCCACGCATGCCAAGCGCCTTGCCGAGGCCATCGAGAACACGGCCGCGTTCCTCGATCCGCTGATCGTGGTGCGCGGCGAAGACGGCCGGTTCTGGACACCGAACGGACGGCATCGGCTGGCGGCGGCCAAGGTGCTCGGACTCAAGCAGATCACCGTGCTGATTTCGCCGGACGAATCGCTGTCCTATCGCATCCTCGCGCTGAACACCGAGAAGGCGCACAACCTCAAGGACAAATCGCTGGAGGTGGTGCGCATGGCGCGCAACCTCGCGAAGCGCGAGCCCTCGCGCACCGAAGCATCGCTGGCGGCCGAGTTCGAAGCGGCCGAACTGCTGACGCTCGGGCTGGTGTACGAGGACAACCTGCGCTTCGGCGGCGGCGCCTACAACCCGGTGCTCAAGAAAGTGGACCGGCTCACGACCAAGCCACTGCCCGCCGCGCTGCGCGAGCGCGAGGGCTACGCGAAACGACTCGCGGAGATCGACACCGAGGTCAAGCGCATCGTCGAAGACCTGCAGAAGCGCGGCATGAAGTCGCCGTACCTGCGCAGTTACGTGGTGGCGCGCATCAACCCGGTGCGGTTCATGAAGGTCAAACCCGGCGACAAGAAACCCGTCATGCCGATCGCGCAGGCGCTGCTGCGCATGCTGACTTCGGCGAAGAAGTTCGATCTCGCCAAGGTGAACATGAGTGACCTGGCGTTCGTGGCCGCGGGCGCGGAGTCGGCCGAGTAGCCCGGTGCGGATCCGCGAAGCGGCAGACATCGCCAGCGCGCTCGGGGCCGCCATGGACAGCGGTGGCCTGCTGCTCGACGAAAGCCAGCTCGGCGCGGATTTCTTCGACCTGCGCACCGGGCTCGCGGGCGAAGTACTGCAGAAGTTCACCAACTACCGCGTGCGACTCGCCATCGTGGTCGCGGACGCCCGGGCCTGCGGCAGCCGCTTCAGCGAGCTGGTGCACGAACATCGTTCGCACAATGCCGTGCGTTTCTTCGACGACGAACAGCGTGCGCGCCAATGGCTGACGTACAACCCCGTCGTGAAATGTTGAGCGCCTTCATCGTCGCCTACAGCGGCACCGACGACCGGACGGCAGGCTCTTTCCATGCCGCCGGCTCCCCGTGGGCTCGTCTACGTCAGCGATCAGTCACGCGGCATTCGCCGCGTGCGCCGGCGCGCACCCCGTAAACGCAGGAAAGCGCCGCCGAAGTTCGAGTATTTCGGTCCGACCGGACGCCGCATCCGCGACGCGGGCACGCTTACGCGCATCGCCAGGCTCGCCATCCCGCCGGCGTACGAAGACGTCTGGATCTGCACCAGTCCGCGCGGACACCTGCAGGCCACCGGCCGTGACGCGCGCGGCCGCAAGCAATATCGCTACCACGCCGACTGGCGCGCGGCGCGCGACGACCACAAGCACTCTCGCATGCACGACTTCGGCAAGTCGCTCGGCCGGCTGCGGGCCGCGCTGCGCCGCGACCTCAAACTACCCGGCCTGCCACGCGAGAAGGTGCTGGCGCTGGTGGTGAAATTGCTCGATGCAACCCAGGTGCGCGTCGGCAATGCCGAGTACGCGCGCAGCAATGGCAGCTTCGGCCTGACCACCCTGCGCGACCGGCACGTGCGCTTCCCCGGGCATGGCCGGGCGCTGCTGCGCTTCCGGGGCAAGGGCGGCGCCGAACACGACGTGCTCATCGAAGATCCGCGGCTCGCGAAACTGGTGCGGCTTTGCCAGGAGTTGCCCGGCCAGGCGTTGTTCCAGTACCTGGGTGATGACGGCAAGCGCCACTCCATCGACTCCGGACAGGTCAACGACTATCTGCGCGAGCGCATGGGCGGCGAGTTCACCGCCAAGGACTTCCGCACCTGGCACGCCACCCTGCATGCGCTGACCTTGCTCGGCCGGCAACCGTTGCCCGAACGTCGCAGCGAGCGTGCGTTGCGCCTGTGCATCAGTGCGGTGGTGAAGGAGGTTGCGTCTGGCCTGCGCAACACACCGGCGGTGTGCCGCAAGTCGTACATCAATCCCGCCGTGTTCACGGCCTGGCAGGACGGCAAGCTGGGCGGCCGCGCGCAGGCCGCTTCCGCCCTGCTCGGCTTGCTCTCCCGAAAGAGATAGAGAGATTCAAACCTTCTCGACAGTGTCCGCATCGCGGACACCGCGGACAGTTTTGCCCCGTGAATCTTTGATTACTCATTGCAACCGTTTCGGGGGGTCGCGCGTCTATATAAGCGTCCCGATCGACACGTTTCGGACTCACGACCAACGCCGGCAAGCGTAGTCAGGCACGCGTCATCGGCTGGTAATTCTCAACGGAGGTAACAGCCATGACCCGCTCAATTGAATTCCTACTGCACCGCGCCTACGAGCATTTCGTTTCCAGCGCCGGTGCGATCGTGATGACCGTCCTGCTGCTGGCGAGCGTCGACGCACGTGCCGCGAATCACGCGGCGCCCACGCCGAGCGTCAGCATCCTGGTTCCCACGGTCACGGTGCTCGTGCCAACGGTCACCATCGAGGAAGTGGGCTGAGCGATCAGCCCATCACCTCGCCGCTCGCAGCACTCGACTCGGCGTAATGGATGCAACGGATCCGCAGCCAACCACGTCCTATCTACGACGCGACGAACTACTACCGTAGACCAGGAGGAAAGGACATGATTTCAGTCACCCGCAGGATTTCACTCGGCGGCAGCGCGTTGCTCACTGCGCTTCTGCTGGCCGCCGGTAACGCCGGCGCCGCCGATCGCACCGCCACCTCGGCGGACATCGCGGTCAAGTTTTCGGACGTGCAGCTCACCAGCGAAGCCGACGCCGAAACCCTCTACAAGAAGTTGCGCTCCGCGGCGCGCGCCGTGTGCGACGACAATGCGGGCGGCCACCGCACGCTCGAGATTCGCGCCCGCGCCGAGAAATGCACCAGCCAGGTGCTCGCCGACGCGGTGCGCCGGATCAACCAGCCGATGCTGACCGCGCTGCACCAGACCAAGACCAGTAACGCAGGCTGATTTCCCCGCAGCCTCGCAGCCGGGAACGGGGGATTGATCCCGTTCCCGGCTGCCTTTGATCTCTTCAGCGATACAGCAGGATGTCGGCGCGCTGCTCGGCCCACTCGGCCTCGTCGCGCGCGGCTAACTTGTCGAGATCGGCGGGCGTCGAGGCCGGATCGTCCACCCACTCGCGCAGCAGCTCGCTGCCATTGATCAGGTCGATCGCGAGACGCGAGCGCTCGTATTCGTACGGGAAATCGCGCCACAGCGGATATTCGCCGCGCAGCCGCCGGATGCACTTGAACGCGCCCGCCATGAGGCGCCAGGGTCTGAATTCGTCGTGTTGGTAGGCGCCGTCCTCGATGTGGATCTGGAACCCCGAGCACAACTTGCCCGCGTGTTTCTGGAACGTCGGCTCGAACCAGCAGGGCCGCAGCCGGCAGCCGCGCAGCCAGCCCGGCACGATGCGCTCCATGGCCGTCAGCAGCGAGCGCGGGTCGAGTCCCGGCGCGCCTAACAACTCGAGTGGCCGCGTCGTACCACGCCCTTCCGAGAGAGTCGTGCCTTCGAGCATCACGGTGCCCGCATAGGCGCGCGCCATCGACAGGTTGGCGGCGTTTGGACTCGGGTTGACCCAGTTGCGCTCGCCGCTCGGCCAGCCGTAACCCGGTGCGGCCTCCGGATCCCAGCCTCGCATCGGGATCACGCGGTAGTCCACCGCGAGATGGAAATGGCTGATGAACCAGATGCCGAGCTCACCCACCGTGAGGCCGTGGCGCATGGGCATCGGCCCGGCGCCGACGAAGCTTTCCCAGCCTTCGCGCAGTTTCAGTCCCTCGATCGGCCGCCCGGCCGGGTTGGGACGATCGAGCACCCACACCGTCTTGCCATGCTGCGCCGCCGCCTCGAGCACGTAGAGCAGCGTCGTAATGAAGGTGTAGATGCGGCAGCCCAGGTCCTGCAGGTCCACCAGCAAGACGTCGAAGTGATCGAGCATCTCCTCGCTGGGCCGGCGAACTTCGCCGTACAGGCTGAACACCGGGATGCCATGCACCGGATCGCGGAAATCCGGCGACTCGATCATGTTGTCCTGCTTGTCGCCACGCAGGCCGTGTTGCGGGCCGAAGGCCGCGGTGATGTTGAGCCCGCGGATGGCGCGCAGTGCGTCGAGCGAATGTTCGAACTCCGCCGTCATCGAGGCCGGGTGCGCCAGCAGCGCCACGCGCCGGCCCTCGAGCTCGCGCTGCAGCTTGATGTCGCCGAGCAGTCGATCGATTCCGAACTGGATCACGCGCGCGTCCTACAAATCGAGAATGAAGCCATCGGCATGGTGGAAATCGGGTTTCCCGGCGGGATGTTTGAGGGCCCAGTATGACAGTTGCCCCGAGCGATCCTCGATGACGGCCGTCACGCCGAGCCGCACCCCGGCGCCGTTCGGCGCCAGCCAGCCGAGGTCCACCTGCGCCGTGAGCACCAGCGCGCCATCCTGCATGTCGAAGGCGAAGTTCGGCATGCGGCCCGACCGCAGCGGCTGCATGTCGGCGCGATGACCGCTGAAGTGATAGGCCGCCCAGGCGCCGGACGGCGAAAAGTTGTATTCGCAGTATTCCGTGGAGGTCGCCACGCCAGTGAACGCTTCGAAGCAGGTCTGGCGCCACAGGCCGTCGGTATGCACCGGGGGGCGCAGCTCCGGCATGCGCATGGCGCCGAGCTCGCCCACGATGCGGTAGTTCAGCAGCAGGGCATCATCGTGGCGCGCGGCCCCCACCACGATTTCGTGCACGGGAGACCGGGGCGACGACGGGTGCGGCGTCAGCCGGTTGCGGAAGGATTCGGATCGCGCGCTCATGTAGGCGCGCAAGCATAAGAGGTGGTGTCAGGTGGGGAAAGTCGGGATTACTCGAGCCCACTACCGCGCCAGGCGCTCAACGGTCGCCTGAGTAATCCCGACTTTCCCCACCTGACACCACCTCTTCGTTCAGGGATTGGAGGAAGGCGACCAGGCTGGCCTGCTCCGCGGTAGTTAGTGGCGCGCGCCGCAGGCGCGGGTCGGCGGCCGGGTCCACGGCCAGCCGCTCGTAATGGTCGAGCACGGCGTCCAGGCTGGCGAAACGCCCGTCGTGCATGTAGGGGGCCGTCGCCTCGAGATTGCGCAGCGAGGGCACGCGCACCGACTGGCCGGTGCCGGTGTCCGCGAAAACGGCCTTGGCCTCCGGCTGCCCGGCGTCGATCCAGGGCCCGGCGAAATTGATGCCGCCGTGGCAGGCGCCGCAGCCGCTGCGTTCCGAGAAGAACAATTGCATGCCGAGCTTCTGCT
>Ga0164241_10002357_pt1 | contig 20700 bp, 13 predicted proteins | sample OricomyardsoilBY_FD_108780 | JGI IMG/M metagenome (GOLD analysis project Ga0164241, IMG submission 108780) | Backyard soil microbial communities from Emeryville, California, USA - Original compost - Back yard soil (BY) | ecosystem: Environmental > Terrestrial > Soil > Unclassified | place: USA... | reverse complement strand
GCTTCCGCCAGTAGGCACTCGTCTCGGGATCGCATTTTCCGGTGGTTTGGACACGCGCTGTGCCGTCGCTTGGTTGAGCGAAATGGGCATGAAGGTGTTCGCTTACACCGCTGACTTGGCCCAGCCGGACGAGAGCGATCCGGCCACGATTCCGCCCGTCGCCCGCGAGCACGGCGCGGTCGAAGCGCGCTTGGTGGATTGCCGTGAAGCGATGGCCCGCGAAGGCGTGGTTGCGATTCAATGCGGCGCGTTCCACTTGTCGAGCGGCGGCAAGAAGTACTTCAACACCACTCCGCTCGGTCGGGCGGTGACCACCACGGCGATCATCCGCGCGATGCGCGAGGATGACGTGCACGTGTTCGGTGACGGCAGCACCCACAAGGGTAACGACATTCAGCGCTTCTACCGTTACGGCATTTTGACCAACCCGAACTTGAAGATCTACAAGCCGTGGTTGGACCAAAAATTCGTGGACGCCTTCGGTGGCCGCACCGAAATGAGCGCGTACCTGAAGAGGATCGGCCGCCCGTACACGATGAGCACCGAAAAGGCGTACAGCACCGACGCCAACGTGCTCGGCGCAACGCACGAGGCCAAAGACCTCGAGCACCTGAACAAGGGCATGCACATCGTGCAGCCGATCATGGGCGTGGCTCATTGGAAGCCGGAAACCACGATCAACGCCGAAGACGTCACGGTCGATTTCGAAGCTGGCTATCCGGTGGCCATCAACGGCAAGCGCTTCACCAGCTTGATCGACTTGGTGCTCGAAGCGAATCGCATCGGTGGTCGTCACGGCTTGGGCATGAGCGACCAGATCGAGAACCGCGTGATCGACGCGAAGAGCCGCGGCATCTACGAGGCGCCGGGCATGGCGCTCTTGCACATCGTGTACGAGCGCTTGCTCTCGGCGGTGCACAACGAAAATACCCTCGACTTGTACTTCACGCTCGGTCGTCGTTTGGGTCGCGTGCTGTATGAAGGCAAGTGGTTCGATCCCGAAGCAATGATGCTCAAGGACGGCCTGACCCGCTGGATCGCGCCGAGCGTCACGGGCAGCGTCACGGTGCAGCTGCGCCGCGGTGACGACTACTCGATCATGGAAACCAAGGCCGAATACATGGCCTATGCGCCCGAGAAGCTGTCCATGGAACGCGTGGAAGACCCGGCGTTTTCACCCGCCGATCGCATCGGCGCGCTCGAGATGCAGAATCTGTCGATCACGGACAACCGCAATTTCCTGATCCACCATCTCGACAGCGTGGCCCGCCTCGGCAACGTCGCGAATCCGCTGCCTGAATTGCTCGGCAAGAAGGATAACTAGTAGCCGCTGATGGGCGAGCGGGCGGTCAGCGCGTTCGGCATGCTGGTCATGATGGGGCTGGCGTTCGCGCTCTGCCCGCCCGAACGCCGCCGCCTAGTGAAGCCACGCACCGTTGGCAGCGGTTTGCTGCTGCTGATCTTGTTTGCGCTGATCGTTTTGCGCACGCCAGCGAACCGCTTGTTCTTGCTGGGCAACGACGCCGTCGATCGCTTGCTCGCCTTCAGTCGTGACGGCGCAAGCTTCGTGTTCGGACGCTTGACGACCGATCCCGCGTCGTTCGGCTTCATCCTCGCGTTCCAGGTGTTGCCGACGATTCTATTCTTCTCGGCGCTGATGTCGTTACTCTATCACCTGAGGGTGATGCCCTTGATCATCGAGGGCCTGGGGCGATTGTTGATGCGCGTGCTGGGCACGAGCGGCGCGGAGAGCTTCTCCACCGTGGCCGACATCTTCGTCGGTCAGACCGAAGCGCCGCTGGCGATCAAGCCGTATTTGGCGAAAATGTCGGCATCCGAGCTCAATGCCTGCATGGTCGCTGGCTTTGCCACCACTGCCGGCGGTGTACTCGCGGCCTACGTCGCAATGCTCAGCCACGCCGTGCCGGGCATTGCCGGCCATCTGATCGCGTGCAGCGTGATGAGCGCGCCGGCCTCGTTGGTGATCGCCAAATTGATGCTGCCCGAAGAAGCGGGCCGCGACTACCAGCACGAAGCCAGCGTCAACATTCCGAAGTCGAGCGAGAACGTGCTCGACGCCATCACGCAAGGCACGGGTGATGGCATTCGGCTCGCGGTCAACGTGGGCGGTATGCTGGTCGTCTTCTTGGCGATGACGGCCATGCTCAATGCCGCGCTCGGCTACGTGGGCAGCGCCGTATTCGGGCGCACCGTCAGCCTGGAGCTGATCTTCGGCTGGGTGTTTGCGCCGCTTGCGTGGGTGATGGGGATCCCGACCGCGGACGTGCTCAAAGTGGGCCAACTCCTCGGTCAAAAAACGGTGCTGAACGAGTTCGTCGCGTACACACACATGGCTGAAATGCTCGCCAAAGATCCGCACTGGCTGAGCGAACGCGGCCGTGTGATCACCGCGTACGCGCTGTGTGGCTTCGCCAATTTCGGTAGCATCGGCATTCAAATTGGCGGCTACTCGGGGCTCGCTCCCGAACGCCGCGGCGACATTTCGCGTCTCGCGTTCAAAGCGATGCTCGGCGGATTGCTCGCGACGTGTTTGGTGGCCTGCGTCGCCGGCGTGATGCTGTAGCGCGCGGCTAGCGCACGAAACCGAGGCGCAAATGTGTCGCCCGCCGCGCTGCGGAAAGCGATTTTTGCGCCATATTGTAGCCATGCAGCTCGTGGTCGCTCCGCCGATTCTGCCCATGCTCGCCAAGCGCGTGGATGCGCTGCCCGCGGCGGGCGATTGGATCTTCGAGCCGAAATGGGACGGATTTCGCACGCTGGTGTTTCGCGATCGCGACGAAGTCTTGCTCCAGAGTCGCGATCAGAAATCACTCAATCGCTATTTCCCGGAGCTGATCGAGCCGATCCTGGCGCAGCTCCCCGAGCGCTGCGTGCTCGATGGCGAAATCGTGGTGGCGCTCGGCGGCGCGCTGGATTTCGACGCGCTGCAACTGCGCGTGCATCCTGCAGCCTCGCGCGTGAAGTTGCTCTCGGCGCAGACGCCTGCGTCCCTCGTGTGCTTCGATCTCTTGTGTGAAGACGAGCGCGATTTGCGCGCCGAGCCTTTCGAACGCCGGCGCGCGCGCTTAAAGGCGATCTTGAACGACGCCAAACTACCGCTGATTCTCACGCCCGGTACGAGCGAGCGTGAAATCGCGGCGGATTGGTTCGAGCGCTTCGAGGGCGCCGGTTTCGACGGTGTCATGGCCAAATCGCCCAGCGGCACGTACGAGCCGAACAAGCGCGTGATGCTCAAGGTCAAACACGATCGCGACTGTGACTGCGTGATCGCCGGCTTTCGCTGGCACAAAGACAGCGAACGCGAAGCCATCGGCTCACTATTGCTCGGCTTGTATGACGACGAGGGCGCGTTGCAACACGTGGGCGTGTGCGCAAGCTTCACCGCCGCCAAACGCCGCGAACTCGTGAAGTCGCTCGAGCCCTATCGCAAAGACGCGCTCGCCGAGCACCCTTGGCGAAGCTGGGCCGAGCAACAACCGAGCGAAGGTGGTCGCATGCCCGGCGGCAAAAGTCGCTGGAGCCAAGGCAAAGATCTCTCCTGGGAACCCGTGCGTCCCGAACTCGTCGTCGAAGTCGCCTACGACCACATGCAAAGCGGCCGCTTCCGCCACACCGCCCAGTTCCGCCGCTTCCGCACCGACAAGGCCCCCAAAGACTGCACCTACGCCCAACTCGAAGTCGTCCCCGCCCAAGAATTGGCCGAACTCTTCGGAAAATAGCGGGTTTTGGTTTTTGATGGTCAAGCGTGCTCGCAGAGTGCGGCCCAGCCTTCGGCGTCGTGTACGACCTCGAGAGAAGAGCGCCGATTCGGCAGGCGTCCAACGAGCTACGCGTCGCGCTCGTCGCGACCCGCCCGCTTACCAAAAGAAACGCGATGTGCGAGCAGCTCCATTGACCCGGACCTTCGAAACTCCGTACTTCGTGCGCAATGTATCGGAGCTGACGCGCGCGAACGCTTAGATTCCCGCAAATCTGCGCGGAGCGCGTACTTCGTTCACAACGCATCAAATGTGCGGCGCGAAGGACCCGCTCGCTCGAATGCGGTTCACCGCCCGATCGCGGGCGCGCAGACACGACGAATCTTTCGCGTCATCTTTGCTGTCAGTCCGCGCGCGGCGCTTTTTTGCGACGCGGTTTGGCTGGTGCACCGCGGGTCGGATCGTCGTCGGGATCGGGCGTGGCTTGCGCAGGGCGCAGGGCTTCCGGCACATGGCGGAGGTTGACGCGAATGCGCGTCCATGTGGAGGAGCGGCCGCGCATGGAGTCCGTGAGAACGTCGTCGACGGTTAGCAATGCAGCGACGTCGGGACGGGCTTGCTGCCAGCGCTCGAGCCCAGCGAGAGCCGCTTCGCGATCGGGGGAGTTGGCGATGACGAGCAGCGGCGCGTTGCTGCGCGCGGCCTTCTTGGAGCGGGAGGGCGCGACGCGTGGGGCTTCGCCGGCCATTTTTTTGAAGTGCGGGGGCCATGGCGCGTCGCCCAGGCCTGCGGCTTCGTCGCGTGCGGCGAGCTCCAGCAGCGACGCGAGCGAACCGGGGGCGCGATCCATGTCGGCGTGTGGATTGCCCTGTGCGGCAAAGCGCGAAGGTACGGTGAGCACCGTAAAATCAGCTGGATCACAATCGGGGACTTCGGCCCAGGTGAGCGGGGTCGAGACGCGCGCGTCCGGCACCGGGCGCACGGAGTACGCGGACGCGGTGGTGCGATCCTTGGCGTTTTGATTGTAGTCGAGGAACACGCCGTGGCGCTCTTCTTTCCACCACTTGGAACTAGCGAGCGTGGGCACGCGGCGTTCGACTTCACGCGCCAAAGCCAGCGCGGCGCGACGCACTTCAGTGAAGGACCAACGCGGCTCGATGCGCACGTTGACGTGCATGCCGCGCGAACCGCTGGTTTTTGGGTAGCCTTCGAGCTGATGTTCTGAGAGCACCGCACGCACCTCGAGCGCCACACGGCGTACGTCTGCCCAGGTTACGCCGGGACCCGGATCGAGATCGACTCGTAACTCATCGGGGTGATCGAGATTGCTGCAGCGCACCGCGTGGGGATGCAGCTCGATGCAACCGAGGTTGACGATCCAGGCGAGTGCGGCCGCGTCATTGATCACGAGCTCGTCCGCCGTGCGACCCGACGGAAACGTGAGCCGCGTCGAGGTGAGCCATCCGGGGCGCTTTTCAGGCGCGCGCTTTTGATAGAAGGGAGGCGCTTCCGCCCCGTTGACGTAGCGCTTCAACACGATCGGTCGCTCGCGCACGCCGAGCAGCGCCCCTTCAGCGACGCTCAGGTAGTAGCGCACGATGTCGAGTTTGGTCAGGCGTACTTGCTTCGAAAAGTACGGCTTACTCGGGTGAGTGATGGCCACCGTGTGACCGGCGACCGAGAGTTGTTCGATCTCTTCGCTCACTGGACCTCGGCTCAGCTCATTTTCCCTCGACCGCGTTGACCACGCAATCGGGGCCTTTTTGCGGCGCAGGGGCATGCCACTGGCCGTCGAAATGGGCCGAGCTCGCCATCGGAGGCCCCGCCATCAGCCGGCACTCTTAGCGCTTGGGCGCCGGTGCCGCCGCCGGCTTTGCAACGGACGAAGGGTGTGCCAGCGCGTAACGGACGATCCGTTTGAACGCCTTGAGCGGCTGCGCGCCGGACAAGTAGTAGCCGTTGATCACGAACGCGGGCGTGCCACGGATCCCCGCGTTGTCGGCCAAGGCCTGGTCCTTTTCGAGCACGGCGTCGAAGCGCCCATCGCTTTGGGCGGCGCTCAAACGCGCCGTATCCAATTGGATCGCCGCCGCCTGTTTCGACAGCGACTCCTCGGTCAGTGGCGTGTCGCTGCCGAAGAACAGATCGTGCATCTTCCAAAAGCCAGCATCACCCTTTTGCGCGCGGGCCTCACGCGCCACGATCGCGGCAGGGCGCGCGTACTGGTGGAATGACAGCGGGTAGTCGTGCCAAACGAAGCGAACTTTGTTCGGATATTCTCGCTCGAGCTCGCGCAGCGTCTTCTCGACGCGCTGACAAAACGGGCACTGAAAGTCAGCAAACTCGTGGATCAGGATCGGCGCGTTCAGCGGTCCACGACTGGGGTTATCGGCGGTCGGCGCGGGCATTTCTTTGCGCTCGGGAGCGTCCGGCTCTTGCGCGTGCTTCAGGATCTCGTCGTAAACGGCCGCGCGCGGCGTGCCCGCAGCGACGAGTGCATTGGCGACTTTGAGTTGAGCTTCCACCACCGTCACGAAGTTCTCGAGCGGTTGTGCGCCGGATAAACGCAAGCCATTGATGAAAAAGTGCGGCGTGCCGGCGGCCTTGAAATCGGTCGCGAGATCGGTATCAGCGTCGATTTCAGCCGCGTGGGTGTTGTTGGTGATCGCGTTCTTGAGCCGCTTTTCATCGAGTTTGAGCTGTTTGCCCAGCTCGAGCAGATCGCTGTCTTCCAAATTTCCTTCGAACAAGCGGCGATTGGCTTCCAAAAAGCCTGCCTCACCTTTTTGTGCGCGAGCTTCGAGCGCAAAGTTCGCAGCGGGCAATGCGCGGGGGTGAAACGGCAATGGGTTTTGGCGCAATACGACGCGCACGTCTTTCGGGTAGCGCGCCATCAGCTCGTTCATCGTGGCTTCGGCGCGCCGGCAATACGGACATTGATAGTCGAAGAACTCGACGATCGTGACCAGCGCATCACTCGGGCCAATGCTGGGCGCGCCCTTGACCGGGATCTTCCAGATCGCGAGATCTTCCGGCTCATCTTCGGGTTCGGGCTTGGGCGTCGGGGCAACGTAGTTGGCTGCGACGCGGGTCTTGTAGATGTCCGCAGCGGGTACGCCCTTTCGCGTGAGCTCCGCTGCAGCCGCGAGCTCGGCGTCGATGATGCTGACGAAGTTCTCGATCGGCTGCGCGCCGCTCAAGCTCTTACCGTTGATGCGAAATGCGGGCGTGCCGTTTGCGCCTACTTTGTCGGCGAGCGCGAGATCTCGCTCGATTTTGTCGTTCGTTTCCGGCAGTTCCGCGCGCCTAAGCACGACCGCGGGATCCAAGCCAACGCGCGCTACCCACGAGTTGAGCGCTTCATCACTGAGCTTCAGCTGCTCCTCGAATGCCAGATCCAAAAACGCGAAGAAGGCGGATGAGCCGCCTTGGCGCAGCACTGCATCAGCCACCTTGGCCGCCGGGCGCGCGTGTTCATGGAAGGGCAAGGGGAGATGTTTGAACACGACCCGCAGCTGGTTCGGCCCGTACTTGGCTTGCAACGTTTTGATCGTCGGCTGCACGCGCGAACAAAACGGACATTGCAAATCCGAGAACTCGACGATCGTCACCGGCGCCGTCGCGGCGCCCCACACCGGATCATCACTGCCGATCGGTAGCGGCTCGGAGCTCGCTTGCGTGCCGCCCATCGAGGTGGCGAGCTGCGCCGTGCCCGAGCTCGCCGCGGGGACGCTCGGTCCAGTGAGCGGCTTTGCCGTTGGCGATGCGCCACAAGCGCTGAGCTGCGTCGAAAGGACCAACGTCGTCGTGACTCGCGCGATGCGATGAATCCACATGATTCATGCGTCATAGCGCCCAGACGAGGCCGCGTCTATGGCTCGACGCCCGCGGTCTGCGCACCGAGCAGGTCGAGCAGCGGGATGAGCTCGGCTTGATTCAGCGTGAGGTCGAGGCGCAAGCGCGCTTCGGTTCGTTTGACGGTGATCCGCTTGGCGATGGACTTCAGCGCGGGATCGAGCGGCCACGCATCGAGCGCCGCTTGCAGCTCGCCGAGCAAGCTCGCGATGCGCGACGCGCCGTCACTGTCTGCGCATTCGAGCAAGATCCTCAACTCTGCCGTTTTATCGACGTTCATCCGCGCGCCCGCGCTCTTCAGCGCGCTCAGTGGCGAGAGCCGCGCGTTCGTCTCGGCACCTGCGACGCGCTCGAACCACCCCTCGCCGAGTAGCCAAGTGACGACTAGAGCGCCCGGTCCGAGGGCACGGCGGAGCTCGCCGTGCTTGAGGCTCCGCGCATCTTCACGCGCGGGGACGCGCGGCGCACTCTCGGCCGAATCGAGCAGCTCGCGAAAATAACTGCCACCGCTCACCACGACGAGGCGGTCTTTTGCGGCGATCTCGCCGTTGCTCGCGTTGCGATCGCGCACCGTCTCGAAGCCGCCGAGCTGCGTTCGGATCGCTTCACCGCCGCGCGCGTTGATTGCCGTGCTCGCGCAGCGCGTGATTTCTGCCGCGCGGAAGCGCCCGCTCGCGACGATGCCGAAATCGGGATGCGCGCTGGCAGCGAGATCTGCGCTCGGTATCGCCAGCGCCAGCTGGTCCAAGGCGAGCAGCGGATCGAAGCCGCACGTTTGCGCCAGCTTGTTTGCGCCAGCGGTGCGCCCCAATCGTTCAGCGAGGAACATTCCGAGGGGCGCGCGCGCGAGCTCGCGAACATCGACGCTGAGCATGAACGCCGAGCCCGGCGGAATGATCGAAAGCGGTGACCGCTCTGCCGCCGCGAGCGCATGCGCGCCGCTGCGAGTTGCTGGTTCGCCTGAGCGCGGCTGCGCGCCAAATACCCAAACCGACACTGCCAAGGCAGCGCCGAGCACGCCGAAATGAATGTTGCGCTCGGTCGTCGTCACTGGCTACGATCGCTCGCGCGGCGACCGCTCGAAGCGCGTCGACCTTCAGGGCGAGCCGGAAAGGCGCGTCGGTCCAGCGGCGCACGCCGCTGCAAGAGCGAGCGTTGTCCGTGATGCTCCGTGAACGCCGCGCGCAACTCGCTCACCGACGCGGGCGCGAGTTGCTTCACCTTGTCCGCATGCGCGCTACACAGCGCCACCACGCGATCCTCAATCAACACACGCCGCAACTTGGCCGGCCCATGCTCAGCCGCAGTGACACGAGTCTTGAGCGCCGCGCACAGCTCACACTTTCTGGCCATTCCTTCGGCCTAGCGGATCGCACCCCCAACGGCCAAATTTTCGACCAGACCCCGGGTGAGGTCAAAAGCGACCCACCTTGGTCATTGGGGCAGGGGGTGATCGACGCGCCTCGCGACACCGCGCGCTGTTCCCGCTCAGTTCGGCTCGCGCTTCACGTCAGTGACGGAGAGCGTGTTTTTCGGCCCAGGCGATGACGTCTTGTTCCGGCGTTTTACCGGTGTGACGGCCGAGTTCTTGAATGCCAGTGGGGCTCGTCACGTTGACCTCGATCAGCTTTTCGCCAATCACGTCGAGGCCGACGAACCATAGCCCGTGTTCGCGGAGTTTTGGGCCCACGGCGGCGACGAGCTCGCGTTCGCGCGGCGTGAGTTCGGTGGGCTGCACTTGGCCGCCCGCGTGGATGTTCGCGCGCACGTCATCTTCACGCGGGACGCGCAAGATTGCCCCGAGGGGTTCGCCATCGAGCAGCAAGATGCGCTTATCACCCTGACGGATTGCGGGCTGGTACTCTTGCACCATCGCTAGGCGCTTGCCTTCGACAGTCATGATGTCGACCATCGAGCGCACGTTGCGATCGCCGGAAGTGAGCACCACGACGCCCGCGCCGCCCGCGCCATCCAGCGGCTTGAGCACCGCCGTCCCGCCGACTTTGTCGACGAAAGCGATGAGCTGCGCGGGCTCCGCGCTGACCAGCGAGCGCGGCATGAACTCCAGGAATTGAAACGTGAACAGCTTTTCGTTCGCGTCGCGCAGGCCGCGCGGGTCGTTCATCACGAGCACGCGATCTTTGACCAGGTCCAGGACCTGAGTGAGATACAGGTAACCCGCGTCGAAGGGCGGATCCTTGCGGATGAAGACCACGTCGAGCTTTGCGAGTTCGACGCGCTCGTCCGGGCCGAGCGTGACGTGCGGCTTTTGCGCGCTCACCGTCACCGTTCGCGCGCGCGCGAACACCTCGCGTCCTTCATTGGAAAGCTCGCGTGGCAAGCAATGCAGGCACTCGTGCCCGCGCGCCATCGCGCCGCGAATGAAGGCAAAGGTAGTGTCTTTGTCGGCCGTCATGGTTTCGGCCGGGTCCATCACGAAGAGAATGCGCACGGTGCCGCAAATCTCACACGTCGCGCGCGCCTCCGCAATTGCCCGACCGCGAATTTGCTAGGCTTGCCAGCCATGAGCAGAACCTGGCTGTTACCGCTGAGCGCTGGGTTGTCTGTTTTCGCGCTGGTGCTGGCTGCACCGGGGGGCGGTCATGCCGAGAGCAAGCCTGCGCGTGTTGCGGTCGCCACTGAAAACGCAGCCTGCACGCGTGAAGGACTCGCGGAGCTCGCCGCGGGCGGCAACGCGGTTGACGCGATCGTGCGCGCCGCATTGGTCGCCGGTATTGCGAGTCCGAGTTCGAGCGGGCTCGGTGGTGGCGGCTTCGCGCTGGTCTGGCGCGCGGCCACGCGCGAGCCGTACGTGCTCGACTTTCGTGAGACCGCGCCGGCGGCGATCGACGCTGCCGCGTTCGAGACGCGCCCATTCAAAGCGGAGGAGCGCGCGCGCGCCACGGGCGTGCCGGGCGAGCTCGCGGGTCTATGGCAGTTGCAGCACGACCTAGGCAAACGCAAATGGCGTGATGTTGCATTGCCAGCCGCGCGTGTAGCGGAAACCGGCTTTACGGTGAGTCAGCACTTGAGCAACGCAGCTGCGTCACCCTGGGCCAAGGTCGCCGCCACCGATGCCGGCCTAGGAGCGCTGTTCTTTCCCGCAGGCAGGCCGATTTCCGCCGGCAAAGCGCTGAAAAATCCCAAGCTCGCGCGCACGCTGCGAGAGCTCGCGCAGAAGGGCAAAACGCCGCTCTACGAGGGCGAGCTCGGCCGCCAGTTGATCGCGACCGCGCAAGCCAAAGGCGGCGCGCTCAGCGCGAGCGATCTGCGCGACTATCGCCCACTGACGCGGCAAGCAATGCACGTCACTTGGGAGGGCTACGACGTGTACACCATGCCGCCGCCATCCGCGGGCGGCTTGATGGTGATTGAAGCGCTGAGCATGTATTCGAAGACCGAGCTGCAGCGCTTGGGTCGAGGAACAGGCGTGTTTCAACACGTCATGGCGGAAGCCATGCGCGGCGCGCTGTCGGACCGAATGCGCTTCTTGGGCGATCCGGATTTCGAGCGCGTCGACTTGCCGGCGCTGCTCGATTCGAAGCGACTCGCTGCGCGCAAACGCTCGATCTCGGCCGAGCGCACACAAGCTCTGCCGCGCTTCCAAGAAAATGAGCACGGCACGCATCACTTGCTGGTGATCGACGCCGAAGGCAACGTGGCTTCACTCACGACCACCGTGAACACGGTTTTCGGCGCCAAATTGAGCGTGCCGGAGAGCGGAATCGTGCTCAATGACGAACTCGATGATTTCACGAAGCAAAAGGACGTGTCGCCGTTCGGCCTGACTCAGAGTCCGAATCGTCCACGCGCTGGCGCGCGCCCCGTGTCGAGCATGACGCCAACGCTGGTCGTGAAAGACGGCAAGGTCGTGTTTGCGCTCGGTGGTTCGGGCGGGCCACTGATCGCGACCAATGTCACTCAGCTGCTCGTGCAACGACTCGCGTTTGGACTCTCACCCGACGCGCTCGTGAAGTTGCCGCGCTTCGCGGTGCCCACTTCCGGCGCGAGCATTCTGCTCGAAGCGGGCGCTGAAAAGCCGCTGCTCGACGATCTCGCGTGGCGCGGTGAAGTGACGGAAATCATGAAGCAGAACTCCTCCGGTGTGCAGATCATTGCCGTCGATGACGGGGCCGTCAGCGCGGCCGCCGATCCGCGTAAGTTTGGCAGCGCAATCGCGCAGTGAGCCGCGTCGCAGTGAATCCGGAAGCGGCTCACGGGCTTTTGGTTGCTGGGGCGGAGGCCGTGTCGCAAACTTGTTTGGCGCGCTTGCCCGCGGGAGATCGCGGCGAAATGTGGGCGAGTTGTGCCTGGCCTTCGGTGACGCGCCCCGATGAGCAGAGCGCTTGCGCCTTGGCGGCCCTTCGCTCCTCGCTCAATACACCGTTGGGAAATTGGCGTTGGTGTTCGTCGAGCGCTCGCAATGCTTCAGCGATGCGACCGTTGTTGAGCGCAGTCGTGGCTCGTGACAAAAGCGCCACCTCCAAGAGCAGTTGATCTTGTTCCGGTCGCGCGGCGGCCGACCTTGCGCTTGGCGCACGCACGGACGGGCTGGGTGCAGGCGCAGCTTTTGCGGGCGTTTCTGGCTCTGCCACGGGCTGATTGGCGGGCAGCTCGCTCGGCGCCATGGCGGACGGCGCGCTGATGACAGCAGGCGGCACCTGCATGGTGGCCGGCTTTTGCGGCGCACTCGGCGGTGCGGGTCGCAAAGCGACGAACAGTGCACCGCCGATCACGCACACGCCAAGCGCCGGAGCCATGAGGCGAAAGCCGAGGCCGTGAGTGCTCGCGGGCGTGGGCGCATCGGGCGGGAGCGCGGCTGGGCCGAGCCGCGCTCGAAGCGCGGCTTCGACTCGCTCGAGATCCGCGTCGGTTCCGCGCAGGCCGCTGCGACCGGCCTCGACGACGGCGTTCGCTTTGGGACCGAGAGTCGCCATGAGAATCATTTTCCTTTGCTCCGGTCGCCGCGGCGCACGACCGCAGCCTCGAATGCTTGACGTGCGGCGCGCAAACGCGAGTACGCGGTGTTGAGCGGGATCTCCAAGACTTCAGCGGCTTCGGGCACCGTCAATTCGTCGATCTCGATGAGTTCGAACACTTCACGCTTGGGCTCGTCCAGTTCGGCGATCAGGCTAGCCAAGAGCTCGAGGTCCGCGTTGGTTTTCACGCGTTCGAAAGGCGTGGGCTCTCGCGATTCGGCCTCTGCGGATGCGTCGTGCACGATGCCCGCCGCTTGCTGCGTGCGGAGCGCGCGCCGATGATTGCTCGCCGTGCGTCTGACTACGCCATAGATCCAGCTATGCAGCGCTTCCGGTCGTTCGAGCGTGTCGAGCTTGGAGTGAATCACGATGAATACCTCCTGGACGAGGTCGTCCATCGCGTCAGGCTTGACGCCGAAACGTCGCGCGGCAGACCACACGAAGTGGAAGTACTGCCGGTAGATCGCTTTGAATGAAGGCAAGGGCTGCGGCAAACGGCGAGAGTCCGGGGGTTGATTGTACGAGACCCCGACGCCGGTCGACGGAGCGCTGAGGCCTGCGGTCTTCATTCTGTCAGTCACTGGCGGCTGCTGGCGCAGTCCGTCAAAAAATCCACTCGGACCCGACTGTGGTCGTGAACGCGACTGGAAGGAGCTGCTCGATGGTCCCGATTTCGTCCACCGAAAACGTGGGCTGGGAGATTTGGAGTTGCCCGTCGATCCCCAGAAACAAGCTGAACCAAGGGGCAATGGGCGCTCGGGCTTGCGCCCCCACGCCTGCGGCAAACCAGGTTGCCTTGGCCGTACGTGCCCCCACATGTGCGCCGGTCCCGCGCGCAGAGGCGCGTTCGAGGGCAAATGACAGGCACGGCGAGAGCTCGACCCAAGACACCGGGAAGGCACGGCAGGTGAGCAGTGTCGCGCTGAATCGGTCGATATCAGCACCGTATTGCTGTTCGCCGCTGCCGGCCGAGGCGTGCTGCGGAAACCAAACGCTGCCGCGGGCCAAGAAGCGGAAGTGAGCGAATGACGCGCCTGCAGCAATGGCGAGCCCGAGACTCGGCTGGTGCAACGGACCAAGACCCAGCTGGAGTTGGGGCACTTGCAGCAAAGCGTGCCAGCGACCGCTGGTTTGCGTCGCACTGTCCGATGACCCAGCCGAAGCTCGCTGCTCATCGCTTGCCGTGGACGGGGGCGCTGAGGGCAGCGCGGCGTCTTTCGTCGATGCTTTCGCGTTGTCCTCCGCGTTGGTTGCGGCGTTCGGCGCTGCCTTCGTGGCATTCGGCGGCGAGCTGCCGCTCGTTCCCGCGTCGAGTGAAGTCGAGCCCGCGAGGCCATCCTCGGTCAGCGGCTCGGATGAGTGAAGCAACAATACTAGCGTGACGGCAGCCGCGCCCACCAAGCCCGGGCAGGATTTGCCGTCGATGTTTCGCTCGCCGGCCAGGCTGCCGCTGCGCACCAGCAAACGCAGGTGCAGAGCGCCGTTGTCTTTGCGCGTAATCGTCGCTTCGGCGCGCAAGGTCGGTGCAGTCGACTGCTGTGGCCCTAAAAGCTTACGGATCCGCGCCCGCACTTCCTCTACGCTGGGACACTCGGGCGGCGCGGTCCACTCGAGCTCGATCGGATTGCGAGGCTGCGCAGAGGCTAGGCTCGGCGAGCACAGGCCCAGCGACAGAACCAACCCCGGAGCGAGCTGAGGCGACACCGTCGAGCGCCTACGGCATCGCGCTGATCGAGATGTCATCGACGTAGACGGTGTTGGTCGCTGGGACCAAGCCAGTGGCTAGATTGCCGACGTACCATTGGCCCACGACCCAATCGCCCAGCGCGACGTTGCTCGCCTCGAGGATTTGTCGATCGTCCTGGTACAGCCGAACGATCCCGGTCGTCGCCGTGGTTCGCTCGACGTACAGACGAATCCGAAACCACGTGCCGATGGGGATTGTAGGCGCGGTCGTGGTGCTGCCGACTTGCGCGTGATTCGGTGGCCCGTACACCGCAAGTTGCAGGCCGCCGCCGCCCTTGGCGATGATCAGCGAGACATCGAACAGCCCATCGATGTGATCCCAGTCGAGACCCCCATTGAAGTGAAACAGGTTCCAATTGCCTATCCGGGTCGGCCGTGTGGGGATGTAATACCACGCGCTGTAATACGCGGAGGCCGGCAAAGTGCCCTGGCGAACGCAGCGCGCCTGGTAGGTGGTCGGATCATCGCTCGTGACGGTGAACGCCGCTGCGTGTTGCCCGGAGGGTGGCGTCGGAGAAGTCACGATCTCGAAAGAGCCCGGCGCATTCGGGTAACAGTAGCCGCCGGGTAAGCGGTAATCGCAAAACTGATTCTCGAAGCTGGTTGACCATTCGACGGAAAGCGGCGGGCTCGCGTCCAGATCGTCGTTCACGGGTGGATCCTGCGAGCCGTCCTCCGAGCAGGTGCGCGTGCCCACGCTGACGTTGGGGCGGCACGCGATCAGCGCGCAGGTCGCCAGCGCGACACACAGGGAGTTGAGCGACACGGTCACACCCCCATTGTTGAAGCGAATCCGTGCCGTGTCATTGACACAAAGCGATCGCCGGTCGGTGAACGATTGCGTGACGGAATTTCGCGCGACGCGACAGTCTCGGATTCTCCCGGGATCCGCGTGCCCCGTATCAAATCGAGCCGCGGGCGATTCGCGCTCGCCGTGCCGGTTTATTGCGCTGGCTGAATGCGGATTTTTTTCTGACGGATCGCCGCCCTCGACGCCAGTGTGGGAGCGGTGACCGAAAAGGTTCACCCCACGAGGCCACGGAAATGAAATCGATCTCGCTACGGGCGGCGCTTTTGTCGTCACTCATCGTTGGACAATGGGGCTGCTCCTCGGTCACTTCGGACTCTGGCTCGCCAGGGGGAGCCGGTGGCAGCATTGCCGGAGCTGGGGCAAGCAGCGCCGCGGGAAGCGGGCATGGCGGCGGAACAGCTGGCGGTGCGGCCTCGATGGCGGGACAGTCCTCCTCTCAGGGGGGAGCGGCAAACGCCGGCGCTGGGCCGACGGCTGGCGCGGGAATGGCCGGCGCGGCCACCGCCGGTGGCGCAGGACCCGCGGGCGGAGCTGGTCCGACGGGCGGCGCAGCACCCGCAGGTGGCGCTGGCCCGACCGGCGGAGGCATCGGCGTTGGAGGGATGCCCTTGGTCTACGACGTGGAGGACACCGGAGCGGCGTGCCCCAAGCCGCCCGCGCCGCCTGCATTCAGCGCGCTCACGCCCGTCGCCAATTTGCCCGATCCATTCCTGATGAGCAGCGGCACTCGCATTACGACGCGCGATCAATGGGCGTGTCGTCGCGCCGAGATTTCCTCGCTCATTCAGTACTGGGGCTCGGGTCCGAAGGGCGCGCCGCCGAGCAGCCTGACCGCGACCTTTGCGAATAACAAGCTTACCGTAGTTGCCACGCAAGGCTCGACCTCGATCACGCTCAGCTCGACCATCACGACCCCGAGCGGTGCAGGCCCATTTCCACTCGTGATTGGCATGAACACCCCGACGGGCAGCTTGCCCTCGAGCCTCTTCTCCGGGGTCGCGACGATGTCGTTCACCGACTCGCAGCTGGTGGCGAATGATTTCAACGTGACCCGTGGCGCCGGTGACTACTTCAAGGCCTATCCCGATACCAATACGGGAGCGATGATCGAATGGGCCTGGGGCGTCAGTCGGTTGATCGACGGCTTGTACAAGACCGCGGATCAGAACAAGATCGATCTGAAGCACATCGCTGTCACTGGTTGTTCTTTCCAGGGAAAAATGGCCCTGTATGCGGGCGCTTTCGACGAGCGTATCGCGCTCGTGATCCCGGAAGAATCAGGCGGCGGCGGTGAAGCCTCTTGGCGCTTCATGGCGACCCAGACCGGTACGGAAGATCTGGAAGCCGCTCAAGGCACGGCTTGGTACGCGAAGAACCTGCTCCAGTTCAAGAATGCGGATGCGCCCAAGCTGCCGTACGACCAGCACGAGCTCGTGGCCATGGTCGCGCCGCGAGCGATCTTGACCATCGGGAACACGGGGATCGATCGCCTCGGATCGCAAGCAGGCTCAGTGTCGATGAAGGCGGCGACCGAAGTGTACAAGGCGCTCGGGATCGCCGATCGCATTGGTTACACGCAAGCTGCGGCCTCTGCGCACTGCTCTTTCCCATCGAGCCAGTCGGCGGACGTGACGGCCTTCGTGGACAAGTATTTGCGCGGAAAAACCAGCGCAAATACGGCGATCGCGAAGACGCCTTACAACACCGACATGAGCAAGTGGATCACCTGGGCGACGCCGCAACTTCAATAGTGGTCCGCCAGCGTCGAGCTCTCGCTATGAAACATCCGAATTCTCTCACCGTATCACGGTGGCGCCGGCCATTTCTCGGCGCTGCACTCATGGTCGGCGCTGGTTGCACCAGCGCCGGCCAGCCCAGCGCTGGCGCGGGTTCTGGACCTGGGAACAGCGCCGGTCGCAGCGGAAGCGCGGGCTCTGCAAGCGCGAGCGCTGGTACTGCGTCGACCGCTGCTGGGAGTAGCGGCGCCAATTCTTTGGGTGGCAGCGGTGCGTCGCTGCCAGCGAGCGGGGCAGGGCCGGGCTCAGGCGGCGCGAGCGGGAGCGCGGATCCCGGGGGAAATGCCGGCACTGGGGGATCGGGCGGAAGCACGCGCGCTCGAGCGCCGCGCACGCCCGTTTACAATGGACTCCGAGGGGAGTCCTTCGACGCCGGTTGGAAGTTCAACCGCGGCGATGTCACATCGGGCCAGAGCCCCACGTTCGATGATTCGTCGTGGCGCGCTCTCACGCTGCCACATGATTGGAGCATCGAGCTCGCTTTCAGCAGCAGCTCCCCTTCGGGCTCCAGCGGCGGCTATTTGGATGGGGGGATTGGTTGGTATCGCAAATCGTTCACGCTCACTCAAGCCTCGGCTGGCAAGCGAGTGCTCGTTGCGTTCGACGGCGTGTACATGAACAGCGAGGTGTGGATCAACGGCACTTCGCTCGGGACTCGTCCGTATGGCTACTCGAGTTTCGAGTACGACCTCACGCCGTACCTGAAGTTCGACGGCAGCAACAACGTCGTCGCCGTGAAAGTGAACAACAAGCAGCCGAATAGCCGCTTTTATTCGGGTAGCGGCATCTATCGCCACGTTTGGCTGACTCAGCTCGATCCGGTTCACATCCCGAATAGCGGCGTGTTCGTCTCGTCCGTCGTCAATGGCGCAGACGCCACCGTGTCAATCGCGAGCGACGTTCAAAATCAGTCCAGTAGCACGGCATCAGTGACGATCAGTACGACCTTGATCGCGCCGGATGGCACGACGGCTGCGTCCAACGACAGCGCGGCGACCGCGGTGGCCGCGGACGCCACGGTTACGGTGCAGCAGAGCCTCGCCGTGTCTTCGCCGAAACTGTGGTCCGTTGCTTCGCCCGTGCTGTACCGGGTGAAGGTCGAAGTCAAAGTGAACGGTGCCACGGTCGACACCTACCTCACGCCGCTCGGTATTCGCACGGCGACGTTCAATGGTTCAACGGGCTTTGCGCTGAATGGCCAAGCCATGAAGTTGCGCGGCGTGAACATGCATCACGATCTCGGCGCGCTCGGCGCAGCGGTCAATTACCGCGCCATCGAGCGCCAAGTCGAGATTTTGCAGGGCATGGGCGTGAATGCTATCCGCACTTCGCACAATCCACCGGCGCCCGAGCTGCTCGAGATCTGCGATCGCCTCGGCGTCCTGATCCTAGACGAAGCCTTCGACACCTGGGAACAAACCAAGACCGCGAACGACTACGGCCTGTACTTCAAGGATTGGGCGCAGCGCGACATTCAGGCCATGGTCGCGCGCGATCGCAACCACCCGAGCATCGTTCTGTGGAGCATCGGCAACGAAGTCGGCGGAGGGACCACCGCGACCGCAACGAAGCTGAAGAACTGGGTGCTCGCCCTCGACAAGACGCGCGCGGTGACCTGGGCATCGAACAAGATGGGTGGCCCACACGTTTCCGAAGGGGACGACCGCGCCATCGCAGGCTTGCTGGACGTTGCTGGCTACAACTATGCGCCGTATGCCGGCAACTACGACTCGGATCACACGGCCAATCCTGGCTGGAAGCTGCTGGGCACCGAGATTGCTGCGGCCGTCCGGACGCGCGGCGTTTACCACACGCCAGCAAACAAGGTCACGCTCGCAACCAGCCAATCGAGCTCGGATAGGCAGTGTTCATCGTATGACAACGAGGCGACCGGATTCGGAGCAACGGCCGAGAGCTCGTACGCGTACGACAATGATCGCCCGTTCGTGGTCGGATCGTTCATTTGGTCAGGCTTCGACTACATCGGCGAACCGACGCCGTACTCTTCGTGGCCATCCAAGAGCTCCTACTTCGGTGCGATCGACACCGCGGGGTTTCCGAAGGACGTTTACTACTTTTACAAGAGCCGTTGGACGAGCGCGCCGATGGTGCACCTGTTGCCCCATTGGAACTGGACTGCGGGCACGAACGTCACCGTTTACGCGTACAACAATTGCGACAGCGTCGAGCTATTCCTGAATGATCAATCGCAGGGCGTGAAGACCGCAACTGCACCCGCGCTGCACGCAGAATGGAGTGTGCCGTGGGCATCGGGCACTCTCCGCGCCGACTGCAAAAAGAACGGCAGCGTGGTCGCGACAGACACGGTCAAGACGGCGGCGGCAGCAGCAAAGCTCGCGCTATCGGCCGATCGAAGCTCAATCTACGCCGACGGCCAAGACCTGATCTTCATCACCGCTGACGTGCAGGATGCGAACGGAGTTTTCGTGCCCGCAGGCAATCCGTCGATTACGTTTTCGGTCTCCGGTCCGGGTCAGCTCGTGGGCTTAGACAACGGCGACCCCACAGACACGACGTCGTACAAGGGAACGAGCCGCAAGGCCTTCAACGGCAAAGCCCTGGCCATCGTGCGCTCCGCGGGTGCGGCCGGAGACATTACGATCTCGGCGAGCGCGACTGGGCTCACTTCGACGCCGATCGTGGTCGCTGCGCAAGCCCCCGCGGACTGATCACTTCGCCGTCAAAGGCGGGGAATTCCAACGCAGATCGTCGGTCAACGTCGGGGCGCTCCAAGGCAGCCACTTGGCCAGATCCACGGTGGTCACCGTTTGCGGTTCCATGCGCCCGTCCGGATCGGCCTTCTTGGTCAGGTGTGCGCGAATCGCCCGTTTCAACGGCTCACCCTGAGTGTCCGGATAGAACGAGCAGTGGTTCTGCGGATCGCTCGGGTTGCCGCCGTTGTAGGCGATGTTCTTGCCCACGCCGAGCGCTTCGTACACCTTGTCCGCAGCGGTAGCCGTGGCGAATGCGCAATTCGAACACAGCTCACCAATCCGCGAATTGTCGAGGATCAATAGTCCGCGCGGTGCGTACATGGCCGCAAGCGAGTGGATGTCGCCCGGGATGGTATTCAGCTTGGTCATGTAAGTACCGAAGGCGGTTCCAAACCAACCTTTCACACCCGCGGCGCCACTGATCGACTCCGCGGCTTTGCCGTTCGGCCCAGTCGGAGCAGTCGCCACGATGCGCAGCGCTGACACGCCACCCGTGCCGGATTCCTGCGGGATCCCGAGCGCGATTCGCTCGTCGAACGCGCCGATGGTGAATGCTCCTTTGCCGAGCCTCGAGCAGCCGGTCACGCCGATCCCCGTGGGATCGATGATGTTGTTGCGCCCGGCTTTTTGCTCGTCGACCAAGACATCGATGATGCGGCTTACGCCCCAGGCCCAGGCCACTTGTGAACTCGTTGCGGCATAGGCACTGCCGTACAAGTTCGTGAACACGCCCGCTTTGCTGTTCTCGTCCGAGATCCCATAGTTGTCGTAGGTGATGACCGCGACACCCTCCGCCTTGATCGTGGCCGCCGGTAGGCTCCCTCCGCCGAGACCGATGATCGCCGGTACCGGACCGGTCGCGCCGCTGGGCAAACTCACGGACACGCTAAAGTCCGCGCTCTTGCCCTCGTTCTCCACGTGCACCTTGATGGACGTCGCGCTCACCGTCCCGGTCACCGTGGTGGGCCGCCCCGGCTTCTCACCGTGGATGTATTTCTCGACCACTTTTTTCAAATAGGCTCGCTGGCAACGCCAGTCGGACTTCTTCGAGATGCGCGT
>Ga0164241_10002356_pt1 | contig 20705 bp, 18 predicted proteins | sample OricomyardsoilBY_FD_108780 | JGI IMG/M metagenome (GOLD analysis project Ga0164241, IMG submission 108780) | Backyard soil microbial communities from Emeryville, California, USA - Original compost - Back yard soil (BY) | ecosystem: Environmental > Terrestrial > Soil > Unclassified | place: USA... | reverse complement strand
CGGCGACCGTCACCTCCGTCACGAAGGCCCGCGGGTCCCGGGCCACCCGGGCAGGCGTGAATTGGAGCACCACCCACCCGGCTTGGACGAATGCGTTGTGTCGAACGCGGTCCTTGTCGAAGGACTCCGCGTTGTCGTGACTCCGGCGCCCGTCGATCTCCACCGCCAGCTTGATGTCCTCGAAGGCGACGTCGGGGTGCCGGTGCCGATCGACAGCGGGATCGGCGGGTTGGCCACCCATCCGGTCACGCCGGCGTCGATCAGCGCCCGGTGCGCCACCTTTTCGGCCGAACTCCAGGGTTTGTCGTGACCTCCCGTAGCGCGGTCCGCGCACGCACCTGACCTCGCCGTCCCCGGCCGCGCTCCAGTGACCGCCGCAGTTCGGCCTGCTCGACCTTGCGCAGCCGCAGCGCGTCGGTGAGCCGATCCGGGCGTGCCGAGCGGGCGAGATCCAGGCAGGTGCGGCTCGGCGCGGTCACCCGGATCCACTGCTGGTCGCGGATGTCGCGTCGCTCCACTGTGGCGCGGACGACGCGGACACCCGGGTGCCCGGTCAGCCGGCGACTGGGCGGCACCAGGACGGTGATCGTCTCGGGTGGGTCCGGGCTCAGTCCGAGCCACCAGGCGGCGGCGTCGCCGCCGATCACCGAGTCGTGGCCGGCCCAGAGCCACCCGGCCCGGATCCGGGTCTGCGGCGGCAGTCGCTGGAACGAGGTGCCTGCCGTCTCGACGGTCCCCATCAGGGCCGCCAGCGCGTAGACCGCGGGCAGCGCGCGGACCCACCGGCCGCGTCGGACCAGGTCATCGATGCGATTGCGAGTCAGTCCGGTCGCCAGGGCCTGATCGCGCCGGATCACCCCGTTCTGCTCGGCAAACGTGGCCTCCAGGCCGAGGATCCGGGCCAGCCCGACGACATCCATCCCCCCAGTGCAGTGCACTTCGAGGGCGTGGTCCAGCAGGTCGGGTCGGTTGTGGACAACTCGCCGCTCGGATCGCGTCGAGTGAACGGCCTGCGGGGTCTCCGGGTATCTGGACCCCGCACGCCGTTCAGTGGACGACCGCGGCCGGGCTCCGTGCACACCCCCCCGGAGCCGGCTGCGGCATCCCCAGTACACCCAGGCGGTCATGTCCCGGCGAGAGGGCCGAGTGAACGCGCTGCGGGGTCTCCGGGTCCCTGGACCCCGCACACCGTTCAGTGGACCGCCGCGCCTGGGCCGGCTCGCGCCCGTCAGGCGATGCCGGCCGCGGCCAGCACCGCCCGTTTGGTCAGCACCCGGGCCAGGTGCTCCCGGTAATCGGCCTGCGCATGCAGCTCGCTGGTGGGACTGGTCCCCTCCGCCGCCTGCCGCGCCGCGTCCGCCACGGCACCCACCGACGCGGGCGCACCGGTCAGGGACGACTCGGTCGACGAGGCCCGCAAGGGAGTGGGCCCCATATTGGTCAGCCCGATCCGCGCCTGCGCGATCGACCCGTTCGACCGGCGGACCGCCGCGGCGACCCCGACCATCGCCCAGGCCTGCGCGGTGCGGTTGAACTTCTCGTAGTGGAAGCCCCACCCCTGGTCGGAGCCGAGTTTGGGGACCCGGACCGCAACCAGCACCTCGTCCCACTCCAGCGCGGTGGTGAAGTAGTCGACGAAGAAGTCGGTCGCCGGGATCTCCCGCCGCCCGTTCGGCCCCGCGGCCACCAGCACGCAGTCGAGTGCGAGCGCCACCGCCGGCAGGTCACCGGCCGGGTCGGCGTGCGCCAGCGACCCGCCGAACGTGCCGCGATGCCGGATCTGCGGATCGGCCACGGTCGCCGTCGCCGCGGCCAACAGGGCCGCATGAGCCTTCACCAAGGCGCTGGTCATCACCTCGTGGTGCGTGGTGGCCGCGCCGATCAACAGGGACGACCCCTCGTCGGACACGCCCCGCATCTCCTCGATGCGGCCGCAGTCGACCAGCACCGACGGCGCGGCCAGCCGCACCCGTAACAGCGGCAGCAACGACTGGCCGCCGGTGATCACCTTGGCGTCGTCGCCGGCCTCGGCCAGCGCAGAGACCGCGTCGTCCACGGACGCGGGCCGGACGTAGTCGAAGCTCGCCGGGATCATGCCGCACCTGCCTCGGAATCCGATGCAGCAGCCGCCTGCAGGGCCCGCCAGACCGTCTGCGGCGTGCACGGCATCGGGACTTCCTGGACACCCAGGTGCCGGACGGCGTCCAGCACCGCGTTGACCACCGCGGGTGTGGACGCGATGGCGCCGGCCTCCCCCACCCCCTTGGTGCCCAGCGCATTGGTGGTGGACGGGGTGACGGTCCGGTCGGTGATGTATTCGGGCACGTCCACCGCGGTCGGCAGCAGGTAGTCGGCCAGCGATGCGGTGATCAAATTGCCGTCCTCGTCGTAGGCGGCGCCCTCCCACAGCGCCTGGGCGATGCCCTGCGCCAACCCGCCGTGCACCTGGCCCTCGACGATCATCGGGTTGACCTGCACCCCGATGTCGTCGACGGCGACGTACTTGCGGATCGTCGCCCCGCCGGTCTCGGTGTCCACCTCGATCGCGCACAGGTGGGTACCGTGCGGGTACGAGAACACCTGCGGGTCGACGGTGGCGGTCCCGTACAGCGTGGGGTCGATCCCGTCGGGCAGGTCGTGGGAGGTGAACGCCTCCCAGGCGACCGCCTGGATCGCCTTCGCCGAGCCGGGGTCGCCCTTGACCCGGAAGGAACCGTCGACGAACTCCAGGTCCTCGGGGGCGACCTCGAGCATGTGCGCGGCGATCTGCTTGGCCTTGGCCACCACCGCCTCGGCGGCGTGCAGGATGGCGACGCCACCGACGGCCAGCGATCGTGACCCGTAGGTGTCCATGCCGTACGGGGACGTTCTGGTGTCGCCGTGAATCACCTCGATGTCCTCGACCGGGATGCCGAGGGTGTCGCTGGCGATCTGGCTCCACGCGGTTTCGTGACCCTGCCCGTGCGGCGACGTTCCGGTGACCAGTTCGGCCTTGCCGGTGGGTAGCACCCGGATGGTGCAGTGCTCCCAGCCACCGGCGGCGTAGCCCATGTTCGCCAGCCAGCGCGACGGCGCCAGCCCGCACATCTCGGTGAACGTGGAGATGCCGATGCCCAGCTGCACCGGGTCGTTCGCGTCCCGCCGCCGCCGCTGCTCGGCCCGCAGGCCGTCGTAGTCGAACAGCTCCATCGCCCGGGCGGTGGCGGCCTCGTAGTTGCCGCTGTCGTACGTCTCGCCGCCGATGGTGTGGAAGGGGAACTCGTCGTGCCGGATCCAGTTCTTGCGGCGCAGCTCCACCGGATCGATGGACAACTCGACAGCTACTTCGTCGATGATCCGTTCGATGGCGAAGGTCGCCTCCGGGCGCCCGGCGCCGCGGTACGCATCGGTGGGCGTGGTGGTGGTGAACACGCCGGTGCAGGTGAAGTCGTAGGCGTCCATCTTGTAGATGCCGTTGAACATGGTCTGCCCGAGCAACGGGATGCCCGGGGTGAGCAGCTGCAGGTAGCCACCCATGTTGGCCAGCAACCGAACCCTCATGCCCAGGATGGTGCCGTCACGCTTGACCGCCATGTCGACGAACTGGATCTGGTCGCGGCCGTGGTGGGTGGCCACCATGTTCTCGGTGCGGGTCTCGGTCCACTTGACGGGACGGCCCAGCTTGTTGGCCAGCGCGACGGCAAGCTGCTCCTCCCGGTAGACCTGCAGCTTGGCCCCGAAGCCGCCGCCGACGTCGGGCGCGATGACCCGTAGCCGGTTCTCCGGGATGCCGGTGGTCAGCGTCAGGATGACCCGCAGCACGTGCGGGATCTGGGTGGCCGACCAGATGGTCAGCTCGCCGCTGGTACCCATCGGCGCGGCGACCACCGCCCGTGGCTCCATCGGGCACGGGATCAGCCGCTGATTCACGAACCGCCGGCTGACCACGAGATCGGCGGCGGCTGAGGCCTTTTCGTAATCTCCCTGGGCGTAGTGCTTGGTGAAGCACTCGTTGGTCCCCTTGTCGGTGTGCACCAGGTCGGCGCCCTCGGCCAGCGCGGCCTCCATATCGATCACCGCGGGCAGCGGCTGGTAGTCGACCTCGACGGCCTCGGCGGCGTCCGCGGCCAGATACCGCTCGGTGGCCAGCACGACGGCGACGATGTCACCGACGTACCGGACCTCGCCGGACGCCAGGGCCGGGAAGTCGGGCATGACGGTGTTCTCGACGACGTTCCAGACGCAGATCACCTTGGGGTTGGCCTCGCCCAGGTTGTCGGCGGAGAAGGCGGCGACGACGCCCGGCATGGCCAGTGCACCGGACAGGTCGACCCGGGTGATCTTCGCGTGGGCGTGCGGGCTGCGCACGAACACCATGTGCAGCGCGCCGGGCAACTGGATGTTGTCGGTCCAGTTGGTGTGGCCGGTGAGCAGCCGCGCGTCCTCCTTGCGGCGGACCGACTGCCCGATGGCGGGAGTGGTCGTGGACGGTCGATCGGCCAGCTCGGTCACTTGGTCGCCTCCTTCATCAGATCCGCCGCATGGTGCACGGACTTGACGATGTTCTGGTAGCCGGTGCAGCGACAGAGGTTGCCCTCCAGGCCCTCTCGGATCTGCTCGTCGGTCGGGTCGGGGTTCTCGGCGAGCAGGTCCACCGCGGACAGGACCATACCCGGGGTGCAGTACCCGCACTGCAGGCCGTGGCATTCCTTGAACGCCGTCTGTACCGGATGCCACGACCCGTTGGCCAGACCCTGGATGGTGGTGATGCTGCTACCGTCGGCCTGCACGGCCAGCACGCTGCACGACTTGACGCTGTGACCGTCCAGCAGAACGGTGCAGGCCCCGCAGTTTGAGGTGTCGCAGCCGATGGGAGTGCCGACGAGGCCCAGCTTTTCGCGCAGATAGTGCACGAGCAGGAGCCGGGGCTCCACCTCGTCGCTGCGCCTGATCCCGTCCACGTTGACGTCGATCCGAGACATGGGTGACCACCGTTTCCCGGTCCCGTTGCGGCGTCGGGACCGCCGATGCTTCGGACGGTAGGCCGAAAGTGTGACCTGCGCCGGGTCGAATCGGACAGCCTCTTTCTTGACCGATTCCGACTCACGTTCGGGGCAGCGCGGGGTGAATGATCGGGCACGCGCAGTAGCCAGGCACGAGCGACGGGCGCGCCCCCATGGCGCGCCGCGAAGGGGGCCGGACGTCAGGCCGGGCCGCGGCGCTTTGCGTCCTTGCGGGCCTTCTTCTCGGCCTTGGCCCGCACGTCCCGCCGATGCGCGGCGGCTTTCTCGAGGTCGATCTTCTCCAGCCGCCCCAGCGGGCGGGCATACGCGGCGTCCTGGGCGGCGACGGCCATCGGCCGGGGCCGGCGCTCCGGCGGCACGAACCGATCGTGCAGCCGCCGCACCTGCTCCAACGCATGCACGGCGCGTCCCCGGTCCAGCGCCTGGATCGCCATCACCGGGTGCAACTCGTCGTCGGGCAGCTGCAACTGGGCCCACGGCGCGTTCGGCGGGTACGCCACCCGGATCACCAGCTCCCAGGCAAAGAACTTGTCCCCCAACACGTTCCGCACCAAGAGTCCGGCCTCGGTGACGCGCAGGCGGGGGCGGGCGGTGGTCATGATGGCACCGGCCAGCACCAGGCCGATGCCGATCAGGCCGATCTGGTCGGAGGTGCGGAAGGAGATCCCCTCGTTCACGTCCTGGAGCAGCAGCCCGGCGATCACCGACACGCCCACCACCACGGCCGATGCGATGGCGGCCAGGATGGTGATCTTGCGCGGGCGCACCTGGTAAAGCACCGGGAGCGAGCGGTCCGGCGCCTGCTCGGCCAGCGGATCACCCGGAGTGCTCATCGCCGGCCTCCCGTCATCGCCTGCCCTCACCGGTGCCCGGCGGCCGGGGCGAAGCCCACCCGGCCACCCGCGCCGCGCAGGCCCCGTAGCACCAGGGCGGTGGCCAGCGCGGCCGACATCGACTCGGCGCCCTTGTCCTCCTTGGCACCCGGCCCGCCGGCCCTGTCGATCGCCTGCTCGAGGGTGTCGCAGGTGAGCACGCCGTTGCCGATCGGCACGCCGGAGTCCAGCGCCACCCGGGTCAGGCCGGCCGTCACCGAGTCGCAGACGTATTCGAAATGCGGAGTGCCGCCGCGAATCACCACGCCCAGCGCGCACACCGCGTCGTGGCTGGTGGCCAACGCCTGCGCCACGACCGGGAGCTCGATCGCGCCGGGCACCCGCACGACGGTGGGCGTGGCGGCGCCTGCCTGGGTGGCCAGCCAGACCGCCCGTTCCAGCAGGGTGTCGGTGATCTCGCCGTGCCAGGACGTGGCCACCACCCCGACGCGCAGCCCGGTGGCGTCCGGGATCTCCAGTTCGGGCCGGCCGTCACCGCTCATGATCTGCTCCCTCCGTCCGCCTCGCCGAGCCCGTCGTCGGCTCGCCGAATCCGCCCCCGGCCGGCCCGATCATGCGTGGCCCTCGCCGTACAAGGCGTCCAGCCCGTCGAGTTCGTGCCCCATCCGGTCCCGTTTGGTGGTCAGGTACCGCAGGTTCTCCGGGTTGGCGTGCACCGGCAGCGCGACCCGTCCGACGACGGACAGCCCGTAGCCCTCCAGGCCGGCCCGCTTGGCCGGGTTGTTGGTCAGCAGCCGCATCGACCTGATGCCCAGGTCGGCCAGCACCTGCGCACCGGTGCCGTACTCGCGGGAGTCGGCGGGCAGACCCAACTGAAGGTTGGCGTCCACGGTGTCGACGCCGGTGTCCTGCAGTTCGTAGGCGCGCAGCTTGTCGAGCAGGCCGATGCCGCGGCCCTCGTGTCCGCGGATGTACAGCACCACGCCGCGCTCCTCCTGGGCGACGGCGTGCAGGGCGGCGTGCAGCTGCGGGCCGCAGTCGCAGCGCAGCGAGCCCAGCACGTCGCCGGTGAGGCATTCGGAGTGCACCCGGACGAGCACGTCCTCGCCGTCGCCGACGTCACCGGCCACGAGGGCGATCAACTCGCGACCGGTGACCGTGCTGATGTACCCGACCGCGTTGAACTCGCCCTGCGGCAGTGGCAGGCGAGCGGTGGCCACCTTGCGGATCTGCACCTCGCGCGTCCGCCGGTAGGCGATCAGGTCGGCGATAGAAATCAGCGCCAGCCGGTGCCGGCGGGCGAAGACCTGCAGGTCCGGCAGCCGGGCCATGGACCCGTCGTCCTTGACGATCTCGCACAGCGCGCCGGCGGGCTGCAGGCCGGCCATGCCGGCCAGGTCGACGGCGGCCTCGGTATGCCCGGGTCGGACCAGCACACCGCCCTCCCGGGCGCGCAACGGGAAGACGTGACCGGGCCGGGACAGGTCCTCGTCCGTGGCCTTCGGGTCGGCCAGCAGGCGGACGGTGTGCGCGCGCTCAGCCGCGGAGATACCGGTGGTCACGCCCTGCTTGGCGTCCACGCTGACGGTGAACGCGGTCGACTTGCGGTCCTGGTTGTGGTGATACATCGGGGGCAGGTCGAGGCGGTCGCAGGCCTCGCCGGTGAGTCCGACGCACACCACTCCGGAGGAGTATCGGACGGTGAAGCCCATGAGTTCGGGCGTGGCAAGCTCGGCGGCAAAGATCAGATCGCCCTCGTTCTCCCGGTCCTCGTCGTCGACCACGACGACGGCCCGTCCGGCGGCGATCTCGGCCACGGCGAAGTCGATGGTGTCGAACCCGGCCGCCGTCCTGGGTCGGTTCGGGTCCCACTCCCGAGGCGGGGGGGCGTCCGTGTCGTCGAAGGGAATCCCGGCATAGCCGACGTGCTCGCGGGCCGCCGGGTCGACCGGCCGCCGTTCGCGGGGCCGGCGGGGCTCCCTCGACACGGCTTCCGGGTCGCCGATCGGGATCCCGGCGAAACCCAGATCGCTGTTGGTCATGCGCTTGCCCGATTCCCGGCGGTGAGCAGCCGTTCGGCGTACTTGGCCATCACGTCGACCTCCAGGTTGACCACCATGCCCACCCGCGCCCCACCGAGGGTGGTCGCGGTGCGCGTTTCCGGAATCACGCCGATCCCGAACTCGACCCCGTCCGCCAGGTCGACCACGTCGATGACGGTCAGCGAGATGCCGTCGACGGCGACGGAGCCCTTGGCGGCCAGGTATCGGGCCAGGTCCGCCCCGGCCCGGATGCGGACTTCGTCATAGGCCGGGTGCTGCGTTCGCTCGACGACGGTGCCGGTGCCGTCCACGTGCCCCTGCACGATGTGGCCGCCCAGGCGGGTGGTCGGGGTGACGGACCGCTCCAGGTTGACCTCGTCACCCGGCCGCAGTGCCCCGACGGTGGTCCGCAGCAGGGTCTCGGCCATGACGTCGACGGTGAAGTCGTCGCCGTCGCGGTCGACGACGGTCAGGCATACCCCGCCGACCGCGATGGAGTCGCCATGACCGACGTCGGAGGTGACCTTGGGACCGTGCACGGTCAGCCGGGCCGACCCGCTGTCGGCCGGATCACGGTGCACATCGACGATCCGTCCGCGCTCCTCGACAATGCCGGTGAACATTCGATTCCCTTCCACCTGCGGCTGGTCGGCCGCGCTGCCCTGTCCATAGTCCACCATCGGCCGGGGCCCCGATGACAGTCAGCCGGCGGCACGCGCCCGGTCCGCGGCCGCCCGCAGCCGGGCCACCGCCAGCGCGGGATCGTCGGCCGTGTAGACGGCCGACCCGGCCACGAAGCAGTCTGCGCCGGCCTCGGCGGCGATCTCGATGGTGTCCGCGCCGATGCCGCCGTCGACCTCGACCACGACCGACAGGTGCCCGGTGTCCACCAGGTTCCGGGCTGTGCGGACCTTGCCCATCATGTCGGTCATGAACGACTGGCCGCCGAATCCCGGCTCGACCGTCATCACCAGCAGGGTGTCGTAATGCTTGAGCACGTCCAGCCAGTCCTCGATCGGCGTGCCGGGTTTGAGCGACAGCCCGGCCTTGGCGCCGGCGGCGCGGATGTTGGCGGCGGTCGCGACCGGGTCGGCGACTGCCTCGGCGTGCACGGTCACGTTGTATGCGCCGGCCTCGGCGTACCCGATCGCCCAGCGATCCGGGTTCGCGATCATGAGGTGGCAGTCCAACGGCAGGTCGGTGACCTTCCTGATCGACTCGACCACCGGCAGCCCGATCGTCAAATTGGGCACGAAGTGGTTGTCCATCACGTCGACGTGCAGCCAGTCGGCCCCGGCGACGGCGGCGATTTCGTCGGCCAGGTGGGCGAAGTCGGCGTTCAGGATGCTCGGCGCGATCAAGGCGGTCACGATCGTGGAGCCTATCCAGTGCCGTCCGCGACCGCTCGCACCACCGGCCGTCCTGCCTCACCAGGAGATCCGGAGCGCCGGGCGTCGACAGGCCGGTGTAGAGATGAGCGTGCCCGTGTCCCTGCTTGGGACGCGGGCCACGCTTCGCATCTGTCCGAACCGGTGTCCTCCGGGCCCGGCGTGGACCCGACACTCGATTCAAGATGACTGGTGTGAGCATCGGGCACCGAGCCGGGTCGGCCAAGCGCTCCGTACCGGTGAGTGGCACGGCAACATGTGTCGTCGGCCATACGGATCCGGCCCTTGAGTCAGCCGGTCCGGCGGAGCAGGGCCAGGAACATGCCGTCGGTGCCCTGCCGGTGCGGCCACAGCTGCACGGTCGGGCCGTCGCCCAGCTCGGGGACGCCGGGCAGGAACGGCCGGGCGTCGACCGGCTGCAGGTTCGCCGGCCGGGTCCCGACGACGCCCAGGGTCTCGGCCAGGTGCGGCGAGCAGGTGACGTAGGCCACGAGCCCGCCGATCCGCACGTGCGCCGCCGCCGCCGCAAGCAGCTCCTGCTGCAGCCGGACCAGCTCCGGCACGTCCGCCGGCGATCGTCGCCAGCGGGCCTCCGGGCGGCGGCGCAGCGCGCCCAGCCCGGTGCAGGGCGCGTCCACCAGCACCCGGTCGTAGGAATCCGGGTCCAGGCCGGAAGCGCGGCCATCGGCGGTGTGCACGGTGACCGGCAACCCGGCGGTCGTCCGCCGCACCAGGTCGGCCCGGTGCGGGCCGATCTCGACGGCGTCCAGATGCGCGCCACGCTGGGCGGCGAACGCGCCGAGCAGTCCGGACTTGCCGCCCGGGCCGGCGGCCAGGTCCAGCCATCGTTCGTCGGGCCCGGCCGGGTCAGCGGTGGCCAGCGCGATCGCGACCAGCTGGGATCCCTCGTCCTGGACGGCGGCGCGACCGTCGGCGACCGCGTCGATGGTCGCCGGGTCGGTGCCGTGCAGGTAGACACCGAACGGCGAGTACCGGGCGGCGACGCCCCCGCTGCGCTCGACCAGTTCGGCCCGCCCGATTCGTCCGGGGCGGGCCACCAGGTGGACGATCGGGGCTTCGTCGTCGGCGCGCAGGGCCCGCTCGAGCTCGTCGTCCGCCGGGGCCAGCCGGTCGCGGTACGCGCTGACGATCCATCGCGGGTGAGCGGTGGCCATGGCCAGGTGGCCGAGGGGATCGGTGTCGACGGGCGGCGCCAGCCGTGCCGTCCAGGTGTCCAGGTCCGCCTGGGCAATGCCGCGCAGCACCGCGTTGACGTAGCCGGCGGCGCCGGGTCGCTCGCCGCCCCGCACCAGCTCGACCGTGGCCGAGACGGCGGCGTGCGGCGGGATCCGGGTGTGCAGCAGCTGGTAGGCGCCCAGCCGCAGGGCGTCGATGACGACGCCGTCCAGCTCGTCGAAGGGGCGGTCGCCGCAAGCGGTGATCACCGCGTCCAGCTGACCCAGCGCCCGGCAGCTGCCGTAGGCCAGTTCGGTGGCCAGTGCGGCGTCCCGGCCGGTGATCCCGCGATCCCGCAGGATCGGCGGGAGGGCGAGGTTGGCGTAGGCGCCGCGGGATCGAACGGCGGCGAGCAGATCGAGGGCGGCCTGCCGGGCCGGGTCGGCGACCGGTGGCCGCCGGGTGGGTGGCCGGCGGGGTGGGCCCGCCGGGCCCTTTCGAGCGCCGTTGCGGTACGGGCGGCCGCCACCGGCCCGGCGCGGTTTCGGTGACGTCATGCCCTCACTCCTCCGAGCACCGTGCCTGGTTCGGGACGGGCGCCGCGGGCCCAGTCCGCCGCATCCATGGGCCGGCGGCCGGGGGCCGTCAACCGGCCGAGCCGCACCGCGGTCGTGCCGGTGCCGATCACCACCTCGCGCTTGCCGGCCATCAGCTCGCCGGGGGCCAGCCCGGTCTGTTCGGTGTGCCCCACCGGACCGATGACCAGCCGCCCCCACGGCGAGTCGGTCCACGCACCGGGTTCAGGGGTCAGGCTCCGGATCACCCGGTGCACGGCCGCGGCCGGTTGAGCCCAGTCCAGCCGGGCATCCGGCCCCGTCACCTTGCCGGCGTAACTGACGCCGTCGGCCGGCTGCGGGCGGGCCGCAAGAGTGCCGTCCTCGATCCCGTCGAGCGTGGCCACCAACAGCCGTGCTCCCTCGCGGGCCAGCCGGGCGAGCAGGTCACCGGTGGTGTCGGTGTCGGCGATCCGCTCGGTGATGAGCCCGTAGACGGGCCCGGTGTCCATGCCCTCCTCGAGCTTGAAAGTGGTGGCGCCGGTGATGTCGTCGCCGGCCCGGATCGCCGCCTGCACCGGCGAGGCGCCGCGCCAGGCCGGGAGCAGGCTGAAGTGCAGGTTGATCCACCCGTGGGTGGGGATGGCCAGGACGGCCGGCGGCAACAGGTTGCCATAGGCGACGACGGCGGCCGCCGCAGGCGCGATCTCGGTCAGCCGGTCGGCGAACTCCGGGTCTCTGGCACTGCGGGGGGTCAGGATCGGAACGCCTGCCCGCTCGGCCACCGCGCCGACCGGCGATGGATGCAGGGCCCGACCGCGCCCCCTCGGTGCCGGCGGCCGGGTGATGACCGCCGCGACCTCGTGACGGGAGTCCAACAGGGCGGTGAGCGACGGTACGGCGGGCTCGGGGGTGCCCGCGAAGACGATGCGCAGCTGACTGCCCTTCTGCTGGTGGCCCGTCCGGGTGGGGAATGATCGGCCGGGTCGGGTGTGGCCCGGCAAGTCTATGGAGTGCGAGGAACCGCTGATGTCGGTAGTCGAGCCGGATGGCCGGACGCTGGTCGGCGGCGTGGTCCGGCTCGACGCCGGCCGACCGGCTGACGCGGCCGGACTCTTCGCGGCACTGGACGATCCGCGGGTCTACGCCGGGGGCTTCGGCGGCGGCCCGGCCGGTCGTCCGAGGGATCCGGACGCGTTCGCGCGGGGCTGGATGTCCGGGTTGCGGGACCCGCGGCGCCGCGCGGTCTACGTCGTGCGGCTGATCGCCGACGGTCCACCGGGGGCGGCCGGGACGATCGTCGGCACGTCGTCGCTGGGTGACGTCTCGCTGCAGGACGAGCGGATCCACCTGGGCTGGACGGCCTACGCGCCGGCCGTGTGGGGTTCGACGGTGAACCCGGAGTGCAAACTGCTGATGCTGCGGCACGCGTTCGAGGACTGCGGATTCGGCCGGGTGAAGATCCAGACCGACATCCTCAACACCCGCTCGCAGTCGGCCATCGCCCGGCTCGGCGCGACCCGGGAGGGCGTGCTGCGCCGGCATCAGGCCCGGGCCGACGGAACGTTCCGCGACACCGTTGTGTTCTCGATCCTGCGGGACGAATGGCCGGCCGTGCAAGCTGGCCTGCGGGCGCGGGTGGGCCGGACCAGCTCCTGACGTTGACCGGCGCGATAGTTGCCATCCCGTCGTGGTACACCGGGCGCTCTGGGCGGCGCGGGTCACTCCGGTGCGGCGCCGGTCACTCCGGTGCGGCGCCGGTCACTCCGGTGCGGCGCCGGTCACTCCGGTGCGGCGCCGGTCACTCCGGTGCGGCGCCAGGCGGCGACATCCACAAGGGAAGCCTTCTTCGACTGCTGGTGCGGATCTCACCTGCCGCGGAGGCGCGCGATGGTGGCCTGGATGTCCTGCACGGCTCGTTCGGGCTCCTGGGTCAGGGTCCACCAGGTGAATCGCAGCACGGTCCAGCCGGCGACCGCGAACTCGTTCTGCCGCAGACGGTCCTCCTGGTACCGCTCGTGGTCGGTGTGGAAGGCGAAACCGTCGACCTCGACCAGGAGCCGAATCTCCTCGAACACGACGTCGCCGGTCCGATTCACGGGCCCCAGCCGCACCGGGACATTCGCCCGCCATCCGCGTATCCCCTCGGCCCGAAGATTGCGGTGCAGGAGCCGCTCGGCTTCGGAGATCGCGCCGCCCTCGGCCGCGGTCAGGATCCTCGAGCGGATTGCCGATCCGCGACCCGGGGACAGGCAGCGGTGAGCCTCGGCAACCATGTCGACCGTGACCCACCGTCGCCGGACTGCGTCATCGAGCAGCGCCGGACCTTCCGTCGGCAGGAGCTGGGCGATAGCGAATTCGCTGCGAACGGTCACGATGTTGTTCCAGTGCACCAGCCAGAACTCGTTGACCACGTGTCGGCGGACCCGGATCGGCCACGCCGCCCCGGGTAGCCGCAGGTTGCCCCCGCAGGACACCGTGACCTGCGACAACGGCCGGTCGAACCGGCCCTGCCAGATCAGGGCGGCCGCGCCCTCGATGACCGAGTGAGGACCGGCCCACAACGACACCGCCCGGATGAACGGTATCGGCCCGATGGCCGCCCGGTGGGTCGAATAGACCGCCGGCAGGACCCGGACCCATCGGCCGGTCCGCAGGTGTCCGTTCACCTGGGTGCTGGTCAGCCCGGCTGCGATCGCCTGGGATCGCGTGATGAGCCCATCCTGACGGCGGGCCAGTTCGGGATCCGTGATGGCAACGGCGGAGTCGGGCGCGGCATCGACCAAGTTCACCCGACCGCGGCCCCGGCTCGGCCATTGAACGACGGAATGTGGATAACCCGGGACCGAGATCCACAGCAGCAGCTCTCTTCGACTGCCGGTGTGGATGTGAGCAGGGTCGCGTCGGGGACCCCGGCCCGATCGCGTGAGCTGCCCGCCCGCTCGGTCACCCGCATCCACAGGGGCAGCTCTCTTCGGCTGCCGGTGTGGATGTCGACCGAGTGCGCTTGGCGCGGATTCCGCATTCCGGGCGAACCGCCGAGATGAACGGCGCGGCCGGGCGGCGGTCTCATCGGACTGAAACACCCCGGTCGTCGGCACCGTCGTTGGCCGGCCCTCTGGAGCTGCCCTGATCGAATTTTGGCGCGCGGGTCAGATCAGCTCGGCCGGGTCGACCTTGATCCGCAGCCCTCCGCCGAGTTTGCGGGCCGAGCGACCGGCTGCGACCGCGTGCAACGCGGCACTCAGCGCCTTGCGCTGCGCGAGCGGTGCGCGGACCAGGGCTCGCAGCCGGATTCCGTCCGGCGCGCCGGCGCCTAGTCCGAGCAACAGGGCGCCGGAGCCGTCGACGGTCTCCTCGACGGTGCCGTCGATGCCGTCGGGCTCGTCGTCGTCGAGGGGCACCGGACCGAGCACTTCGGCCTGCGGGGGCAGCTGCAACCGGTCGAGAGTGTCCAGCATTGCCGTCTGCGAGCCGTCGATCGACGCCATGGCTACCGCGGGCGGGAAGCCCAGCTCGCGACGGGCGGCCAGTTCGGACTCGGCGTGACCGGCGGGATCCCAGCGGATCAATGCCTGCACGGTCGGCAGCGCGGCCTCGGCGGCCACCACGACCTGCCCGCCCCGGCCGTGCGAGCGGACGAGCGCTGCCGCACCCATCCAGCGCCGCAGGGTCTCCTCGGCGGCTCGTAGGTCGGGCCGGCCCAGCAGCAGACGACCGTCGAGCAGCAGCGCGGCGCCGTAGCCGGTGGGTGCGACTGGCTCGGCTCCCGGGGTGGCGACCACGATGGCCGGGGCGTCGGGGACCGTGGGCCGGCCCGCCGCTCCCGAGGAATTCAGGATCGGCACTCCGGGGAAGGCGCGCCCGATCTCCTCCGCGGTGCGGCGCGCCCCGATGGTGGCGGCTCGGATCCGGTCGCTGCCACAGGCCCCGCAGCGGAAGCACGCCTCGTTCGCGCCGCACCACCGGCATTGCAGGAGGCCTGATGTGTCCGGCCCGGCCAGCCGCAGCGGTCCACGGCACCGCCGGCAGCGCGCCGGGCGTCGGCACTGCTCGCAGGCCACCGCTGGCACGTACCCGGCGCGGGGCACCTGGACCAGCACCGGCGCACCGGCGGCAATCGCCTTGCGGGCCGCGTCGAACGCGACCGGCGGGATGCGGGCGTGCGCGGCGGCCGACGTGGCGCCGTGGACGTGGTCGGCGCCGGTGGCCCGGATCCACGGAACCCGGAGGCGCACCAGCGGCCGGTGCGCGACCATGGCCTGAGCCCAGCCGCTGCCGAGCAGCAGCGCGGACTCCGCGGTCCGGGCGAACCCACCGATCAACATCGGGCAGGAGCGGGCCACCGACCGCAACGCCAACACCTCCCGGGCGTGCGGGTACGGCGCGCGGGGCTCGGCCAGCAGATCGTCACCGTCGTCGAACACCGCGACCAGGCCCAGGTTCGCGACGGGGGCGAACGCGGCGGCCCGGGTGCCGGCGACCACCATCCGGTCGCCGCGCCGAACGGCCAGGAATCGCCGATACCGCTCGGCCGGCCCGAGATCCGCGGTCAGTGTGGCGTGCCGGTCCGGACCGAGCACGGCGGTCAACGCGGAATCGAGCCGGGCCGTATCGGTGGCGTCCGGGACGATCAGCAGGGCGCCCCGACCCGCCGCCAGGGCCGCCGCTGCGGCCTCGGCCAGCCGGGCCGGCCAGTCCTCGCCGGGCAATGCCTGCCACACCGCACGAGCGGGGCGACCCTCCCGGATCGCCTTGAAGAACGCACCGCCGGCCGGGTAATCGGACGACCACGCCAGCGGCACCAGTGGGCCAGGCAGCGGGGAGTAGCCCGGCTCAGGACTGAAGGGGGACGACCCGGTGCCGGATTCGCGCGGCCCGGCGCAACCGCCCGCCTGCGTTCCGGCGGCAGGGGCTTGGATCGGCGCCGGGGGGCCCTCCACGGACGACGGCGACTCTGGCGGCCCGTCCGCGCCGGCGTCGACAGACCGGCGCGAGCCGTCGGCGCCGTTGGCGTTCGGCCGGGGCTCCGCGGCCGGCCGTGGCCTCGACCCGGACTGCGCGGCGCCTGATGAATCGTGCGTCTCCGGCGCGCCCGCTGGTCCGTCCGACCGGACCCCGCCCGGCGACCCGGGACGTGCCGGTTCGGCCGCGGCGGTCACCTGTTTCTCGGCCCGCGCGTGCCGGGGTGGGACGGCGAGCCGAAGCACGTCGGCGACGGTGCCGGCATACCGATCGGCGACCGCCCGGGCCAACTCGGCGATCTCGGCGGTCAGGACCGGCTCGGGTGAGACGATCCGCTCGATGAAGCCCAGCTCACCGTCGTGGTCGGACTCGGGCACCCGGGCCAGGATGAAGCCGGCGACCTGACGCCGGGCGAACCGCACCTTCACTCGGACGCCGGGCTGGGCATCGGCGTCGTCGCGCCGATCGACCAGGTAATCGAAAGTCCGGTCCAAATGGGCGAGCGGCACCTCCACCAGCACCCGCGCAACCGGCATCGACTCGGCCGGCACCCGCGCGCCCGCCGTGGGGCGGGGGCGGGCCGGTGTCGCCCGGCGGGCAGGGGCTGCGGTCACCACCCATGCATATCAAGCAGGTCCGACAGCCCGGTCTCGCGCCCGGCCGTCCCGCGGTGAGCAGCCGGCGCGGCAACGCCGATCGGTCTGACGCAGCTCCTCGAAAGCGAGAACAGCTCCGACCCCGCCCACCCCGCCGCGCAAAGGCGAACGCCGTTCCATCCCAGCCCGGAGACTCGTCCACCTCCGCGGAGGCGCGTCAACGTGGCGCGGGTCGACGCCGGCGGAAGCGCGGTTCGGACACATCAAAGCGTGACCCGACCAGGCGGCCGCCAGCAGCACGCCCCGGGCGTCACCGAAAACTGCGCCGGGCGGCGCGCCGGCGGCCGAGCCGATCCCCGACCGCGCAACCGGAGCGACCGTCAGATGCCCAGCGCCGACTTCAGGTCGGCGGAACGCTCGGTGTTCTCCCACGGCAGGTCGACGTCGGTGCGGCCGAAGTGGCCGTAGGCGGCGGTCTGCGCGTAGATGGGGCGCTTGAGGTCCAGGTCACGGATGATCGCGGCCGGCCGCAGGTCGAACACCTGCTTGATCGCCTCGGCGATCTTGTCCGGATCCACCTGCTCGGTGCCGAAGGTCTCCACGAACAGGCCGACCGGTGAGGCCTTGCCGATCGCGTAGGCGACCTGCACCTCGATCCGGTCGGCCAGACCCGCGGCCACCACGTTCTTGGCCACCCAGCGCATCGCGTAGGCCCCGGAGCGGTCCACCTTCGACGGGTCCTTGCCGGAGAACGCGCCCCCGCCGTGCCGGGCCATGCCGCCGTAGGTGTCGACGATGATCTTGCGGCCGGTCAGACCGGCGTCACCCATCGGACCACCGATGACGAACCGTCCGGTCGGGTTGACCAGCAGCCGGTACCCGGAGGTGTCGATCTCCAGGGACGCCAGTTCCGGCTCGACGACCTGCTCGCGGACGTCGACGGCCAGCAACTGCTCCAGGTCGATGTTCTCCGCGTGCTGGGTGGAGACGACCACGGTGTCCAGCCGGACCGCCTTGTCGCCGACGTACTCGATGGTCACCTGGGTCTTGCCGTCGGGCCGCAGGTAAGGCACCGCGCCGGACTTGCGCACGGCCGCCAGGCTGCGGGACAGCCGGTGCGCGAGTGCGATCGGCAGCGGCATCAGCTCGGGAGTGTCGGTGCAGGCGTAGCCGAACATCAGGCCCTGGTCGCCGGCGCCCTGCTGGGACAGGTGGTCGTCGAGCTCCTCCGCGGAATGGGTGCGCGTCTCAAAGGCGACGTCCACGCCCTGCGCGATGTCCGGGGACTGCGCGCCGATGGCGACGTTGACGCCGCAGGACGCGCCGTCGAAGCCCTTGGCGGACGAGTCGTACCCGATGCCCAGCACGGTGTCGCGGACGATCGTCGGGATGTCGGCGTAGGCGGAGGTGGTCACCTCACCGGCGACATGCACCTGGCCGGTCGTCACCATCGTCTCGACCGCCACGCGGCTGGCCGGATCCTGCCGGAGCAACTCGTCGAGGATGGAGTCGCTGATCGCGTCGCAGATCTTGTCAGGGTGCCCCTCGGTGACGGATTCCGAGGTGAACAGGCGGGAGGTCACGGCTGTTTGCTCCTATGTCGCGGTGTGAGTTGAGGTCGTCGTTCGTGAGGTGCCGACTGGGCGGCTGCGCGCGAAATGGCGGACGATTGATGTGCGCCCGACCCTACGCGATGCGCATGCCGATTCCGGTCATTCCGGCGGTTCCGGTGAGGGCTTCGATGCGACCCTCGAGTACGGAACCGCCCGCAGACTTCGGCCGATGACGTCGCAAACGGCGGCGGCCAGCAGTGTCTTGGGACCGAACGGGATCTGGACCGGCGGCGAGCCGTCGGCGGACAGGATGACCCCGGCGTTGTCAGCCACCTCGAACGCCCTGCCCTGGTCGACACGATTGACCACCAGCAGGTCGCAGCCCTTGCGGGCGAGCTTGTCGCGGCCGTAGTCCAGCGGTGTGCCGTGCGCGTCGCCGGTCTCCGCGGCGAACCCCACGATCACCCGGGCCCGGTCCGGACCGGGCCGGCTCAGCCCGGCCAGGATGTCGGGGTTTTCCACCAGGTCGATCGCGGGCGGGCCCTGCCCCGCCCGCTTCTTGATCTTGGTCGCGCCGGCCTGGACCGGCCGGAAGTCGGCGACGGCGGCGGCCATCACCACCGCATCGGCGCCCGCCGCATGCTTGACCATGGCCGACTCCAGGTCGCGGGCGTCGCCGACCTCGACCACCGCGACCCCGGGGGGCGGTTCGAGGACCACGTTGGCCGAGACCAGCGTGACCTGCGCGCCCCGCGCGGCCGCCACCAGCGCCAGCGCGTAACCCTGGCGTCCCGACGACCGGTTGCCCAGAAAGCGGACCGGGTCGAGCGGCTCGCGGGTCCCGCCGGCCGAGATCACCACACGGCGGCCGGCCAGGTCGTGCGTCAGCGCGGCCGGCTCACGCAGCAGCAACGCGCCGGCGGCGTGGATGTGCTCGACCTCCGGCAGCCGGCCCGGCCCGGTGTCCTTGCCGGTCAACCGGCCGACGGCCGGGTCCAGCACGGTCACGCCGCGCGAGCGCAACAGGGCAACGTTCGCGACGGTGGCCGGGTGCGTCCACATCTCGGTGTGCATGGCGGGCGCCATCAGCACCGGCGCCCGGGTGACCAGCAGGGTCGAGGTGAGCAGGTCGTCCGCCTGCCCGGAGGCCGCGCGGGCCAGCAGGTCGGCGGTAGCCGGCGCGACGACGACCAGGTCGGCCCGCTGGCCGGCCGCGACATGCTTGACCTGGGGAATGTCGGTGAACACATCGGTGGCCACCGGCTGCCCGGACAGGGCCTCCCAGGTGGCTGCGCCGACGAATCGCAGCGCGGCAGCGGTCGGCACGACCGTCACGTCCGCGCCGCCCTCGGTGAACAGCCGGACCAGCCCGCCGACCTTGTAGGCGGCGATTCCGCCGCCGACACCGACCACCACGCGGGGCCGGGCGTCAGGAGAGGACGTCACTATCGACTGAACCAGCGGATCCGGCCGATTCACTCGCCTTCGGTGTGGGTGAGCAGGCCGGCATTGATCTCACGCAGCGCGATCGACAGCGGCTTCTCCTTGGGCAGCGGCTCGACCAGCGGGCCGACGTACTCCAGCAGACCCTCGCCCAACTGGGCGTAGTAGTCGTTGATCTGGCGGGCCCGCTTGGCCGCGTAGATGGACAAGCCATACTTGGAGCTGGTGCGCGTGAGCAGCTCGTCGATCGGCGGGTACGTGATGCCGGCGGCCGCGATCGAGGCCGCCGTGGGCGCGCCGCTCTCTGCTGAAGTGGTCATCTGCCGTGCTCCTGTTTCCGTGAAACCTCGGGCGAACCGGAGGTGGTGTCGCTCGCCGGCACAAGCGTCGCGACGCGGCAACGAAATCAGGGCACGCGCGAACCGGGCCGGGACCCGGCCATCAACTGTACCAAGCCCTCGGCGGCCTTCCGCACGCTCGTGTTCACCACCGTGTGGTCGAACTCGGGCTCGGCGGCCAACTCGTCGCGCGCAGCCACCAGCCGGGCCTCGATGGTCGCGGGGTCCTCGGTTCCACGTCCCACCAGCCGACGGTTCAGCTCGTCGACGGACGGCGGGGCCAGGAAGATCAGCACGGCCTGGGGGCCGAGGCCGGGGGCCGCCCGCACCTGGCGCGCGCCTTGTACCTCGATCTCCAGCAGCACGTCCGCCCCGGCGGCGAGCCGCTCCTCGACCGGGTCGCGCGGGGTTCCGTACCAGTTCCCGGCGAAGTGCGCGTGCTCGAGCAGCCGACCAGTGGCGATCAGCTCATCGAACCGCTCGGGTGTGACGAAGTGGTAGTTGACCCCGTCGACCTCGCCGGGACGCATCGCCCGGGTCGTCGCCGAGACCGAATACCACAGGTCAGGCACCAGCTCCCGCACGTGCGCCAAGACCGTGCTCTTGCCCACGCCCGAAGGGCCGGAGAGCACGAACAGGCGCCCCCGGCCCACTGTTCGGTCAGCCCGGTCCGTCCGGTCTCCGGCCGGGCTCAGTAGCCGAACTCGTTGAGCAGGGCCTGCCGCTGACGCTCACCCAGGCCCCGGATCCGGCGGCTGGCGGCGATGTCGAACTGCTCCATCAACTGGGCCGCACGCACCTTGCCCACCCCGGG